>JAEEGJ010002031.1_pt1 | contig 168529 bp, 119 predicted proteins | sample 8958761 | NCBI WGS metagenome assembly JAEEGJ01 (sample SAMN16246546, study PRJNA631951) | gut metagenome | biome: gut microbiome; feature: rumen; material: RS-attached | host: Bos | place: Iran: Karaj | collected 2018-10
ATCAAGTGATTTGTTATTCTTATAATCGTCATCCTCTGTTTGTCGAATCTTGTTTATAGCAGCCAATCGCTCCTTCAAGGGTTGCTCTGACAGATGAAGGATATGATAGCCGCTCGTTTTAATCATATCGGCATACTTCACATTGTCTGTATGGTTCATCAGCCAGTTATTCAATGCATCGGCATAATCACCGCTATACTGACTCCCATTGATGCTTTTCTGCCCCCAGCCAAAATCAACATGCTCTGAACTATACCAAGGTTTCGTATAGTCGTATCCGAAGTTCAACATCCACTTGGTATAGGCACGCACTTCATAGAAACCAGCAAACAATGTATCACAAATAGCGAAGCACCCATCCGCCTGCCCCAGTTTGTTGATCTCCAATTGCTGACGCTCCATCAGGTAGCCCTGTTCATTCAATAACTCCACATACAGGATGCGACTCAATGGCTCAGGACTGTTGTCGTCAGCCAAGACCACGTATGCCTTATACCAGATGGTATCGCCAAGAAAGTAGCAATTGTTGTCGAAATGCAGGTACACCTTCTCCTGTACCGGCAACACCTTTTCAGGTTTCTTGTCGGGTACAGAGGCAAAGGCGGCCATTGTTAAAAACCAACCTATCAATAGAAATATGTACTTTTTTCTCATTGATACTTTACTTATGGTTTTCTATCTATTATAACGCACAAAGACATAAAATGTCAAGTGCAAAGATATACTTTTTTTGTGATACCACCAAACTTTTAACTTAAAAACGTTTGGTTGCTGTTTTTGCTTTTAAAAGCTGTGCCTCCTGCACCGCTGTGCAGGAGGGTGACAGCAAAAAACAATTACTACATTTATCATAACGCACAAAGGCATGAAATGTCAAGTGCAAAATGCAGGAAATGCGATGATTCCCCTATTTTTCTTCAGTTAGCCAAGCACCAGACCTTAAAAAGACTGGTTAGCTTCTAAAGCGCTGAGAGGTGACGTACGCTCGCAACGACATGTCGGCAGGGATGCCGGCTAACTGTTCTTTGTAAATATAGGCTTTCTGCTTGACGGACTTCTCTGCAATGTGATAGATGACGGCCATTTGGCGGTTGGAGAGTTCCAGTCGAAGGAGCATACAGAATCGAAGGACTTCCTGGGGTGCTTCAGAATGGTACTGGCGGAAATCGTCCACGAAATGGTTTTGCGTCGTGTTGAGATATACTTCGAGTTCGAGCCAATCGCGTTCCGTCATGTGTATGGTGCGGGTATTATCGTCAATACTCAAGAGTCGGGAGGCAATGGAAAGGTGGTTGTAGATGTAGTCGTTCATGATGGCGAGCGAAGCCTCACGATCCTTAATGCGTGCTGAAATCTGCTCGTAATCGGCTTGAAGTTGGGTTCGCTCATGGCGTTCATCGTCGATTTTCCGTTGCATCTTCGCAGAGTGCCAACTGAAGAAAAGATAGCAGACTATGACGACAACGCCGACTATCATCAGGCAGAAGAAGAGCATGATGAGCCGGTCTTTCGTCATACTAAAGTAGGCCTCCTGCCGCACTACATCGGCAGTCTGCTCCTGCTGTTGCAACTGATTCAGCCGCTCGCTGCTTTGCTCGTAAACATCGCACGAACAGAGCATGAAGAGTATGATGAAATAAAGGAGAAAGCATTTCATGACCGATAGGTATTAATGGGCGAAATAGAGCGAGGTATGTATCCAAACATACTGGACAAACGAGTTGAGCAGCACAAGGACGGTGAACGACAATAGCCATACGACTCTGCTTCGTTCGCGATAGCACAGGGTTGTCAGCACGATGGCAGACAGCGCACACAAGATTAAAGGCATCCAGCAGATGGTGCGGATGAAAGTAATGATAAGGAAAGGCAGGGCAACCAGAAGAATACCTAGGCACAAGGCGCCTGCCACCATCCACGGCCTTTGGGCTTTCAATAGACAAAGCCACGTAAGTCCCACACAAACGGCAGTCGCTGTACAAGAAAACAGATACTCGTCGGTTGACGCAATCCACAGATAGTGTCCTATGGTATTCAGCAACAAGAGCACGACGAACGAAACGGCACTCGCCCTTAGCGTTCTCCGCCTATAGCAAACGACAGCCAAAAGTACGGCAGCAATGGAGCAGACAGGCTCCAGCAAACTGGCACTCGTAGCTTGTAAATCAAGAATTCGTAGCGGCAATTCCAAGATGATACGGCCCAAGATAATAGCGACAACTATGAGCCACACAGGTCTGGCATGCTTCAGCCAAGCCCAAGTAAGCCAGAAGAATAAAGCGCAACAAACCATCGATGGCAAGTAGACGCTTTGAAATGTATTCAGCCCGTACATCAAAAAAGTACAGCCTAATGCAGACAGGAAAACAGACCAAAACAGAAAATTCGCATTTTTCTTTCCCATATTTTCAATGATAAATTTGATGATTAATTTGCGTTTCTAATCCGACGGCAAAGTTACGACGAATATAGGAAACCACCAAACACTTCAAGTCTATTTGTTCATTCTGCAAAGAGCTGACTCACAGCAAGTTGTACGAACGGAAGGTCTATTCCTGATTATTTCTCTTCGTGCAGAATGCTGCACATTTTTCATATTTGTCTTATTTAGAGTTTTTATTATAATAACGCACAAAGACATGAAATGTCAAGTGCAAAAGCAGATTTTTTCATTTCTTCTTTTTTGTAGAGTCATTTCCCTGGTAATTATAATCATAATTCAAATCATACCAAATATTATTAGCGTAAGGATCATCTCCTTCACCAATTGATAATATCATTTTACCATCTTTATCAATGATATGACCATTTTCTACCCTTCCGCCTGGGACATACTTCTTTACGATAGATTCTAACGGCTCGAATGGCTCTGTTCTGATTTTAATTACACCGTTCTTGCCTTTGTCACCAAAGGTCGTTTTACCTACATTTTTTGCATCGATTGTAAGATAGACGATATCCTTAGGATTTATTCCAACTAGTTTTCCTATTTGCTCGTCTGTATATTTCCCGTTGACCAAGTTATCATAATCTATATGTTTTTCTGCTTTGATAACTTTTCCGTCTACAATAATAAGTGGCTCGCCGTCATCAATAAATTCTTTTGATGCTTTCATAACAATCTTAATCGGCTTGCTGGTTAGATTAACTTTCTGTGTAATATATCCACTACGATCAATGCTCATTTTGCTCCCTGGATTTTCAATTCTGAGTGCAAACTCTCCATTGGCATCTGTTTCTGCCTTTCCATAGATTCCTCCGTATTCATTACATTCTGCAACCAGTGCTTTCTCAAGTGGTCTTCCATTTTCATCTGTCACCTTTCCTTTCACGGTGTCACTTGGCTTGAGAGTGAGATCTACTCCTTCCTGTCCTTTCATAACAATCTTCATCTGCGAGCCTGTTATCTTGACTCTCTGGGTTTCATAATTAATATAGGCTATTTGTAAAATATGAGCAGGGTCTACGATTTTGAGAGAGAAATCTCCATTGACATCTGACGCTGCATGAGCAACAATTCTCTTATTTTCATTTAACTCACTAATCATAACCATCTGCATTGGCTTGCCCATCTCATTTGCTACGTTGCCTTTAATAACATCTCCTGCCTCGACCTGCCCCATCATACTGACTGGCAGCAACGTGAATAGTATTAAAAGGATTCGCTTCATAACTTTATTATTTAGAGTTTTTATTATAATAACGCACAAAGACAAAAAATGTCAAGTGCAAAGATATACTTTTTTTTGTGATACGACAAAACTTTTAACTTAAAAACGTTTGGTTGCCGTTTTTGCTTTAAAAGCTGTGCCTCCTGCACCGCTGTGCAGGAGGGTGACAGCAAAAAACAATTACTACAATACTGGTACTCTTGTACCAGTTTTTTTTACTTCTTAATTTTACGTTTATAGTATTTAAAGAGTTTCTGATTAGCTCTCAATTCTGAAATATTTAGATTCGGAATCAACGTTTCGTCCCAATTGGCATGCCATGCTTTGAACGGCTCACCCTCGGGTTCATAATATGTGATGGAAGTGACATTAAGAGGCAAAGGTTCGAATTCCATGATAAATGCCTGATGGTCACCCACGATTCCTTCGATAAAGAACTGGCGGTCGGTTGGTAGTCCCAGTACCCTTCGTAATTTGAAAGACTTGGATGGTATTGACTCACTGATTAACACAATCGACTTTTGGAAACTAAAGTACTCACGAGTCCAGTTTTGCACAGCAGTAATAGCGAGATAGGTGGCTTCGGGCGTGAGCCAAATAGCCATCGTTTTTTCCTTCATAGGTTGCACCAGATGGATATTATTGTAAACCGCATAAGTATCCATATCGTCAGGATTATAGTTCGGCTTCTCTGCTTCAACCAATTGGGGAATATGAAACTCTGGAACCTTTTTGTCGTATAGATTGGCGCGGCCTTCCTTGCCTATCCAAATTTTCCTCACTCCTCTGAATTCCCACTTCTGTACGCCGTAGATTTCTATTACATTCACATCCTTAGGCAGAGGAGGGAAATAGACACGGAATTCTACAACCGAATGGGCAGGTGCCTTAATTCCGAAAGTCTTGCCCCACATTCTTGGGTCATCTGTTCCACGAGCCTTGTAGCGAGTACCTGTTTTCGGATCAACAATGTATGCCTCATCGCCTCCCAACCATATTTCTTTCGTGGCATCGTAAGGAACAACAAAGTAGCAATGCAATACGGTCTGCTTTTTCTCTCGAACGATTTTCCATGCACGTTTGATGAAATATTTGGATATCATGTCTTTTTCGTTGTTAAAGACTTCTGTAGGGTCATCTACTATATTGAACCCCTCTGCCCAATTTACCGTGGTATCGTTCGGGTTGGCCTCAACTAGTTCGTCAGGATTCGTACGAAGCGTACCATGAGCACATGCGTTTGCAAGTGTACTCTGAGCATGAAGAAAGCCAGAAGGATTAAAGGATTGAAGGACTGAAAATCCAATAACCAATAACCAATGACCAATTACCTTTATTCGTTGTTTCATGTTGATACGTATGATTAGCTGTAATTATTATGTTTTCTATCTCGTTTAGCCACGTAGTCGAAGAAGCAAGCCAATGAGAATGGCTCATCTTCTGTGGAGCGAGTCCGATATAGATAGATTCGTCCACGACGTCGTTCTGCAATCCAACAGTCTTCCGTCGTCTTACCATCTTTTTCGCTTGCCATGCAGAAGAAGAACTGCTCATGCGTACAATCTAGCTGGATGTTGGGCGCAGAGGTGTCGAAATGCAAGAGTGTGGCATATAGGCGGGCTATGATGTCGATGTTCTCATCGTCAGGTAAGACATACATCGTGCCATTACTGAGGTCGTCATTGTTCGAGCAATTGAGTTCCAGACCCTCCACTTGATAGTAGGCAGCCATCTGGGCTATCATGCGGTCCATGTTTTCGGGCGTGAGAGCATGGGGATCGGATGGTGACTCAGCGATTTCCTCTATAGGGGCGGAGAGATTGCTTTGCTCATCAATTGTATTGTCAACAATGATTATATCTTCATCTTTTGGAGGAGTTTGAGAGAGACTGAGAAGGTCTTCCTCAGCAGGTTTTTCTGACATCGGCTTTACCTTCTGCTTCTTTACAGGCGATGGGGATGTTGTCGGCTCGTCAGCAATATGATTCGATGAAAGATTGCTATCTCCATTTGGGGAAGTTTGAGTAATGTTAACTGATTTTTGGGAATTAGTCACCCTCCCCATAGAGGGGGAGGGATTGGGGAGAGGGTCTTCCCATAATGTCAGGATTAGAATTGCTGCGGCAGCTATACATGCTGCAGCTATCCAGATATTCTTATGACGCAGGGTATGTGATGGCTGATTCATCCTAGCCAACACTCGCCGATTGAGGTCGGCTGGCATTGACGGCCTTTTACGTGCCTGTCTGCTGACGGCTTCACGTATCGCTTGGTCCTGATGTGGTTGATATTCCATGTCTTCTTTCATGATACTGTGGAATTATAGGGTTGAGGAGCGTTGCTCCATGATGATTCTGTATAGTTTCTGCCGGATGCGATGGAGTGAGGAACCGACCGTCGAAGGCTGCATGTCCATGATATAGGCGATTTCCTTCAGGCTGAGGTCGTCGAAATAATACATATAGACGAGCGATTGCTCCTTGGCATTCAGTTGGGCAAGCGCCTGCTCAACGGCTTGTATCGTCTGTTCGTCCTGTTGCTGAAACAGATGGTCGAGGTCCTGCTCCTGCACATCCTTCATCAAAAGATTGCTATCGTCGATATAGACAACAGGTTGCTTGTGGTCACGGATGAAGTTCAGAGACTCATTGTAGGCTATCTTGCAGAGCCAACTTTGAAACGATGCCTTTGTTGCGTCGAAGGTGCCGATATGTCGGAACGCTTTCACGAATAATCCTGATACACTTCCTCTGCGTCCTCTTGACGTGATACGATGCGTGAGATGGTAGCAAACACCATGCTTCCATATTCGTTTAGCGTCTGTTCTTGCGTACTGCGGTCTTGATTACGCAGTCCTTGTATCATCTTATGCTGATTAATGCTCATGCACTCTATTTGCTATCTCCTGTATATATATACACATGAAATGGCAAAAATATTGCATCAAACATCCTTTTTTTTATATGAAAGTAAATAAGTTCCTTTCTTATGACACTATTTACACTTTCTATAAGTTAAAGATATTTTCCCCTAAGGGTAACAAATAATTCCCTTAAGGCCTGCAATATTATTCACTAAGGGACTCGGTCTGAGGTCCGATGGTAAATGGCAAATGTAAAATGAAAATTTGACCTTTGACCTTAGACTTTTGACCTCAATCAAACCTCATGGTTCGAGCGGGTTTGCTGATACTCATCAGATAAGAGGAGCCAAATACTACAATAAACGATATGACGAGTGTGATGATGTTTACCAAAGCAAACAACAGCCAATCATATCGGATAGGTACTGCATCGAGATAATAGACAGAAGGATTGAGGCGGACAACATGGAACTGACTCTGGATGAAACAGATGAGCAGGCCGATGATATTACCCCAAAGCATACCTCGTCCAACCAGCATCACAGAGAAATTCACGAAAATCTTACGAACGGAAAAGTTGGTGGCTCCAAGCGACTTGAGGATACCAATCATATTGATGCGCTCCAACATGATAATCAACAGACCCGACATCACGGTAAATGATGCCACACAAATCATCAGCACAAGTATCATGATGACGTTCATATCGAGCACACCCAACCACGAGAAGATATTTGGAGCTAACTGACGGATATTGAACACACCGTACATACATCCATCTCTGTCGTACACCTTATTTATTTTACTACCAAGCTCGTCAGTCACCTGGTTCAAAAGCTCAAACTGCTTGATAGCGATTTCAAATCCTGAGGACTGATCGGGCTCCCAGTTGTTCAACTTGCGGATGGTATAGATGTCAGTCAGGACTGTATTACGATCGTATTCCGACAAATGGGTTTCGTAGATGCCGCAGACCGTAAACCTGCGAGCACGCATGCCCTTATCGTTCACAAAATAGGCATACACCTTATCACCTGTCTTTATATGCAGGTCGGATGCGATGCGCTGGGAAACCAACAGCTGGTTCTTAGATTCCTTCGAACTGAACACAGGCAACTCTCCATCCTTCAGATATTGCTTGAAAAACGACAAGTCGTACTCCTCACCCACACCCTTGAACTGGATGCCGCGGAAGTCATCACTGGTCTTCAGCATACCCATCTTGGTAGTATACCGCTGCACGTGCGCCACTTGTGGATTGCGTCTGATGACCCGTTCCAGACTATCCGTCGTGAGTACAGGCATGAGTTGGCGGTCTTGATCGAGTGTCACACTGATGACCTGAAGGTGAGAGCCGAAACCTACTACTTTCGAACTGACTTCCGACTTAAAGCCCATCACCACAGCAATGCTGACGATCATCACAGCCATACCTATTATAATACCAATCAAAGCAATACGAATAGCAGGACGGGAAATCTGCCGTTTCTCGTCAGTATTGGCATAGATACGCTTTGCTATGAATCGTTCGAAATTCAAAATAGTACTACTCTATTCGTCCAGGATAGGCTTCTAATGCTTTCTTCAAAACGACCAAGGCGCGAACCAAGTCTTCCTTCTTCAGCACGTAGGCAATTCGTACTTCGTTGCGTCCGGAGCCAGGAGTGGTATAGAATCCTGCTGCTGGTGCCATCATGACTGTCTCACCTTCGTAGTTGAATTCAGACAGACACCATGCACAGAACTTTTCGCTGTCGTCAACAGGAAGTTTCGCTACCGTATAGAATGCACCCATTGGAATAGGCGAATAGACTCCAGGAATGCGGTTGAGACCATCAATCAGACACTTACGGCGCTCCACATATTCGTCATACACATCGCGCGTATAGCTTTCAGGCACATCAAGCGATGCTTCAGCGATGACCTGACCAATCAATGGAGGACTGAGTCGTGCCTGACAGAACTTCATGACGGCTTTACGTACCTCTGCATTCTTCGTAATCAGGGCACCAATACGAATACCGCACTCACTATACCGCTTCGACACGGAGTCAATCAGCACCACATTGTTCTCGATACCCTCCAAGTGACAGGCGGAAATATATGGGCTGCCCGTATAGATAAACTCTCGATATACTTCGTCAGAGAACAGATAGAGGTCGTACTTCTTCACCAAATCGCGAATCTGGTTCATCTCACGGCGTGTGTAGAGATAGCCTGTCGGGTTGTTAGGATTGCAAATCAAGATAGCACGTGTGCGCTCATTGATGAGTTCCTCGAATTTCTCTACCTTTGGTAGTGAGAAACCTTCTTCGATGGTTGTTGCAATCGTACGAATTACAGCACCTGCAGAAATAGCAAAAGCCATATAGTTGGCGTAAGCCGGTTCTGGTACAATAATCTCATCGCCTGGGTTCAAACACGACAGGAATGCAAACAATACCGCTTCCGAACCGCCGCTCGTAATGATAATATCGTCGGCAGTAAGCTTGATATTGAATTTATCGTAGTAGCCTACCAACTTCTCACGATAGCTTCTGTAGCCTTGACTTGGGCTATATTCCAAAATCTTACGATCGATGTTTTTCATCGCATCAAGCGCAATCTGCGGAGTAGGCAGGTCGGGCTGACCAATATTGAGATGGTAAACATGGATTCCACGTCTCTTGGCATCTTCAGCCAGAGGGGCCAATTTACGGATTGGAGATGAAGGCATTTCTGTGCCTCGTACTGATATTGACGGCATTTGTCTGTATTGTTATTTTGAATTTGAGTGCAAAGGTAAGCATTTTTTGTGATTTAGAGTCATGATTTCGTATTAATTTAGGCATTCAGGAGTAAAGAAAGTAATTATTTCTTGACTTTTCTAAAAAAAAAACGAAAAAAGTTTTGTCAGTTTTCGGAAAAGTACTACCTTTGCAGTCGCAATTCAGCGGAAGAGCTTAAAAACGCCTCAAACAAGCGCCCAGGTGGCGGAATGGTAGACGCGCTCGTTTCAGGTGCGAGTGGTGAGAGCCGTGCAGGTTCGAGTCCTGTTCTGGGCACAGCAGATTGCAGTGTTTTTACGCGGAAATAGCTCAGTTGGTAGAGCACAACCTTGCCCCAAGAAAAAGGATTCCAACCTTGGCAGGGTTTACATAATGCGGAAATAGCTCAGTTGGTAGAGCACAACCTTGCCAAGGTTGGGGTCGCGAGTTCGAGTCTCGTTTTCCGCTCAAATAAATAATAATGCGGGGTTTTACGCGGAAATAGCTCAGTTGGTAGAGCACAACCTTGCCAAGGTTGGGGTCGCGAGTTCGAGTCTCGTTTTCCGCTCAAGAGAAAAAGTAGCCAATCGGCTACTTTTTCTGTTTTTTATCTGTTAAATATCTGAACGCAGCAAACGGCTTTCGCTTTTTCAGATATGACAGATCTGATTCGTTGGCGTATGCTTCTCGCTCAAAACAAATATGATAATACGCTTGCTTCATGTTGCGGTATTTGGCGAAGCGAATCCCCCACTCCACCACATACCACAGATAAAAGCCGAAAACCGCCAGTTCCAAGAGTTGACGTGTATGGATCATCTCATGGTTCACTTCCCTTGGCAACAACGGCATCTTTGTAAAGATAACTCCGCAGAGATTGATTGCCTTATAGGTACCAAACGGAATAAAACGGTTCAGAATCGTCATTGTTAATCATGGGTGCTAATATATTGCAGTCCTTCGCTGTCCAAAATGGTTATTCTGCGCTTATCGATCATAATCAAACCCTCAGACACAAACGCTGAAAGTGTACGGATGGCATTCGCCGTAATCATATTCGCCAAGTTTGCCAGTTCGGCACGCGTCACTTCAAAAGCCAAAGTCTTTCCATCCGCTTTGTACCCGAAATACTCAACCAGACTCAGCAACGTAGCCGCCATTCTTCCCCTCACATGCTTCTGAATCAGACACACAAAGCGATAATCTGCCTGCCATAACCCTATAGCCAACCGTTTCAGGAAGAAATCTTTCAGGAAGGGGCAGTCATCCAAACACTGTTTGATAAAGTCCATCGGAATAGCGCATACAGCCATCTCAGTCATTGCAACATAAGAGGCCATATGGTTCTGTTCTGCAAAAAAGGCCCTGTAGCCAAAGAATTCACCCGTTTTCACCAGTCGTACAGTCTGCCATCTGTCGGCATCTCCGCAAATGGAGCACTTTGCCACACCTTTTAATATAAAGAACAGACGGTCTGCCACATCGCCTTCTCCGCTGACGACGTCACCAACCTTATAATATCTGACAGTACAATGCAACAACAGCTCATCTTTCTGGGCTTGCGTCATTTGTCCCGTCAAGAGTGAAAGTTTGCTTAATAATTCTTCACTTTTGAATGATTTCTTTATAGGCATAACCATTTTGTTGTTTCGAGTGCAAATTTACTCTTATTTGCTCAAACAAGCAAGCAAAACGACAAATTTTGACCCAAAAAACACAGAAAAATTTCATTTATGTCAAAAAAAATCGCTTATTCTTTGAAAGAACGGAAAAAAGTATGTAATTTTGTGCTTGGACAACGCAAGTTTCTACAAGAATCCGAAAAAAAAACCAATACAATACGATATTAAAAAAATGAGTTATTTACAATTCGAGAAAACATTGTTGACAAACCTTCAAGAAGCTCTGCCAAAAGAGATTCTTCGCACCAATCGTTCGGGTGCTTATTCTTCGTCATCAATTGTTGACTGTAACACACGCAAATACCACGGCCTGCTTGTGGTACCTGTTCCCGAGATCGACGACAAGAACCATGTGCTGCTCTCATCGCTCGACGAGACAGTCATCCAGCATGGCGCTGAATTCAATCTGGGACTACACAAGTACAGTGGCGATGTGTTCAGCCCTAATGGGCATAAATACATTCGTGAATTCACCTGGGACAAAGTACCGACAACCCTCTATCGTGTGGGTGGTGTCATTCTTAAAAAAGAAAAGGTGTTCCAGCATTTCCACAACAGAGTACTGATACGCTACACGTTGGTTGACGCCCATTCAGTCACCACTCTCCGTCTGCGTCCGTTCCTTGCCTTCCGTGCAGCCGACCAGCTGACACACGAGAATGCAGCCGCAAACCGCAACTACGAAGAGGTCGATAATGGCATCAAGACCTGCCTGTATGAGGGCTACCCAGACCTCTATATGCAGACCAACAAGAAAGCAGAGTATATCTTCGAGCCTAACTGGTACAAGGGAATTGAGTATCCGAAAGACCAGGAACTCGGCTACGACTATATCGAAGACCTCTACGTGCCGGGCTATTTCGAGTTCAACATCAAGAAAGGCGAAAGCGTCATCTTTGCAGCCGGACTTGAGGAAATCAACACACGCTCGCTGAAAAAGACATTCGATGAAGAAGTGGAAGTACACACATCTCGCGACAGCTTCCACCAATGTCTTATCAATGCAGCTCATCAGTTCCATAATAAGAAGAAAGGCGAACACTACATTCTCGCAGGCTATCCCTGGTTTAAAGCCCGTGCTCGCGACACCTTCGTATCTCTGCCTGGAATCACCCTCGCAAACGACGAGACTGAGCGCTTCATCAGTGTGATGGTTACTGCAGAGAAAGCCATCAACGACTTTATCGCTGGCAAACCTATCTCTGTGAAGATTTACGAGATGGATGCCCCCGATGTCCTGTTGTGGGCTGTATGGAGCATTCAGCAGTATGCACGAATGGTGGATATGAACGATGCTGTGAAACGCTATGGCAAGTTGGTTGAGAAAATTGTCAACTACATCCGCCAAGGCAAGCATCCAAACCTTGTACTCCATGAGAACGGCCTGCTCTACACTAACGGTCAGGAACATCCTGCCACATGGATGAACTCCACCATCAACGGTCGTCCAGTCGTGCCTCGCACAGGCTACATAGTCGAAATCTGTGCCCTGTGGTACAACGCTCTTATCTTTGCCGCCCAGATGCTGGAGTCTTCCAACAAGCAGAAAGAAGCCGATGAGTTAAAGGACATAGCTACAGAATGTGGAAAATCTTTCCGTAGCACATTCATCAACGACTATGGCTACCTCATGGATTATGTCGATGGGTTCAACATCTCGTGGGAAGTACGGCCTAATATGCTGATTGCTACCTCGCTCGAGAACACACCCCTCACACAGGCTGAGCGCAAAAGCGTTTTCGACATCTGTACCAAGGAATTGCGTACACCAAAAGGAATTCGCTCACTCTCACCAAAGAGCGGAGCCTACAATCCCATCTATCAGGGCGGACAGCAAGAGCGCGATGCAGCCTACCATCAAGGTACGGTGTGGCCATTCATGCTCGGCTTCTATCTCGAGACCTGCATGAAGATCTACAAGCGTAGCGGACTCTCTTTTGTCGATCGTTGTCTCATCGGCCTCGAAGAAGAGATGTACTATCATGGAATCGGCACTCTGCCCGAACTGTTCGATGGTAACCCACCGTTCCACGGACGTGGTGCACTCTCGTTTGCAATGAACGTCGCAGCCATTCTGCGTGTCAACAAACTGCTTTCTAAATTCTATAATTATTAATAAGGAGGAAACGATATGAGAGTTTTAATGTTTGGATGGGAATTTCCCCCTAAGATATATGGCGGACTCGCAGTAGCATCCTATGGTATCACCAAGGGACTGAGTCTGCAACCCGATATGGAAACCATCTTCTGTCTGCCAAAACCCACAGGCGAAGAAGAGAAGTTCCTGAAGATAATTGGCATGAACCAAGTGCCGATTGTCTATAAAGGTCATGACTACGACTACGTGAAACATCGTATGCCCGTCTATATGACCCCAGAGGAATACTATCATTTCCGTGACCACATCTACGCCGACTTCTCCTACATGCACACTAACGATATGGGTTGCATGGAGTTTGCAGGCGGCTATCCAGGCAATCTGCACGAGGAAATCAACAACTTCTCCATCATCTCAGGCGTAGTGGCACGTGCAGAGCAGTTCGACATCATTCATGCACACGACTGGCTCACCTATCCCGCAGGCGTTCACGCCAAGATGGTGAGCGGTAAACCTCTTTGCATCCACGTACACGCAACCGACTTCGACCGCAGCCGCGGTAAGGTCAACCCTACCGTCTATTCCATCGAGAAAAACGGTATGGACCACGCCGACTGCATCATGTGCGTGAGCGAACTGACCCGTCAGACCGTCATCAAGGAATACCATCAGGATCCTCGCAAGTGTTTTGCTATGCACAATGCCGTGTATCCACTTTCTCAGGACCTGCTCGACATACCACGTCCTGACCACTCGAAAGAGAAAGTGGTTACGTTCCTTGGACGTATCACTATGCAGAAAGGCCCTGAATACTTCGTCGAAGCAGCAGCTCTGGTACTCCAGCGTACCCACAACATCCGCTTCTGTATGGCAGGCTCGGGCGACATGCTCGAAGCCATGATCGAACTCGTAGCGCAGCGCGGCATAGCCGACCGCTTCCATTTCCCAGGATTCCAGCGAGGACGTCAGGTGTACGAAACCTACAAGAACTCCGATGTGTTTGTCATGCCGTCAGTCAGCGAACCGTTCGGTATCGCACCACTCGAGGCTATGCAGTGCGGCACCCCGTCCATCATCTCCAAGCAGTCGGGATGTGGCGAGATACTCGACAAGGTCATCAAGGTCGACTACTGGGACATCCACGCAATGGCAGATGCCATCTACTCCATCTGTACCAACCAGTCGCTCTTCAAGTATCTCCAGGAAGAAGGCATGAAAGAAGTCGACGGAATCACTTGGGAGAAGGTAGGTCTGCGCATCCGCAAACTCTATAATCAATGTTTAGGAATTAACTAAAAACAAATATACAATGGCAAAAACAATTTGTTTATACTTTGAGATTCATCAGATTATACATCTCAAACGCTACCGTTTCTTCGAAATCGGACGCGACCACTACTACTACGACGACTATGAAAACGAACGTAGCATCAACGACATAGCAGAACGCTCGTATGTCCCAGCCCTGCAGACACTCATCGACATGGCCAAGGAGAACGGCAAGTACTTCAAGGTGGCACTCTCCCTCTCAGGAGTAGGTCTCGAACAGTTAGAGATGCATGCCCCACAAGTCATCGATAAGCTTCAAGAGCTCAACTCCACAGGGTGCGTAGAATTCCTCTGCGAGCCTTACAGCCATGGTCTGGCAGCACTGGGCAATGAAGAAAGCTTCCGCGACGAGTGCTTGCGTATGAAAGCCAAAATCAAGGAAATCTTCGGACAAAGCCCCAAGGTGTTCCGCAACAGTTCGCTCATCTACTCCGACGATATAGGCGCACAGGTGGCAGCAATGGGCTTCAAAGGAATGCTCACAGAAGGAGCAAAGCACATCCTCGGATGGAAGTCACCACACTTCATCTACAACTGTGCCCTCAACCCCAACCTCAAGCTGCTGCTGCGCGACTATAAGCTGAGCGACGATATCAGTCTGCGTTTCAATAACTCCGACTGGAGCGAATACCCGCTCTTTGCCGACAAGTATGTCGACTGGATTGCAGCCCTGCCCGAGGAAGAGAACGTCATCAACATCTTCATGGAACTCAGCGCACTCGGCATCTTCCAACCGCTGAGCAGCAACATCCTTGAGTTCCTCAGAGCCATCCCGGCATGCGCCAAGGCACGCGGCATCACCTTCTCCACCCCATCCGAGCTATGCAGCAAGGGCAAGTCAGTAGGTAGCCTCACCGTTCCATACCCATGCAGTTGGGTCGACGAAGAGCGCGACACCAGTTGCTGGCTGGGAAATGTCATGCAGCGCGAAGCCTTCAATAAGCTCTACAGTGTAGCCGATCGTGTACGCATCTGTACCGATCGCCGCATCAAGCAAGACTGGGACTATCTGCAAGCATCCAACAACTTCCGCTTCATGACCACCAAGCACAACAGCGTAGGCATGAGTCGCGGTATCTATGACGGCCCCTACGATGCCTTCACCAACTACATGAACATCCTAGGCGACTTCATCAATCGAGTCAACTCACTCTATCCTATCGACATGGACAACGAAGAACTCAACTCACTCCTCACCACCATCAAGAACCAAGGTGAGGAAATCGAAGCCAAGGACCGCAAGATAGAGAAACTACAGGCTGAGCTCGAGAAGTACCACCCGTCAGTCGACAAGGCACCTGCTGCACCAGCAAAGGCTCCTACAGCAAAGAAACCTGCTGCAAAGAAGCCAGCTGCAAAGAAGCCAGCTGCTAAAAAAACTGCAGCTAAGAGCAAATAGGACAACAATATAAATGATTATTATATCTCAATTTAATGATCCCCTCGCTACCTGTGATAGGCCGCGAGGGTTTTTGTATTTACAATCCCTATATCATTTCATTCCTGATAGAATGCAACCAATGGTGTCCGAATCACCTCCGATACTGATGGCATTACGGACAGCATCCTCAAAATCAGTGGCATCAAGCGCACAAATGATGGCTTGCGGCACACTGTCCTGACATGAGCCGCCATTACCTGCATCATCCAGTCCGCCCCATGAATAGCGTGGACGAATCTCATCAACACTCATCGACAAATCATAACCAAAATCCTTCTCTATTCGTTTGCGAATACCGTCTATAGATGCCCCTTCTCTTGCAAGATAGATGCACAGTGCAGTTGCTTGAGCACCTTTTATGCCCTCAGGATGATTATGAGTGCATTCGGCAGACACTTTTGCCTTGTCCAGAATTAGTTTTTCTGTGAGGGATGGAATCTTGTCCGACAGCCACCCTACAGGAGCGACGCTCAGAGAGGCGAATCTCCCTGATTTCTGCTAATAGGTGTTCGAAGTAATCCTCATCCAATACAGGACGAAGGTGTTTCAACTGTTCGAAATTGTCTTCTGCAGCCTTAATGGCCTCTATGTATTCTGATATCAATGGGTAGTTCATAAGTCTTTAGTTATCGCTCTGCAAAGATAATAAAAAAAGGTTAAAGGTTATGGGTTATAAGTTATTGAATTGAAAAAAACATCGTTATTTTCTGTTCTTCGCCCTATTTTTTATCAAATTGTCATGCTAAGCTTATCTGCACCTCACACAGCAATTTACAGCAAGAGCGCAAATTTGCGCCCTTGTACTCTCTCCCAAGCTGGTTCCATGTTGCGGATGGTTTTCGAGGTCTTGATATACTATAGTGCCATTTTCACATCCAGAAAATAAGAAGAAATTAGCATAGAAAATGTGAAATATACGGAATATTCATGTATCAAACATGATACATTATTGCAAATATGATACATCATTAGGTCAGACATTTTGCTTTCGCTTATTTTTCCCCCATTTCATCGATAAACACAAGTTTTCTACGAATCCGACAAGCGAAATGCACATATTTCTTCAAGAACTTATTCACTTATAACTTATTCACTATGGACATTTACTTTTTCGCAAATGTAGAACAGCAAATAATGATAGACACAAGAAATGTTAATAATAAAATTTTAATATATAATATATATAATATCCATATTATATATATTATATATTAATTTTTTCCGCTTCGATTTTTCAAAAACATAAATGTCCATAGTGAATAAGTTATAAGTGAATAACCTCCCCCTCCATTGTCCGCATTCTCCATTGTCAACTCGACTTTGCAAAACAGGGCTTTTCGGCTTGTTTTAACACAAATTGGCCGCTAATTTACAAGAAATTATATTTCTTGTAAAATTTTTTTTGTAACTTTGTAATGCAAATCAAGGGACGGGCAAAACGCTGCTCACGAACGAAAATTTGCAGTCTTCAAGGGTAACAAAATCCTCCATTAGGGGGAACAGAAAGAAGGAAGACCTACCCCTGCCCTCCTATATGGAGGAGAGCGGTCACTAGCCGTCCAGAAAGCTATAAAGCTCACGCCCTTTAAAGCTACTACGGGGTTCATCGCGGGAACACTTCGACAGAAAACGTGGGGCGAACGAATCGTAAAAGCATGGGAGAAAGGGCAAAACGGACGGCATTTTACGCAAATGGGGTACGGGGCGACTCATGTTTTGAAGGTTTTGTTTGGCGGTGTCGTCAAAAAAGTGTAAATTTGCACCAAATATAATAAATAAAAATGTTAAGAGCCATGAACAAGAAATCGTTGATGATCTGCCTATTTGCAGTCTTTTCGTCACAGATGAACGCTCAATACCTTGAGCACCTTTACGATTACATTGAGAATACCTCGGTTTTTGAAGAGAACCAGGAGGAGGGGCATGCGTATTACTTAGCCGACGAGCGTCTGTCGCTCAACGGCAGCTGGAAGTTCTTCTTCGCAAACACGCCCGAAGAGGTGCCTCAGCAGTTCTTCCAGACGAACTTCAAGGACAGCAAGTGGAACACCATCAAGGTGCCGAGCAACTGGGAGATGGAGGGGTATGGTGACCCTCAGTTCCGCAATGTGCCTGCTCCGTTCAGAGCCAATCCGCCTTATGTGCCGAGAGAATACAATCCTACGGGTGCATACAGAAAGACGTTCACTCTGCCTGCATCGTGGAAGGGACAGCAGGTGTTCCTGCGTTTGGAAAAGACCCAAAGCGGTTCGTTCGTATGGATGAACGGTCAGCAGGTGGGCTACAACGAAGGTGGTCAGGAACCTGCGGAATATGACGTGACTCCGTATGTGCGTCCGGGCAAGAACGTGCTTGCCGTATTTGTGCTGAAATATTGTGACGGCTACTATCTTGAGGGTCAGGACTACTGGCGACTGGCTGGTATCTTCGACGATGTGACGCTCTATGCCACACCTAAGACCCGACTGTTTGACTGGTATGTCACAACCGACCTTGACGACCAATACAAGGACGCTACGATGAAGGTGGCTGTTGACGTGAAGAAATATGAGGATGCAAGCGGCTCGTACACCGTTCGTGCCACGCTGTCTGACGCAAAGGGCAACAAGGTGAAGGAGCTGACGAGCGACCGCTTCACGATGAGCGGGAAAGGCAAGAAGTCTGTCGAACTGTCGACACAGGTATCGAACCCTGACAAGTGGACCTGTGAGACACCTACCCTTTACACCCTGAAACTGGAACTGCTGAACGAGGCTGGCAAGGTGATGCAGCAAATCAGCAGCAAGATGGGATTTAAGGAGACGGAAATCAGACATCAGACATTCTTCCTCAACGGAAAGCCCATCAAGATAAGCGCCATCAATACGCACATGCAGCACCCGGAACTGGGACACGCTATGAACGAGGAGACCATCCGCAAGGATATGGAGATACTGAAACAGCACAACTTCAATGCCGTACGCACCTCGCACTATCCTCCTGTGAACAGGTATCTGGAACTTGCCGACGAGTATGGACTGTATATCATCGATGAGGCTGGTACTGAGGCTCACGCAACGGAATTTATCTCGAACGACCAGAAGTTCCGCGGGATGTACCTGGAACGTGTACAGAAACTGGTGTTGCGCGACCGCAACCACCCCTGCGTGCTGTTCTGGAGTGCAGGTAACGAGAGCGGCGAAGGTCCCCTCATCACGGAAGTGGTGAAGGAAGGCAAGCGCCTCGATCCAACGCGCTACTTCATGTATGGCGGTAATGCCTACGCACATCCTGGCGAAGACATCATCGGCCCTCGCTACCCTACCCCTTACGAACTGGAGATGAACACAGCGATGGTGCCTGAGTCGGAAGACCCACGTCCGTCGTTCATGGACGAGTATCTGTCGGTAGCAGGTAATGCAGGCGGCGGTATGGACGAGTTCTGGGCAGTCATCCGTCGTCATCCACGACTGATGGGTGGTGCGCTCTGGGACTTTGTCAACCCAGGCCTCACGGAACATATCCGTCCATTGACTGACAGTTCACCCTTCAACACGCCTGCCCACCTCATGGGTAACGCAAAGGTAGAGAAAGGTGTGCTGCACCTCAGCGGACACGACGAGTGGGTGGAGGTGTATCGCAGCAGCAACGTGGAACTCTCGAGCAAGGAACTGACCATCAGTTTCGACGTGAAGCCAGGCAAGCTGTGCGGCATGTATGAGGGAGCTCCTTATATCACGAAAGGCAACACACAGTTCGGCGTGATACAGAGAGGGCAAAACAGACTGCAGTTCTATCTGCACTCGGGCGTTAAGCATACACTCGAAATAGACCTGCCTGAAAACTGGATAGGCAACTGGCATCATGTGACTGCCTCATGGGACGGCAAGGAGATGAAACTCTTCATCGACGGAGAGCTGAAAGGCACTGAGACAACCGGAGCAGCACCCGCCCCAGGGAATAACCGTCGTGGCGGAGGAGGAGGCGAACGCGGCATGCTGAGCAACTTCCCCTACCCAATCAACATTGGCCGCATTGCGGGCAACCACGCCATCGACCCGATGACCACCTTCACAGCTGATGCAGAGATGGACAACGTGGCAATCTACAACAAATGTTTGGCTGACGGAGAAGGACGACCAGAGGATGCCGTGCTCTACCTCAAGTTTGAAGGAAACGGCGACACAGGTACCTTCTATACGATTGGCGGAAACATGCGCACATACGGCTGTATATGGCCCGACCGCACCGTACAGCCTGAGATGATACAGATGAAGTGGACCACACAACCCGTGAGCGTTCGTCTGCTCAACGCAGAGACGGGCGAGGCAGAAGTGACCAACCGTCTGTTCTTCACCGACCTCTCGCAGTATGCGTCACACTGGGCATTGATGGCCGACAACCAAGTGCTGGAAGAGGGCGACATACAGTTCACTACAGGTCCGCAACAGTCGCAGGTAGTGAAGATTCCGTACCACAAGCCAACCATCGTGGCAGGCAAGGAATACCGCGTGCTGGTTACCTCAAAGCTGAAGCGCGACGAAGTGTGGGCAAAGGCTGGCTTTGAAGTGGCTTGGGACCAACTGGAACTCTCATCATGGAATCTCCCAGCTCCTGCTCCACAACTGACAGCCAGAAACATCAACGCACAGGAAGACGACAAGCAAATCAAGATAAGCGGACAGGGATTCAGCTATGTCATCAGTAAGGAAACAGGTAACCTCGAGCAGATTGAGGTAGAAGGAAAGGCTGTGCTCAAAGAGCCTATCTCCTTCAATCTGTGGCGTGCTCCGATTGCCAACGAGTTTGACTCTTGGGATGCCTTCCGTGTGAATGGAGGCTATGCTGACGGTTATGGCAACCAGGTAGCCACCTTGTGGTACTCGAAGGGTGTGCAGCAGCTGCGCATCCGTCCGGCAGGCATCAGAGTGACCCACAACCAGTATGAAACGAGTGTAACCCTCAGTCAGCTTGTGCAGGTAGGTGCATCATCTTACGGAGCACTCGACCTGTATATTTCAGGTGTTCAATTGGCAGGATTCATGCTCGAATATACCTATAGCTTCTACGACGACGGAACAGTGAAGATTCACAACCACCTGAGTCCTCAGGGCAAACTGCCTGAGATGCTGCCACGCATCGGATTCACCACCTCTGTGTCAAACGAGTTCGACAACATCACGTGGTATGGTCGTGGACCAGAGGAGAACTACCCTGACCGCAAGACGGGCTATAAGGTGGGCATCTGGACCAAAACGGTGAAGGATATGTATGAGCCATACCTCCTGCCTCAGGATCACGCCCTGCGTACAGAAAACAGATATGTACAGCTGCTGGACAAGAACGGCAAGGGTGTGCAGATATCGATGAACGAGCCATTCAACTTCAATGCCTATCAGTTCACGACTGACAACCTGACAAAGAGCCAGTTCACCTATCAGCTGCAGCCTCAAGCCGACCGCTACACCTTCAACCTCGACTACACGACAACAGGTGTCGGCTGTACCTGTATCTATGTGCTCGACGAATACAGGGTGAAGCCAGAAGCATTCGACAGAGAGATTACCATCAAGCCAAAGAAATAAAATAGAAATCTGAAATGAGGAAACTATTGTTATTAATTACATTCTTAGGATGCTGCATTTTCCTCAATGCACAGGATCTGAGGAACAGCAATAACGCTTTGATTGGAAAGATTGAGAGCGACGGAACGGTGCGTAACTCGAACAATGCCAAGATTGGAAAGATTGAGAAGGATGGCACCATCAGGAATGCTAACAACGCGAGCATCGGGAAAATTGAGAGCGACGGAACCGTCCGCAATGCTAACAATGCCAGTATTGGCAAAGTGGAAAGCGACGGAACTGTGCGCAACAGCAACAACGCAAGAATCGGCAATGTAGAGAAAGACGGTACAATACGTAACTCTAACAACGCTACGATCGGCTATGCAAAGGATGTTCCAAAGGCTTCTGCTGCTGCTTACTTCTTTTTCAATTTCTTTGAATAATTAGCTTAGTAGCTTAGGTAAATGGCTAAATGGTAAATGGTAAATGGTCAAATGGCTAAATGGTAAATGGTCAAATAGTAAATGGCTAAATGGCTAAATGGTAAATGGCTAAATGGTAAATGGTAAAATGGTAAATAAAATGGTGAAGTGGTTTTTAATACTTACAATCATCAACTGCAGCATTGTGCTGCATGCGCAAGACCGTCCACGCTTCCAAGGGATGCGCGACGTGAACGGAGTCATCGACAATACCGCTGACTCATTGGAGAAAGCCAATCAGGTGAGACCTGTGAGCGGATCGAGCCGCAAGGGCGACAACCCCGTGATATTTCTTGTGGGCAATTCCACGATGCGTAACGGAACCCTCGGGAATGGCAATAACGGTCAATGGGGATGGGGATACTTCGAACACTTGTTCTGGGACGAGCGCCGCATCACGGTGGAGAATCACGCACTGGGCGGAATGAGCACACGCACATTCTATCGCGACTTGTGGAAGCCTGTATTACAAGGCGTACGGAAAGGCGACTATGTGTTCCTAGAACTGGGACATAACGACAACGGGCCACTCGACTCCGGTCGTGCGCGCTCATGCATCAGGGGTACAGGTCATGATTCCACTCTTGTCACCATCAAAGAGACGGGCAGACAGGAAATGGTGTACACCTTTGGCGGCTACATCCGCAAGTATGTGCAGGAAATTCGTGCGAAAGGCGCCATCCCTGTACTCTTCACGCTGACTCCACGTAACGACTACGAACCCAACGACCCAACGAAGATACAGCGCAAGCTGAACGACTTCACCCCTTGGATCAAAGCCATGAGTGAAGAACTCAATACTCCGTTTATCGACCTGAACGACATCAGCGCAACAAAGCTAGAGAAATATGGAAAGTGGAAGACCAACTACTTCTTCTTTGGCGACAAGATTCACTCCAGCGAGTTTGGCGCGAAGATGAACGCAGCATCGTGTGCTGAAGGTATCGAGGCATGTAACCACCCAGACGTAGCACTGCTGAAAACATTCCTAAAACATGATGCCGTACACCCACCACGCATCGACCAGAGACGCCAGAAAGGAAAACCTGTGGTATTCACTACGGGCGACTCGACAATGAAAAACAACGATAACGACGAAAACGGCATGTGGGGCTGGGGAGCCGTAGCAACCAGTGTGTTCGACGAGAAGAAATGTACCGTTGTGAATGCAGGACGGGCAGGACGCAGCACTCGTACGTTCCTCTACGAGGGTTTGTGGGACAATGTCTATAACTCACTCGAGCCAGGCGACTTCGTGCTGATTCAGTTCGGACATAATGACATCGGAGGAATCGACAGAGACAAGGAGCGTGGTGTGATTGCCTCATCGGCTGATACCTGTCATGTATATCGCCTACAGTCGAATGGTCAGTACAAGGTGATCTATTCGTTCGGATGGTACCTAAAGAAATTCATTCAGGACGTACGCGAGAAAGGTGCTACCCCTATCCTACTCTCTCTCACTCCTCGCAACGAATGGCCAGGCGGCAAGATTGAACGCAGAAACGACTCGTACGGTAAATGGTATCGTGAGGTGGTTGCTGAGACAGGAGTGGAGTTTGTCGATGTACACAACATCACGGCTGACGCACTCGACAAGATTGGCCGCGAAGGGGCGAAGGAATACTACAACAACGACCACACTCACACCTCGAAGAAAGGTGCGCTGCTCAATGCACAGAGTGTGGCAAAAGGACTGAAAGCAAACAAAAGCCAGCTGGCGAAATACTTGAAGTAAAGGTGAGGTATTTTATCATCATAGCACTATTGAACTGTTGCACGGCACTTGCTGCGCAGCCCGACAAACCGCTACGCGTTCAACGACTGCATCACGGATTCACCATCTCGAAAGAGCTGGAGGGGCGTGAAGTGTTGCTTGCGTACTCAGAAACTGGCGATTTCGACAGGGCGATGCAGACAGACACACTGTTTCGCAAGGTGATAGAGACATTCGACAAGCAGACCAAACTGAGAGGACCTCGGCTCAATGCAGCCCCAGAACTGCCTGATGCGGTTGCTCCTATCTGTACGGATGCCTGGACGCAAGACGATCCTTATAACAACCTATCCCCTATCATCGACAGCACTCACTGCAAAACGGGATGTGTGGCAACTGCGATGTCGGAGGTGATGTATTACTATAAATACCCAGCACGCGGAACGGGCAGTCACACCTATTCGGACGTGAAGGGATGCAAGGAGACACTTACAGCCGACTTTTCTACCCACACCTACGAATGGGACTATATGCTCGACTCGTATGCAGGTGTCAACTACAGCGCACGTCAGGCGCAGGCCGTAGCCCTGCTGGCAAGCGATTGCGGCATCAGTGTCGAGATGCAGTATGGCGTGGAGGCAAGCGGAGCAGAATCTGTGAGACAGCCATACGCGCTCTTCAACTACTTTGGTTACGACCCAGGCATGCGAATGGTGTATCGCGACTTCTATCACCGCAGCGAGTTGCATGCCATGATTCGAAACGAACTGGCTGCAAGCCGTCCTGTGCTATGCAGCGCTCACGATTCAGGAGGCGGACATGCATTTGTCATCGATGGATACGACAACCAAGGCCTCTACCACATTAATTGGGGATGGGGCGGATGGTGTAACGGCTATTACAACATCGACTACATGAATCCCGATCAGCCGGAATGGAATCATGACCCCAACCGCCGCGAGAAAGGAATGAACTACTTCCAGTCGTTCACCTTGGGTATTCAGCCCTATCAGGCAGGCACGCCATCCGTCGAAACACATGAGTATGCTTTCTCTCATCTGGAACTTAAGCCCGACTCTGCCCTGATTGTACACCACCTCAGCAACATAGGTTGGAATCAGCACCAAGGGAAGGTAGTGCTGGGATTAACAGGTACGGAGAGCGAGGAAATGGTGAAGGTGGTATATGACTATAACCGTCTGTTCGAACTCGAGGAGTTTGAGGACACGACCTACACGGACACCATCCTGCTCACGAGCATCCTGCCACAGTTGTCAGGACTGAAGGACGCGACCTATCGTCTGATGCCTATGTTTGAGGACAACGGAGTATGGAAACGAGCCAGGACAATCTGCGGCACACCTTATTTTATATATATTGACAAACGAGGAGACGAAATCCAACTGCGCGAGGCGCAGAGTGCACTGGAACACCTGGAGCTTGTCAGCATGCAATTGCCTGATACCGTGACACGCGGCACCTATGCACCCTGTACCATTGAAGTTGCCAACAATAGTGATGACGAATACTGCGGACGCATCTTCATCACACACGAATCCGACCTGACCCCAAGCGGTTATCAGATGCTGGCTTCGGTAGGCCTGTATATCGAGCCACACACGACTGAAACCATCGATTTCAAATACATGTATATCAGCAATCGATTGAGCGATACCATTCGCGTACATGTGCTCTACGACATCGACCTCTTTACAGACAGTCTCATCGTATTCGACCAAACAAAAGAGATAACTGTGGTTAACCAGGCAAGCGGCATCAGTCCTGCAACGATGGCAACACGCACAAAGCGACTATTCGACCCTACGGGTAAACCTTTGAATCAATTATTACCTCACCAAATAATCATCAGCGACGATGGAAAAAAGAGAAGCATTCAAAATGTTCCTTAAGCCAGGCTTCAAGGAAGAGTACAAGAGACGCCACGCTGCATTGTGGCCAGAGATGAAACAACTGCTCCATGACGGAGGGGTGTTCGACTACAGCATCTATCTCGACGAGGACACCAACACCCTCTTTGCCTGTCAGAAGACTAAGGGAGAAGGTGGCAGTCAGGATATGGGCAATCTGGAAATCGTACAGCGATGGTGGGCATATATGGCAGACATCATGGAGACCAACCCCGACAACTCCCCCATCTCCATTCCGCTACCCGAGATGTTCCATATGGACTGACGGAGCGAGAACTCATGAACTCCCTACAATCGTTGAGCAGACGTTGATTAAGCATAACACAATATGAACAAGAAACTCTTTTGGGCATGTATTGCCGTTCTTGTGATCTGCGGAGCATTGTTGCTCGTCTTCCGCATGGGTGATGAGAAAAAAGAAATCGCCCTGTCTCCTACAGACGACTCCAGCCAGTTTGTAACCCTTACGGATGCTGTTCCTGATGTGATTCTGGAAATCCGCTACTTTGGCACGTACAACTTCGTGGGAGCACGTATCGATGGTTACGAGCAACCTACAGCCCTGATGACACGCATAGCAGCAGACAGCCTGAAAGCTGTGAGCGACGATGTGATGGCTCAAGGCTATCGGCTCAAGATTTATGATGCCTATCGTCCGCAAAAAGGTGTAGACCATTTTGTGCGTTGGGCAGCCGACATACCAGACACGCTGATGAAGACATACTTCTATCCCGACTTGGACAAGAGTGTGCTCTTCGATCAGGAGTACATCATGGCAAAAAGCGGACACACGCGTGGCAGTACGGTCGACCTCACCCTGTTTGATATGACAACAGAGAAAGAGCTGGATATGGGTGGCACCTTCGACTGGTTTGGCCCTGAGAGTCATCCCGACTTCTGTGGCAATCCTGACACAGGCGAATATACAGGCGACAACACGAAAAGTCCGACAGGTCGCAGCATCACAGCCGAGCAGTTTGCAAACCGTATGATTCTGCGCAAAGCAATGTTGAGACATGGATTCAAAGCACTCGACAGCGAATGGTGGCACTTCACTCTGAAGAACGAACCGTTCCCCGATACTTATTTCACATTCCCTGTCCGACAACTGGCGAAATAGGCATATTTGCTATCATTTTTACAGCTATTCGCTTGTTTTACCAACAAAATGATGCACAATTGAAAAAATTTGCTTACATTTGCAGTCTGTTAGCAGTTAACAGGCACTTAAACAGTAAATAGTCAATTGATAAATAGTAAATGATATGATGGATTGGTCAAACATTGGTTTTGGCTACAACAAAACCGATTACAATGTCCGTTGCTATTACAGAAATGGCAATTGGGGTGAGATTGAAACTTGTAGTGAAGAAACTATTCCTCTCCACATGGCAGCTACATGTCTGCACTATGGTCAGGAAGCGTTCGAGGGTCTGAAAGCATACCGTTGTCCTGACGGTAAGGTGCGAGTGTTCCGCATGGATGAAAATGCAGCCCGCTTGCAATCAACCTGTCGCGGCATCCTGATGCCCGAAGTGCCTACCGAACTCTTTGAGGAGATGGTGAAGAAAGTAGTAACACTGAACCAACGCTTTATTCCTCCATACGAAAGTGGAGCCACACTCTACATCCGACCGCTGCTGATCGGTACGAGTGCACAGGTGGGCGTACACCCAGCCAGCGAATATCTGTTCCTGATGTTCGTCACACCCGTAGGCCCATACTTCAAGGGTGGATTTGCAGCAAACCCATACGTCATTATTCGCGAATTCGACCGCTCTGCCCCATTGGGTACAGGTATCTACAAGGTGGGAGGCAACTATGCAGCCAGCCTGCGTGCCAACAAGATGGCGCACGACCTGGGATACAGCTGCGAGTTCTATCTCGATGCAAAGGAAAAGAAATATATGGACGAATGTGGTGCAGCCAACTTCTTTGGCATCAAGGACAACACATACGTCACACCTAAGTCAACCAGCATCCTGCCATCAATTACGAACAAGAGTCTGATGCAGCTGGCTGAAGATATGGGCATGAAGGTTGAACGCCGCCAGATACCAGAGGAAGAATTATCAACATTCGAGGAAGCTGGTGCTTGCGGTACTGCAGCCGTAATTTCCCCAATCGCTAAGATTGACGACTTGGAAACCAAACAGAGTTTTGTGTTCTCAAAGGACGGAAAACCTGGTCCAATCTGCACAAAACTGTATAATAAACTGCGCGGTATCCAATACGGCACAGAACCCGACACTCATGGTTGGACAACTGTGATTCTCGATTAAAAAGGTAAAGAAATAGGTGGTTTTTAGGTTGTGCACGAAAACATATGTTATAAAACATAAATAAAGTTATGCTCGTGTGAATAAAATGCACTACCTTTGCACCATCCTAAAAACAATCTTTTTACCTTAAAAAATTAATACTTATTGAGTAGGGAGAGACGTTCGCGAGAACCCCTCTCCCTAATTGATTTCCAGCAAGCCTCAAAGCGGCATACTTATCAGTACCGTTTTAAGCAACAGGTCGTTACTTCACCATTACCTTTTTGCCGTCAACTACATAGATGCCCGACTTGGTTGGCTGACCAGTAACTCTTGTGCCGTCTACAGAATACCAAGTGCTTGCAGCATCGTTCTTCTCTACAGAGCCGATACCTGCTGCGAGATCTTCATCGCGTGCTGGTGCTGTAGCCTGCGGTTCTTCTTCAGTCTTTTCTTCGTCCTGCTGACGTACAAACTTCACATACATACTCATGTCACGCTCCAGATACTGCAACCAGCGATACTGATGCTTTGACAGTACTTCGAGGAAGCTTTCCTTGTACTCGTTGCGAACCTCTCTGATAGCTTTTGCCTGTGCTGCGAATTTTTCACGCATCGCCTTCATCTCAGCAATCTGCTCTTCTGTTGGCTTTTGTGCTTTCTCACCCTTTGGACCCTTAGGACCTTTTGGCTTGAAGGTAACAGGATTCTGCTCGATTACTTCCTTCAAAGCTGCACGATAGGCAGTAAAGATAGGAGCAAAAGCGGCTGCTTTCTCGCTGTCGAGACGCAGATGACGTGCAAAACGTGCTGCAACCTCGTCTTCAGTCAGAGCTACAACAGTAAAGTTCTTGTGTCCTGGACGTGGGCGGAATGCCTGTGGACCTTTTGGTCCCTGTGGACCGCGTGGAGCACGGAAGTCGCGGGGGCCGCCTTTAAACTCTTTAGGAGCCTGGAAATGCTGCATACCCTGAGGTGCATGGAATTGGCCTTGCGGGCCATGGAACTCGCGTGGTCCTCTTGGACCCTGTGTGGGCTGAGCACTAGCTGCGCCCACCATCATTAATGATGCTACTGCAAATAGTAAAATTCTTCTCATGGTCAAACGTTTGATTTAGAATTAATGAGTAAATAAATTGTTTTTTCTCTCTGGCGCACTTATATCTTTCTACATTCCTTTAGACTGAGAAAACTGCAAAAAGTAAAGTCAATTCGTTGAAAAAAAATGCTTTTATTTGTTTTTTGTGCGGAAATAATGGCGTTTTTGCAAAAATGTTCAATGTTCAATGTTCAATGTTCATTTTTTTTTGTACCTTTGCACGCGTTAATAAATCAGGCTGCCGAAATGGTGGAATGGTAGACACGAGGGACTTAAAATCCCTTGGCCATAACGGCTGTGTGGGTTCGAGTCCCACTTTCGGTACAGTATTTAGCAAGAAAGAACATTGCAGAGCAGACTCTGGAATGTTCTTTCTCATTTTACGGGAAGCAAAATCCTCTCGGCTCAAGACGAGTATGTCTGTAGAGCGCATCCCGCATAACAGTCTAATAACCTATTTGGGTTTACAGAGCTGGTAGGATATGCTCCCATACAAGATTCAGCTCGCCTTGCAAATCCTCAACATCCGAGGTGATAGCAATCACTGCATTCTTGTCGGGAACCACGATGATGTATTGCCCCCTGGCTCCGTCGGCACGGAAACAGCCTGGACGACAGCGCCACATCTGATAACCATATCCCTGCATCCAGTCGCTAGTCTCCTTGGTCATGCCTCGCTCCTCTGCCTGCTCAATACGAGTACCAGGATTGATACTTTCCACCTGCTTCTTCGACATTTCCTCAACCCACTCAGCTGGAATCAACTGCTTGCCATTCCACTCTCCCTTCTGAAGCAGTAACTGACCCATCTTTGCCAGGTCCTCCGTCTTCAGATAAAGCCCCCAGCCACCTGTGTTGATGCCCTGCGGACTTTCTTCCCACATCGGCTTGTCGATGTGGAGGGGTTCGAACAGACGAGGTGTCAAATAGTCCACCACCTTTTCGCCTGTCACTTGCTGCACAATAGCAGAAAGCACATAAGTGCCGAAGCTGTTGTAAAGATAGAACGCGCCCGGCTCATGCACAACAGGATGTGCAAGGAAGGTCGTTACCCAGTCTTGATCAGGACTTGCATTACGGAATGACGGTTCAACATCATGTCCGCATGACATCGTAAGCAAATCGCGCACAGTCATTGCTTTCAGGTTGTCACTCACCTCCGCAGGTAATTTGTCTGGGAAGTAATCGATGACTTTGTCCGTTAGAGACATCTTTCCGTCTGCAATAGCAAGTCCCACTGCTGTAGCTGTAAATGTCTTGCTCACAGAGTGGAGCACATGTGGCACACTATCCACTCCTAGGCTCTGCCACTTACTGTAGATAACGCTACCGTCTTTCACAATCATCACGCTATGGATGTCCATCGAATTAGCAGCTGCTTGTTCGAAGAACACGTCCAACGCAGTCGCTACACTTTCTGGAGTTTCCGCACGCGGCAGGTCAATGATTTCTGCCGTCTGCTTTACTGCGTTCTCACATGCCGTTAATGCCATCAGCACCAAAGCGGCCATAACCATTGTAATACTAATTCTCTTCATGGTAAAATCAATTATGTCATGCAAAATTACGAAAAAAAACTCAAATACAATAAATGAGACAATAAACTTCTAACGATTTGCGTCTTTTCAAGAAAAAAAGAGAGTTTTTGCCTAATGATAATGACATTTGTGAAGTGGGCCAGAAAAATCATGCACAATTAACGGGTTCACTTCAGGTTTTTTTCACTTTTACGTATTAGTATTTCTTTCTTCTTGTTTTTTTGCGTAACTTTGCCTTTGAAATCAACAATAATTTGAATAGTATTAAGGAGATAGCAGTAATTGCCTAAATCTCGGAAGAAGCCGCCAAGAGTTAAGAGTTCCGGATTATAACACTGAATGAAAATCATGTAAATGTAAAAAGAAATGAAGACAGAGATACTACCTCAGGAGAGCAAACGTGCAAAAGCATTCTCGATGTGGATGTCATCCCCTATGCCGATGGTGACACTGGTGAAGACTCTTAATGTCAGTCACTTAGTAAAAGTCAGCAAAAAGAACGGCATCAAATTCACATTGCTGATGTGTTGGTGTATAGGCAAAGCTGCCAGTCAAGTGAAGGAATTCTACACCTTGCCAGAAAAAGGGAGACTATATAGCTTTGACAGACTGGCCATTAACGTCATAGTAGAAAACAGTAAAGGAGGCATCAATTCATGTGATATTCCCTTCTGTGATGACTTAAACCAATTCAACAAAGATTACCAATTCTTGACCGCCAAAGCTTCCAGCGAGTGTAAGAGTTCGTTTCTCGATGACTATATGGTTATCGGAACATCTGCCATGATACAGACGGAACTCGACTGCATCGTCAACCAATACACAGATCAGTTTTCCAATCCGATGGTGATGTGGGGCAAGTATCGCAAAGGACTGTTCAAGACCACATTACCCATCTCGTTCCAATTCCATCATGTTCAGATGGATGGTGGTCATGCTGCCAAGTTCCTTCAGCGTCTGCAGGATGAAATCTATAAGTTGTAAAGAATGGTGATTACAAGCTAGAGATTACAACAGACATTCAGCGAGGGAAAGCAAGACCGAAGGTCATAGTTATGAGAAATAAAAGAGCAACAATTGAAGATTATAGTAGTATGAAAGAAAAAACTTCCCAACCCCGCTTTACATTCAACACTGTCGGACTGTTTACAAACAACAATAAGGCTACTGTTGATTTCTACACTAAAGTTTTTGGTTTTACCACCTCATGGGATGGTGTACAGCCAAATGTGGAGATGTTCCTTGGCAACAATAGAATCATTCTCTTCCCACGTAGTGCATTTGAGCAGATGGTCTCTAAAAGATTCCAGTATCCTGAAGGTTTTAACGGCACTATGGAGTTGAGCTTTGATGTACCAACTTTCGCCGATGTTGACAATGAGTATCAGAATGCACTTAACAATGGCGCAAAGTCTGTGCTTCCACCAACAACTGAGCCTTGGGGGCAGCGAACCTGCTACGTTGCCGACCCTGATGGGAACCTCATAGAAATAGGATCGTTTGTTAAATAATAGACAATGGATTTCAATTGGCTGCAGTGCATCTCATCTCTCATTCCCGCCTTTATAGCTTTGTACTACTATCCTGGACTTAAAAATCAATGAAGCAAATCCCTGATCTCCTGTCTATGTCATTATTTGGCAGATTTCACAACTATTCGTATTTTTGCATCATCAAACCATAAAGAGATAATATGGAAACAGAAAGAATATTATTACGACCTTGGCTGGAGAGCGATGCTGAGACGCTGTTTAAATACGCCAGCAACCCAGAAGTCGGACCTCGTGCCGGATGGCCGCCACATAAGTCTGTGGAAGAGAGTTTGGAAATTATCCGAACCGTATTCCGTTCTGAGGGAATGTGGGCAGTAATATGGAAAGAGTCTGACGAGGCTATTGGCTGCGTAGGCTACCTCCCGGCATCATCATCGAACCTGAAGATTGCAGAAGACCATGCGGAGGTAGGCTATTGGATAGCCCGTCCGTATTGGGGAAAAGGCATCTGTACGGAAGCTCTTCAGATGATCATCGACTATTGTTTCAATGAAAAAGGCTTCACTATGCTTTGGGGAGACTATTTCCCCACAAACCCTGCATCTGGCCGTGTGATGGAGAAATGCGGATTTGTGGATACGGGCGAGGAAACACGATGCCCCAATCTGGAAGTAGGCTCAGACCGCCCTGTAAGAGTTATGAAATTAGAACGATTATGAGCCTTTGACTTCTTTTCCATTCCCTTCCCTCTTACCTCTTAAGTCCCCCTCATTAAGGAAGGGGTTAGGGGTAGGCAAACTCCCTAAGGACTGCCTTAGGTGCTCGGTAGGTGCTTGGTAGGTGCTCGGTAGGTGCTCGGCACATCCGCACTTTTCTCGCGGTTTTTGACACTATAAAGGTATGAAATTTCTGCGACATTATTTTGTACTTCGCTCGGCTTTTGAATAAAATTTTCACGTTCGACAATAAAAATACATTCTTATTGTACTCGCATAACCAATTTTTTGCTATCTTTGCAGTCAAATTACCTATCATTATTAACTAAAACTTTACGGAATATGAGAAGAATTACATCTTACTGTTATTTGGCAGCATTGCAGGTACTGGTGATGCTGGGTATCTGCCTTATGAAGTCGGAGTCAGTACAGGCGCAAGCGCTTGTGGAAGAAAAGCCATTGTTAACGCTGGCTTGTATCTCAGACATCCACACGGAGCGCGGACTAATTACGGACATCAACAACATCGGAATCCGCGGTTCGTTTGCACAGACACTGAATCGTATCAAAAGCGAGGAAAAGATTGATGTGCTGCTCTTGGGTGGCGACTGCACAAGCGATGCGACGATTCCGCAGGCCAATTGGGAGAAGGTGCGACAACTGATTGCGAACTACAGCCGCAAGGCATTCCAGGACGGAAGCAACACACCTGTGCTTTATGTGACGGGAAACCACGACTATGAAGTGGCAAATTGGTACGACTTGCCTAAATCTTATAACGCAGGTGACTACTACACGTATCCCATGAAGGAGGACATCGGGGAACTGACAGCCGACGAGGCATTCTATGAGAAGGCTGACAATGCAGACATGGGTCAGATGTCGCTTCTTGCCGCCTATCACTATGTGATTCACGGATTCGACTTCGTAATCCTGAACTGCGGCAAGTATCAGTTCAAGGATGCAGGCCACTATGAGTATTCTGTGGAATCGGTGCAATGGGTAGCCAACAAACTGGCAGAGATCTATGCAGCCGATCCTGAGAAGACGGTATTCTTTGCACTGCATATTCCATTCGGCGACTCGAACAGCATACGCTCAGCATCAAAGGGTATCGTGTCATCTGCTGGCGAAAAACTGCTGAAGAGCACACTGGCCAAGTATCCTAACCTCATCATGCTGTATGGTCACGACCACGGAGAGGATAAGGCCTACACCCGCAAAAAGACATCGCAGCGTGTGACCCACTATGACAAAAACGGTGCGGTAATCAACACGTATGACGAGAACCATGTTGACGGTTCGCTCCCAGAAGGATATGTACCGGAAGACGAAGCAGCAGAAGAGGCTCCTGCCTTCTATTTCTTCAATGCACAGAGCAGTACCTATATCGGCTACGACAGCTACAACATTGCTCCTATCAGCACACCTAAGGCTATCACGGTGACTACCCAAAGCAACGGAGCGCTCCTCTTCGACATCGAAGGTTCTAATCCATCAGGTGGCAGTCCTTACAACTACATCCACATTGGCAGCAATGGTTACTATTCAGTAGGCGATGCAACAGGACTCTACCTCTACGAAGCATCTGCTGATGGTACAGAGGGCACATTGGCCACATTCCCAGAGGCTGAACACAGCTACATGATTGTAGGTGAGAAGAGTGGTAAGTGGTATGCGCTGTCGAACAGTCTATATAATGCAGGTGGCTCTGGGCAGCGTATGCAGCGCGTGGAAGTAACCCGCTCAAGCGATGGTGCAAAGGTGACACATTCGACTGCCAACCCAAGCATTATATGGACCGCCAAAGAGACGGAAGCAACCAGCGGTCCTGAGGTGACAGGCACTTGGAGCGTCTTCAATGAAGCATCGGGTCTGTATCTCGGCTTCAACTCGCTGAATATATCAGCAGTTGATCAGGCGGCAGCTGTCACATTCGAAGTGAAAAACGCTTCAACCAGCGAATTTGCCGTAAAGGTAACAGGCTCAGGATCAGAGGCTAACGGCAACTATCTGTACTCGGGTTCTTCTGGCCGTTTCTCAGCCAACACCAACTATTGCCCATCATACCTTTACCGTGTCACTCAAATGGACGATACAAGTATCAAGGCCGAACTTGCCAGCGAAATCGAGGAAGGAGAAAAATACGTGATTGTGGTTAGAAACAATAACAACCAAACCCAGTATTACGCAGTTACTAGCGAGATCTACAACGGCAACCGTCTTGTAGGTCTGCTCGTTACTCGCGACGGCAACGAAGTGACGCTTAAGGGAACCGACACAAAAGCTGTTTGGACCATCTCCACCTATGTTACACCTGAGGCTGACGCTAGCTTCTTCTCAGCCTTTATGGGTTCGATGCGCTACTACTATAACACCATCGACCCAGGCGACATGCCAGTAGAAACTCCAAATATCGTTCAGGCACTGATGGTCTATGTCTATAAGGACCGTGTAGAACTGCACATGAAGAACTACAATAAGTCGGGTACCATCAACGGCATCACAGTCAATAAGTACCTCGTGCCTTATATTTCATATCGTGATGTAAAAGACCCTGCAACATCAATCAATAGTGTCGAACTGAAGGATTACTACGTAGAGCCTGTGGGCACACATGACATTACGGGCCGCAGCCTTCCTTCTCCACAACGAGGCATCAACATCGTTGGAAATAAAAAGGTGTTGGTGAAGTGAAATACGTTAAAAGGAATCGGGCCTGCTGATGCAAGCCCGATTCCTTTTTAATAGTGATACGCACAAACTCACTCAGGAAGATCATTACGGTTTTCTATGATGTCGAACGTAGCATAGCCGGCATCAGCGAAGTTGTTGTAGGTGAAAAGACCCACACGATCGCCACGATAGTTGGCCCAACAAAGTTGGTAGTCGCAACCATCTGCGGCTTTGAAACGACGGCCATCGAAACTGTAGAAATAGCGACTCATTCCATCTAGTCCCCATTCGGTGCGCAGATAAATCTGCCTGGCATGCTGACCTTGTAACGCATCAAGACGGTGAGCAGAACGGCCGTCGGTCTGGAAGAAGAGATAGCGGACACCACCAGCCTGTTCGACACCAAACATGGACCAAGGACCTGAGAAGTGGCAGATACCCGCACGCTGTCCGTCGACCAGTTGTCTGAGATTGACCTTTATCGTGATACGGCTATGAGGCGTACGCCACGAGCGTGTCGTAAGGATATTACCGACTTTCAACAGGTTGTCGTGCTCAAGGGGAAGAAATGCTCCAAGACGGACGCGCATTTGGCCGGCGTGTTTGGTTATCTTAACTTTATCCTCGCGAGGATAGTAGTTCCATTCCCAGAAATCGTTAGCAGAAGTATATATATTCGCTGGCTTCGATTCCCTTCGCTGCCAATATTGAATGCGTCGGCTGATGCCAACGGATGAAGTACGTGGAGCGTGAAAAGTAAAGAGTGAAGAGTTGCGTGCTGGTCGTGAAATAGTTGGCATAGGATAACGCCATACCATCTCCCCGATGCCTTGAGTGTTGGGCTGACCGATGATGGGCCAACCTTCTTCTGTCCATACAACAGGCAAAAGGCTAACGATACGACCACTCCAATCACCGTCGCCGTGATGTGTGAGAAAGAAACAGCGGCCTTCAGAATCGAAGAGGAATCCACCTTGGTTCGGTTCATGCCACTGAGGTTGGACTTCGGATATAGGGCGTGTGCCTTCGTAAGGTCCTGATGCAACGCGAGAACGCTGAATCATCAATCGACGCCCTTCGTGATTGACCTCGGAATAAAGATGGTAGAACCACCCGTTACGCTTGTAGAGTTTATTTGCCTCGCGGCCCGCCCCTTTGTGAATGAGTCGGCGCGAATCGGGAAGGACATCGGTATAGTTGCGATTAAGGCTATAGACATACGTCTTATAATTGTCGGAGAACTGTGTAGCAACGAGGTATCCATTTCCCAGTTCGTCGAAGAATGGACACGGATCGTCCCAACCCTCGCCAATCGACATTTTCTTAAGATCATCCCACGGTCCCTCTACATTCTCGGCTGAGGTCATAAAATATCCTTCGTCAGGTGTACCGAAGTAGACGTAGAAGCGTCCGCGGAACCAACGTATCGCCCCAGCCCAGATGCCACGGCCGTAGCGATCCATGATGTCGTAATTCATTGCTGGCGAAATCTGTCGGATATCCTTCACAGCATATCCTGCCAGCGTCCAGTTGACCATATCGGTCGACCGCATGATAATCATTCCAGGCTGAAATTGGAATGTCGACGAAATCATGTAGTACATGCCGTCGTGCTCAATGCAATCGATGTCGCTAAAGTCCGCAGGGATAACAGGATTCTGGTAAAACCCGTCGTGCGTATCGCCCCATATCTGCCATTTGCCCCACTCCTGAGCCAAAAGTCCGCCGCAACAAAACATTGCGACGGACAGCAGAAACACTCTTATGTTCATTTCAAATTACTTAATACATCCTTTATTCTACGCATCGCCTCGACGATGTTCTCATCGCTCGTTGCGTAGCTCATGCGGAAACATTCAGGACTGCCGAACGCATCACCACCGACCGTAGCCACATGGCCTATTTCGAGAAGATACATGGCAAAGTCGGTTGAGTTGTTGATGGTACATGTACCGTCAGTCTTTCCGAAATATGATGAGCACTTGGGGAAGAGATAAAATGCTCCCTGTGGGTCGTTCACCTCAAGTCCTGGTATTTCTTTCGCAAGACGAACGATGAGGTTCTTGCGACGTTCGAAAGCCTGACGCATATCCTCCACACACTGCTGGCTGCCCGTATATGCAGCTTCAGCTGCCTTCTGGCTCACGCTGCATGGACCACTCGTATATTGTCCTTGCAACTTATTGCAACCTTTTACAATCCATTCGGGTGCTGCAATGAAACCGATTCGCCAGCCCGTCATCGCATAGGCCTTGCTCACACCATTGATAATCACCACACGGTCCTTGATGTCAGGGAACGAAGCCATCGAGGCATGCTGACCCACATAATTGATATGCTCATAAATCTCATCGGCAATTACAATAATCTGTGGATGCTTCATCAGTACATCCTTCAATGCCTCCAATTCCCTCTGGCTATACACAGAACCCGTAGGGTTGCTTGGCGAACATAGTATCAGCGCCTTGGTCTTAGGAGTGATTGCCGCCTCGAGTTGCTCTGGTGTTATCTTGAAGTCTTGTTCTATTTTTGCCTCCACGAATACAGGTGTTCCCTCTGCGAGCAGTACCATCTGTGGATAGCTCACCCAGTAAGGAGCAGGAATAATTACTTCATCACCGGCATTCACTAATGCCATCACAGTGTTACATACCGACTGCTTGGCACCATTCGAACAGAGAATTTGTGATGGTTTATAGTCCAGACCGTTCTCGTTCTTCAGTTTTGCAACAATGGCATTCTTCAATTCTGGATAACCCGGCACCGGGCTGTAGCGCGACCAATTCTCGTCGATTGCACGCTTAGCTGCCTCTTTGATATGGTCGGGCGTATTAAAGTCGGGCTCGCCCACACTCATGTTAATCACATCGACACCCTGTGCCTTCAATTCACTACTCCGCTGCGACATCGCTAAGGTAGCTGATGGTTGCAGCCTCTGAAGTCTTTCTGATAGTTCCATTTCTTTATTGTTATGTTTGATTATAATTCTTAACTCTTAAGATTTCTTTCTAAAGATGCAGCAAGTGTCCCATTCGTTCTTTCTTTGTTCGAAGATAATATTCGTTGTACTCATTAGGTGTAATCTCTATAGGTACATTCTCCACAATTTCAAGCCCATACCCTTCAAGTCCTACTCGTTTCACGGGATTATTGGTAATCAACCGTATCTTGCTCACACCAAGTTCACGCAGTATCTGAGCCCCTACTCCATAATCTCGCAGGTCGGGGTCAAAACCCAGATGAATATTCGCGTCCACCGTATCTAATCCTTGCTCTTGCAATTTATAAGCCGCAATCTTGTTCATCAACCCGATGCCTCTCCCTTCTTGCAACAGATACACTACACATCCTTTACCTTCCTTTTCTATCAACTGCATCGAACGATGCAACTGTTCTCCGCAGTCACAACGCTTGCTTGCAAAAATATCGCCCGTAGCACATGATGAGTGCATTCGTACCAGCACAGGTTCATCTTTTTCCCACGAACCCTTTATCAGTGTCACATGCTCTAAACCATTACTCTTCTGACGGAACGGAATGATGCGGAAATGGCCGTACTGAGTAGGCATATCGGCCTCCACGCCTTTTTCGACCAATGACTCCTTCTGCAGACGATAAGCGATGAGGTCTTTAATCTGTATCAGTTTCATGTCGAATTCCTTTGCCTTCTCGATCAACTGAGGCATCCGTGCCATCGTACCGTCTGGGTTCAAGATTTCAATCAGTGCTGCCGCAGGCTGCAATCCTGCCAGACGTGCCAAATCGACAGCAGCTTCCGTATGTCCCGCACGTCGCAAAACACCATTGTCCTGTGCATACAACGGATTGATATGACCAGGTCTGCCAAATGTCTCGGGAGTGGACAGAGGGTCGGAAAGTGCCTGTATGGTCGCAGCACGATCAGCTGCAGAAACTCCTGTGGTACAACCCTCAAGCTTATCTACTGTTACTGTAAACGGAGTTCCGAGTACTGAGGTATTGTTATCCACCTGATGCTGTAGTCCAAGTTGCTTAGCGCGTGAGATGGTGATAGGAGCACAAAGGACACCTCTACCCTCACGCAACATGAAGTTCACCTTCTCGGGTGTAATCATCTCTGCCGGTGTAATGAAATCGCCTTCGTTCTCACGATCTTCATCATCGACTACAATCACGAACTTCCCTTGACGGAAGTCCTCAATTGCTTCTTCTATTCTACTGAATGTCATTATTGTTTCCATTAATGGTCTGAATTAAATGTTCACTGGCTTCAATTACTGCCTTCAAGTCCTTACGTAGCCGATTGTGGAAACGTGGTTCGGTTCTGAGGATTGGCAAACGGTTCAAGTAGTGAAAGATGGCACGCTCGCGAGCATTCGACAATTCTTCCACACATGCTTCCAATTCTTCTGATATCCATTCCAACTTCTCGTCACGTCGGTTACGGATGATGTGTACCAACAACTGTATTAACAACAGGCGTCTGACACCCTTGCGATAGATACGGCACTCGTATACCAGTCCTTGCAGACGTTCGCTCACAGCAGGATAGTCAGGATCGTTAATGATGACCTCCTTCCGCGCCAGATGTCGTTTTACTCGAATACCGAGCAGCTTGCGGAAGAATGCCTTGTAGGAGTCGATATTGAATACCACCGAGTCGTTATTAGCTTTCACCGTGAAGAATATTCCCACAGGGGCCAACACAATCATACTCATGCAGGGACCTAACCATGCGGGGATTCCATCTTCCAATGCCATGTTCGTAGCGCCCGTATCGATGATATAATACACGATGAAGATAATGACCGCCACCACTACAGGCAATCCTAAACCACCCTTGCGGATGATAGCTCCGAGAGGCGCACCCACAAAGAAGAAGAGGATACAAGTCAAAGCCATCATTATTTTCTGCCAAAATGCTATCCAATGCTTTCGAATGGCACGATCCTGACGATCCATGATGTCTTCCTTGAAATCCATACCCATCTGCTGCTGTTCCACACGATTCAGCGCCCATCTTACCGCAGTCTGACGATCAGTTGGTTTCAACTTCACGAATGCAGAATCGATTACAGGGCGGTCTTCATTGGCAAGCTTTGACCTTACGTCTTTCAGTTGGGCTGTATCGGTCATATCTCTGTCGGGGTTGTAAACATACAATACCCCATTCAACATCTCGTCATAATATGAATGTCCCAAACTGTCAGCAGCTCCCCTCAGCGAATCGATGTCCACTAGCAATTTTGCCAGGTCTTTCGTCTTCTCCGAGTTCGAGAAAGCTTCGGCATCAATCATGTTGAGGTTCATGTCGAAGTCTATGAGGAAATGCTTCTGCACAAAAGTCTCACGCCTATATGGAGCAAACTGTGTGTTGAGCATACCGCCTGGCAAATTCTCGAACTGCTCTCCACTATAGAGGTGCAGCAACAAGAACTGCTTATCGCTACTTGTTTCCAATCTAGCAGAATCTGACAAAATAATATGCACATTGTCAACACCGTCTCGCATGTTGTATATCACCACATCGTACAACATTCCTGTCACTTCATCCTTCTGTTTCACATACAGGTTGATTCCGTCAATTCCATCATAGAACACCCCCTCAGGGATTTCCAACTCGGGCGACTTCTGCGCCATCGAATAACGTAACTGCAACAGGTTCTTCTGCGCTTCTGGTCCTACCACATTCTGAAAGTAGAGCGACACACCTGCCAACACTACCACAAAGAGAATCAGCGAATAGAACGAACGAAACAGGCTAATGCCTGCCGCCTTGATGGAGAGCAACTCCAATCGCTCACCCAAGTTTCCAAATGAAATCAGCGATGCGAGCAATACCGCCAAAGGCAAAGCGGTCGGAACCAAGGTCTCGGCTGCATAGAAAAAGAATTTGGCTATCACATCCATGCCAAGCCCTTTCCCCACCAAGTCGTCCACATATTTCCACAAAAACTGCATCATCACCGCAAACAGACTGATGCAAAAAGTACCAGCAAACAGCGTGATAAAGTTCTTGAAGATATATAAGTCCAGTTTCTTGATGATGCGCATCGCTCGTTTTACACCACTTTATTATTAAATAGTACAAAATCGGTACAAAGTTACGAAAATTTCGGTTAAGCGAGCACAATAAAAGCTTGTTTTTATTGTTGAGCGGTAGAATTTTATGCAAATAATTAAGAATTAAGAGTTATGAGTTAAGAAAATTTGAAAAAATCAGCTTTATGAATTATGAATTATGAATTATTTCGTAACTTTGCATCCGTATTGAAATAATTCTTACATTTATTAATTTATAATTAACATTTTCTCAAATGGCACTCAATTACATTTGGATATCATTCTTCTTCATTGCATTCGTTGTTTCTTTGGTACGCCTTATTTTCTTTGGCAACATAGAGGTATTCCCCGACATGATGAATGCCACCTTTGAATCAGCCAAGACCGCATTCGAGATTTCCATCGGACTCACTGGTGTATTGTCACTATGGATGGGTATCATGAAGATTGGTGAACAAGGTGGACTTATCCGCCTATTTGCCCGTCTGCTTTCTCCTGTCCTTACAAAAATATTCCCCGATATCCCGAAAGATCATCCTGTCATGGGAACTATGTTTATGAACATCTCTGCCAACCTCTTAGGACTCGATAATGCAGCTACACCGATGGGACTGAAAGCAATGGAGCAACTTCAGGAAATCAATCCGAAGAAAGACACAGCGTCCAATCCTATGATTATGTTCCTGGTGCTCAATACCTCCGGACTTACCATCATTCCAGTCAGCGTATTGGTGTTCCGTGCCCAATTGGGTGCGGCCCAACCTACTGACGTGTTTGTTCCGATATTGCTGGCTACATTCTTCAGCACATTGGCAGGACTTATCATTACAAGCCTTTTCCAGCATATCAATCTCTTCAACAAGACCCTGCTCCTCTTCTTGGGGACCCTCTGTGTCTTGGTCGCTGGTGTGATATGGGGATTTAGCCAAATGTCATCAGAGACCATGAATACCGTCTCTACCCTCTTTGCCAACATCCTTTTGTGTACTGTCATCGTCATCTTCATCCTCTCGGGAGTACTCAAGAAGGTTAATGTTTACGATGCATTCATCGAAGGCGCAAAAGACGGATTCCAGACAGCTGTGAAAATCATTCCTTACCTCATTGCCATCCTTGTAGGTATTGCTGTTTTCCGTGCTTCAGGGGCTATGGACTTCCTCATCGATGGTATTGCATGGCTCGTAGGTCTTTGTGGCATCAACACCGATTTCGTTGCAGCATTGCCTACTGCACTCATGAAACCGCTCAGTGGTAGTGGTGCACGTGGAATGATGGTAGATGCAATGACCAATTTCGGTGCTGACTCCTTCGTGGGACGCCTCTCATGCGTATTCCAAGGCAGTACCGACACGACTTTCTATATCCTCGCTGTCTATTTCGGTAGCGTAGCTATCCGCAAGACACGCCATGCTGTAGTCTGTGGTCTATTAGCTGATTTAGCAGGTATCATTGCTGCCATTTTCATCAGTTACCTCTTCTTCCATTAAATCAAATAAGCAATTCAACAAACTATAATTTATAATTCATTTATTATTACATTTTCTCATGACAAGTAACGTACGTCCGGCTGATATGGAGCGTATCACCACGCCCGCTTTAGCCCAAAAATTCATTGACGAACAAATCCAGGAGCTTCGTGCTCAAATAGGTGACAAAAAAGTGCTGTTGGCACTCTCTGGTGGTGTAGATTCATCAGTTGTAGCAGCCCTTCTTATTAAGGCTGTCGGCAAGCAGCTTGTTTCTGTGCATGTCAATCATGGCTTGCTGCGCAAGGGCGAACCCGAGCAGGTGGTTCGTGTATTCCGCGATGAGCTGAATGCCAATTTGGTATATGTGGATGCTACCGACCGTTTCCTCGACAAGTTGGCAGGTGTGGCTGATCCTGAGCAGAAGCGCAAGATTATCGGTGCTGAATTCATCCGCGTATTCGAGGAAGAAGCACGCAAACAAGAGGGTATCAGTTTCTTGGCACAGGGAACTATTTATCCTGACATTGTGGAATCAGGTCCAGTCAAGTCTCATCACAATGTAGGTGGCCTGCCAGAGGATCTTCAGTTTGAACTGGTTGAGCCTATCAAGTTGCTCTTCAAGGACGAAGTCCGCGTAGTTGGCAAGGAGCTTGGTCTGCCAGACAACATGGTATTCCGTCAGCCATTCCCAGGTCCTGGTTTGGGTGTTCGCTGTACAGGTGCCATCACTCGCGACCGTCTGGAGGCTCTGCGTGAAAGCGATGCTATCCTGCGTGAGGAATTTGCAAAGAACGGTCTTGAAGGTAAGGTTTGGCAGTATTTCACCATTGTACCCGACTACAAGTCAACAGGCGTAAAAGACAACAAGCGTAGCTGGGATTGGCCTGTTATCATCCGTGCGGTCAACACGCGTGATGCCATGACTGCTACCATTGAGGAGATTCCCTACTCTCTACTGCACCACATCACTCAGCGCATCATCACAGAGGTTCCCGGCGTGAATCGCGTACTTTACGACCTCACTCCGAAGCCAACAGGAACCATCGAGTGGGAATAGTATTTTGACATTTTTATCATCTTAATATCTACACAGAGTGAATCATGTGTTGACAGCCAGGGAACTCATCTCCTACATGGAGTCGCTGCAGGATGAAAAGCAGCGGCAGGGACTTATGCGCTTCTTCAAGACTGGTAAGGGCGAATATGGAGAGGGCGATGAGTTCCTTGGACTGAAAGTGCCTCAGACACGCGAAGTAGTTAAATCTGTAGCTCAAGGTTTTCCTTTGGATGAAATTCCTTTGCTCCTTCAAAATCGCTGGCATGAGGTGCGACTCTGCGGTCTGCTGATTCTCGTATCGAAGTTCGAGAAGTTGGCAACCAAACGCCTCGAAGACGATGAAGCAGCGACAAATGGTCGCGACGAAATTCTTCTGATGTATCTCAAATATGCAGAGCAGGCAAACAACTGGGACCTAGTGGATCTATCAGTTCCCAAAATTCTTGGCCATTGGCTGCTTTTACCCTCTCATTTGGGTAATAGAGATTACAAACTACATATACTCGACGAATTAGCCCAAAGTGACAATCTCTGGAAACAACGCATGAGTATCGTTTGCACGTGGAAAACCTCTCAGATGGGTGACCCCTCATGGTGTTTGCGCTATGCAGAAATACATCTGCATCATCCGCACGACCTCATGCACAAAGCCGTTGGTTGGATGCTCCGTGAGATGGGAAAGCGGTGCTCAATGGATTTCCTCCGCGACTTTCTCCGTCAGCATGCCCATGAGATGCCACGCACCATGCTCCGCTATGCCATTGAAAAAATGTCGGAGCAGGAACGACTATATTGGATGAACATTAAAAATAATTGAACAATGGCAAGCAATGCTGATTTTGTGCAATATGTTGCCGACCAGTGCTCTGGTGCTGGGGAGATTACTACAAAGAAGATGTTTGGCGAGTACGGCATCTATTGCGATGGTAAAATCTTTGGACTCATCTGTGACGACTGCTTCTATCTAAAGCCTACAGAAACAGGCAAGAAGCTGTTGAGAACTGTCGATATGCGCCCACCCTACGAAGGGGCGAAGGAGTATTTCTACATCGCCGATGTTGATGACCATGACTATCTCTCGCAGCTTGTAAGCGAAACCTGCAAGACGCTTCCCAATCCAAAACCGAAGAAGAAACATTAGCCCATGAAGGACTATCCCGATAAGATGACGCCTGAACAGGTGAGGACATTTCGTGACGATGTGCTCAGCATTGTCAGCCAGATTCCTCGCGGACGAGTCACCACTTATGGTCTTATCGCCACATTGGCAGGTTGGCCCAGCCATTCCCGCATGGTTGGCCGTACATTACGATATACACCTGAAGCAGCGCTTTTACCCTGCCATCGTGTTGTTAATAAAGAAGGTCGCACAGCCCCTGGTTGGCTTCATCAGCGGCCGTTGTTAGAAGACGAGGGCGTTCACTTCAAGCCCAACGGCCATGTAGATATGGCACGTCACATATGGGAACCATAAAAGCGGAGGCAAATGCCCCCGCTTATTTGTTTTTGTCCCTACTGGGAATCTGTAAACTATCGGCTTACTTCAACATGATACTGTTTAATATATCAAGAACTGCTGCGTCGTTAGGATTATCTGATAAAGAACCTACGCGGATAACGCCGTGGCCCATCTGGGCAACGTATACAGTATTGTAACCCTCTGCGTTCTTATATACCTGCCATGTGACATCAGCTGCCGAAATATCGTCAAGCTGTTCGTCTGCTTCTGCTTCCATAACCTTTGCCCAATCGGCAACGTCTGCATCTGCCTGCTCCTTGATATTCAATTCTACAGGACCGGTAATGGTCATCTCTGACTCGTTTTGCGTTGCCTCGAAACCAGCAGGAATCTCTACGGTATACCAACCGCGGTCTTCTACTGCAGCAGATGCCTCCGGTTCCGTAGCCTCAACTTCCTCAGCTTCAGCTTCGGTTTCTACAGCTACAGAGTCTATGCCAGAGTCTGCGTTTGTGTTTCCACCACATGATACCATCATTACTGCCATTGCAGCAATGGCGAAAGAGAAAAATACTTTCTTCATAATGCTTTCTTTTGTTTAGTTGTCAATAATTTGTATGTAAACACTCATTTTCTTTCCGGTGGCAAAGATACAACTAATTACATAATGCACAATGCATAATGCCCGGTTATTTGACTTTTTTCGCACATTTTTTGAAGAAAATCGTCTATGGTCAATGGTTAATGGGCAATTATTTTGTATCTTTGAACCCAAATTACGACCATATCCGCATGAAGCAACTCATCATCATACTGGCTGTACTACTCGTGCAGACAGCCCAAGCACAAGTAGCCGAAGTGAGACCAACACAGGCCGACGGCATTCGTCGTATCAAGGTGGAAGCAGTGACAGACAAGATTATTCGTGTCAGAGCCACTGCAGAGAATCAATTTCCCCAGAAGCAAAGCCTCATTGTCGTGCCACAAGAAGGAAAGAAAATCCATAGCAGCATAGCAACGGAGGGCAATACCATCACGCTGACCACCAAGGAACTCCGAACAGCCATCGACCGCACTACCGGGCGCATCTCATTCTACGACAAGAACGGCAAACTTCTGTTGAAAGAAGCCCAAAGCGGCACAAGCATCAAGCCGTTCCGAGTGCCTGAACGGGAAATCGGTGTGGCACAGCGACCACTTAGCGAAACCGAACTGAACGGATATACGTGGCAACTCACGTTCGACAGTCCGAAGGAAGAAGCTTTCTACGGATTGGGCCAACATCAGTCGGGCGACATGAACTATAAGGGAAAGAACGAGGACTTGTTCCAATACAACACGAAAGTATCTACACCTTTTGTCGTCAGCAATCGTGGCTATGGCATCCTTTGGGACAGCTACTCTTATTGCCGATTCGGAAAACCAGAAGAATACCGACAGTTGGGTGATGTATTCCAACTAACTAATAAGGAAGGAAAAACGGGCTGCCTTACTGGCACCTATGCCGAACGTGGAGGCAGAACCATCTCTCGCGACGAGGACTCCATCTACTTCGAGAATTCCGAAACCATCGTCAATCTGCCAAAGGGAATCCGTCTGCAAGGTGCAAATGTCACCTATGAAGGAACGCTCCTGCCATCGACCGATGCCACCTACCATTTCATTCTCTATTATGCCGGCTATGTACGCGTCACGATGAACGGCCGTGAAGTTGTTGCCCAACGATGGCGTACGGCTTGGAATCCCAATGCCTGGAAGTTCGATGTTCCGATGCGTCGGGGTGAGAAATCGGCGCTCCGCATCGAATGGCAACCCGATGGAGGCACCAGCTACTGTGGGCTCCGTGTAGCCCAGCCCACTACCGATGAAGAGCAGAACCGCCTGTCTATTTGGAACGAGATGTCACGCGATATGGACTACTACTTTATTGCAGGAAACGACATCGACCAAGTCATCAGCGGCTATCGCACCTTAACGGGAAAGGCTCCGATTCTACCCAAGTGGGCGTTAGGATTTTGGCAAAGCCGCGAGCGCTACAAGACGCAGGACGAACTCGTCAGCACGCTTCAGGAATTCCGCAACCGTCAGATTCCTATCGACAACATCGTGCAGGATTGGAGCTATTGGGAGGAGAACCAATGGGGAAGCCATGATTTCGACCATTCACGCTATCCCGATCCGCAGAAGATGCTCGACGATGTTCATCGTCTCCATGGGCGATTCATGATTAGTGTATGGCCCAAGTTCTACGTCAACACCGATAACTACAAAGCCCTCGACTCCAACGGATGGATGTACCATCAGGCTGTCAAAGACAACATCCTCGACTGGATAGGACGCGGCTACCTCGGCAGTTTCTATGATGCTTACGCCCCCGATGCCCGCAAGATGTTCTGGCAACAGATGGACGACCACCTTTATTCTAAATTTAATAAAGGCATCGATGCATGGTGGATGGACGCCAGCGAACCAAATGTCCGCGACTGTACCCCTATGTGGTACCGCAAAGCCCTTTGCGGACCAACAGCTCTCGGCACTTCTACCGAATACTTCAACGCATACGCTTTAGTAAATGCTGAAGCCATCTATAATGGCCAGCGAGGCGTTAACCCAAACCAGCGTGTATTCCTCCTGACTCGAAGCGGATTCGCAGGTGAACAACGCTACAGCACAGCTACATGGAGTGGTGATATCGGCACACGATGGGAGGATATGCGGGCACAGATGACCGCAGGCCTTAATTACCAGTTGGCAGGACTCCCCTTCTGGGGAATGGACATAGGTGGCTTCTGCGTGGAGAACAGATACGTAGCTGCCCAGCAACTTTTCGATCGTAACGGTACTGAGAACGAAGACCTCAAGGAATGGCGCGAGCTTCAAACCCGCTGGCATCAGTTCGGATGCTTTGTTCCGCTGTATCGCACTCACGGACAATGGCCCCTGCGTGAGGTTTGGAACATCGCCCCCGAAACTCATCCTGCCTACATGAGCATCACATGGTACCATCGTCTGCGCTACTTCCTGATGCCATATATCTATTCGTTGGCTGCCAAGGTACACTTCGACGACTACACCATGATGCGCGGCTTAGCGATGGACTACCCTACCGACCCACGTGTATTCGACATCGGCGACCAATGGATGTTCGGTCCGGCTCTCATGGCATGTCCTGTGAGCGAATATAAGGCTCGTTCACGTGAGGTATTCTTCCCTCAAGGTGGCTGGTACGACTTCTATAGCAACAAGTATATCCAAGGAGGTCAAACCCTCACCGTCGATGCTCCCTATGAACGCATCCCAGTCTTCGTCCGTGCAGGTAGCATCCTGCCACTCGGCCCACAGATGCAATGGAGCGACGAGAAGCCTGCCGACCTCATCCATATCCTTGTCTATGAAGGTGCAGACGGGCAGTTTACCCTCTACGAAGACGAAGGCACGAACTACAACTACGAGAAGGGCAAGTACGCCACCATCACGTTCACTTACGACGACACCCATCGTCAACTCACCATCAGCAAGCGCAAAGGCAGTTTTAAAGGAATGCTGAAAGAACGCAAGTTCAACATCGTGTTTGTGAAGAAAGGACAACCGATTCCACTCGATCTCGACAACCCAACGAACAAACAGATCATCATCAATTCCGGTATAACGGTACACTACAAGGGTCAAGAAAAACAAATCAACTACAAATAATCATAACTATGAACAGAAAACTACTATGTATCGCACTGTTGCTAACCATTGCAACGATTAGTTTTGCACAGCGCACCACCGACCGCCTCGACCGCGGACTTGTAGCTGTTCCCTCTAATTCGGGAAGCGGCAACCTCGTATCGTGGCGCGTCTTTGGCGAAGAATACTACGACGTTACCTATAACCTCTATTGCGACGGCACTCAGATAGCCAAAAATCTCTCTGCCTCCAACTACACGCACACCAGCGGTACTGCGACGAGCAAGTATCAGGTAGCTGCCGTAGTTCGTGGTACAGAACAGGCAAAGTGTGATGTTGTCACTCGATGGAACAACGGTATGCTGACCATTCCCGTTCAGAAGATTACGGGTCGTGACGGTACCGATGTTACGTCGAACTATTCGCTCAACGACATCTCGCTCGGCGACCTCGACGGCGATGGCATTGTGGAGTTCATCGTGAAACGTCCGTGTAGCCGTGCTGCCGATGTATCGCAGAAGAACTGCTTCCATGTGCTCGACTGCTACGACCACAAGGGCAAGCGCCTCTGGTGGATTGACTTAGGACCGAACATGTTGGCTGGTGCCGACGAGCAATGGGACTGCGTATGCTACGACTGGGATGGCGACGGAAAGGCTGAGGTGCTGCTTCGCATTCAGGACAACGCCTATATCCACTATGCCGACGGTACGCAGGAACTGATTGGCTCTGCCAGCGTCGATACACGATGGGACGGAGTCGAGTACACCTCATCGGGCAACGAATACCTATTATATTTAGAAGGAGCGACAGGGCGTCCCTACAGCATAGGTCCCACATCACACCCGCATTATGCCGACTATCCCCTCACTCGCGGTCAGGATAGCGACTGGGGAAGTGGTATTGTAGGCCACCGCTCCACAAAGCATTACTTCGGTGCTCCGTTCCTCGACGGACGTCATGCCAGCATCTTCCTCGGGCGAGGCTGCTACACCATGCATAAGTTTGCTGCCTACGATGTGGACCCTGCAACCCACAAGCTGACCCGTCGCTGGTACTGGGAAAACAACGTCGGAGGGGCTTGGTTTGGTCAGGGTTATCATAACTTTGCCATCGGAGATGTCGACTGGGACGGACGCGATGAGATTATCTTCGGCTCGATGATTATCGATGATAATGGTAAGGGTCTTAGCACAACAGGACTCGGACATGGCGATGCACAGCATTGTGCCGACCTCGACCCTTATCGACGCTATGAGGAGCAGTTTGCCTGCAACGAGAGTCAGCCGGCAATGAACTACCGCAATGCCGTCACCTCTCAGTTCTATTACCGCCACAAAGCGGATGGCGATGACGGACGTGCGCTCTGTGCCAACTTCACCAACACCTACCCAGGTTCTGTGGGACGTAGTGTCAGCACGGGATGGATCAGTACCGTTGCCGACAAGGTAGTGACCGAACTCGGCGGCGATAACTTCATCGGCTGGGGCGACCTCAACCAGCGTATCTACTGGGACGGAGACCTGCTCGACGAGTATTTCGACAGTCCTGGAACGGAAGGCTATGGTGCTATCTACAAGCCCAGTGAAGCTGGTGGCGGACGTTGGAATTTCCCTGACTCGAAGTGTAACAACTGGACGAAAAACAATCCCGGCGCTATTGCCGACATCTTTGGCGACTGGCGCGAGGAACTCGTGATGCGACGTGGCGACAATACCGCCATCCTCGTCTATTCGACTGGCATATCGACGAAATACCGCATCCCTACCCTATGGCACGACCACCAATACCGCAACGCGATGGTTTGGCAAAGCATGGGCTACAACCAGCCGCCACACAAGAGCTACTTCCTCGGCGAACTGGAAGGCATCACTGTTGCCCCGCCACCATTGACTATGACGGGTCGAAAGGAAGTGAAGAACGGAGGCTCCATCACCACCACCGACGACCACCTCATCGTCTGCGAGACAAACGACACACGCATCTCGATAGCCAATGGTGCCAGCCCGTATATGGTGACGTTCAACGTGCCGTCGTGGGTTCAAGGTACGGCATCAAGCAACATAACGACGAAAACTACTCCCATCAACTACGAGTACTTCACCTGCGAGGTCACAGGAGGAGCCTTGACGGGCAACACACGCGTCGTAAAGCAAGGCGACGGCATCTTGAAGTTACCGAATGCCGATATGACCTACACAGGCAATACCGACGTATGGGCAGGAACGCTATGCTTCGATGGTAAACTCTCACACTCTCCATTATGGCTCAACCGCTTTGCCGAACTCAATTCCGACGGAGGAGAGTTCCGTAGCATCAAAGCCGACTATGGCTCTGTCATCCGTCCGGGCGGACCAGATAAGGCAGGCAGCATCACCATTGATGAGACGATGGCATTAGGATTTGGCGCGCGAATCGTACTCGACCTCTATTCCGAAGAATATCAGGCCGACCGCTTCATGGCGTCCACACTCAGGATAGAGAAGAAAACAGGGGCGGTATGGCAGAAATACGGTCCTGAGTACCTGCAACCTGTCTTGGAAATCGTGGAACACATGACCGACGGAGCCAAGACACTCGCACCAGGCGACTACGTCATCGGTCACGTGAAGGAACTGAGCGGTTCGTTAGCATCGCTCAAAATCGAGGGCATCACCGACCTGAAACCAGCTCTGTCGCTCGACGACGATGGCAATATCATCCTGTCGCTGGGCAAGATGCGCGGTGCTACGGAGATAGCATGGAGCGGTGCCACTTCGGGTGTGTGGGACTTTGCCAAGACACCTAATTTCTATCACCTTGGCGATGAAGCACAAGAGCCTGAGATATTCGTCAAGGGCGATATCGTCAACTTCACCGACGATGCCCAACGCACTGCCATCACACTCGATGACGACATAGAGGCCGACACCATCTACTTCAGCAACACGACGAAGGCATACACACTCTCGGGCACAGGGGCCATCATCGGCAACTCGTCGCTCATCGTCGACGGTACCAACACCGTGACCATCAGCACCGAGAGCAGCTACACGGGCGGAAACTTTCTGCGTGGAGGTACCACCATTGTCAGCGTCCTATCCAACTCCACCAAACCGAAAGGCAACCTCGGCGGAGTGACCACCAGTCCTACGAAATTCACGATGGAGAACGGTGCCGTACTCAAAACGACTGCTGCCGTGACAAACGGCTCACCCATCCGTCTGATGGGCGATGGCGGAACAATCAACAACTCTGCCGACTTCAACCAAGAGGCAGCCTTCAGCGGCACAACCCTCACGAAGCGAGGCGGAGGATGGCTCAAGCCACGCGTGGAAAGCTCGCTCCGTAAGCTCGTCGTGGCAGAAGGTACTGTCGATGCAGGCGTGAAGGTGGCAAGCACCATCGAACTGCAAGGCTCGAGCGCCATCACAGGCAACGGATTCCTCACCACACCCATCGTCGTGGCAGACGGGGCAAAGGCAAAGCTGACCACCGTGAACCGCGCCACCACAAACCTGTCGCTCACAGGCAACGGACAGATCACCATCTACTGCGCCACCGAGAAAGGCAGCAACTACTATGCCACCCGCACACCGATAGCACTCAACCTGTCGAAGTTCCAAGGCACACTCGTAGCCGAGGCGGTCTATGCAGACGACGGACGATTCACACTCGACACCAGTTCGGGCGGTGAAGGATGGAGACTCGACATTCCCGACGGACGGTTCGTACAGAACTCGGGCAAGACCCTCCGCATGGGACAGCTCACAGGTAAGGGAGCCCTCGGCGGTTTCAGCGCCTTCCGCAACGGAGGCACAGCCGCAGTCAACACCTGGCAGGTGGGCAACGACACCATCGACTACACGTTCGAAGGCAAGGTCAGCAGCATCGACAACTTCAACAAAATGGGTAAGAGCAAGATGACCGTCAAGGGAGCATGGGACAACACAGGCACCGTGACCGTCTCGGCAGGCACCATGATGCTCGACGGCGGCACACTCGGCACCGGAGCACTCACCGTGGCACGCAGCGCCACACTATCGGGAATTGGCTCGCTCACCAACAGCAACATCACCATCAACGGCAACATCCAGCCAGGCAAGAGCGCAGCAGCCATCAGCGCCACCATCGACTGCGGAGGCAAGAACGTCACCATCGGCTCCACAGGCACATATACCGTCACCGCACGCCGATGTGCCACGAAGACCAACGACGGATGCGCCAACATCACCAACATCGGCAAGCTGACTCTGAGCGGAACCATCAACGTCGAGCTGTCACCGTTCGAGAACCTTGCCGCAGGCGATTCACTCCGACTCTTCACCTGCACAACGTTCGGCGGCAACCCCAAATGGAAACTGCCACGTAAGTATATCTGGAACACCAGCCGCATAGCCGAAGGACTCCTCTTCGTCACAGCCCTCCGAACCCTCGAAGACGTGAACGACGACGGCACCGTCGATACACAAGACGTACTCTGCATCTACCAATACATCCAAGACGGCACAGTCCCCATAGAAGGCGCCACAGGTGAGGTATGCGACGTGAACGACGACGGCTTCGTCGATACACAAGACGTCCTGAAGATATACGAGTACATCAGCAATCATTAAAACAAAAACAAAAAGACTGGGCGAACATCTCGTCCAGTCTTTTGCACTTGGGTGAGGGCTATGCTGGAGCGGGCAGAGCAATAATCGGCCAACTGCCGGAATAAAACGCGGTTTATTTCGCTAAAAAGAGCCAAAAACGCCCCTTTGTAGCGAAATAAAATTATTTTTGTTCGGTATTTTTGTCTTTTTGCTTGTTGTTTTCGATTTTATTTGTACCTTTGCAACCGATAATAACTTAATGCGCATTAAATTAATATTCGTTATATGAGGTTTTATGACAGAGAAAAAGAACTGGAGATACTCCAGAGGAATTGGGAACAAACAGAAGAACGAGGCCTTCTGACAGTACTCATTGGCCGACGTCGAATTGGTAAGACCACACTACTGAGGAAAAGTTCAGATGACGGTCATACGCCACTGCTCTACCTCTATGTCTCGAAAGATAACGAGCGTGTGCTAACAAGCAAGTTTCAGGAAACGGCTGAGCAGGTTTTGGGCTTACAGATTTTCGGTCGCATAGAAACATTCGCCCAGTTCTTCGAGTTGTTGATACGATATGGACAGGAGCACCATTTCACGTTGGTATTCGATGAGTTTCAAAACTTCATCAAGGTAAACCCAGCTATTCCAAGTCACATTCAGGATATATGGGACCACTATCATGAGAAGGTGAAGATTAACATGATTGCTTGCGGCAGTATCTACAATATGATGCACAAAATTTTCGATAACGAAGACGAACCGCTCTATGGCCGTCAGGACTGTCGCTTGAATATGCTTCCGTTCCGTATCAGTGTGCTGAAGCAAATCCTCCACGATCACAATCCCCAATACACTTCCGAGGATCTGCTTTGCCTCTATGCACTCACGGGCGGTGTGGCTAAATACGTGTCCTGGCTGATGGATGCGAAAGCTACTACGAAACCGAAGATGTTACGATGGGTTACACAAGCAGGTTCCCCCTATCTCTCCGAAGGTACAGAACTTATCATGTCTGAATTTGGCAAGGACTATGCAAACTATTTGAGCATACTCCAATTGATTGCTTCAGGTTTGACTACTCAGAGCGAAATCGACGGTGCTATTGGAAAGAACACAGGAGCCTATCTTGAAAATCTGGAAACGGAATACAGTTATATCCACCGTCATCAGCCTATGTTCAGCAAACCAAATGGCAGGAACTCCCACTGGCAGCTCGACGACTGTTTCTTACGTTTTTGGTTCCGGTTCATCTTGCGTAATCAGGCTCTCGTCGAGATGGAGCGCAATGACCTGTTACTCGAAATAGTGGAGCGTGGCTATGAGCAATACACGGGATATGTTCTTGAGCAGTATTTCCGTCAAAAATGGATGGAAGAAGAGCGAGTAACGATAGTAGGCAACTGGTGGGACCGCAAGGGTGAGAACGAAATTGATATGATAGCTCTCAATGACATAGAAAAGAGAGCTGTAGTAGCAGAAATCAAGCGTCAGCGAAGAAAGTTAAATCCCACGGAACTGGCAGAGAAAACAGCTATACTCGGCAAGGAACTGACAAACTACAGTGTCAGCCATATTTGTTTGTCGATGGAGGACATGTAATAAATACAGACACTATGCACAAAGGATTGTATATCATCGGACTGTTGTTGTTGCTCTTTGTTGCCTGTACGGGCGACAGGGAGGTGAGGGCTGTGATGGAGCAGGCAGAAGCATATCTGCCTGAGTGTCCTGACAGTGCGGGCATGTTGCTGGATTCTATTAGCTCTCGCTCTTTAAGGGAGAGCGGGGAGAAGGTCCGTTCCCTTTATGGCTTGCTGCGTACCATGACCGATGCGATGACGGGAAAGGGAGTGACGACCGACAGTCTCATACGCCCTTCCTATAGTTATTATAAGGAGCAGGGTACCTCGGATGAGAACACCCGTCGTTTGGGTCGCAGTGCTTTCTATTTGGCTCGTTTCGAGGCATCTCGTGACAGTACGAAGCGGGCAGAAGACCTCTATCGTGAGGCTATCCGCTGCTCGGAGAAGGTGGAGGACTGGCGCACATGTTATTTAGCACATATTCACTTTGCGAAATCTATCACCTTGAGTAATACAGAGTTGGCAATAGAATTGAGGAAGGAAGCTATCAAAATATATAATAGGTGTAAGGATAAACCAGCGAACCTGATATCTATCTTGAATTCTTTGGGCAATGACTATTTAGCAGCAGGTTATACGGATTCTGCATTCAATTGTGCAGAAGAAGCATATAAATTAGCATGTAAAAACAAATTGGAGGACAAACAATATGAATCACTTCGGCATTTGTCTAATTACTATTACTATACCCAAGATTACGCCAAAGCCCTTGAATTGGCAAAGCAAGGCATGCATGAATTGACCGACCAGACTCGAGATGCTGCACTATTCTCCCTTGCTGATTGTTATCTTGCTTGTGACTCTTTAGAGCAGGCAAAAGCCACATTGTTGGAAATCAATCGTCTTTCCTCTAAACTAAAGTATGCCGTCTTCCATAAACTATCTCATATAGCCCTATTAGAACATGACACCCAGTTAGCTATGACGTACTCTGATTCCTTAGAAGCGGCAACAGTCGGTATGTTCACCAACATCCAACAGACAAAGGATGCATACTATCAAGCATTATTGCAGCAAGAACAGGAGAGCGAAAGACAACATATCGCATCATTAAAGCAACAAATGATATTTGGAATATGCCTAGTAGCAATATTCATGGTTGCCGTTCTTGCATATGTTTTGTTTGAGAGATATAAGAAACGCCAGGCTATTGCAAAGGCCCAAATATTGGACAAGGCGGAAAGCCTTTCCAACTCATTATCCGATACCCGACGGGAATATCAGTTGTTCAAAACAGACAAAGAGCAGTACGAGAAAACGCTGCAGCAGCGTATTCATGAATTGGAGGCCCATAACAATTCCATGAAGGAAAGGATTATCGAGTACAAGGAGGATGATTCGGAACTGATGAACAGTGATATTGTTCAGTTCTTTTTGGAAAAGAGTGAGGGCCGATTCGGTGAAGGAAAAGTGAAGCGTTCAGAACTGTCCGCATTGGAAAATGCTTTCAGGAAACATCTGAAATACAGCTACAGAAAATACAAACAGAGCAATCTCACCGACTTCCAGCTTCAGGTGGCGATATTAACACGATTAAACTTTACCACAAAGGAGATCGCACAGATTTTCGTTACCTCCCAACCGAGCATCAGCAATACCAAAGCCAAGATAAACAATGACTTATTTGGTGAGAATACCAGTGAATCGCTATACAACAATTTGCAATCTGTCAAAGCACTCAAATTGAAAGAATAAGTCACCAAAATGCGCTTACAGATAGTTGTAGAGCCGTTTTCGGTGAATAATCGGTGAACAAAACAGAAAACGCCAAAAAACAGAAAAAAATATTCAATTTTTAAACAAGCAAAAATCATGCCTGTAGTACCTTACAAGCATGATTTTTTTTCATTTTTCTTGGATTTTCGGTGAACTACTGGTGAACTCACTTTTTCATTTTTTCCCGTTTTATTCATTGTCGTTTAATTTATTTATATTATATTTGCAGCGTCAACCCCCAAAAAACAAAGAAAACAAGTGATGCTTTGTATAGCATTCGTAGGTGTTAATGCACAGAGTTTGAGGTAGAATCAGGTGTAACAATTGAAATTTGGTAAGTTATGAGAATATTTTTTATAAATTTATTATTGTTTGTTTCGTCATCTTGTTTTGCCCAGAATATGCTGGAAGATGGTAGTATGTGGGTATATTGGGACTATAATACTTATCAAGATGGAAGTACAGGCGAAGATGTTACCGTAAGTACTAATTCCTTATATTATGTCAACGGTGAAAGCGTGATAGAAGGTAAACGATATAAAGATATTTGGTGTTGCAAAAGGTATTATAACGCGGAAACAGACCGTTGGGAATACCACCGCCATTATTGTGCCAGCTTTCGTGAAGAAGAGGGGCGGGTATACAGCAGGTGTGACGTATATAGGTCTACAAATCTTTTTATGGATGATTTTTCATTTATGACAGATGACGTCATTCAGGTTGGGGACGAGTATTTGATTTACGATTTCAACCGCGAACAGGGTACACTTAATATAGTAGACAGGAAAGGTAATGTCTTGCAAGCATACCAAACAGTGATTCCTTATGTCGGCGACAGACATTCTCTGTTGTTCCCTTTGCTCTATGAGTCTTCTTTTACTGTTAGGCGTTATATGACGAAAGAACTGCTTCTGTACTATCGGGGTGGAAAGTTGGCGTGGGAAAACTCCCAACTTGACAAAGATCAATATGTTGTGTATTCCGATATGCAAGCAGAAATCGACCGTTATTTGACAAACTATATGAATGTTGGCGATGCGAATAACAGTTCACGTTTTCTTCATGAAGGAAACGTATGGACATATACGAACCTTTGCTATAACGAAGATGGTAAAGACGTGATGACAGCGTGGTATTACAAGTATTTTGTCAATGGGCATTGTGAAATCAACGGAAAGCAATACGTGAATCTGTGGCGTGCCTCTTTCGGTTATATTACTGACAGGCATCCTCTTTATAAGGAGCAGGCATCCTCTCCGTACTTTGATTATATAGATGTTATGAATAAGATGCATTTCTGTGATACAGCAACCGTCTCATATCATTATGTGATGAGTATGTGCGAGGAAGACAATAGAATCTATGTACAAAATAGGATCTATCTTAATTCTTACAAAGTTGAAATGATTGACGGTAACATACCTTCAATGTTCAATAATTATTGGCAGGCAGATCTTTATGATGATTTCGTCTTATATGATTTCGCTTTGGAAACTGACAGTATCATCCCATATATCGGTAATAAATACTCTTTGCTATATTTCTTTGTTGATACCGAGCATCCCATACAAGGGCCTATCGGACAACATAGAAATGAATGGACAGGAACTAAGGCGACTCAACGCGAACGTCTCAACCTCTTCTATCGTGACGGTAAGCTGGAATACAAGAGTCCAAACTTCTATCCAGATCCGTTCTTCCCCGAAGAAACGGCAGATGGAATCATGGAAAATGTGAAAATTGAAAAATTTAAAAATGAAAGAGCTGTCTTCAACCTCCAAGGTCAGCGCATCAATGGGTTGCGGAAGGGACTGAATATTGTGGATGGGAAGAAGATTTTTGTGAAATAGTATTGAGGAATCAAAGAAATACATTATTTTTGCAACATATTTTTAAAAGAATTATAAACTTAATTAATACGAATGCTTATGAAACGGTTATATTCCTTTATGCTCAGCATGGCGATAGCCATCTGTGCAAGCGCACAGTTCAAGAGTTCTGTGTGGATGGTACCTGATGACATGTATATGGGTCCTCAGATTGCGTTCAACTTCTCCTCAGTATGCAGGAGCATGGGTGTGGACCGTGAGGAGTTCGGACCGATTCTGAAACAATGGTTGGATCCTAACAGGAATAAGAAGACGGAGTACGAGAACATACGTCTTATGTATGTCTCTTCGGATAACGGCCGCTTCAGGTTGGGAGACGATACCCACGGTAGCTTTAACTTTCAGACTGACGTAACCGACCCTTATTCGGGGACAGAAAGGCCTCTGAATGTGTGGGGAGGCCAGGCTGCACTCGATTTGAAGAATAATACGCTGTGTTTCAATCTCTACCTGGCTCCGGCAGCAGTCATGGGGCTTTACGGTGGTGAACCATTGGTGAAGTCGGGCGACCAGTTACAGGCGATAATTGCCGTGGAATATGAAGGCAAGGTGGCTACGTTCGACATCACAGTCAATCTGTCGGACAGCAGGAGGGGCAATGAAATTCCACTCATCACGCTCGACAAGGCGGGTGAAAAGTCCGTCAACATGAAGTATACCGTCGGGAGGAACTGTGTCACAAACCTGAATCTCGACTCTATCGCAGCATACTTCGGTGAGGATGTGCGTGGTGGTAACCTGCAGTTGTGTGTCTATTCAGATGCAGAGAAGAAGACGCTCACCGACCGCTTTACTTATGGTCAGTCGTCGGCCCTCATGCTCGATGACGACTTTGTGGAGTGGAAAGAACCATACGACAGACGTTATTTTGCCTTTTATTATTTCCCTCTTCCTCAAGAAATTGCTATAAATCCATCATCTGCAGATGCATACGCAGAGGGTGAACATGTTACAGGCTCGGTCTTCCTCGTTGCTGACGGGAAGTACTTTGAACTGAAGATGGACGTGCAGTTCGGCGACTCGGAACAGGAGGAGCGGAACATGGCAGTGGTGGCTTCAGCCGAACAATGCGGTAAGTTCACACGAATCGTGAACGTAGAACCGACAGACATGTGGGGAGGAGTTCATGAACTGACAGCAGCGTTCAGTATTCCTGTCATTGCCAATGCACTGGGAGTAGGCAGCGACGAACTGCTGAAAGCCATTACCGACTGGAAAAACGGGAAGGAGAATGCCGATGGGACAGAGATGATCTACAACCTGTCGGATCATGCATCGACCAGTTACACATCGGGAATCGGCGGCTACTGGATGAATAGAGACGGAAAGGTGGTAAGTTATAGTCACGTTGGTGACTGGGGATGTGAGCTGAATGTCAATAAGACCATGAAAGAGCTGAGGTTCGTATTGACCCAGAGACCTGATGTATTGAAGCACGGTGATGTTTGCAGTGCACAGTTAGGCATCTGCTATAAAGGCCGTATGGCAGTTCTGGAAATCATCATGAACGTAAAGGATGGCGGCAACGGTGAACAGATTGCACTGAGCAGCCTGAAGAAAGTGGGCGAGCAGGTGTTGACGGGCGCATTTTCCGATCCATCGGATAGGTTGAAAATAAACCTTGACCTCAATGAAATTGCAGCTCTGTTCAATGGAGATGTGGTAGGTAAGGCGCTGAAGCTCTATGTGATGAGCGATGCTGAGAACCAGTTGCTGACCGACCGCTATTCGTATGAAATATGTCCGACTGTGGCTCTTAATATAGAGGGAACGGAATTCAATGATTTCAGTTCGCATGAGTATTATATGCTGACCTATTCTCCATATGATAATCTGCTGCTCATCAGTATGCATCCTGAAGCATTTAAGGGCGGGCAGAAATCCTCAGGTTCCGTGTTCCTTGTTTCGGGCGACCAGTATTATGAACTGGTGATGGACATTCTGTTTGGCAGCGAGCAGGACGAGAAGACACACTTCGACATCCTTGCCACTGAGCAGATGGATGTGAAGCTGATGCTGACAGGTGACTACTATACGTATCTGAATCGTCAGACGGGTGAGTATGCTCTCGTACAGAGCCCGATAGACTGGTCGAGAACCGTAGAGTTGCTCGGAACAGAGAGTCCTGTGCTTTATGCAGAGCAGATGCAGGACGGACAGCTTATCTACACATGTCGCTACAATGCAGCCCCAGGACAGGGATTCTGGTTTTCAACAGAGGGTCAGAATGCATATAGAACATCATACCACGGGATGAAAACAAAGATAGGCATGTATTACTCTGACAGTTCGTTCAAATGGTATGAGGAGCCTTTCGCCGGCACGAAGACGGGAGAAACATATACCCTCAATCTCTATTTCACCAATCCCGACAAGGACACAGCCGTGAAATATATAGTCAATGTAGAGTTCGTCGACGAAATCAGCAACACACAACTCTGCCACGCACGACGCCTGCCAGCAGGAATGGATACATCAACAGGAATTGAGGAAATCGTAAATGGTAAAAGGTCAAATAGTAAATCAATTTACAACCTCCAAGGGCAGCGTATCAATGGGTTGCAGAAAGGACTGAATATCGTGGAAGGGCAGAAAATCATGGTGAAGTGAGAGCAGCCTTCGTCGTGAGCTCAGGCCGAACGGAAAAAACAATCAGCGCATGGGAAATCCGTGCGCTGATTGTGTTGTGATATATGCGTTTATTTTGCCTCGAACTCTCCTTGCTGTACGAGGAATTCTGCTATCTGTACGGCATTGAGTGCTGCACCTTTCTTAATCTGGTCGCCTGACAGCCAGAAGGTAAGACCGTTTTCGTTTGCCAGGTCTTTGCGAACACGACCTACGTACACATCGTCCTTGCCGGCTGTGAATAGCGGCATGGGGTAGGGAAGTCCTTCCATCGTCTCTTTCGATGGGTCTGGATTTGCTTTTGCACCTACCAATGCAGGGTTGTCGATCAGGGTGACTCCTTTGGCTGCAGCAATGGCACGTTGAGCATCTTCCACAGAGATAGGTTTCTCGGTCTCTACCCATACTGCCTCGCTATGGGCACGGAGTGAAGAGATACGTACGCACATCGCTGAGCAGTTGGCATCGGTGTGCATGATTTTCTTTGTCTCGTTGAACATCTTCATCTCTTCCTTCGTATAGCCATTATCTTGGAACACATCGATTTGGGGAATTACGTTGTATGCCAGCTGATAAGCAAACTTGCTGACAACTGGGTCTTTGGATTCTGCGAGCGCCTTGTATTGCTCTTGCAGTTCTGCCATAGCTGCTGCTCCTGCACCTGATGCACTCTGGTATGATGCTACGTGGATTCGCTTGATGTGTGAGAGGGTTTCGATGGGTTTCAGTACAACGACCATCATAATGGTGGTACAATTGGGGTTGGCAATGATACCGCGCGGGCGGTTCAGTGCATCTTCTGCATTGCACTCTGGAACAACGAGAGGTACATCATCGCACATACGGAATGCACTTGAGTTGTCGATCATCACTGTGCCAAACTTGGTGATGTCGTCGGCAAATTCCTTCGAAGTGCCTGCACCAGCTGATGTGAATGCAATGTCCACTCCCTTAAAGTCATCACCGTGTTTCAGCAGTTGAACTTCGTATTCCTTACCACGGAATGTGTACTTTCTGCCAGCACTGCGAGTTGAACCAAACAATACCAATTCATCGATTGGGAAATTTCTCTCATCGAGGACCTTTAGAAACTCTTGTCCTACTGCGCCACTTGCGCCTACAATTGCTACTTTCATGTGATCTGTTTTAATTTGTGCGTGCAAAGGTACGAAGAAATTAAGAGTTACGAATTAAGAGTTACGAAAAAATGGGAAAAAGGGTGAAAAAAGGGTATAGAATAGTGCAAAATAGCAGAAAAAGTCCAATGTTAAATGTTAAGTGTTCATTTTTTTGTACTTTTGCAGTGCGAAACCATTTTAAGGTAAAAATGAACTCAACATGGACTCAGTGACCTCATATTTGCACCTACCAATCCAAGACCCTACTTGGGTGTTTTTTCTGGTGCTCCTCATCATCTTGTTTGCTCCTCTGTTGTTTGCCAGAATGAGGATTCCGCATATCATCGGCCTGATACTGGCTGGTGTGCTGATTGGTGAACATGGGTTCAATATTCTGGAACGGGATACGAGTTTCAAGTTGTTCGGACAGGTGGGTATCTACTACATCATGTTTCTGGCAGGATTGGAGATGGACTTGATGGGTTTCAGGCGAAATCTGTCGAAAGGCATTCAGTTTGGCATCCTGACGTCTGTCATCCCGTTTATAGTAGGTTATGTAACGGGGTATTATATCTTGCATTATTCGATTTCGGCTTCTTTGCTGCTGGCATGTATCTTTGCTTCGCATACGATTGTGTCGTACCCTATTGTGGCACGTTATGGTCTGACGAAACATCCTGCTGTGACGATTGCCATCTCTGCGACGATGATTGCACTCCTTTTCGCCTTGTTGGTGCTGGCTGTGATAGCTGGTCAGTATAGAGGTGAGGCGAATGCCTGGTTCTGGATTCTCTTTGCAGTGAAGTGTATCGGTTATTTCGCAGCGGTGATTTTCTTCTTCCCGATTATCATCCGTTGGTTTTTCAAGCGATATACGGAGCGTGTGGTGCAATACATCTTTGTGATGATGATGGTATTCCTGGCAGCTGCGCTGGCTGATGTGTGTGGTATTGAGGGGCTGTTGGGAGCGTTTATCTCTGGTTTGATATTCAATCGTTTCATTCCTCATAGCTCATCGCTGATGAACCGCATCGAGTTTGTGGGAAACGCCCTCTTTATTCCTTATTTCCTGGTGGGAGTGGGTATGATGGTCAACCTTAAGCCGATGTTCAACGATGCGAGTGCTATTGGTGTTGTGCTGATTATTGTGGTGACCAGTACGCTGTCAAAACTGCTTGCCTCGACGATATCGCGTAAGATGTTCCGATTCAACCATGCACAGGGATTGGTGATGTTTGGTCTTTCAGAGGCTCATGCTGCAGGTGCCATTGCGATGGTGATGGTGGGTACGTCGCTGGAGGTAAGTCCAGGTGTGCCATTGATGAGCAACGCTGTGCTAGATGGTGTGGTGATGATGATTCTGATATCGTGTATTATCAGTTCGATGGCAACCGATCAAGGAGCACGTAAGCTGAGGTTGCGGATCGAGAGTAATGAGGAAACAACCGAAAACCGTCCGAATGACGATGAGAAGATGATGGTGCTGGTAAAAGACAAGACGAAGTTGCAACCGATGTTGCAGACTGCTATCATGATGCGAAACACAGCCTTGAACCGTGGGTTGATATGCCTGAATGTGGTAAACGATGCTGATTTCACCGAACAGTCTCAGGCAAAAAGTCGTGAGACGCTCAGTATGGCGGAGAGCATTTGTGCGGCAGCTGATGTCAGAGTGCAGACGCAAAGTCGATTGGCTGTCAATATTGTGAACGGAGTGGTGCATAGCATGCGTGAAAACGATGCGTCGGAGATTCTTATTGGTATTCATGATCAGCAAAACGGCGACAAGTCATATTATGGTCAGTTTGCTAACACGCTGATTCAGAGCATGGACCGTCAGCTGATCATTGTAGATTACAATACACCAGTCAATACCATCCGCAAAATCGTTGTGGCGGTACCTGAGCGGGCTGAATACGAAGTGGGATTCTACAGGTGGGTATGTCGATTGGCACGCCTGGCGGGCGAAATAGGTTGTCGCATTGAATTCCGTACGACTGAAGCTACAGGAGGCCAGATACATCATTATATGCAGCAGAATTTCAAGAATGTGAGGGCTGAATATAAGATGCTGGATTCATTGAGGGAGCTGCTGGCGTTGAAGGATGAATTGAATCCTGATCATCTGTTTGTCATCGTGACAGCGCGTCAAGGGGGCATCAGTTACCAGAAGTCATTCAATAAGATTCCGGAATTGCTGCAGGCGAATTTCAGCCATTGTAGTGTAATGATGATTTTCCCCGATCAATTCGGCGAAAATAACGAAGTGTATTCATTTTCTGCTCCTTTGAATAAACGATATGAAATGACACGTGTCTCTGCATGGATGTCAAAATGGATTAGTAAAGTAGGATAATATGATAGATATCAAGAACATCACAAAGAGTTTTGGCTCGCTACAAGTACTGAAGGGTATCAGCCTTCATATCAATCAAGGTGAGGTGGTGAGTATTGTAGGTCCCAGTGGTGCGGGTAAGACCACGCTGCTGCAAATCATTGGCACATTGGAAGGAGCCGATGGTGGTGAAATTATTATCAATGGCAAACGCATCGATAAGATGGGGAGTGTGGAGCAAGCCAGATTCAGGAACCAACAGATAGGATTTGTATTCCAATTCCATCAATTATTGCCCGAATTCACCGCTTTGGAGAATGTGATGATACCTGCCTTGATTGCTAAGAAGTCGAAGAAAGAAGCCCAGCAACGCGCATTGGAACTGTTGGATTATCTCGGTTTGAAAGAACGTGCCAACCACAAGCCCAATGAACTGTCGGGTGGAGAAAAGCAAAGGGTTGCTGTTGCACGTGCGTTAATCAATAACCCCGCTGTTATATTGGCGGATGAGCCATCAGGTAGTCTGGATAGTAAGAATAAAGCAGAGCTGCATCAGCTGTTCTTTGACCTTCGTGACAAGTTCGGACAGACCTTCGTCATCGTAACACATGACGAAGAGCTGGCACAGCTGACTGATAGAACCATACATCTGAAAGACGGAGAAGTTATTAACGAAACAACAGATAACAATGAAAATTCCAGAACAGACCATACGATTGGGCAAGAGGAACCAACTGACAGTATTGCGTGAAGTTGATTTCGGAGTCTATCTTGATGGTGGAGATATAGGTGATATATTGCTACCAAAGCGCTATGTCCCGGCTAATTGCAAAGTAGGTGATATCGTTGATGTGTTTCTCTATCTCGATAGCGAGGAGCGTCTTATAGCGACGACACAGCATCCGCTGGTGGAAGTAGGGCAATTTGCTTTTCTTGAGGTGAAATGGACAAACCAGTTTGGTGCTTTTTTGGATTGGGGACTGATGAAGGACTTGTTCTGCCCGTTTAAAGAACAAAAGATGAGAATGCAACAAGGTAAGCGTTATGTTGTTTACTGTTATATCGATACATTGACTTCGCGCATCGTTGCTTCTGCCAAAATTGAAAAGTTCCTGTCGAAGGATATGCCTCCATACCAAATCGGTGATATGGTGAATGTGATGATTCAACAGAAGACAGATTTAGGCTTCAAGGCGATAGTAGATGGACGCTATAGTGGGTTGCTGTATCAGAATGAACTGTTTTGTGACATACATACTGGTGACCGATTATCAGCATACGTTAAAACAATCCGTCCGGACGGAAAGTTAGACATAGCTCTTCAAAACAACGGTATGCAACATGTCGCTGATTTTTCCGAACAACTCTACCAATATCTTCTGAATAGCGAAGACGGATTCTGCCCGTTCCACGACAAGAGTCCTGCGGAAGACATCTATGCAACGTTCAAAGTAAGCAAGAAAACTTTTAAGAAAGCAGTGGGCGATTTATACAAAAAACATATCATTTCAATAGAAAATGATGGTTTGAGGCTAACAAATGAAGGGAAAATCACAGGATTATCTGAAGACTAAATATCGATGAAATGGGCAATTTTTGAGCCTTTTCGTTAAAAGACCAAAATACCCACATACAATGACGAGTTTACCGATGATACTTTTTTTGTAGAATTCGTAACTTTGCAGCGTTAAAAGACAAAAAGACATTGTTTGTAAGACATTAAGTAAAAAGTTTTCATAATAATTAAGTTAGACTGGTTAATAGTTAAGTATGGATAATTATGACGCTTAGCCGGTGTCCGTGAGGATACCGGCAGGCAAAAATCCAAAAGCCCTCTAAAGAATGATAACAAAAGAATAACTACCATATACATGTAACTCTCTTACTATCTATTACACTACTGAACTATGATGAATCCGATAGAAAGACCGACTCGTTGAGCCGGTCTTTTGCTTTAGTTGTTAGCTTATAGTTGGGATAGTAGTGTCAAGGCTTTGTTTTCCGCTTCTTCCATGATAGCGCGTTCGCCTGGTCCTTTGTCATTGATACCGCAAAGGTGCAGCACGCCGTGAATAATGACGCGGTTCAGTTCGTCTTGGTAGTCGGTTTGTTGTAGTTCTGCATTCGATGCCACAGTGTCCAGACTAATATAGATGTCACCTTGAATGGTATGCCCAATGGTATCATCGAAGGTAATGATATCGGTGTAGTAGTCGTGCTGCAGAAACTGACGGTTTACTTGTAGAATCTTTTCGTCATTGCAGAAGATGTACGTGATGGCACCCACACGATACCCGTATGATTTCGCCACAGCTGCAATCCATTGCTGGAGCTTGGCGCTATCGATGAAGGGCATACTGATATTGTCACTTTGAAAGCCGATCGTCATAGTGCTCGTCTTTTAGGGCTGCAAGTCCACGTACGTAAATATTGTTAATCTCATTCATTATCTGATAGTACTCGTTCATTTCCCAAAGGTCGCGTGCAATTAATGCTTTCAACTGTAGTTTCAGCATGGGGAGTGTCTTCTCCAGAATGGAGTCGTTGTACTCGATTTTTTCTTTCTTTGCGCTTTCGAGCACCATGTCAATCAATTCTTGTGGTACATCGTAAGAACTCTTGAAACTATCGAAGGTCTTGTATTTTTTCTGGAGCTTTTTCCTGTTTTGGTCCACAAATTTCAAGCAGGATTGTGCGATGCTGCTCTTTGCCATCAATTCACGGTGGAATCGTGTATATTGCATGGTATCGAGGGCTACATACACATCGGGCATGATGCCTCCGCCGCCATATACCGTACGATGGTTTTTCAGTGTTGTGAACTTCAAGGAATCAGCGAAATGGATGCTGTCGGGATTGGTTAACTCACCGCTGTTCAGACGGGTCAGCATGTCTCGGTTGTATTCATCACCCTTGCCTTTCTCATAGGGTTTCTGGATGCAACGTCCTGATGGACTGTAATAATGTGCTGTAGTCAGTCGTATCATAGAGCCGTCGGGCATGTTGATGGCACGCTGTACCAATCCCTTTCCAAATGAGCGGCGACCTATAATCAGTCCGCGGTCGTGATCCTGAATGGCACCTGACACAATCTCAGAGGCTGAGGCGGTGTAGCTGTCAATCAGCACGACGACTTTTCCTTTGGTGAATGAGCCGTTTCCATCTGACAAGTAGTTTTGACGTGGCATAACTCTTCCTTCAGTAAACACGATTAAATCGTTCTTTTCGAGGAATTCGTTGCTGATTTTCACGGCTGCTTCCAGATAACCGCCACCATTGCCTTGCAGGTCGAGAATAAGGTCTTGCATTCCTTGGTCTTGTAACATACGGACGGCACTCTTGAATTCTTCGTAGGTTGTCGCTCCGAAGTTGTTGATGCGGATATAGCCTGTTGTGGCGTCAACCATGTATTTCGCATCGATGGAGAATACTGGAATCTTGTCGCGTGTGACTGTGAAATAACTAAGGCCCTTGACTCCTTGGCGCATGATGCCCAGACGGACTTTCGAGCCCTTGGGACCTCGCAGTACCCGCTTGATATCTTCTGTTGTCATTTTCTTTCCAGCAATTGAGGTGTCGTTCACAGTGATGATACGGTCGCCTGCCATGATTCCCACTTTTTCGGAAGGACCATCGCTGACAGGTTGAACGATCACCAAGGTGTCATCTACCATATTGTATTGTACACCAATACCTTCGAAGTTGCCTTCGAGTGGCTCTGTCAGAGCTTTTACGTCTTTTGCTGGTGTGTATGATGAATGTGGATCGAGCTGGCTCAGCATATTCTTGATGGCTTCTTCCACCATCTTGTTTTCGTCCACCTCTTCAACATACAGTTGCTTGATATTTGCTTCGGCTACAATCAGCTTTTGAAGTGCAGTTGTAGCTAATGGGTTTTCATTACGGTTCTGTGCGTTAGTAGTAACGGCTATCAGCCATGCGGCTAATATGAGAAATTGTTTCATTGTAGTAGCTTATTGATGGGTTATAGGGATTGGAACAAACTGACTGACATCTTTTCCGTAGCTCATCAGTTCACGTATGATGCTCGAACTGATATTGGCATACTGCTCTTCGGTAAACAGCAAAATGGTTTCGATGCCTGACAGCTGGCGATTGACATCGGCTATCTGACGTTCGTATTCAAAGTCTTTTACGTATCGTACGCCCCTTACCAGGAAGTCAGCTCCGATGGTTTTGGCAAAGTCGGTTGTCAGTCCTTCGTAATAGGTCACACTGATTCTTGGATGATCGGCAAACACCTGATTGATGTATTGCAGCCGCTGTTCCAAAGTGAACATGGTTTGCTTGTCGGGGTTTACACCAATGGCTATTACAATTTCATCGGCAACGGAAAGTGTACGTTCGACGATGGACTGATGCCCCAAGGTAAAGGGGTCGAAAGTTCCTGCAAAAAGTGCTTTACTCATAGGCTATTCCTCCTCTGACAGTTCTACGTCGGCTTCGGGTTTGTCTTCTTCAAACACGAGGTTGTTGATGATAAAGCTCTGACGTTCCATAGTATTCTTGCCCATATAATACTCCAGCAGCTCTTGTACTTTGTCGGTTTTCTTCAAAGTGACTTGCTCCAGACGCATATCAGGACCGATAAAATTCTTGAATTCATCGGGTGAAATCTCTCCCAAACCTTTGAATCGTGTGATCTCTGGCTCTGGACTTAACTTCTCGATGGCATTGATACGTTCTTCTTCTGAATAGCAATAGACGGTGACGAAATCACCTCGGTCAGTCGGTTTCTCTTTCTGATATTCCTCCAGTACTGCTTTCTTCAACCTTTTTTTTCGGTTGCGCACTCTGAACAATGGGGTTTGCAAGATGTGTACGTGTCCTTTCTTTACCAATTCGGGGAAGAATTGCAGGAAGAATGTAATCATCAACAGACGGATATGCATTCCGTCAACATCTGCATCAGTGGCCACTATCACTTTGTTGTAGCGCAGTCCGTCAATACCGTCTTCTATGTTGAGTGCTGCTTGCAGCAGATTAAATTCCTCGTTTTCGTACACCACTTTCTTGGTTAGCCCATAGGTGTTGAGTGGCTTACCACGCAATGAGAACACTGCCTGTGTCTCCACATCGCGGCTTTTGGTGATGCTACCGCTTGCTGAGTCTCCCTCGGTGATGAAGATACAACTATCTTCCTTCTTCTCACCCTTTGTGTCGTTGAGGTGGATGCGGCAGTCGCGAAGCTTACGGTTATGCAGGTTGGCTTTCTTAGCACGTTCTCTTGCTAATTTAGTTACACCTGCGATGGCCTTGCGGTCACGCTCGTTTTCCAACACCTTCTGCTGAATCACCTCTGCTACATCCAGGTTTTTGTGCAGGTAGTTATCGACCTCAGTCTTGATAAAGTCGCCGATAAACTTATTGACACTGATACCTCCATTAGGTTCCATCGTCAGTGAGCCGAGTTTGATTTTTGTCTGACTCTCAAACTGAGGTTCCTGAATGTTGATAGCGATAGCAGCTACGATACCATTGCGGATGTCCACATATTCGTAGTTCTTGTTGAAAAACTCCTTGATAGTACGGGCGATATGCTCTTTGAACGCACTCTGATGAGTTCCACCTTGAATGGTATGCTGACCGTTCACGAACGAATGATACTCCTCGCCGTATTGCTGATTGGTATGCGTGAAGGCGATCTCGATGTCTTCGCCTTTGAGATGAACAATGTCATAAAGCGGCTTGGTGTCCATCGTGTCTTCCAGCAGGTCTTTCAATCCGTTGCGGCTAACGATACGGCGGTTGTTATAGTAGATTTCCAGGCCAGTGTTCAGATAGGTGTAGTTACGGAGCATCGTTTCTACAAATTCCGTCTGGAACTTATAGTTCAGGAAGAGGGTTGCATCGGGTTCGAAATAGATATAGGTACCTGTCTCTTCATTTGAATCCTCAGTTGTGTCGCTCTGTAGTACACCACGTTGGAACTTGGCGATACGTACTTTTCCCTCGCGATAACTTCTTACTTCAAAGTTGGCACTCAACGCATTTACTGCCTTTGTGCCCACGCCGTTCAGACCTACACTCTTCTTAAATGCCTTTGAGTCGTACTTACCTCCAGTATTCAACATGCTGACAGCCTCAATCATCTTGCCTTGCGGAATGCCACGACCAAAATCGCGTACGCTCACAGCCAATCCATCGATGATATCTATCTCAATGCGTTTACCGGCATTCATCTTGAACTCGTCGATAGAGTTGTCGATGATTTCCTTCAGCAGCACATAGATACCGTCTTCTGCATGTGAACCGTCGCCCAATCGGCCGATGTACATACCTGGACGGGTACGTACATGGTCCATGTCGCTCAAATGGCGGATATTATCGTCGGTATATTCAACCGTTGTCAACGTCTTATCTTTATTATCTTCCATTTTCTCTCTTTGCTCTTAACGCTTCATGCATCACTCTAAAGACTTTTTGTAGCACCTTCTGCGCTTGTGCTGACGGCGCTCGAAGTAAATCCACTGAGATTGCACCTTTGAGTTTACTTCCAGCTCAGGGTTGGTCTCTACGTACTTATAGCCTTCAGAGATAAAGAGCGGTAGCAAGTCGTAGAACAATACTGCGTTGATGCCTTTCCCTTGGTATTCAGGTAACAGACCTACCAACATCAAGTCCAGTGTATCGGGTTTCTTCCATTTTAATGCCTTCAGCAAATGATACCATCCGAATGGGAACAATCGCCCATGGGCTTTCTGTAGGGCTTTGGAGAGAGAAGGCATCGATATGCCGACACAAATCAGTTTGCCATTCGCATCCGTGATGAGCGACACTAATTTTAGGTCGATAAACGGAATGTATTGCTTGATGTATTGGTCAATCTGTCGTTCGGTCATTTCTGAATAACCAAACAGCGGTTTGAATGCTTCGTTGATGACACGGAAGATTTCATGTCCGTATTCCTTTTTCAGTTTCGAACGTGATGTGTATTTCTTGATTTGCAATCCGTATTTCTCCATCACAATCTTCGCAATACGTGTCAGTCGCTCCGGCACGCCTGTCTCACGAGGCACTGTCATCAGCATCTCAATCCAGTCGGCATCTTTCTCAAATCCCAGAGCCTCAATGTGCTTAGGATAATAAGCATAGTTGTATATCGTGGCATTTGTACTCAGTTCGTTGAACCCTTCAATCAGCATACCTTCAGCATCCATATCAGTAAATCCCAAAGGCCCTTGAATGGTGGTCATACCCTTCGATTTGCCCCATTCGGCAACAGCATCAATCAGTGCTTTGCTCACTGCTTTGTCATCGAAAAAATCGATGTACCCGAAACGAACCATACGCTGCCCCCAACGCTCATTGGCACGACGGTTGATGATACCAGCCACACGCCCTACAATCTTTCCGTTCTTGTAGGCTAAGAAGTAAACGGCATCGCAAAACTCCATCGCAGGATTCTTGTCCGAGAACGTGTCCATCATGTCCTCGTAGATGTCGGGTACAGAATAGGGGTTGTCTTTGTACAACTCATAATTGAACCTCACAAACTGCTTCAGTTCCTTACGAGTTTCTACTTGCTTTATCGTAACTTTATCCATATTCATAACACATGTATGCACAAGGATGCGCACAAAGAATGGGCAAAGATACAAGTTTTTTCGCAATCTACCAAATTATTTCCCAAAAAACTATTTTTACAGAGCCTCCATCCTCAAGGGTTATCGTTTTCCATGTACCTCTCTTAGCACGTATAGTCATTACATCGATTGCCTCCTTTATCAGTGACAGAGAAATACACGTCTTTTCCCCGATTTTACGTTTTTCCTGCAAAAAGTTTGGAAAACCGGGAAATAATTCGTATCTTTGCACTTGGTTAACGCTTACTAATAACAATCCCCAAAGAAACATGCGAGGGTAATCGGCTAAAGGCAAACGATCATTCGCCTTTAGGCAAATGATAAAATGCCTTTAGGCAAACGGTCGTCCGCCTTTAGGCATTTTCCCTTTTCAGTTGACTCATCTTCCCGATTGAGTCGGCTGCTTTTCCCTTTTGAGTTAGCTGACCGTCCCAGTGCTATAAAGACCTTAGACGCTAACCTATTAATCTCAATAACCAATAACCTATAACCAATAACCATTACCCCCTACTAAACTATTAACCTATTAAGCTATTAACCTCAATAACTAATAACCTTCAAAAACGGGTGGCATTTCTTGGTTATCTGCCTAATTTTATCGAAAAAACAAAAATAATTCATCCTGCTTAATACATAATTCATAATAAATTCGTATTTTTGCAAAACAATAGCATTGAATGAAACAATATGGACGAGAGGCAACCTGCGATTTATGCCCCGCTTGAAGCTCCCAAAGGTCGATTGGAGTGGCTTGATGCGCTGCGAGGGTTCACGATGATTCTCGTTGTTGCCTATCACGTCAGCACAAACGGTTTTGGCGAGGTGGAAAAGAGTTCAATGGCCTTGCCGTTTCTGGTTTTGTTTCGCATGCCGCTGTTCTTCTTCATCAGTGGATTCTTGGCTTATAAGCCAGACTTCAACTGGACGGGGGGCCGTCTGGGAATGATGGTGTGGAAGAAGTTCAGAATTCAAGTGATTCCTACGCTGGTGTTCATGCTCATTTCACTGATTATGTATCATCCGAAGTTCTGGAATCATTTCGACCAGTATCTGGCTACGCCTTACAAGTTGGGCTATTGGTTTACGCTGGTGCTGTTGCAGATGTTTGTCATCTACTACGTGTTTGCGTTCTTAGAGAGTAAGATGAAGCAGCGTTCCTGGATTCCTATCACAGTATTGTGGGCAGTGGCATTGGTGGCTTATGCGGTGCTGTATATGCCTTCGTGGTTTAAGTTCCCAAAGCCTGCAGATGGGTCGTGGCTGAACTATACGAGTTTCATTCAGACGATGCGCTATTTCCATTTCTTTGTATTTGGAAACATCGTCCATCGTTATTGGCGCGAATGGCAGCGGCTGTTCGATTCGAAGTGGTTCTTCCCTGTGCTGATTTTTATCGTCGTGATTTGCTGCTCTGACATCTTTAAGTGGCACATGCTAAAGTTTCAGTGGACGAACCTGCCTCGAACTACAGCGATGTATGGCTTGATGCTGATTGTATTCATCGCATTCAGGTACTACCAAGAGCAGTTCACAAAGAAGCATGTCGTAGGTCGGTGCTTGCAGTTCATAGGTGTTCGTACACTTGACATCTACCTGCTTCACTTCCTGTTCTTGCCGAATCTGAAGATGGTGGGCGATTTCATCAATGTGAATAAGAAGAATTTCGTTATCGACATCAGCGAATCAGTGGCTGTAGCCATTCTGGTCATTGGTTTCTGTCTGTTGGTTTCCAGTGTACTGCGTATCAGTCCACTGTTCAAAAAATACCTGTTTGGAAGAAAATAAAAAAAAGATATGAAAGTATATTTTTATCATACACAGGATCTGAATATGATTCATAAGAAGTGGAAAGAGGGACGTTTCCCTGGCCACTTCCTCTATGGTGCCACTCATCTGCCTGAAGAGGGTGTCGAAGTGGTACTGCATAAGTACAAGTCAATCTCAAGCCGTTTCCGCCTGATGTGTTACGTGGCTTGGAGCGTGCTGACTTGCCGAGAGCACTTCGATGCCATTTACGCAACCCATTGGGATGGTCTGGAACTGATAATCTTCCTAAGGGCTTTACACCTCTATCGCCGTCCCATCATCATCTGGCATCATCAGCCAATCATGGAGGCGGATAGCAAGATGCGTGAAATGATGGCACGTCTGTTCTATAAAGGGATAGACCACATGTTCTTCTTTAGCGAACGCCTCATCGAAGAGTCGCTAAAGAGTCCAAAAGCCAACCCTGATCGTATGCAGGTATGTCCTTGGGGTGCCGACTTGGCCAGCTATGATCGTTTGATGAAGGAATACCCAGTGGAGGAGCATGTAGGATTCGTATCGACAGGCAAGGAGAAACGCGATATGCCAACCCTGATTCGTGCCTTTAGTGCTACAGGTCAGGAACTCAATATCTATATTGCCTATAATGCCTGTGGCGATAACTATGTGGAGATTCTGAATGACTTGCGTCCTTCTGCTAATGTGCATATCAACTTCATCAAGGGCTTTATCCCTAACGAACTGGCACAAAAGGTTTGGACTGCTCAGTTTGTCGTGATTTGCTGTCAAGAAACAAACTATACCGTAGGTCTGACCACCCTTGTGGAAGCCCTTGCTTTTGGACTCCCAGTCATCTCTACCCGCAATGAGACGTATCCATTCGATATCGAAGCCGAAGGTGTGGGCATCACAGTGCCTTATTATGACTCTGTAGCATGGGAGAAAGCCATCCGATTCCTTGTCAACAATCCAGAGGAAGCTGAGAAGATGGGTCACAAAGCCCGTGAATTGGCTGAGCGCACCTACAATCTTGAAAACTGCACCCATGTGGTAGCAGAGGCACTCAAGAAGTTTGAAAAAAAGACCCACCCCGCCCAAAAGGGCACCCCTCACTTTATGGAGAGGAAGAATGAGGGGGAAGAGCAGAAAGAGGTTCAAGCTGTTCCAGAAGTGCCAGTTGTTCCGGAACAAAGAGCAGTTCAGGAACCTACCATCTTTGAAGTGCCTGCAGAGCCTCAAAAACCAGAACCAACTCCCGAACCTGTTGCTCCTAAGATACCTGAGTTCCGTGTGTCGAAAGAGATAGAGGATTTCTATGCAGATATGCCCAAGACTTCTCAACCTAAGACTCAATCTTCTCCTTATGTAAGAGAGCAGAAAGGGGAGTCTCCTTCCATCATCAGCATCAACACGGATGCTTTGAAGGCAAAGATGCATCAGGCGCAGGAAGTACTGGTGAAGTGGGGCAGAATTATTCAGGAACAATTGCCAGAGAAAGAACAAGTTGTGCGATTTGGCAACAACCTGAAAAGGTGGACAGTGAAACAATACGAAATAATCAAAGAAAAAATAAAAAGTAAAAGCAACCCCTAATCCCTCCTAAGGAGGCGACTCTTCCTATGGGGAGTTAAGAGAGGGACCAATAATGAGTTTTTTAAACAATCAATTTTTATTAACAATCAAAACCAAACGATTATGGATTACAAGATTATCGACATCGAAGGCGTAGGTGATGTTTACGCTGAGAAGCTGATTGCAGCAGGTATTAATAAAGTAAGTGAATTGCTCGAGAAGTGTGCAGCACCAAAGGGCCGTAAGGAATTGGCAGACGCAACAGGAATCAGCGAGAAATTGATTCTTCGCTGGACAAACCACGCAGACCTCTTCCGCATCAATGGCGTAGGTCCTCAGTTTGCAGAATTACTTGAGAAGGCAGGCGTGGATACCGTAAAGGAATTCCGTCATCGTGTAGCAGAGAATCTGCAACCAAAGCTTGAAGAAATCAACACTCAATTCCACATCTGTGGACGTGTTCCTGCAGTGAGCGAAGTGCAGAAGATGATTGACCAAGCTAAGGAACTTGAGCCAAAGATGACTTACTAATCCAAAAAACGAAGAAGGCTGCAAACGCAGCCTTCTTCATCTTTAGATACCTACGATATTTCTTACAACCCACCATACAAATGTTAGCACAATGATGATAATCATTGCTGTACGATTGTTTAGCAAGCGATTCGCCCAGTCGAACCAGTGGTGGTAGTTGTACCATTCGCCTAAAACCATCATCAATAGTACTGGCAGGATGACAATGATATAGGCATTGAATGACAAGGCTCCCATCACATCGCCATGAAGCAGACAATGCAAAGCTCGTTGAAGACCACAGCCAGGACATTGTAGGCCTGTGAATAGATGAAAGGGACACTTGAAAAACCAGTTCTCAGTTGAGGGATTGAACACGTAATACAAGATTCCTGCTATCACAAGGATAACAGGAAACAAGATTGGCATGATGCGACGTTGCTGGTTTTCCTTCTTCTCCACTTTCAATAATGATTGGTCAATCCTCCAACGTCAACTCATAAATCAGCCGCTTCCCTTTGCTATATGTATCGATGACAGAGAGCACATAGCGGATATCCACACCTATACAACGCTGCAAGTTCGTATCGAACTTCAAGTCGCTACTCATTGCTTCCCAGTTACCATCGAATGCCAGACCTATTAAGCGTCCTTTCCCGTCGAACATGCCGCTTCCGCTATTTCCGCCTGTGATATCATTATTGGTGAGGAAGCAAAGTGGCATCTGTCCCAATGACTTGTCGATATATCGCTTGCCAAACTTGCCTTTCTTCAGCCATTTATACACCGAAGGGATAAGCTGGTAATCGTAGTTGTCTGGGTTCTTTTCGTACTTGTCAATCAATGACTGGGGCAGGGTGTAGTGCACATAGTTCAGGTCGGAAGAAGGAGAATAGCCTTCCACGATTCCAAAACTCATACGCATCGTGAAGTTGGCATCAGGGTAGTATTCCTTCTCACGATTCATCTCGCGCAAGGCATCTCCCAGCAGGCGTTCAAACTCTGTGATTCCACTCGCCTTGTAAGACTGATACAACTTCGTCAGAACACTGACTGCCATATAATAGATGGGGTCTTGGTGCAGTTCTTCGCTCGACTCCAGTTTGTTCACCTTTTCAAGATCAGTCAGCACAGATGTGGCATAGAGGTGATTGGTATAGGCATCGATGTCACCTCCAAACTTCTCGTCTATCTCCTCATAGAAATCAGGCAGATAGTCTTTGCTGAGTGCTTGCTGCTTGTAGTTCTTTATCATCGCAGCAAACACTTTCTTGTCCAAGTCAATGTTGATATCGCGATAAGTCTTCTTTACATCGTCCTTGAATCCATCGTCTTTTGCATCAGGACGCATATAGCGAATCATGCTCTTCATCGCAAACTGCATGATGTCGCTTCCGCTATAGAACGACTCTTCAAGCAAGGTGACAGTATAGTCGCCTGGGAAGTTTGCCTTATAGAGTGCTTGCAGCGAGTCAAGGATTCCAACGTATTGGGTCTTGTGGTTCTTGGCAGCCCATTCTTTGATTTCCTTTTCCAGTGCCTGCTTCTCCTCAATCACTTTCAAGTCCTTCAGGGCTTTGTTCTGCCCAAGGGAGAACTTCCAATAGTTCGAACTTGACGCATATTTTGAGGCGTACATGATACGGATGGCATCATCGCGTTTCATTGCCTCGTCGAGGATAGCCAGTTTCACGCCACGCACCTGATAGCGCAAATCGTTGGAGGTGCGCATGGTATTCTCAATACCATAACTGCTGAGGTAGCGGTCTGTACTGCCTGGATAACCGAAAGTCATACAGAACGAGCCAGGCTGATAGCCCTGTGTAGATACATGGGCATAGCTTACTGGGTGATAAGGCACGTTATCCTTGCTGTATTCAGCTGGTTTGTTGTTCTTGTTGGCGTAGATGCGGAACACACTGAAGTCACAGGTCTGACGAGGCCACATCCAGTTGTCGGTATCGCCTCCAAACTTACCCAGACTCTGGGGTGGGGCAAATACTAATCGCACATCGTCGAAGCGCTGATAGACAGACAGATAGTACTTACTACCTTTATAATAAGGTGTAATCTCGCCATAGATGCAGTTCACAGTATCGAGTACTGCTTCCTCCAAACTGGTGGCTACGCTATCCATATAGAGTGCTTTTGCCATTTCATCCATTCCAGGTTTCACACCCGCCAACAACTTGTCTGTCACATCTACTGTGCTCAAGTGGAAGGCAACATACAGTTCCGGATTGGGTAACTCGTCCTTCAGACGCTTAGCAAAGAAACCGTTTTTCAAGTAGTCGTACTTTACGGTTGAGTGGTCTTGAATGGCATCGAAGCCGCAATGGTGATTGGTGAATACCAGTCCTTCATTGCTGACAACCACACCTGAACAGAAACCGCCAAACATCACGATAGCATTGTTGAGCGACGGCCCATTGGGATTGTAAATCTGTTCGGGCGTAAGTTCCAGACCCATCTCCTTCAACACTTTCTGTGTCTTCTCCGACATGTTTCCAACCATCCACATACCCTCATCGGCCTTGACCGTCAAGGCTACGAGACACAGTAGTATAAATGCAATTCTTTTCATCTTTTATCTTTTTATTTTAATCGTTTTCAATTTACTCAAAGGCAAGTCACGATATATGATATATGCTACAAACAGCAGTACCAATACTGTATTGATAACCATCCTCAAGATGTCGGAGCTGATGGCTGATGCTACATACTGCATTGCAGCAAAGAGCACCACAGTAATCAGGATGTAGACGAAGATGCTCTTCAGGTCGTAGTCGATACGGTTCTTCTGTTGTCCTACGAAATAGGAGAACAGCATCGCTACACCATACCCTGCAAAGCCAGCCCATGCACAGGCTGTAAAGCCAAACTGAGGGATGAAGAAATAGTTCACCAACAGCAGCACGGCGCAGCCTGTCAGCGAGAACACAGCTCCCCATAAGGTCTTATCAATCAACTTGTACCAGAACGACAGGTTGAAGTAGATGCCCATCATGATTTCTGCAGCCATCACGATTGGAATGATGCCCAGACCCTCACGATACTTCTCGTCGATAATAAACTGGAGCACATCCATGTAAGCCACTACACAGAGGAAGGCAAGCAGGGTGAATATGACGAAGAATTTCATCGCCTGTGCATACAGTTCCTTGCTGTTCTTGTCTTTTGCGGAACCAAACACGATTGGTTCGTATGCAAAGCGGAACGCTTGGGTGATGAGTGCCATAATCATAGCAATCTTGATGCAGGCACCATAGATACCCAGTTGTCTGCGTCCTTCTTCTGGGTCGAGAATACGAGGTAGCATCATTTGTCCTGCCACTTGGTTCAGGATACCTGCTATGCCCAGTACCAGCAAAGGCCATGAGTAGCGCAGCATTTCCTTGCATTTCTGCCCATCGAACCGCCACTTGAAGCCCACCAGTTCGCTGATGAGACATAGTGAGATGATGGTTGTGCAGATAAGGTTGATAGCGAAAGCATAGCCGATATGGATTTCCCACGAAGGATCTATCTTAGGCATCAGCCAGTAAGCTGCTAAGTTCAGTCCGATGCTGAGGAAAATGAATAGTAGTTTCAGTCCTGCAAACTTATAGGGACGATGCTTGTAGCGCATATAGGCAAAGGGAATTGCCTGGAATGCATCTTGGGCTACAACAAGGAACATCATACCCACATACCACTTGTGGTTGGGATAGTCGAGCAGGGTGGCGATTGGATTGATGAATGCAAGCACTAGCACAGCGAATGTAAGACACACGCCTCCTACCATTATCAGCGCCGTACTATAAATGCGCATCTTGTCGCCCTCTTCCTTATTCATAAAACGGAAGAAGGTGGTCTCCATGCCGAAGGTCAGGATGACCAGCAACAATGCTGTCTGGGCATAGATGTCGTTATAAATACCGTAGTCGGAACACGATTTCAGCGTATAGGTGTAGAGGGGCACCATCAGGTAGTTTAGAAACCTGCCGATGATGCTGCTCATCCCATACACTGCTGTGTCCTTTACTAATCCTTTTATACTTGCCATAATACTTTATTTTGAGGAGATAATATGTAGATAGTAGGGAGATAATGGGAAGATAATTGGGAGATATCCATATTACCTACTTACTATCAACAATGCCTTTAATGTACCCATTCAAAAAAGAACTGGTTTGATAAACGGCATTGTTTAAGAAATCAAAAGTTTCAATATCAACATATCCAATATCTCTTGACAGTATGCAATAGTATCTACATTCTTCCAAACTGCCTTGAGCAATATTCAAGAAACGTAGCTTATCAGCCATGCTCACCTTTTTATAACCTTCTGCAATATTTGCAGCTATCGACACTGCTGCTCTTTGAAACTGAGAACTCAGCCCAAACTTCTCATATTCAGGGAACATACGTGTCGTTTTATAGACCATTATAACAAAAGCATGAGCCTTTTGCCAAGCTATGATGTCTTCAAATCTTTGTGTCATTATCTTTTCTTTTTCCTTATCATCTCCTTATTATCTCCCTATTACCTTCTTATTATCTCCCTATTATCTCCCTATTACCTTCCTATTCTCAGTCAAACAGGTTGTTCATGCCCCCGTTATTCGATGCATAGATGTTGCGTCCCAGATGCTTGTATGCCAGTTCTGTGACCTCGCGTCCTCGAGGTGTACGCTTCAGGAAGCCTTCCTTGATGAGGAATGGTTCGTAAACCTCTTCCACCGTACCTGCTTCCTCGCCCACCGCTGTGGCGATTGTATTGATACCCACTGGACCACCCTTGAACTTGTCGATGATGGTTGTGAGAATCTTATTGTCGATTTCATCGAGACCATACTTGTCGATATTGAGCGCCTCTAGCGCCACTTTTGCAATCGCTGTGTCGATGCTGCCGTTTCCCTTCACCTGGGCAAAGTCGCGCACACGGCGGAGCAGCGCATTAGCGATACGTGGGGTACCACGGCTGCGGCTTGCTATCTCGTAGGCAGATTCCTCATTGCAAGGAATCTGTAGCAGGCGGGCAGAGCGCATGATAATCTTTGCCAGCACATCGGCATCATAGTATTCCAAGTGGAGGTTGATACCGAAGCGAGCACGCAGAGGGGCTGTGAGCAGTCCGCTGCGAGTTGTAGCTCCTACCAGTGTGAAAGGACTCAGGTCAATCTGAATGCTACGCGCAGAGGGACCTTTGTCAATCATGATGTCGATACGATAGTCCTCCATTGCTGAATAGAGGTATTCCTCCACGATGGGGCTGAGACGATGGATTTCATCAATAAACAGCACATCGTTTTCCTCCAAAGAGGTAAGGATTCCAGCCAAGTCGCCTGGCTTGTCGAGCACAGGTCCGGAGGTAATCTTGAATCCTACCCCCAACTCGTTGGCAATGATTTGCGACAGCGTCGTCTTACCCAATCCAGGAGGGCCGTGCAGCAGGGTATGGTCGAGCGGCTCTCCTCGATACTTTGCTGCCTCGACAAAGATTTTCAGGTTCTCCACAATCTTTGTCTGACCGCTGAAGTCCTCGAAATGGAGCGGACGCAGTGCGTTCTCGAAATCTTTCTCCTTGTTGCCTGCTACGTATTGCTCTTCGTGTATGTCAAAATCCGAATTCATTACACCTTATTAATTATTATCATCTGCAAAGTTACGAAATATATTTCATATACAACTTATAAATTAAGTATTATTATCAAAAAAAACAAAGTGCCCGGACCATTGTCCGAGCACCTTTGCATTATTCTCCTCATTTCCTCTCCCCCTCGGGGGAGTCGGAGAGGGGCTGTGGGTCTGTTACTTCACGAAGTACTTCTGACCATTGATGATGTTGAAGCCCTTCACTGGAGCAGCCAGCTTCTGACCTGCGAGGTTGTAGATACCCTTAGCAGCAGCTGTAGTGTTGTCGATTTCAACACCCTTGATTGCACTGTCGATAGCTGGGTCTGGACCTTCTGTACCGATGTAGTAGAGACGGAAGTTATCGCAGATGAACCAGTCAGAACCAACATTGCCATCCTTCTTCACACCAATGCGGAGCTTACCGTCTTCGCCTACCTGTACTGGAAGAACGTGGTTGTAGTAGATAGCACCATTTGTGTACTTATCCAATGGAGTTACTTCGTCTGAGAACTGATTACACCAAACACCGAATGCTACCATCGTGTTAGGATTAACGTAACCGCTACCTACTGCAGAAGTAGCACCTGATACCCATTCTGTGCCGCTTGGAACTGCACCTGCACTACAGAATGCGATTGGCATTTCTGCATTCTCAACACTTGAAGTTGCGTAGAAGTATGCTTCCTTAGTGCTCTCCTGCTCGCCAGTGAACTTAGCATAGTCATCAGTTGAGTTGCCGTGACGATAGAATGCCTGAACGTAAGCTACATAGTAACCTGCTGGCAGACCTGCGAGATCCTGATAAGTATTGAAGCCCATTGAGTAGCGCTCTGCACTATTTGCTTTGTCACCACCTCTGCCGAAACCAGAACCAGACCATCCTTCTGAAACGTGGTCGTCATCTGTCTCGAAGTCAGCGTTCACAATCATCTCTGTGAGGTCGATTGGGTTGTCAACAGATGCACCTTGAGTGTCAGGAACCAAGAATGCTGCAGCATAATATTTAGCTCTGTCGATCATGTATTCAACTTCTGCGTTGGTCTTGTCTTGAGCACTCAGAGCCTTTTCGATTGAGTCGAAGAGTTCGTTAGCCTTAGCCAAAGTAGAAGCAGGAGCTGTCTCGCTGTATTCCTCGATGCTTGCACCAAGATTAGAGTATGCTTCGTCCAAAGCATTGTAGTCATTGATTGAAGTCTTAGCATATTCGAGAGCCTCGTAGCCCTGGTCGAGTGCAGCAGCACATACGTCGCCGTCGTTGCTTGCTACAGCTGCGTTGAGCGCTTCCTTAGCTGCATTGACCTTAGCCTCAGCATCCTTACCATACATCACTACGTTGTCGCCAGTGAATACTGCGTTCAGTTCAGCCATCAGCTTATCGATTGCATCTTTGTATGAAGATGCGTCGTTACCGTTGTAGAACAGACGGAAGTTATCGAAGATAACCCAGCTGCGGTTTGTCGCAATCTTCAAACCTACGCGGATGCTGTCGCCGTCTTCTTTCACACTGAAGTTTACTTCTGCGAGGTAAACATCAGGACTTGAAGTAAAGTGGAAGTTAGCACCATCCATAGAGTTTGGAACGAAGCCGCCATTTGTTACTGCTGACTGGTCGGAGTCAGAATACCATTCTTTAGCTTCTGTGCCGTCGTCGTTAATCTTAATGGTTCCATCTTCATTATACTGATAACGTGTGTAGAGAGGTTCTGGAGTAGCGTATGCCAAGATGTTTGGCAACTTCTTCTCATAAGTGTTTGCATACAATACAGCATTGTGACCGAGATCATTACTCTTCACGGGGTTCTGCTCCCAATATTCAACGAAGTTAGGATGAGCACCATCGCTGACTCCATCGTAGCGTTCAAATGCCTGAGCTGTCAGTTTGAATGAACCCTTAGGCATGTTGCGTACAATCTGGAACATATCGAATGCTGCATGGTATACTTCTGCGCAACCACTTTCTGTAATGGTCTTTACATCGCCGAGGTCATTTGGACCTTGACCACCCTTTCCACCGAATCCAGGACGTGCACCTGTAGTGCTCCAGCTGTCGAAGTTTGTATCGAATGCTGGGTTGAAGATCAGCGGAGTCAGCTCAACGCCTGGTCTCAGGTTTTCTGTGATTTCGTCAACGATAATTTTACTAATGGTTGCTTGAACAGAGTCAATCAATGCTTCATCTGCAGTACGATCATCATAGTATTCTAACAATTTCATGTGGTAGTCAGCAAGCTTTCCGAACAGTTCTGGGAAGTCGTTATTGTCCTCGAATGCCTCAGCACGAGCCAACAGGTCGTCCAGCATAGACTCTAAGCGCTTGTAGTCAGCTACTGACTTAGCAAGGGCGTCAACCTTTGTTGCGAGCAGAGAATCCATTTCGGTGAAGTTCTCTTCACACTCCTTAGCTGCTTCCAATGTGGTAGCATAGTCGTCCTTAACAGCCTGGTTTGCTGCTACGTCCTCAATGTCAGGATATTGACGCTCATAGTCAGCGATTTTACCGTCGAGGATTACCTTATATGGGTCATCCTGGATTTCACCATAGAACCACAGAACGAAGTTATCGGCTGCCATCCAGTTTGCAGTTGAGTTCTGAGTCATCAGACCGAGTGTGATATCGCCACCACCACTGACAAAGTCGAGTTTGAAGTGTTCTGGTTTTTCGTTATCGGTAGAGATAGACTTCTTTGCGCTTACGCCACCACCTTCAGCGAAGAGGTAAACACCCACGCTTTCCTGCTTACCTGCAGACTGACGACAAGCGATAGCATCGCACTCGAAGCTGTACTTACCAGCTGGCAGGCCCTTAATGGTCTGGCTGATAGTTCCGTTTCCAAGGTTGTTGCTTGCATGCCATGACTCGATAAATCCACTAATCCAAGATTCACCGTTGATATAACCTAATACGCTTTCACCATTTACTTCGAAAGTGCTTAAGTTACCTGCGCTATACTGGTAACCAAGGTTTTGGCCAATACCTGCAGTGATTTGCCATCCGCTGATATTCTGTTTCTCAAAACTTGCATTCTCCATCAAAGTAGTAGCATCAGCTGGGGTTTCTTCTGTAGCACCTGCAAGGATGATAGCAACTTCGTATGTACGTACATCGTTGAAGATTTTTTCACGAGCTGCCTTCACGTCAGCCTCAGAGAACTTGCCTGATTTCAGCAAATCTTTGCCTGCCTTTACGTCAACCTCTGGCCACTCTGATTCAATTTCCCAGATATACTGCACAAAGTCGATAGCTGCTGTCAGGGCAGCACGTACTGAGTCAAGCTCTGCGGCTGTAGAATTGGTGTTGTTGTAAACAGCCTTGATACCATCAAGATTGATTTCCATGAAGTCTTCACCTTCTTCGATGACTGGCTCAAGTGCCTTAGCTGCATCGTAAGCAAGGAGCTTTGGCTCCATGGCTTTGTAGTCAGCCTCTGAAATCAGCCACCAATCAACATAGTAAGCTTCACCGTCGAGTTCCTCTGTTACATCCAAGTGTGCGTTCAAAGCAGTTGACTCGTTTGCATCAGAGAAGTAATAACCCATGTAGCAATTCGGATAGCTTGTGAAATTGTACTGTGGGTTTGCATCGGCGCCATGGAAACGATAGACCTTATCGCCCATGTCAACGATATCCCAGAAGTAGTTTGCCTGCTGATTGCGGTCAACGAACATTGAAGACTCGCTGTCGATAAACAGCAATAACCACTTGTTCTCTCTGCGTGACCAGTCATGGAACAGATATGATCCGTCCTCGTTCTGGGTGAACCATACAGGAATACCGGTTGAACCGATACTTGCCTGCGTAGCCCACGCATTACCATCAATAAAGAAGGCATCAGCGTCTTTGTTGTAGAGATAGAAGATCGTCGTGTCTTCATTGACGACAGACACCTTCAACTCCTCACGAGACGTAGGCACAGGTTTTTCCCATTGTGCGAATGCAGCTACACTAAGTAGTAAGGTGCTGCATAACAAAAGTAATTTTTTGTTCATACGTTTTGGTTTTAATTAGTTAATACAAAAAAAAATATTTATCACATTGTTTTCTTGTTGGTTGCCAACTGGCATTTAACGTGCAAAGAAAAGCATTTTATTTTATTCAACCAAATTTTTTTACCAAAACTTTTACTTTTGAGGCCCAAAAACACACTTTTTAGTAGAATTAGGCTGTAATCGCTCTGTTTTGCACGTGCGAGCACGCGTTCCTTAATCTTACCTCATGCCAACAGATATGAAAGTGATTAGAGCGAGAAGAGTGAAACCTTAACGAAATCTTAGCGAAACCTTAGCGAAATCATAACGAAACCTTTGCACAGCATTACCGCAGCATTACTGCAGCATTACCGCAGGGTTTGTTATTATTATTACGTATGTGTTAGACCCTCGTTAGACCCTCGTTAGACCCTCGTTAGACCCTCGTTAACCCTGCGGTACCCCTTCGGTAACATAGCGTTAACATAGAGTTGGTATAGCGTTGTCATAGTGTTGACATAGACTTCGTTCCCATTTGTGTGATTGGAAATGCCTTCATGGTAATGATTGTCCCCTCGGCAGGCTCAAGATGTATCATTTCGGCAGGCTCAAGATGTAATTGGGGGTATTGTTTTTCGTTGCAAAGTTACGAAATATTTTCTGATTATCCAAATTTTTTGAAGAAAAAATGGGGTCACTAACAGAAACCTGTGTTTGGTATTTCATGAATAAAAAAGCCTGCGGACAAAAAAAGACAAAAAAATAAAAAGGGGGTGTTCTCGTTTAGCGGTCAGCGAGTCTTTTTGCATTTTACATTCTACATTTCACATCATAGGGACGAAAAAGTTTGGCAAAAAGAGTTGCGTTACAAAAAAAAGCAGTAACTTTGCACCCATAATCACATAATCAGGTGCAAAGTTACATAATATGTTTTCTTGGGCACCCATAATCAGGTGCAAAGTTACATTACATGTTTCTTTGGGCGCCCGATTACGACAAATCGATGAAGCGATGACAGTATTATACGATTCTCCGATCTTTGGCCCTATCCACAGCCGTAGGCTGGGAGTGTCATTGGGCATCAATCTCCTGCCTCACGACGGGAAGTGCTGCACGTTCGACTGCATCTATTGCGAATGTGGGTTCAACCACGACTTTGTGGCTCACGACCGTATGCCAAGCCGACAACAAGTCAGCGATGCTCTGCGCCAGCAACTGCAGAAGATGCAGCAGGAAGGTCCACAACCCGATGTGCTGACATTCGCAGGTAATGGAGAGCCTACGATGCATCCACACTTTCCTGAGATTGTGGACGATGTGATTGCTTTGCGCAACGAATACTTCCCCAAAGCCAAAGTAAGCGTGCTGAGCAACGCAACCCAAATACTGCGTCAACCTGTGTTCGAAGCATTGAAGAAAGTCGATAATAATATATTGAAACTTGATACAGTATCGAATGCATATATCCACAGATTGGACCGTCCGGTCAGCAGTAGCTACGACGTAGAAAAACTGGTTGCAAAAATGGCGGAATTTGATGGGCATTGCATCGTGCAGACGATGTTCCTGAACGGAGAATTTGAGGGGAAGGACATCTCGAATGTGGCGGATGAATACATCAATCCTTGGCTCGAAGCGCTTACTACCATCCAGCCTGAGGAAGTGATGGTCTATACCATCGACCGTGAGACACCTGCCCACCATTTGCAGAAAGCTACCCATGAGCAGCTCGATGCAATCGCACGGCGAGTGGAGGCACTCGGCATCAAGTGCCAGGTATCGTATTAAACCGTGTTAAAAAGACCGTTTTTGGGGAACGATTGTTTTCTATTGAACAGTTTGAGATGTGATTTGTGTCAATTTTAGAAAAAAATGTAAAAAAAAAGATCATTTTATTTGGTTATATTAAAATAAGGTGTTAACTTTGTAGCCCAAAAGAAAGACAGAAGATTGAAAGTGCTAGTGTAATCGATTGAATCTGTGAGTTTGATGAACTTGATGAACTACTTGTTTGGGATGAAGTGCTGAACCATTTTCAAAACGAAATTTGAAGAATCAAAAACACTAATTATTAACATATTATTTTGAATTTATGAAGAAAATCTATGTATTATGGAGTTTAGCGATTGCTACTCTTTTTGCAAATGTGTTCTTCGCATGTAAGAGCGATGACACACTTGAAGATTTCTACAGACGGCAGGGTTTTACGATGCAACTCGTAAAGGCTCCTGATTTCGTTGTGTACTCTGACGGAAATGTACTTGCTAGCACGTTAATGAATACTCGTGCTGAAACTCGTGCTGAAGGTGATATTGTTGAACCTGTGGAAGGTGTAGATTACTTTTTGGTTGAGGCTTATGATTATAGAGATCCGATTAACGGAATAGTTCATAATACTGGCTATAAACCTGTACCAGAAGCTTATGCTCCTTATGCTGATTATGCGCCTGCGAAATCTAATGATGGTAAAAGTGGTGTAGAGGGGGTTTCTGGAGCTGAATATGAATTTGTGATGAAGTATATTCAAGATCATCCTGAGGAAGCAAAGGATAAATGTACCGTTGAGAAGGATTACTTCGTACAGAATGTAGGTTCAAGTAATACTAAATATGCATTACAAATTCCAAATTGGAATCATACGGGATATCGCACAGAGACCTATATTGGTGGAAATGAGATGAATTACCTGTATTTTGATAATATTCATATAGCAGGAACTGACGTAGATAAGTCTTATACTTCACATCAGGGACATCGTATTTTGTGTCTCTATGACAAAATCCCTTTGACTGAACCTATTTATAAGGCAGTGTACGGCGATTTAGTAAATTGGAATTATGATGCATTTACGTACTACTATATTGAGTATCCAGAAGGATCTGGCAAGATGAGTTGTTATCTCTGCTTCGACTATCGTATGTCAAAGACTGATGATGCTGGTGAGCCATTCGTATATAATGGTGATGGAGTTTATGATGATTGGGTAATTAAGATAACTCATGCTGATGGTACTCCAGTCCCAGTTCCAGATCCAGACCCAGTTCCAGATCCAGACCCAGATCCAGACCCAGACCCAGATCCAGACCCAGATCCAGATCCAGTTATCACTGACGATGTTGAGATCAACCTCTCAGTAAATGACGAGAAGGAAGAAGGTGACTACATCGCAACGAAACTGTCAATCCACATCCGTGCACTGACTGACGTAGAGGTATTCATCCCAGTAAAGCAGGAATACTATTGCGATGCTGACGATATGGCAATCGTATTGAGCCACAAGATGGATCCTAACTATGATTATCATCCAGGCCAGACAGAACTCTCAAATGGTTACACATATACTTACACGATAGCAGGACAGCCACTCACTGTTACAGTGACATACGAAGCTGACGGTATCCGCGTAAAGACTGACGGTGTGAACCAGACAATGCTCGACTATCTGCAGGAAACTTATCAGGATGGGGTTACGGTTGAGGTTTGGAACTACTTCAACGATGCAATTCCACAAAAGGAAGGTGATACTGTTGTAAGGACACCGATTGACCGAGACAATCTGAAGCCAATGCTCGATAATTCTACTGTAACATTTACTTCAGATGAGCATCCAACGTATTATGTGAATGCATTCGCAATGCTGTATGACTATCAGAAGGATGGCTTCTATGTTTACATGAAGGAAGACAAGCCATACGTTTATGATGTGACAGAATCATACAGTTCTGAGACTGGCAAATTTGATGGACGCACTTTGGCCCCATTCAATCCAGAGAAACAGCTCGAAGAGAAGTATTGGGAAGCTGACGCAGATGGTAACTTCGTTAAATTCGTAGGTGATAAGAATGCTTGGGATTGCACAGTGACTCCTCCAACTGCTTATGCAGTTGAAACAACTCACACGGGTACTACTCCAGCAGACTTCAATGTAGTATATAAGAAGTAATTCGTAACACCTTATTATATATAAGAACGGCAGGTAGCATTAGCTATCTGCCATTTTTGTTGTATATATTCTGACTCTGAAATGCAAAACAAGAAAAAGGCATATTTGGGGAACGATTGCTTTCTATTGAACAGCTGGAGCCGTGATTTGTGTCAATTTTAGAAAAAGATGTAAAAAAACGATTGTTTTATTTGGTCATTTTAAAATAAGGTGTTAACTTTGCACCCCGAATGCTGAATGTGTGGCTGATTGACCCCAAAAAGTGCTGTTGAAGTAGGGAATGAAATGAAGAAGACTTAACAACAAAATATCAAATCATCAAATTATTAAAAAAGTTTTACACATGAAGAAAATTTATGTTTTGTGGAGTTTAGCGTTGGCGACACTCATGGCAAATGTGTTCTTCGCTTGTAAGAGCGACGACACCATCGAAGATTTTATTCGCCAGCATGGCTTCACATTAAATCCTACTCAAAATCCAGACTTTGTGATTTACTCTAATGGTACAGTTTTAGCAACTACTCTTGGGACAAGAGGCGAAACTCGTGCTGACGTTATGGTAAATGAGAATTACTTTAAAGTACAAGATTATAATGCGGATAGAGATCAATGGAGTGATTGGGAAAAGGCGAACCGTGCAGTTTTGTATGCAGCAATGCCATACGCTCCAGCTAAGACTGACCGTGGTGAAAGCGTTTCTACGGAAGAGTACAATTTCGTAATAAACTATATTGCAGAGCATCCAGATGAGGGTGGTACAGAATGCGACCTCACAACTTATTTCATCCAGAATGTAGGTAGTAGCTTAGACACTTACTCAAGCGAAGATTACCCAGAACTTATAGACTGGAATAATGCATCGCATGGTATGGTGGGAGGCAACCAGATGGATTATGTAGTATGGAGCAATACACATATTAACGACTATAATGCGACAAGTGGTTCACGCGCTTTGTGTGTAAATATCCCTCTTACTGACCCTTATTACAGAGAATCTTGGGGTGATCACAGTAGAGACATTAAGGATGCTTACAAATTCTATACCATCAAGTATAATGGTAAGACGAACCTGTATCTTTGCTTCGATTATAGATCAGAAAAGAATTCAGAAGAATACTTTGGAGGTGATGGTGTTTACAATGACTGGGTCATTAAGATTATCCCTGCTGACGGTTCACCTATCATTGTGCCGGATCCAGACCCAGATCCAGACCCAGATCCAGTTATCACTGACGAAGTTGAGGTGAACCTCTCAGTAAATGACGAGAAGGAAGAAGGTGACTATATCGCAACGAAACTGTCAATCCACATCCGTGCGCTGACTGATGTAGAAGTATTCATCCCAGTAAAGCCTGAATACTATTGCGATGCTGACGATATGGCAATCGTATTGAGCCACAAGATGGATCCTAACTACGATTATCCAAATCCAGGTCAGACAGAACTCACAAATGGTTACACATATACCTATACGATAGCAGGAGAGCCTCTCACTGTTACTGTGACATACGAAGCTGAAGGTATCCGCGTAAAGACTGATGGTTTGACTCAAGAAGTGCTCGACTATTTGCAGGAAAATTATCAGGATGGTATTACAGTTGAGGTTTGGAACTACTTCAACGATGCAATTCCACAAAAGGAAGGTGATACTATTGAAAGAAAACCGATTGATCGTGCTGGTCTCAAGACAATGCTCGACAAGTCAACAGTGACCTTTACATCAACAGAGCATCCAGCGTATTATGTGAATGCATTTGCAATGCTGTATGACTATCAGAAGGATGGCTTCTTTGTTTACATGGGTGCAGACAATAAACCTTATATAGACGAAGCATGCACAGAGCAACTCGAAGCGAAGTATTGGGTAGCTAACGATGATGGTGCATTCAAGGAATTCGTAGGTGCAAAGAACGCATGGGATTGCACAGTGACTCCTCCTGCTGCTTATACAGTTGAAACAACTCACACGGGTACTACTCCAGCAGACTTCAATGTAGTATATAAGAAGTAATTCGTAACACCTTATTATATATAAGAACGGCAGGTAGCAAGACGCTACCTGCTGTTTTTCCTTAGAAAATGATAGCGATTGAAGTTTTTTTTGTATCTTTGCACCCAATATGGCTGGACATAACACATATCAGGCGATAGGAATAAAACGACTTTGTTGTTTGCAGTTGATAATGATTGCGATATCTGCGTATGCACAGGAAGTGAAGATGCCTGTGCTTGATGTCCATTTCGATGCTAAGATTGTTAAGAATATGCCCTACGCCAATGGAAGCATGAAGTTGACTGACGAAGAGGGCAAGGTAGTAGAGTTGCCAGCCAAGTTCAAGACTCGTGGTGCTACCGCTCAGCAGTATATAATGAAACCGTCGCTCAATATGAAGCTATGTAGTGCCGACTATGCAGAAGAAGCAGACAGTGCTCTGCTGGGTATGCGCTCATGTTCATCTTGGATTCTCGATGCGATGGCTATCGACCGTATATGTATGCGCAACAGAGTGGCATTTGATATCTGGAACGAGTTTTCCAAACTGCCATACGAGACAAACTTCGGCAGCCGTAATGGAACGGAGGGACGATTCGTGGAGGTGAATATCAATGATAAGTACTACGGTATCTACTGCCTGTCTGACCGCATCAATCGCAAACTGTTAGACTTGAAGAAGGTAAAGGAAACAGACGATGGAGAGATGTTGGTGCGAGGGGTGCTTTATAAGAGTGGCACAAGCGACATCCTGAACCAGAATGAGTTTGGCTATAATGACGACTATACGGCTTGCACCATCAAATGGCACAATGCTTGGGAACTATCCTTCCCTGAGGATTATGCCAGTCCAGAAGTTTGGAAACCCCTACAAGACGCTATTCTGAAAGGGACAACAAAAGAATATGTCAAGAAGTATTTCTTCCTTGAAAATCTTGCCGACTACGAATTGCATGTGACAGCTTTGTCTATCGGAGATAATATGGGAAACAAGAACCACTATTTCTCCATACGAAATATCAATAAGGACATCGATGCAGAAGACCCCGATGATGCCAATCGCAGACGCATCGTTGTCACTCCTTGGGATCTCGACACGAGCCTTGGAGGTAATTACAGAGGAGACAATTATAATGGCAATTATACAGTTTGGAAAGTTAATGAGGTTGCAAAAAACGCCTTCTATCCGATTTCTACCATTCATGGGGATGCAGAGTATCAAGCCATCCTCAAGCAACGCTGGATAGAAGGGCGAAGAGGGGCCTTCTCGATTAAGAGCGTGAATCAGAAACTGGAGAGATATCGCGACCTATTCATCAAGAGCGGAGCCTGGCAGCGAATGATTGACAGGTTTGGTGTTACCAGAAGCGGTCCTATGCTGGTAGAAGACCTTACGAATGAAATCAGCCTTGTTGAGAAGTGGTATGAAGCACGCTTCCACGAGATGGACCAATATTTCGGTATCACAGACGGTATTGAGAACATAGAGTGTGCTCCATTAGAAATAGAGCGTGTTGTTTACGACCTTAACGGACGCAAGGTCGTCAATGGGCAATATGGCAAGGGTATTGTGATTCGGAACGGTAAAAAGTATTTTGTGAAATAAGATGACAGACAATCGTAATTCATTCAGCACCTCATTGGGGTTCGTACTTGCAGCAGCAGGTAGCGCAGTAGGATTAGGCAATATTTGGCGTTTTCCTTATCTGGCAGCTCGTGATGGGGGCGGATTGTTCCTCTTGATTTATGTAGTGCTGGCACTAACGTTCGGCTTCACCTTGCTGATTACGGAGATTGCCATAGGGCGACGTTCGCAGCAAGGACCACTTACGGCTTACAAGTTTTTCAATAAGAAGTGGGGCTTTATTGGTCACTTGTCGTTCATCGTGCCTTGCATCATCTATCCCTACTACTGCGTAATAGGCGGTTGGGTGTTGAAATACTTCTGTACATACGTCACGTTCCAGGGACAGGAAGCTGTGAAGGACGGCTTCTTCACCCAGTTTATCACTTCAGAATGGGCACCTGTTCTCTTCATGCTGGTGTTCGCAGTTCTTTGTTTCCATATTGTCTATCGAGGAGTGGAGAAAGGTATTGAGAAATACTCGCGCATTCTGATGCCTGCACTTCTGATTATCATCGTGTTTATCAGTGTTTATTCTCTCTTCATCTCACATACGGATGAAGACGGAACCACCCGTACAGGTCTGCAGGGAGCAGCGATCTATTTCATTCCCAACTTTGAGGGTGTTACCCTGAAAAGATTCCTGATGATTGCAATGGATGCGGCTGGGCAGCTGTTCTATTCGCTTTCGATTGCGATGGGCATCATGGTGGCATACGGCTCGTATATGAAGAAAGATGTGAACTTGGGTAAAGCGGTTGATAATATCGAGGTTTGTGATACCTTGATTGCTGTTCTTGCAGGACTGATGATTATCCCAAGTGTCTTTGTGTTTATGGGTACTGAAGGAATGTCCGCAGGTCCTGGCCTGATGTTTGTTGCCCTTCCAAAGGTGTTCGACTCTTTAGGGATATTTGGGCCTTTCCTGGGCATCCTGTTCTTCTTGATGGTACTCTTTGCTGCTCTAACTAGCGCAGTATCTATTTTGGAAGCGTGCGTAACAAGCGTGATAGACCGCTTTCATTGGTCACGCAGACGTTCTGTCTGCATTCTCGCAGCATTGGGAGCCTTGTTCTCATTCATCGTATGTCGAGGCTACAACGACCTTTATTTCGAATATACCCTGCCCAATGGTGCAGTAGGTCAGATTCTGGATATCTTCGACTATGTCAGCAACAACGTACTGATGCCGTTCCTGTCCATTTGTACTTGTCTGCTTATTGGATGGGTCGTAACGCCAAGGTTGCTGGTAGGCGAGATGCGCCTCAATGGTTATAGTTTCTATCGCAAAACCATGTATGTCATCATGCTCAAGTATGTAGTGCCTGTCATCATGGCTATCCTCCTCCTTGGCGCATTCGGGCTTTATTAATTCTTTTCATAACGTAATAACGGTATAACGAAGTAATAATAACAATGATCAAGCGAAACGTTTTACTTAATCCAGGTCCTGCTACCACAACAGATACGGTGAAGATGGCGCAAGTAGTACCAGATATTTGTCCTCGTGAGAAAGAGTTTGCAGGACTGATGAAAGGCCTGCGTGCCGACCTGCTGAAAGTGGTACATGCTCCAGCAGACCAATACACATCTGTACTCTTCTGTGGGTCGGGTACAATCAATATTGATGTCTGCATCAATTCTCTCGTACCTGAAGGAAAGAAAATACTTGTAGTCAACAACGGAGCCTACAACACTCGTGCTGTTGAGGTATGTCAGATGTACCACATCCCACATATCGACCTCAAGTTCTCAGTTTATGAGCGACCTGACTTAGCACAGGTGGAGCAGACACTGAAGGAGAACCCGGATGTTGCAGTAGTGTATTGCTGTCATCATGAGACGGGTACAGGCATCCTGAATCCTATTCGTGAGATAGGTGCTTTAGCTCACCAGCATGGAGCAATCTTTGTGAGTGATACCACCTCGACGTTGGGCATGATTCCTCTCGATGTTGTGAAAGATAATGTGGATTTCTGTATGGCTTCCGCTCAGAAGGGTTTGATGGCAATGTCTGGTCTGAGTTTTATTATAGGTAAGACGGATATCATCAAGGCAAGCAAGAACTATCCCACTCGCTCATACTACTGCAATCTCTATCTACAGTATGAGTACTTCGAAAAGACAGGCGAGATGCATTTCACACCTCCAGTGCAGACCATCTATGCCACGATTCAGGCATTAAAAGAGTACTTTGAAGAAGGCGAAGAAGCTAAGTTTGCACGCCACAGAGCTGTGTACGAAGCTATCCACGAAGGATTGGACAAACTGGGATTGGAAACGGCCATCGATCGTAATATCGAGTCAGGATTAGTGGTATCTGTAAAATACCCAGATAATCCAAACTGGAGTTTTGAAAAGGTACACGACTACTGCTACGAGCGAGGGTTCACGATCTATCCGGGTAAGATAAGTACTACCAATACCTTCCGACTCTGTGCCTTAGGAAAGATTTACCCACAAGACATCGAGGACTTCTTTGTAATATTTAAAGAGGCCCTTGAGAAATACGGAATCCCAGTACGGCAGTAAGGCAATTAGAGCGAGTGCCAATATGGGATTCCGGTATAATGATAGGAGTTATAACATGTAACGACAATCTACGACAGGCTTCTGAGTAATCTGTTTGATGTTCGAAAACTCAGGCCATGCAGTAGTGATGACCAACACATCTGCTTTACGAACTAAATCGTCATAACTGTTGATATAGCTAATCGCTAAGTTGGCATAATAGCGCTCGAACTCAGCATTGGCCACAGGGTCATATCCGACGATGTTGGTATAGCCCAACAGTCGTAGTTGCTCAATGATTTTTGCTGATGGAGTATCACGTACGTCATCGCTTCCTGGTTTAAATGACAGACCCAAAATACCAATGTTTCGCTGTTTGTCCGTTCCAACGATACGTGCTATTTTTTTAGCAATCTGAGCCGGCATCTGGTTGTTAATGCTTATGACATTCTTCAGTATCTGAGCATCAAACCCTGCTGTATTTGCTACAGCATACAAAGCATTGGTGTCTTTTGGCAGACAGTAGCCACCATATCCACAACCAGGATAAACATAGCTTGCCATCGTAGCACCACCCCACCTTTTATCCTCATGAAGGATACGGAAAGCTGCAGCAACATCGATACCTCCAATAGTATCGGCTACAAGGCTCATCTCGTTGCTGTAGCTGATCAGTGTGGCAAGAAGTGTATTCGACAGGTACTTGATAAACTCACCTGTATTCAATGATACACAATGAATAGGTTCTTTGATGGTGGAATAGACCTTACGAAGCACCTCTGCAGAGCGTTCATCGCTAACACCAAGGACAATACGGTCTGCTTTGATGAAGTCATCCCAGCAATGTCCTTCACGCAGGAACTCAGGGTTGTTTGCAACACCTAAGTCTTGTCCTACGTTGAGGCCCTTCTCTTCCAAATAGGGAATGACCTTTTGCGAAGTAGTTGATGGGGGAATGGTAGACTTGACAACCAGGACTTGATATTTATTCTCAGGTCGCACACTCAGTGTCTGGTCAAGGGCGCTGAAGAGATAGGTAAGGTCAGCTTGTCCATCCTTGCCGTAAGGCGTTCCAACGCAGTAATAGATACAGTCACTCTGCTTGACTGCCTCTTCTAGCCTATTGATACCAATGGGATGGAACCGCTTACCCAGATGACGTACTAATGCCTCGTCAAGACCTGGCTCCAGAAAAGGCAATTTTCCACCTTTAATGGTGTCCAACCGTTCGCCATTTATTTCTACGCCATAGACGGTATGTCCGTATTCTGCGAAGCCCAACGATGTGGTCAGACCTACAAAACCCAATCCAAATACAGTGATTGTCATATTGCTGATGATTTGTTTTTCCTATTTCTCTACCATTTATATTCTTCCTCATTACTCTCCTTGAGGTATTTCAGGAAACGTGAAACACCCTCTTCGACTGAGATGGTGGGATTATAGCCCAACAGCTTGCGAGCCTTGTCAATACAAGGACATCTACGCTGTGGATTATTCGTGAGATACTCCTTGTCTTCTGACACAGCATAACGTACCTCTCCTTTGTATCCGAATAATTCACGTCCTGCTTCAACATATATCTGAGCCAATTGTGCGATAGTGATCTCTGGCTTTTCGATACCAATATTAAAGAAGTCATATTGCCCATGCAGCAGAATCTTGAAATATCCACAAACACTATCTGCGATGTAACAGAATGTACGTGTTGGTGTTCCGTTGCTCAGAATCTCGATGTCTCTGTTCTCCATGATTGCCAAAGCAAAATCTGCAGGCACTCGTTTGTCGCCGATACGCATACCAGGACCATAGTTGTTGAAAGGACGTGCTACACCAATGGGCATATTGTATTTTTGTGCGAAGAGCATGCACATCGTCTCCCCAAAGCGTTTAGACTCGTCATAGCAAGCTCGAGGACCTGTTGCACAAACATTTCCATGATAGTCTTCAGATGTTGGTACGTGTGCTGGGTCAGGGTCTCCATACAATTCGCTGGAAGAGAAAAACAAGAACCCTTTGACGTTTCGTGTGGAGTAGTAGTCGAGCAGTGAGCGCAGTCCCCAGATGTTAGCATCTAAGGTTTCGATAGGATATTTACGGTAAAACATTGGTGAAGCAATGGAGGCCATATGGATGATGAAGTCTGCCTCTGATGCTCCTTCTATATCTGCAATGTTGTCCTTGATAATGTCGAACTTACGAAGGGCAACTTTAGGATTCTGCTCCAACTCCTTAATCCAACCAGGTTGACCTAACATAAAGTTATCAAGGCCGATTATCTTCTTGATACCCAATTCTTCGCTTTCTGCAGCAAAGAACTGCATCATATAATAACCTAAAAAGCCGGCACATCCAGTGATAAGTACAGTAGAGCCGTTGAATTTAGCACGCTCTGCAGCTGTGAGACCATTGAGCGTGTGTTTGATGTCATTTTGTAAGATATTCATTTCTTTAATTTATTGTATATTCAATTGAAGTCTTATTCCGTGAGTCGCCAAGGAGCCCGATTCTCGTCCCATAGCTTATTCAATAGTTCGCGGTCGCGAACTGTGTCCATGCATTGCCAGAAACCTTCATGACGGTATGTTACCAGTTGCCCCTCAGCAGCTAAGCGTTCCAGGGGTTCTGCCTCGAACGTTGTCAGATCATTATCTATATAGTCAAACACTTTAGGACTAAGGACGAAGAACCCACCGTTAATCCATCCTTGATTGACCTGAGGTTTCTCCTTGAAGGAGCGGACATAGTCCTCTGAATCAATTTGTAGCTCGCCGAAACGTGCGGTAGGGTGTACAGCGGTCACCATGGCCAAACAGTTTGATTGGCGATAGCGACTGACTAACTCATCTATATTTACATCACTAACAGCATCACCATAGGTCAGCATGAAGTCCTCTTGACCAATGAAGTCTTTGAGCCTGAGCACGCGTCCACCAGTCATCGAAGCTGCGCCTGTATCAACAAGTGTCACTCGCCAGTCGCGAGCATGCTCATTAATATACTGAATAGAACCACTACTTAAGTCAATCGTAAAATCGTTGTTACGCGCATAATACTGTAGGAAATAGTCCTTAATAACCTCACCCTTATAGCCTAATGCCACAATAAAATCCTTGTAGCCATAATGGGCGTAGTGGTTCATGATATGCCATAAGATTGGCTTACCTCCAATCTCTACCATAGGCTTGGGAATCTGTTTTGTGTACTCGGATAGACGAGTGCCGAAGCCTCCTGCTAATATGATGGTTTTCATAGGCTGTTGATAAGTTTACAAATCAATTGAATGTCGTCCTCGCTCAATTCGGGATGCATTGGTAATGAAATGATACGTGCATATACTTCGTCGGTAATAGGCAGTTCTACGTCCTCATGGAAGAGAGTGAGATGGTGGTTTGGTGCATATTGAATTCCGTATTGGATGTCATGCTCCTTTAATTTCTGCTCTAATTGCGGACGCTTGCCTTCAAGTATTTGCAAGGCAAAGATATGCGGCACAATATCATGATCGTAATCCATTTGTGTCAACTTGACATAAGGAGTATCCTTTAGCAACTCACAGTAGCGCTTCGCAATAGAACGGCGACGTGGTGCAAATTCCTTTTCAAATCGAGAAAGCTGAACCTGACCGATAGCGGCAAAAATATTACTCATGTGATAACGGTAGCCTTGCTCTACCACATCGAAATTCCAGCTACGCTTGCCGGCATACCGTTTCTCTGAATCTTTCTGCACACCTAACAAACGGGCATCACTGACCTTTTGGATGACCTCTTCGTCAGCCGTGAAAATAGCTCCTCCTTCACCAGTTGTAATATTCTTAATGCCATCGAATGAGAAGCATACGATGTCTCCCATAGAGCCGATTTTCTCTCCTTGACAAGTGCAACCAAAACTATGCGCAGCATCTTCTACTATACGCAGACCATGCTCAGCAGCAAAGGCTTGATAGTCTTTGGCCATACAACAATTACTGGCATAATAGACTGGCATGATGGCTGTGGTACGAGGGGTGATACGGCGTTCTGCATCTTTTAAGTCGAGCGTCAAGGTATCAGGTCGTATGTCACAACTGACGGGTTTGCATCCGGCTGCTCTAATCGCTTGGTATGTGGCAACGAAGGTGAACGATGGTACCAACACCTCATCACCAGGTTTGGTAACGGCTTGAATAGACAGATGCAATGCAGCAGTTCCGCTGTTGACGCAGATGGCTCGACGTCCTCCACCTATGTACTCTTCCAATTGGTGTTCAAACTCGCCTACGGTGGCTCCCATACCTAAATAACCAATGTCTTCAATAACATGGGCTACAGCCTCTGATTCTGCCTTTCCAACTACCGATTTTGATAATTTAATCATAGATGTGCGATTTAACGTTACAAAGTTACAAAAAAAAAGTAAAAGGTAATAGTGAAAAGTGAAAAAATGAAGAAAATAGGTAAAATAGTAAATAGTAAATGAATAATTGGCAATTTATTTTGTATCTTTGCACTCAAAATATCATAGAACAATGGCTAATTATAAAATAGAAGATATACACCAGCGTATTTTAAACATTTTGGTTGTAGTTGATAAGGTGTGCCGCGAACATGGCATACGTTATTGGCTCTCTGATGGCACAATGTTAGGCGCTGTGCGTCATGGGGGGTTCATTCCTTGGGATGATGATGCCGATATCGCCATGCCTCGCCCTGACTTTCAACGGTTCATTGAACACGGTTCGGAATGGTTGCCAAAGCCTTTTGAACTGCAGACATTTGAATTAGACGAAAACAGTAGCTGTGCACTTCTTAAGGTGATTGATGGTAGCACCACACTCATTGAGCGATGGTCACTCAATCAAATTGGTGGTGTATATATCGATGTATGTCCCATCGACGGCATTCCTGCACAACGATGGCGTCGTAAACTTCGCATCGGACTGGTTCATATGGTGAAGACCTGGGTGTATCTGCGTAATCGAGACCCTTACAAACGTGGACATGGCTACACCTCATGGCTACCCCGACTATTGCAAGCCACCGTGAAGAATATTACTCTACAGCGGTTGCAGAAACGTATCCAGACAGCTTACGACTATGAAACAGCACCACTGATTGCCGACTATGACAGCGGTGACCGCAGTACTATGCCACGTGAGGTGATGGGCACCCCTACTCCAATCATGTTCGAAGGCCACGAATTGTTGGGAGTAGAACATCCTGACACCTATCTCAAGTGTCTGTTTGGAGACTACATGAAGCTGCCGCCCGAGAACCATCGTCGTATTCATGGATTCGACTATGTAGATTTCGATCATTCGTATCATGACTATCATGATACCCGGGTTTTCAAATAGTTAGCGCACTTCATGCTCATATCTGTCATCACAGTTACATATAATGCCCTGCCTGCCCTCAAGCAGACGCTGCAAAGCGTTTGGGCACAGACGTACCCTGAGGTGGAGTGTATCGTAGTGGATGGAGCATCCACAGATGGAACACCTCAATATCTGGCAGGCCTCAAGCCAACAATTCCGTTGATATATACATCTGCTCCTGATCATGGCATTTACGATGCAATGAACAAAGGGATTGCAATGGCTCATGGAGAGTATTGCATCTTTATGAATGCTGCTGATACCTTCGTAGGACCTCAAGCACTAGAAGAGGTCGTTGCTCAAGGAATGGCGGATGATGTTGTATATGGCGACATTCTCAAAGAGGGTAACATCAAACATGCAGCCAACCCCCGAAATAGCCACAAGATGTATTATTGTCATCAGGCGGTCTTCACTCGCACACAATGTCTGCGCGATTACCCCTTCGACATCAGCCATACGATGTCGGCCGATTTCAAGCAAGCAAAACAACTTTTTTTGGCTGGTAAATCATTTAAACATATCCCCGTCGTAATCACAGCTTACGACACTACAGGAATCTCAAACACACGACGCTCCAAGGGACTGCTGGATAATATTAAAGTGATTCACGAGACAGACTCTTGGAAGGATCAGTTGAGATTTCTTCCACGATTGCTGTTTACCTATATCAGTTGCAAACTACGTGGACGTTAAGTTAAGGCGTGTTTTTATAGTTTCCATTTCAGCTGCAACTGCAGATCTTCCTTGTGTGAGGCATTTATCATCTCCAATCCTGTACCTATCGTATTCCGATTGAAGTACTTTGTCGTCGTGAACTTACAAGTGAAAGACAAGCGACTGCTGATGTTTGTGGAATATAATGCTATCACTTTTATGCCCTGATAGAATAAAGAGGTCATACCTAACGTGTACAAAAGAGATGGTTCGTTGGTGTAAACCCGAGAGGCATAAGACTCTGTATTGAAGTATGTCAAAGAGAGATCCGCACGTTGTTTGCCTCGGAAAGCCTTTATCTGACGTTCCCATCGTAAATGTTGTGTCCATAAATAGCCTATTTCATTTGATGAAGAGGGGGTGATATAATAGACGCCTGTTGCTGTTGTCTTCAACATAAACTGTTCATTGAGCCTGTAATTCCATTGAATTCTTAGGTTATGCCGAGTTGCATCATACAATTGTGTTTCGTTATTTCCAATTTTCACATCCTGCTGCTTGGATTTTAATCGATAACGTATCTGCCATGTAGAACGTTCTGACGGGTTATACGTCATCTTGAGTTGACTCTCAATCCCTTTCGCTCCTGCTGCAGCACGATAACTTAGCTCAGGTAATTGAAAGCAGTCAATGTAAGCTTCCAGTTGAACCTTTGTCCAGGGTTCTGCAGTGATACCCACAAAGGCTCCTAGTTCATTTTGAGGACGTGAGTTCTCACCAAATGCTTTGCTGTAAATTGTGGCATAGCGTGCATCATAGTATCTCAGCAAAGCAGACAAATAGGTATAGCTATTGATGCTGTATCGCATACTATTGACTGCGGCAATACCTGTATTGGGGTTGGAATGATTTGCTTGTGTAGGTGTGACACTATTATCATCCACTCCGTTGGAGGTACTGATGGCATATTCTCCCTGTATGACCCATTTATTGCGTCTGTAACTATAAGAGGCTCCAACGGCTGAGAACAAGGTTCCTTGTGGATAAAACTGACGATATAAAGAGGATGGTGTGTTAAACTTTGGAGCAAGTGGCTTAGAAAAATGGGTGACGATGCCTGTTAGCCCCAATAACCAACCTTTATGGAAATAACTGAAGTGGCCTCCGGCTGATAATTCATGAATAATTCCCTTCTTGCTTCGTTCTAATAATGTACGATGTAAGCCATCTGTTTTCAACGATGAAATAGCATTCTTATTGTCGCTCCTTAGTGTTCCGTCTACATTCTGATATGACAGAAAAGCGGTTAAATGGGTGTTTTCGCCTATCGTATAATCAATAGCAGCTCCTCGAAAGTGGTTTGCTTCTGACATGGATGAGTGTTTGCGGATTCCATGCGTGACGGAAGTATTAGAGAACAGCCCCCATCCTACTGATTTGCCAAAACTCATACAATTATTAATGACTAACCCTTGTCCAAAACTCAACTTGTAATCTCCCACAAGCAGGGTGCGGATATTTCCTATATGGTTCAACATGGCATAACCAGAGAAATAATCGAAATAATCCTCGCCTGCGTCTTTCTCAATTTGGAAGCCTGCTGTGACACGATGCATCGACTTCAACTGATAACGGATAGAATGATAATTGCTATTGCCTCTGTAGATTTTATTAGGTGACTTTTCAATGACACTTTGGGGTTTATCTTGATACCCTTCTTTCGTATATAAAGGGATATCAGTTCGCATCGTCAACTCATGCTGGGCAAAATGCCATAAGCGACGTAGTGTGTAGTTACCTTCTGTAGATGGCTCGCCCGCATAGCAAAAAAGCATCAGTCGAAAACGTGTCAAATAGTCAAGTTCGCGTATCATCATTAGTTCGCCCAACGTGCGAACAGGATAGTTGACGTTAACATAATAGACAATAGCTTCTATTTGCTGTCGAGTAAGAAAAGGTAGTTTGGCCAATTGGTCTGTAGTTTCCGTCAGTAGTTTGTTAGCACCTTCTTTTGATTTTAAGTCATTCAGATTGATGGGTGAAAGATGTATCTCGTAGAGTTCGTCGAGCAGGGCATCCAGGCTGCCGTCAGTCCATTCCTGTTGTTCGTCGTCGAGGTCCTGATAGGTGTATTGTTCGTACATGTCTTGTACGAAGTCATCCCATTCCATCGTGGATTGCGCATTCAGCAGGCTTGTTTTACAGGTGATAAGGAGCAATAGGAGAAGGTGGTGAACGAAACGTGGTTTCATGTGATGGCACATTAGTAGTTGCGCTGTATCGCATAGTTGACATAGTCCGTCAGGGCTGCCTTGACAGGACTATCCTCATAACGTTCTAAGAGTTGGCGTGCCTGTGCTGCAATCTGCTCCATCTTTGATGTTGCATATTCAATGCCGCCATATTGTTTAGTTAACACAATCAACTGATGGATTTCTTCTGTTGTGACTTGCCCTAGCTTGGTTTTCTGAATTAAGGGCAACAATTCCTGTTTATGACCTTGTAGGGTATATAGTAGTGGCAGGGTTATTTTACCTTCTTTGAGGTCATTCCCTTTGGGTTTGCCTATATTACATCCTTCATAGTCGAGGATGTCATCCTTGATTTGGAAACATTGGCCTACGAGTAAGGCAAACTGATAGAGTGTGTCGATGTCGTCCTGACAGGCACCTGCAAGGGTGGCTCCAGAAGCTGCGCATGCTGCAAAGAGTGCTGCAGTCTTGCCGGTAATGATGCGCAAGTAGGTTGATTCAGAGAAGTCGGACGACTGAATGGTGTGTAGTTGCAGAAGCTCTCCTTCAGCCAATGCTTTTGATGCTTTCGATATCAGCAGCACGATTTGCGGATTATTGATGGAGGCAATCAGGTGTAGCGCCTCGCCTAAGATGTAGTCGCCACAGAGAATAGCCACACGATTGGTTTGGGCATGATTGATGGACTCATGGCCTCTGCGTTCATCACTCTCGTCCACTACATCGTCGTGAATCAGGCTGGCTGTATGGAGGGTTTCGAAAGCTGCTGCTACAGACAGGATGGCAGGAGTAACGGGGCCGAAAAGCTTTGCAGACAGAAGTACCATCTGGGGACGCATCATTTTCCCTGTACGCATCTTCACGAGGTCGAGCACCTGGGCAAGGAGTGGGTTGCCTTCGTGGGTGAGCGACTGGAGCATGATTTCTTTACAAGCCGTGAGTTCTTTGTCGATGAGTGTGGTCATAAGTCGATTCTGATGTTTTGCTCTGCATATCGCAGATCGTTGATGTCATCTATCTCGTACCATTGCAGTTGGTCGAGTTTGAGTACGTGCATAGGTGTAATATGCTGGGAGACATGTAGTAATTGATATTCATAGCCTAACTTCGGCTTTTCGTCAACAATCTGTGCATAATCCTCGATACATGTGGTGTAGAAACGGTTGCTGAGTTTATGAATACCGACCAGTTCGCCTGAAGGGTGGATAGCCATCTTGTCGGTCGAGCAGTTGATGAGTTCGCACTTGTCGTTCATCTCGACATAATACTGGTCTTGAAACTTGGTGACAGGTGTGATAAGCATAGCCGAGGGGAAGGGGCAGTCTATCAGTTCGCGGATGGCACGTTGTTCAAACACCAAATCGGACTCCAGTAACAGGAAATCATCATTGCCAATCGCTTCCCTGCAGTTGTAAAGGGTGTACATGCTGTTGGTTTCGGCATATCGGGGTGAATAGACACATGCTATCTGCGGAAACTGATTGCACAGGGATTCATAGGCTTCTCGTTTGTAGCCTGTACCGATGATGATGCGTTCGACACCACAGGCAATGAGTGTCTCAATGCTACGTACCACCATTGGTTTCCCCTTGAAAGGAATGAAACCCTTTGGAATGTTCTCGGTCATGTTACCAAAGCGGGTACCCATGCCTGCTGCCATGATGACTGCTGTCTTCATCTGATTCTGCTTTGTTTTATTGATTTAGGAAATCCATCAATGCCTCTTTATTCTGTATGGGTGTAGTCGTAGGACGTCCCAGGTCTTTACGATTGCCTTTCTTCACTCTCACCTCAAGGAAAACGGGACCCAGAAGCATGGAGCGCGAGGCATGAATGGTAGAGAGTTGCTGTTGCAGTTCGCTTTTATCGTCAACGGAGTATATATGTTTGTATCTTACAGCCTTGGCAATTGCAGGCAAATCGATGGAAAGACCTACAGTCGGCTGTCCGCCTACAGAGTCGTGAGCACCGTTGTTGAATACTACATGAATATAGTTTTTGGGGGATTTACTGCCAACAATCGCCATGCTACCCATATGCATGATGCTGGCTCCATCACCGTCAAAACACCATACAGCACGGTCGGACTTCTCCAAAGCGATACCTAAGGCAATCTGTGAAGCATGACCCATTGAACCAACAGTGAGGAAATCACGCTCGTGTCCTTGGTTTATTGCCACACGATACTCGAACAGTTCGCGAGAAATCATTCCTGTCGTGGAAACGATGACGTCCTTGTCACCAAGTACAGCAGCTACGGTTTGGATGGCTTCCTCACGGCTCATGGTCAGGTCGTTATGCTCTATGTTCTGCAATTTGTAGTCCTCGAACGTGTCCTTTTCGATTACTAAAGCATAGCACTCATTGGTTTGCTGCATGTATGAAATGGCTTTGTTAATCTGTTCTGCTGCCTTATTTTCTTCTTTAGATAGCACAGTATAGTCAATCCCCATCACGTTGAGTAATCCTGTCGTCACCTTTCCTTGCTTCACATGTTGCGGTTCGTCGTGAACGCCTGGTTTACCTCGCCAGCCAATCACCAGCAGTACAGGGATATTATACACCTCTTTATCCGTAAGTGAGGCGAGCGGATTGATGATATTACCCTCACCGGAGTTTTGCATATAAACAACAGGTATCTTGCCTGTAGCCAAGTAATGCCCTGCAGCCAATCCCATTGCACCGCCTTCGTTGGCCGCAATGATGTTATGAGCAGCATCAGCATGGTCGGTGATATATGCACATAAGTTCTTCAACAGTGAATCAGGAACTCCTGCATAGAAATCGACACCCTTTGATGCCAGTGTGTCGTAGAAAAACTTTGGACTAATCATCTTATTCTATTCAATTCAATAACCTTTAACCAATAACCATTAACCTTTATATATTATTTCTTCTTCGTGCCTGGAATCAGGTTCAGAATCTGCTTGATAGGCATGCAGTACTCTTCTGATGCTTCCATACTACGGCTATGCTGCAGGATGCTCTCTGCACACTTCACCATCGCAGGATAGGCTGCACGAAGCATGTGGTTAGCATAGATTACGATGTTGATGCCCCATGATGCAAGTTCTTCTTCTGTAAACTGGTTGTAGGTTGTAGGAACGGCTACAATCGGTGTGTTGGGGTCTTTCTCACGGAAACGCAGGCAAAACTCCTTGATATCTTCCCCGCTTTTATCCTTTGAGTGAATCATGATACCATCAGCACCTGCTGCTACGTAGGCGTGACAGCGCTCCAGCGCGTCTTCGACGGACTTGCCTGCTATGAGCGACTCACAACGTGAGATAATCATGAAATCGTTGGTAATCTGCGATTCTTTCCCTGCTCGTATTTTGTGGCAGAAACCCTCTATCGTGTCCTGGGTCTGGACGGCATCTGTGCCAAAGAGCGAATTCTGTTTCAGTCCCACCTTGTCTTCAATAATTACAGCAGAGATGCCTAAACGCTCCAATGTGCGAACAGTGAAGCCGATGTGTTCGACTTTTCCTCCTGTATCACCGTCGAAGATAAAGGGTTTGGTCGTGACTTCCAGTGTATCGTTCAAGTCGTGCAGACGGGTTGTCAGGTCTACCGCCTCGATATCGGGCTTGCCTTTCGAGGTGGAATCTGTAAGCGAAGAAGCCCACATGCCATCAAACTCACGATGTTCACCATTTACTTCCACGCTGGTATGCTCGGCAATCAAACCCGTCAGACCGTTATGCGACTCAAGAATACGAACGATGGGCTTGGCAGAAATCAGTCTGCGGAGTGAGGACAGGCGTGCTTGCGGGGTGACGCCCAATGAATCGATCTCTTCTTTCAAGCTGGAGTCTGAAATACCTTTCGTATAAGGGATTTCGATGACTTGTCCACCCAACTGTTCCATCACTTTGAACACCTCATCACGAATATACTTGTCGGGACCATAAAGCCAATCATCACCGTGAATGATATAGTCGGGTTTGTATTTCTTCAGATTCTCAATATAGCTCCACTCTTCCTGAGGCACTACTGAGGCAACACCCTTGATGTGCTCTATCACATTCTTGCGCTGCTCCCAAGTCAGGTATGGTAATCTGCGATGGTTGGCAATCGCTTTGTCAGTGAATAGCCCAATCATCACGTCGCCATACTTCGCTCCTTCATTGATGATGTTGATAAGTCCTGGGTGCATGATGTCGCCAATCATGCCCAAATAAACTTTTTTTGCCATATATTAATAAAAAACAATCGGTGCCTATTCTCCTCTCAAATGAGAGAAAGATGGGCTTTCCTATTTTACTTTGTTATATACTTCTTCCACTTTCCTTGCCAACGTTTCCGGATGGAATGTTTTTATTGCGTACTGACGTCCTTCTTCGATCATCTGATTGCGCAAAGCGTCATTCGTTAAGATTGTGACAATTCCATCACGGATTTCCTCCACATTTTTAGGATCTACTTTCAGCGAACCGGGACCTCCGGCTTCTGGCAGGCTGCTCGTATTGCTGGTAAGCACAGGGCATCCGGAAAGTAATGCCTCCACTACAGGAAGTCCAAACCCTTCATAAAAAGAAGGATAAAGAAACAGCGTTGCATTGGCGTACAACCGTTTCAAACTGGTGCTGTCAATCGCTGTTGTCCACTGAAACAGATGCTCCAAGTGGTGCTCAGCGATATATTGCTCTACCTCGTGTTTATACTCTTTTCCCTCACCGACGATGGTTAAGGGAATTTGCAAATCAGCAGGTAGCAATTCCATTGCTTTAACGATACCCATGAGGTTTTTCCGCGAATTAATAGAGCCGACATACAGCATATAAGGCTTACCGTCTCCTGGCTTTAACTCCTTCGGACATTGCTCGCCAACTCCCTGCAGGTCTTGCGGGCTTGTCATGAGTTTATCGAATTGGCTTAACTCCGCTTTCGACTCATAATAAACCTCATTGACTGGCTGATACACCACACTTATTTTTTCTTCAGGCACTTTGTAGAATCTGAGGATATCCGCCTTGGTGCTCTCGCTGATAGCGATGATATGATTGGCATGCCGACAGGCATATTTCCATTTACGGTCATAAATCATTCTGTCGTGCCATCGATACATATCAGGAAAGGTATGAAATGCTACATCGTGTATCGTAACCACGGAAGGAATGTGTTGGCGCTCCAATCCTACTGGTATTTCGTTGCTCAATCCGTGGAAAAGGTCGACCTCATCGTGCGATAATGCGCTTGCCATCCCATAAGTGCGCCATAGACTTCCTCTCATCATTCCTGATGGGATGATGGTGCGGCAACTGGTATTCCCAAGATAAGGCATCGTCACATGGTTCTCAATGATTTTAGGACTATATAGCAGGTACTGATGCTCAGGGACATACGTTGTCAGTATGTCTATCATTGTTCGGCTATAATTCCCCAACCCTGTGAAGTTGTTGAACAGTCTTTTTGCATCAAATCCTATTTTCATGTTCCCCTCAATTAGGCTGCAAATATACGCTTTTTTTGACGAACCTCCAAACATTTTATATTTTTTTCTGGACGAACCCCTGTTTTTCCTGCTTTCTAGCCATGAGTTTATCGAATTGGTTCACTACGCATAGAGTGGGGGGAGCTTCCGTCAGAGGCAAACTGCGTGCCCGCAACTAGAGAACTGATTGCCCTGAATGATAGGCAAAGATGTAGAAGTAGACGCAAACACAAGTTTATTTGGTGTCGAATGGCTTCACATTTTCATGATTTTGTTCCCACTAATGGGAATTATTGCAACCCTTAAGGGTAACAATTTTTTCCCTTAAGGGTAATTTTATTCCGTAACAGGAAATAGAGATTGCCTAATTATAAATAAGGTGTCAGTTTCCCATAAAATGTGCCATTGAAGGCTGAAAAATGAAGATTGAAGATTGAGGATTGAAAATCTTTTACTAACTTTGCAGGCTGAAAGAAAAAGATTGAATCAAAAACATACATCAATGGCAAAAAATTTTGTAAAAGAACTTGAGTGGCGTGGCATGATCCATCAGATGATGCCAGGCACTGAGGAACTGCTTGAGAAGGAGCAGGTGACGGCTTATCTGGGTATCGACCCGACAGCCGACTCATTACACATCGGACACCTCTGCGGTGTGATGATGTTGCGTCATTTCCAGCGTTGTGGACACAAGCCGTTAGCACTGATCGGTGGTGCTACAGGTATGATCGGCGACCCATCAGGTAAGAGCCAAGAGCGCAACTTGCTTGACGAAGCTACCTTGCGTCACAATGTGGAGTGCATCAAGGCGCAGTTGAGTAAGTTCCTCGACTTTGAAAGCGATGCCCCCAATAAGGCAGAATTGGTGAATAACTACGACTGGATGAAGAATTTCACGTTCCTCGATTTTGCACGTGATATTGGTAAGCACATCACTGTCAACTATATGATGGCAAAGGAGAGCGTGCAGAAGCGACTGAATGGTGAGGCTCGCGATGGCCTTTCATTCACAGAGTTTACTTACCAGTTGCTGCAAGGCTACGATTTCCTCTATCTCAATGAGCATAAGAACTGCAAGCTGCAGTTGGGAGGAGCAGATCAATGGGGTAATATCACTACGGGTTCGGAACTGATTCGCCGCATCAATGGCAACGAGTGTTTTGCATTGACTTGTCCGCTGGTTACGAAGGCAGACGGCACCAAGTTTGGCAAAACTGAGAAGGGTAACATCTGGCTCAACCGCAACTATACATCGCCATACGTATTCTACCAGTTCTGGATGAATACCAGCGACGAGGATGCAAAGCGTTACATCAAGATTTTCACTTCGTTGGAGAAAGAGGAAATCGATGCGCTCATTGCAGAGCAGGATCAGGATCCAGGTATGCGTGTGCTGCAGAAGCGTCTGGCAAAGGAACTGACTATCATGGTTCATTCAGAAGAAGACTATAACATGGCTGTCGAGGCATCCAATATCCTGTTTGGCAAGTCTACGAAGGAAGCCCTGCTGAAGCTTGACGAGCAGACATTGCTTGATGTATTCGACGGTGTGCCTCACTACACAATATCGAAGGATGAGTTAGCAGCTGGCATCAAGGCTGTAGACCTTTGTGCTGAGAAGACTGACATCTTCCCTTCGAAGGGTGAGATGCGCAAGATGACCCAAGGAGGTGGCGTAAGCATCAACAAGGAGAAATTGGCACAGTTTGACCAAGTACTGACTACTGACGACCTGCTCGACGGCAAGTATCTGTTGGTGCAGAAAGGAAAGAAGAATTATTATCTACTGATTGCAGAATAAGAAAACTATGGCAAAGAAAGCATTACTCATGATTCTCGATGGATGGGGAATCGGCGATAAGACTAAGGGAGACGTAATCTATTCCACTCCAACTCCATATATGGACTATCTGAATGCAAACTATCCGCATTCACAGTTACAGGCATCAGGCGAGAACGTAGGTCTGCCTGACGGCCAAATGGGCAACTCAGAGGTTGGTCACCTCAATATCGGTGCCGGACGTATTGTGTATCAGGATCTCGTAAAGATTAACCGTGCCTGTAAAGACGGTTCCATCATGAAGAACCCTGAAATCATCAGTGCATACGAATATGCTCAGAAGACAGGGAAGAGCATTCACTTGATGGGTCTGACCTCGAACGGTGGCGTACACAGCTCACTCGACCACGTATTCACATTGTGTGACATCAGTAAAGCATACGGCATCAAGAATACCTACATCCACTGCTTCATGGACGGACGTGATACTGACCCCAAGAGCGGTAAGGGCTTCATTGAACAGCTCACGGCAAAGGGTAAGGAGACTGGTTGCGAAATTGCCAGCATCATAGGCCGCTTCTATGCAATGGACCGTGACAAGCGTTGGGAGCGCATCAAGATTGCTTACGACTTGCTTATTAAGGGCGAGGGAAAGCAGGCTACTGATATGGTTCAGGCTATGCAGGAAAGCTATGATGAAGGAGTGACAGACGAGTTCATCCTTCCAATCAACAATGCAAACGTGGATGGAACTATCAAGGAAGGCGATGTCATCATCTTCTATAACTACCGTAATGATCGTGCAAAGGAATTGACGATCGTTCTGACTCAGCAGGATATGCCTGAGCAGGGGATGAATACGATTCCAGGCCTTCAGTATTATTGTATGACTCCTTACGATGCTTCGTTCACAGGTGTTCATATCCTCTTCCCAAAGGAGAATGTGGAAAACACGCTTGGCGAATACATCTCATCGAAAGGTCTGAAGCAGCTCCACACCGCCGAGACAGAGAAGTATGCACATGTCACCTTCTTCTTCAATGGCGGACGTGAAGCCCCATATGAGGGTGAAGAGCGTATTTTGGTTGCTTCACCAAAAGTTGCAACCTATGACCTGAAGCCTGAGATGAGCGCTTACGAAGTAAAGGACAAGTTGGTGGCAGCACTCAAAGAAGATAAGTACGACTTCGTGGTTGTGAACTTTGCTAACGGCGATATGGTAGGTCATACAGGCATCTACGAAGCAGTTGAGAAAGCTGTAGTGGCTGTCGACCAATGTGTGAAAGAAGTCGTAGAGACTGCTAAGGCAGTAGGATACGAAACCATCATCATTGCCGATCACGGTAATGCTGATAACGAAATCAATAGCGACGGTACACCCAACACAGCTCACTCACTCAACCCTGTACCATTCATCTATGTTACAGAGAATAAGAATGCGAAGGTTGCAAACGGTGTTCTCGCCGATGTGGCTCCTTCTATATTGCACATCATGGGCTTGCCTCAGCCAGCTGAGATGACAGGTAATGATTTGATTAAGGATTAAATAGTTGACCCACTCCCTCCCCTTTTTGGGGGAGGGTAGTGGTCGCCATGATAGCATGAAACACTTCATTTTTCTTCTCCTATCGTTGTTAGGCTTCTTTTTTGCAGTACCCACACACGCTCAGTTCTATGGAACAGTGGTTGATGCCGGTACTGGTGAGCCTGTACCTTATGCTACAGCGAAGTATGTCGGAACCTCCATTGGGCAGCAGTCTGATATGGACGGTAAGTTCCATGTTAATATCTACAAGGACCATAATAAGTTAGAAGTGACTTGCTTGGGCTATAAGCCGGTCATTGTAACTGTGAATGCCTCGCAAAAAGAAATCCATAGTACCATCAAACTCTACTCAAATGAGATTCTGCTCAGCGAAGTAGTGGTGAAGAAAGAAAAGGTGAAATATAGTCGCAAGAACAACCCTGCTGTAGAGCTGATGCGAAAAGTGATTGCTAACAAGCGCAGGAGCGACATCAAAGAGAAGGACTTCTACCATTTCGACAAGTACGAAAAACATACGTTCTCTTACAATGATGTAGAAAAGAGTTCGTTGGCTGAAGTATGTCCTGAGACAGGTAAACTGATTATCCCTATCATGGTGGACGAAACCACTTCATCAGAAAACTATCGCAAAAACCCTAAGGCTACTAAGACCACAATCACAGGTAAGCGTAGCGATGGTTTCAACTCCATGCTGACCTCAGGTGATATGATTACCGAGTGGGTTAAGGACATCTTTACTGAGGTGGATATCTACAAAGACAACGTGCGTTTGCTCCAGCATCCGTTCATCAGTCCTATTTCTACAGCCGAGGCAATAGGCTTCTATCATTACTACATTCAGGATACAACAGAGGTAAATGGTGAACGTTGCATCGACGTTGTATTTGTGCCAAACAACAAGCAGGATTTCGGCTTTTCTGGTCATCTGTTTGTTACTGATGATGCGGAGAACCAAGTGAAGCGATGTGTGCTGAATATCCCTTACAAGTCGGGTGTGAACTTCGTGGATAATCTGCTAGTCATCCAGGACTTCATGACTTTGCCTACAGGCGAGCGAGTGCTTGAGAACGACAACATGATCGTGGAAATGAGTGGTGTTTATGGCTTGCTGAATATGGCATGCCAGCGCTACACTCACTATAGCAACTACAGTTTCGATCCTATTACTGATAAGAAAGCTTTCCGCTATACGCAGGTGGAAGATGTCCTGCCTGATGCCGAATTTCAGGATACTGCTTATTGGGCAGCAGTTCGTCCCGTTAAGTTGTCTAATACTGAGAGCAATTTGGGCCGCTCCGTTGAGAAAATTAACCAGGATATCGGTAGCTTCTGGAAATATCTGCTCACAGCTGTTGTGGAGAATTCTATAGAGTTGACTCCTCGGCCAAACAAGATTGATTTTATGCCTCTGAACGCCATTGTGTCGCATAACGACATTGATGGAATGCGCTTTCAGGGAAGTTTGCAAACTACAGGAAATCTCAATCGTCATCTCTTTGCTCGTGGCTATTATGCCTATGGCTTGAAGGACAAGAAAGCGAAATATAAGGCGGAACTCGAATATACATTAGATAAGAAAAAATACATGGCTCACGAGTTCCCACATCGCTCACTTACAGTGTCGTATATGTACGATGACATGTCGCCAGTCGATAAATTTTCAGGTACTGACAAGAACAATGTCTTCAGTTCATTCAACACCAGCAAGATTGACCAGATGATGTATGTCAACGATTTCAAGGCAACCTTTAGATACGAAACAAAGAACTTTTTGACATATACGGTTACACTCGACAATTCCAAATTCACTCCAGCCGGGAAATTGATCTATCAGCGAAACACTGACGGTGTAAACCTGCCTAACCTGAAGACGACAGACATCAGGCTTGGTATACGATATGCTCCACGCGAGAAATTCATTCTTACGAAGCAGCAGCGTTTGAAGATCAACCGCGATGGAATCGTTATGACTCTTGACCACACGATAGGTCTCGATGGGTTTATGGGTGGACAATATCACTATAACACTACTGAAGCTACCATCTTTAAGAAATTTTGGATGCCTGGTGCATGCGGCTATATCGAGACTTTCTTAAAGGGAGGAATCCAGTGGGACCAAGTGCCATTCCCCATGCTCTTCACTCCTTCGTCCAACCTGTCATACTTTACTCAGTTCGACCGTTGGTCATTCAATATGCTCCGCAATATGGAGTTCCTCAACGACCGCTACGTCTCACTGAGTCTCTATTGGAATCTCGATGGAAAGCTGTTCAACCGCATCCCACTACTCAAGAAACTTAAGTGGCGTGAGAATCTCGGATTTAAGATGATATACGGTCACCTCTCCGATAAGAACAATCCATATATCAACACTACTGATGATGTCTTGTTCCGCTTCCCAACCCGCGATGGGTTACCTACCAGTTTTGTTATGGGCGACACCCCTTACATGGAATTCTCTGTTGGTATCAGTAACATCTTCAAGTTGTTGAAAATACAATACGTTCGCCGTCTCAACTATCTTGACCTTCCAGAAGTTCCTGGAGGTGATAAGATTAAGAAAAATGGTGTCCGCTTTGCTGTAGAGTTTAAGTTCTAAGCGCTCCAAATTAGTTGAATTGAATGCAACATAAAAGCCTCTCAAACGAGAGGCTTTTATGTTGCTTATGTTACTTATATAAGAATCGTTTGATATTCTTCTTTGGTGTCTTTTGGAACTCTTCCTCGCGAACTTCAAATCCAGTGAGTTGTACAAATTTTGGTAGCAGTTCGTTGATGGCAGGACGAGAGCTTTCGAAGACGTAGGCAAGCTGCTCACGTTGTAACTTCACCTTCTCGAGGGTTGTCTCGTTAACATAGACAAGTGCTACAAACTTCTGGTCTCTCTGTACAAGAACGCATTCGTCAGCGAGTGAGTTGCTGAGGATGACATCCTCCACTTCTTCTGGATATACATTCTGTCCATTGGCGCCAAGCAACATGTTTTTCTTGCGACCGCGAATGAAAATATCGCCATCCTTGTCAACTGTCACTAAGTCGCCTGTATGTAGCCATCCGTCTTCTGTGATGGCTTCGGCCGTAGCTTCTGGGTTCTTGTAGTAGCCTGTCATCATATTGGTACCACGTACTAGCAGTTCTCCAGGTTTGTTCTCAGGGTCTGTGCTGTCCACTTTCAGTTCCATACGGCTCACAATCCGTCCGCATGAACCTACTTTACTATGAATATAATCCACATAGCTGATGAGAGGAGCACATTCAGTCATACCGTAGCCCGTAGTACAAGGGAATTTGATTTGATGGAGGAACTTATCGACCTCTCGATTAACAGCAGCACCGCCAAAGATAACTTCGATGAAACGTCCGCCAAAGACTTCAATGAGTTGTTTGCGAATCTTGTTGTAAACAATCTGTCTGATGCCTGGAATAGCCAAAAGGAACTTCATCTTTGGAGTTTTCAGAGCTGGGAAAACCTTGTTCTGGATGATTTTCTCAACGATAAGTGGTACAGTAACTACCAAGAACGGACGTATGTCTGCAAATGCTTTGAGGAGTACCTGTGGACTTGGAATGCGTGTCAGAAGATAGATGGGACGTCCTGTCGTCATTGGGTAGAGGAACTCAATGGAGAACCCATACATGTGTGCCATCGGTAAGATAGACATAAACTGGTCGTCCTGTTTAGGATGGGGCAGGTATTCATGACAGAACACCACGTTCGACCAGAATGTGCGATAAGGAAGCATCACACCCTTGGGATTTCCTGTAGAACCCGAGGTGTAGCTGATGAGAGCCAGGTCTTCCATGTTGATATCGGCAAACTTTACATCGTCTGCTTTCACTCCCTCTGGGAATCGCTTTGCAAACTCCTCATCAGCCTGCTTGAAAAGTTTAACAAGCTCAGTGTCGCGCCCTTCTTTCTCTGCAAAAGGGCGGAATGTGGTAACATCAATGAGCATGTCTTTATCGATAACCGATGCAGCGTCATATACTTTTTGGCTGGTAATCAGCAATTTAGCCTCTGAATGCTTTGTCAGGTTCTCGATTTGATCAATATGGAAATCAGCAAGAAGTGGAACTGCTACAGCTCCATACGTAAAGATACTCAAAAACGAAATGGCCCAGTTAGAACTGTTCTTGTCGCATAGTGCTATCTTATCACCTGCCTTAATGCCATATAATTCGTATATGATTTGTAAGCGTTGAATATGTTCAAATACCTCTTTGTGAGAATAGGCAATATCAGTCCCATAGTCTGCGAAAGCCAATGAGTCCCACTCGCGTTTAAACATTGCGTTGATGTAGCCCATCATTGGCGTTTCCATCAGATTTGTCGTCATAAATTCTTTTGTTTTATTGTAAATCGGCGGCAAAATTACTACTTTTTTCTTATTCAGATGAGTCATGATAGCTAAAATAAGCCATTTCAATGCTCATTTTTTCTCAAAATACTTCGTTTTGCGCACCTTGGATTGCAGCAGAGTTGTTATCTAAATAGAAATAGGAAATGATTCCAGATGGTTGTCATCAGACCATAATAATGAGCCATGATGCGGAATCGTTCGATGAGCGAGGCGCGATGATTCTTCCCTGTCATACCGCCATCAAGATAGTCAGTCAGTACAGAGTGCATATTCAGGTTCGTCAGCCCCTGTTCGGCGCCTGCTTTCATAACTCTAATGCACCAATCCACATCGGCAGAGAATCGGTACCGAGTGTCATACATCGGACAAAGCGTGCGGCGTGCATAGAACGATTGGTGACAAACCAGCATTCCCTTTTGGAACGATGCCCATGTCAGTTGTTCAGGTGCACTCAGATGACGTTGGCGCAGAAAGTTGCCATGATGATCCACAATATTGGTATCACCATAGATTATTCCAATCTGTTCAGGGTGTTCGGCATTGTCGAAGATATCTTCGAGTGTCATATTGTCATGCAGACGGTCACCTGCATTCAGAAAACACACAAACTCACCCTTTGCCAGTTTCAATCCCTTATTCATTGCATCATAGAGTCCCTTGTCGGGTTCGCTCATGATTGTCACCTCTATCTCAGGATGCTCCTGCTTGTAAGTTCTGGCCAAGTCCATTGTACGGTCTTTTGAAGCTCCGTCGATGATTATATGCTCCACAAACCCACGAAAGGTCTGCGTTGCTACACTATCAAGAGTTGGGCCTAGTACTAACTCGGCGTTATAAGTAACCGTTATAATAGATAAATAAGGTGTATTCATTGTTCTAACAACATTTCATAGACATCCGTATAGCGACGTGCAATGCGGTCCTCGCTATATGTGTTCATCGCTTTTTTATGGGCATTCTCACATAAGGTGTCATAGTTCTTTTCGTCCAGACACCACTGAATGCCTTTCGCAAAGTCTTGCGCGTTCTTATAGGTAGCCACATAGCCATTCTTCTTGTGGTCAATCATCTCAGGAATACCGCCCACATTGAAACCCACACAAGGTGTTCCGCAAGCCATTGCCTCCACAATGGTGTTAGGCAGGTTGTCCTGCAGCGATGGGGTGACAAACAAGTTGACAGCATTATACATTTCCATCACTTCGTTCTCGTTGCTGAGATAGTTGATAGGATAAACGTCGAAAGGAATAAGGCTCTCTACCTTATCGGAATGACTGCCAAGAACCACAATGCCCAACTTGTCTGCCAAATCGGGAGCCGTTTCCTTGATGATGTTACAAGCCTCGGCTAAGTATCTGAATCCCTTGCGCTCGTCAGTGATTCGTTGCGAACCAAAGAGGATTAGCAATTTGTCCTCCGGAAGTTTCCATTTGCGGCGTACCTCAGCCATATCTGTGGGGTGGAACACATGCGTGTTGATGGTATTTGGGATATTGATGACAAACTGTCCTTGTGTCAGGCTGCTTTTGCGTGCCAGATTTGTAATCCACTGGCTACATCCCACGAACGACACTTTCACGTCGCCGAACATCCGGCGTTTCTGCTCAAACACTGATGCAGCCCAGTCTTTTCCCCATCCGCCTTTCGTAAGCAGGGGACACTTGTAACAGCTGGTCTCGTAGCGAGTGCAGTTACCTGCATAGTGACAGATGCCTGTGAAATACCACATATCGTGCATCGTAATCACGACAGGCTTTCCTGCATGCAAAATCTTGTTCAGATCAGCCATCGAAAGGAATCCTTGATTCACCCAATGCAGATGGATAACATCGGCTTGCTCAAATTCGTACAGGTGTACGATATCTGTACCCGTATTTGCAAAATCTATCTGGAACAGGTTCTTTTTGCTAAAGCAGTTTGCTATAAAGATGCAACCACGTTCCCATACGAACTTTAGCGGTAGCAGCCACGACGAAGGGATGGCAGAAACCGTCATCTGGTCCGTCTGTTTGTCGCGCACCAGCATCTTCGCTTTCACACCATTTTTCTTCAGCGCCTCCATCAGGCGGTTCGCTGCAATGGCAGCACCACCCACTCGTTCCGATGTATTGATGATAAGTACTCGCATTTCAAGTGCAAAGGTACGATTTTTAATTAAGAATGAAGAATGATGAAATAAGAAAAATACAATTAATCAGCATTTATAAAGCTAAAAAAGGCGGAAATTGCACGAAAAAACAGCGAAAAACAAAAAAAAAAGTAAATAGCAAATGGTTAAATGGTAATTAATTTGTACCTTTGCATCCGCTAACGAAAATCGGAGAGCCGATACGTATTTATTAGCACCTGCTTCAGTAGCTCAGTTGGTTAGAGCACATGACTGTTAATCATGGGGTCGTTGGTTCAAGCCCATCCTGAAGCGCGATGTTCCATAGTGACATCATTATTATAGGCCCAGATGGCGGAATCGGTAGACGCGCTGGTCTCAAACACCAGTGGGGCAACCCGTGCCGGTTCGACCCCGGCTCTGGGTACAGGTTAACAGGCTGACGGTTATAGAATCGCCAGCCTGTTCCTTTTATAGTAGTTTTATGTAATCTTTGTATTTTATGCTATAATGCTCCGAAAGATAGAGTGTGATATGAATTGTATTTCTGCATCTGTGTCTTTTTCTTGATGTGGTTGTCTCTATTTCGTTATTTTGGTTTTGAAAAGTTATTTTATTCCTTAAATGTTTGGCTATCTTGCAGATTTTTCGTAATTTTGCGCCATATTTTGTAATGGTATAAACTATAATGACAATATGGCACAGGAAGATGTATTTAAAAAAGTAGTATCTCATTGTAAGGAGTACGGATTTGTTTTTCCATCGAGCGACATCTACGATGGACTGGGAGCAGTGTATGACTATGGTCAGAACGGTGTAGAGATGAAGAATAACATCAAGCAGTATTGGTGGCAGAGCATGGTGCTGATGCACGAGAACATCGTGGGTATCGACTCCGCAATCTTCATGCACCCAACTATTTGGAAGGCTTCTGGTCATGTGGATGCATTCAATGACCCATTGATAGATAACCGTGACTCAAAGAAACGCTATCGTGCCGACGTACTGATTGAAGAACAGATTGCTAAATACGAGGAGAAGGTCGAGAAGGAAGTAGCCAAGGCTCGTAAGCGCTTTGGTGATGCGTTCGACGAGCAGAAGTATCGTGAGACCAGTCCGAAGGTTGCCGAGGATTTGGCAAAGCGCGATGCCCTGCACGAGCGTTACAGCAAGGCGATGAACGCAATGGACTTAGACGAACTCCGTCAGATTATCCTCGACGAAGAGATTGTTTGTCCTATCAGTGGTACAAGAAATTGGACAGAGGTGCGCCAGTTCAACCTGATGTTCAAGACTGAAATGGGTAGTACTGCTGACGGTGCATCTACCATTTATCTGCGTCCTGAAACAGCTCAGGGTATTTTTGTCAACTACCTCAATGTGCAGAAGACCGGCCGTATGAAGATACCTTTCGGTATTGCTCAGATAGGTAAGGCTTTCCGTAATGAGATTGTGGCTCGTCAGTTCATCTTCCGTATGAGGGAGTTCGAGCAGATGGAGATGCAGTTCTTTATCAAGCCAGGTACCGAACTCGATTGGTTCCAAACTTGGAAGAAGACCCGTATGGCTTGGCATCAGAATCTGGGCTTCGGTGCCGAGAACTATCGTTTCCACGATCATGAGAAACTGGCTCACTATGCCAATGCAGCTACAGACATTGAGTTCAAGATGCCATTTGGCTTTAAGGAGGTTGAGGGTATCCACTCACGTACAAACTTCGACCTTTCTCAACATGAGAAATTCTCAGGCAAGTCAATCAAGTACTTCGACCCAGAGCTCAACGAATCTTACACTCCATACGTCATCGAGACCTCAATAGGTGTGGATCGTATGTTCCTCAGTGTGATGTGTCACAGCTATCAGGAAGAGCAGCTTGAGAATGGTGAGACACGTGTGGTATTGAAACTTCCTGCAGCTATTGCACCAGTGAAACTTGCTGTGATGCCACTCACCAAAAAAGACGGCCTGCCGGAGAAGGCTCGCGAGATTATTGACGAACTGAAGTTCCACTTCAATTGCCAGTACGACGAGAAAGACTCTATCGGAAAGCGCTATCGTCGTCAGGATGCGATTGGTACTCCTTATTGTGTCACAGTTGACCACCAGTCGCTTGAAGACAATACTGTTACCATCCGCTTCCGCGATACGATGGAACAGGAGCGTGTCAATATCTCCGACTTGCTGGGTATCATCGAGGACAAGGTGTCAATTACCAGTTTGTTGAAGAAACTGAAATAACCCCACCACGCGATTGGATGATGATGCCATGCGGGGTGTTTCCCATAGACATAGTATATGACGAATAAAAAACTCTTTTATCAAGTGCTCATTGCATTAGTCCTTCCTTTTTGGACTATAGTAGGGGTTTCCTGCTCGGAAAAGGACGAGGTGGGTGAGTTCGATAATTGGGGCAACCGCAACCAATCGTTCATCGATTCTATTGCCCGAGTTGCCCAAACCAATGCAGATGGCAGTTGGGAGGTTATTAAAGCCTTCAATCTGGGTGATGATGCAAGTTTGTATCAAGGTATAAACAACTATTTCATCTATGTGAAGAAGTTAGAGAAAGGTGCTGGTACATTCAGCCCTATGTACGTCGATTCTGTCCGCATCCATTATATTGGCCGCCTCATCCCAACGGCTCAGCATCCGCAGGGTCGTACCTTTGGTAAGAGCTACAGCACCAACGAATTGAATGAGGCTACTGATGTGCCTTCAATTTTCTGTGTCAACCAGAACCTCGTAGTCGGTATTTCTACAGCTTTGATGCACATGCACGAAGGTGATCGTTGGCAGGTTTACATCCCCTATTATTTAGGTTACGGTGATAAGGACTATACCAAAGGCGCTATTCCAGCATATTCGGCTTTAGTGTATGACCTGAAGCTGGCACGCATTTATCGCTACAAAATCGATACCGACACTGCTTGGCATTAAGCCGTAGGGTAGGATATGTCATAAAATGAGAGGTGCAGGTTTTTGTTGACCTGCACCTCTCTTCGTGTTGAAAAAGATACTTAGTAGGAGAGAGTATGTTAACGTCTTGCAAACTGACCGAAGCGTGGAGCGCCCCAAGGGGTAGCGTGGATGCGGTGGCGCTGTGGGAATTCAGGAGCCTTTGCTGCCGGGCGGAGTTCCTTCTGCACGCTGGCGATAGCACTTGCAAGAGCCTTGCTGCTTACCTGGGTACCGTTGATCACTACTGTGTTGTCCTTTGCATTGACGATGATGTCCATAAGTTCTGGTACTGAGAGTTCGTAGTTGCACTGGTAGTAGTCAGCATTGCGGTCCTTTGGCATAACGTTCACGTTGCCTTCGCTGAGTTCGCTGGTGAGGACGCTTTCACCGTTTGTATTGATGATGTCGAAATTGAAATCTACTGCCTCGTTAGCTTCCTCGATGATGCTGAGGATGCACTGGTTGGTAGCGCGGTCGAATCCGAGACCTACCTCCATGTTGGTTGTTACTGGTGCGTAGTACACAGTTGAGTTCTGAGCGTTTGCACTTACAGTTGCGATGAGACTTGCGATTGTGATTACTAATGACTTCATAATTTGTTTCCTTTCTTAATTTTTAGTTTGTTATTATTTTTTTGTTTTGTTTCTTCTTTCGTGAGGCCTGTTTTCCAACCTCGTACATCTCTTTGATACTGCAAGTCCGAAATCGATTAAATTCCGAAATCCTAAACCTTGTAGGGATTTCCCTACCACCAAGGGGGAAATAACGGTTAGCGACCCTTTTTATTCCATTATAACGTTAAAACGAAACATAGCCGCCAAAACTCTAAACTTTTAAATATAGGTGTTCAAAACTTGAATCGATTCATCCGATCGATTGAATCGATTCAATGGATGAGTTGAATCGATTCAAATTTCTGACAGTATTAATAGCCCGCTTTTTCGTATGTGTCTAGTGACTTTTCCTGATTTCACAAATTGGGCGAAAAAGTGTCAAGCTATTTCAGTATAAGACGTACTATTTGTAGCCCCTAGGGGTTGCTTGTTTTTTATATTGGCTAATGCAGGCGTTTGTGTCAATTTCTATATTATTGCTTTTTATTTATTTCAGGAATTCAATCTCGACGATGCGTAGCGGTTGGACCTTCGCATTGGGTGTGCTAGTTGCATCCAGCTCATTGGCTTTACCGCCTGCCACTTCTGTGATGTTCTGGAATCGTGCGGCTTCAGGGTCGTTGAAGTTGGCTTCCCTTGCTTGTGCCTTTGATTTGTCAATAGCTCTGATGGTGAATGTCTTAGCTTTCACTGGATGTGCTATCTGGAGATGTACATATCCGAGGCTGGTGGGGGTGATGCCTCGCCATAGAATATTACCTTCTGCCTCTACCTCGAGTGCATAGTTCGTGGAGCGCCACCCTGCCATCTTCACACAGATGTCATTGATAGGTGCTGCTTCGCTCAGGGTATAGGTCACAGATGTACCTCCTCGCCATTCGCTCAGTTCGTTATCATCGTAGCTGTTGCGAAGGGTTTCCTGGTTTACTTCGGATATGGCAGCTACGATATCAACACCCACTTTGGTTTGTGTATATGTAGGATGCATCTTTCGTTTGGCTGGTACGAGATGAGCTTGTGGAGCCTGATTGCGTTGTAGGGTAGGCCGATGTGTCTCAAGGGTAATCTGCCTGAGAGGAAGTCCTTCTGCTTGTGCTTTCAGTGTGACACGCCCGGCTTTGGTTGTACTGCGAATGAGCACTCTGTTCACGCCACATTCCACGGGTAGAGCCTTTGAGAGGATATAGTTGTCGGGACCTTGTGCAATACCTCCTCGCCATTCTGCAGGACCTTCAAGGGTAAAGCTGACCATCCGGTTGTCGAGGGGGCAGCGGCGGCCTTCACGATCGACCACTTCGAACTGTACCAATACCAAGTCTGCTCCATCGGCTTGCCATCCTTGGGGATTATCTATTGTTGTCAGCTTCAATGCAGCAGGTTCGCCAGTGGTTTGAAGACGATAGGTCGATACTTCCTGACCTGCCTCATCACGACTGACTGCCTGCAGGATGCCAGCCTCCCAGTTCACGTCGTGCCAAGTATAGAGGAAATGGTAGCTTTGTTCTCCTTTTCCCAGACTTTTGCCATTGAGAAACAGCTCGACATTCGGAGCATTCGACACTACATAGACAGGTTTCTTCACCCCTTGCTGATAGTTCCAATGACCTATGATATAAGTTTGGAAAGAATCGGTATCGACCCATCCGTGCCACATGACCTGATGGGCAAAGAATCCGTCTTTGGGGATTCGCATAGCATCGGTCACTCCGCTCCGACGATAGTTTTCTTCCCCACGATGATGGGTATTAGTATCGCTGAACACAATTTTCACACCTCCACTGCTGACACGTGTGCCTGTACCTGGCCGTTCGCGCCAGTAGTCGTACCAACGGCGGACAAGTTCGACTGCAAATTCATCCTGATTGTGGTTGTATGCGTTGGCTGGCTGCCCGTTATGGAGCGGACCTGCACCTTCTTGATGATATGGATAGCTGTAGTTGTCCCAATACTTACGCAGTCCTTCATCACGACAATACTCCATTGCCCACATGGGGTGTTTTTTGCTCTTGTTGATGTAGAGCATTTCACCCCCATATTCTGCCTCATCAATATCTAGCATCTCACGGCTTCCGATGGCTCGTCCTCCGTGAGGGTCGAACTGGTCACGGATGGCTTTCAATTCCAACATGTGAGCGCGGCTAATGGATTCGTTTCCTCCCTCATAGAAAATGATGCTGGGATTGTTTCGATTGTAGATGATGGCATCGCGCATGAGTTCGGTACGCTGTCGCCAGCGAGGTCCCTCGACATCTTTTTCCCCGTCGCCTGCAGGCATAGCTTGCATCAGTCCCACTCGGTCGCACGACTCCACATCCTGTTTCCAAGGAGTGATATGCATCCATCGTACCAGATTGGCTCCGCTCTCCACCATCAGCCCATTGGAATAGTCGCTCAGCCATGCAGGAACGGAGATGCCTACAGCCGGCCATTCGTTGCTGGTGCGCTGAGCATACCCTTTCACCTGAATGACCTGTCCGTTGAGCCAAATCAGTCCGTTAGCAAAGCGGGTTGTACGGAACCCCGTTCGAGTCACAACTTCATCAAATACCTTCCCTTTCACATCAGTCAACTGGGTGACAACATCATATAGATTACCTTCGCCGATGCTCCACCACTGCACGTTCGCAATTCGATATGTCTGTCGGATGATGCTTTTCTCACCAGGCTGAAGGTTGACCAAACGGGCAGGCTCTATGGGACCTTCAACTTGCAAAGCTGAAGGAAACTGTACCTGCATATGCATCTGGCGTGACTGTTTGCTGTCGTTTTTGACTTCTGTCTCAACAGCAACGGTGGCAGTATGCTGCTGGATGTTGGCATCAGTCAGATAGATATACGTTCCAGTGGTTTGCAAGTTGGAATAGAGGGGTAGGGTCTGATAGACTTCGTCTGTGATATGCAACCACACATTTTTCGTGATACCTCCGTAATTTGCATTAAAATTCTTATCGTTCCACTGATAAGGACTGTTTGACGACTTCTCGCGATAGTTCCAACTATTATCTGTTTTCACTTCGATGCGGTTCTTCCCTTTTTTTATATAAGGTGTGATATCGAATCCAAAAGCCATTGCACCATTTTCGCTGATGCCCACTGAATCACCATTGACATAGACTTCGCCAGCCTGACGAACTCCTTCGAACTCGATAAAGACCTTCTTGCCTTTCATGTTGGGCAAGGTAAACACCTTCCTGTACCACACTACATCGGTAGGCAGCTGTTCGATGGAAACTCTGTATGCATCGTCTTCGTTCCATGCACGAGGTAGGGTGACCGAATGATTGGCTTCACCAATGGTCCAGTCGGCATTAAAAGGAATACGTCGCTGTGCAGTTGCCAAACATGTTGAGACAATCAGCATGGAGGTTATGAATATGAGTCGTTTCATATCGTTATCTACGTTTGTTATTATTAATAAAAAAAGAGTCATATCCTTCATCGGACCTGACTCTCTCCTACTAATTTACACTATTAATCACCTAAATCAGTGATAAAAAAAACTAAGTGCTTCTTTTGAATCCGTTGCAAAGGTAAGAATTATATTACAATGCACAATGCATAATGTACAATTATTTTTAGTTAACGTGTGTTTTTTAAGTTTTTTTTTGTAATTTTGCATCAAAATTCTCAAGTTGACGATGAAAAAGAATCAATTGATACTGAAGGATACATCGTTTGTTGAACTGATGGCACGTCGTATTTTCAATGTGCTGATTGTGGCAAACCCATACGATGCCTTCATGCTGGAAGACGACGGGCGTATCGATGAGAAAATCTTTGATGAGTACTCGAAGTTAGGCCTCCGCTATCCGCCACGTTTCTTTCGTGCTGCTAACAAAGATGAGGCCACAGAGCTGATGCGTGGCACGAAGTTTGAATTGGTGATTTGTATGCCAGGTAACGACAGCAATGATGTATTTGATATCGCTCGCAATATCAAGGGAGCATTCCCTGATATCCCGATCGTAGTTCTGACACCTTTCTCGCATGGTATCACCAAGCGAATGGAGAATGAGGACCTGAGCATCTTCGAATATGTGTTCTGTTGGTTAGGCAATACCGACCTGCTCCTATCCATTATTAAGCTGATGGAGGACAAGATGAATCTGGAACACGACATCAAGACGGCAGGAGTGCAGATGATACTTCTGGTGGAGGATGGCATTCGGTTCTATTCGAGCATCCTGCCCAACCTCTATAAGTTCGTGTTGCAACAGAGTTTGGAATTTGCAACAGAGGCGTTGAACTCCCAACTTGAAACGCTGCGTATGCGTGGACGTCCGAAGATTGTGCTGGCACGTACCTACGAAGAGGCGTGGGAATTGTACTATAAGTTCAAGGACAACACGTTAGGAGTCATCAGCGACTGTGAGTTCCCCAAGGAAGGGAAGAAGGACAAGTTGGCAGGTTTCAAACTGCTGAGTGCCATCCGTGCCGAGGACGAATATGTGCCGCTCATCATGGAGTCTTCAGAGTCAGAGAACAAGGAACTGGCTCGTCAATGTCATGCCAGTTTCATCGACAAGAACTCGAAAAAACTTGATATTGACCTGCGAGACCTGGTGCGCCGCTATTTCGGTTTTGGCGATTTCATTTTCCGCAACCCCGACACGATGGAGGAGGTGGCACGTATCAAGAATCTGAAAGACTTGCAAGACAATATCTTCACCCTGCCACGTGAATCGCTGATGTACCATGTGTCGCGTAACAATGTGAGCCGTTGGTTAGGTTCTCGCGCACTATTCCCCATCTGTGACTTTTTGAAGAAAATCACTTGGCGTACTCTTCAGGATGTGGATGCCCACCGTCAGTATATCTACGATGCTATTGTGAGCTATCGTAAGATGAAGAACCGTGGTGTGGTTGCTACGTTCCGTCGTGATCGTTTCGACCGCTTCTCTAATTTTGCCCGCATTGGTGAAGGGTCGTTGGGCGGAAAGGGTCGCGGACTTGCCTTCCTTGATAATATCATCTCGCGCTATGAAGAACTCAACCATTTTGACAATGCTGAGGTCACTATTCCTAAGACGGTGGTGCTGTGTACGGATATCTTTGACGAATTTATGGATACGAACGAACTGTATCAGATAGCGCTCAGCGATGCCTCGAACGAGGAAATTCTCCATCAGTTCCTCCATGCACGTCTGCCCGAACGGTTGGCAGAAGACCTCATGGCTTTCCTCGATGTGGTGAAGGCACCGATTGCTATCCGTAGTTCTTCGTTGCTCGAAGATGCCCACTATCAGCCATTTGCAGGGGTCTATAGTACCTATATGATTCCGTATGTGGACGACAAGTACTTCCACTTGAAACTGTTGAGCGATGCCATCAAGAGCGTGTATGCCTCAGTGTTCTTTAGCGACTCAAAGGCATATATGACGGCTACAAGCAATATCATCGACCAAGAGAAGATGGCTGTCATCCTGCAAGAGGTGGTGGGTACACAATATAGTGATTACTTCTATCCTAACATATCGGGTGTGGCTCGCAGCATCAACTACTATCCCATTGGGGATGAGCGGGCTGAAGAGGGTACTGTGAACCTGGCAATGGGATTGGGCAAGTATATCGTAGATGGCGGCATGAGTCTGCGTGTCTGTCCTGCCCATCCACATCAGGTGTTGCAAACCAGTGAGATGGAGATTGCTCTGCGCGAAACCCAGACCTATCTGCTGGCACTTGATACGAAGAACATACGCGATGACTTCAAGGTAGATGATGGGTTCAACCTTGTGAAACTCATGGTGCGCGATGTCGAAAGCAATGGTTCTCTGCAATATATCTGCAGCACCTATGACCCATACGACCAGTGTATCTACGATGGCTTCTATGAGGGACGCAACCGCAAACTAATCACCTTCGCTGGAGTATTGCAGCAGGGGGTGTTCCCATTGCCTGAGATATTGCAAATGATTTTGAAATTCGGACAAGAAGAAATGCGCCGACCAGTGGAGATAGAGTTCGCTGTGAAGCTACATCCCAACAAGACCGGCGAGTTCTACCTGCTGCAAATACGTCCGATGGTAGACAACAAGATGATGATTGACGAAGACCTCACAGAAATTCCTGATGAAAACTGCATCATCCGAAGTCATAATGCCATTGGTTGTGGGGTGGTGAGCGATATTTCTGACATCGTTTATGTGAAGACAAAGGGCTACTCAGCCTCGAACAACCCACGTATAGCCGATGAGGTGGAGCGAATCAATAGAGGATTTCTCGACGAAGGAAAAACGTACATCCTCGTAGGTCCGGGCCGTTGGGGTAGTAATGACTCGTGGTTGGGTATCCCGGTGAAGTGGCCGCATATCAGTGCTGCCAAACTCATTGTCGAAGCAGGACTGAAGGACTATCGAGTAGAACCCAGTCAGGGTACCCATTTCTTCCAGAACCTCACCTCCTTCGGCGTAGGCTATTTCATCGTTAATGATTACATAGGCGATGGTATCTACAACATCGACTATCTCAATAGTTTGCCAGCCGTTCAGGAAACAGACTTTGTCCGCCATGTGCGACTCGAAAAACCTGTTACCATTAAGATTGACGGAATGAAGAAGGAGGGTGTGGTGTCGAAATAAAAGATTACCAATAAACTATAAAAGACTATGACTCAGAAAACCATCAAATCTTTGCTTGTATTCCTTGTTTTCGGAGTACTGACCTTGTTACCGATTCCTGCAATAGCCGATGGAACGGAAACAATCAATGATCAGGTAGTTAGACAAAAAGAAATTGAAAATGGAGGATCTGGACGCTATCGTGCCATCATCGTTAGCGAGAAATCGCTTCCCGATTTCACCATTTACCGTCCACGAAATGTACAGTATGCGGCTCGACGTGAAGGCCCCTTGCCAATCCTGATTTGGTGTAATGGTGCCTGCTCAGGGTCTTCCATCGGGTATGAACATATGCTCAACGAAATAGCATCACACGGATATGTTGTCGTGGGTATCGGTTCGTTTGAGATGGTGGATAGCGAGCGTGATGACGGAGGATCGAACGAGAAGATGGTCGTGGATGCTATCAACTGGCTGGTGAAGCAGGAGAAACTGAGAACCAGTGATTACTACAAGGCCATAGATGTGAAGAACATCGCTCTTTCTGGGCACTCATGTGGTGGCGCTCAGGCTATTGCTAATTGTGCCAATTCCAGAGTAAAGACCCTGCTCATTATGAATGCTGGAATGGGTGGCATGTCGATGGGTGGTGCATCTCCCAGCACGCTGAACTCCCTCCACTGCCCCCTCATTTATATGACGGGCGGCCCCGATGATGTGGCTTATGAAAATGCGAAGTCAGATTTCGCGAAGGTAAAGGTGAAGGTCGCATGGGCCGACCTTTCGAATGCAGGCCACGGAGGTACTTATTGGGATTCGCATGGTGGCGAATTCGGACGTATTGCCATCAAGTGGATGGATTGGCAGCTAAAGGGCTTCAAGCAGAATGCACGTATTTTTCTTAAGCCCGACTTGAGCGGATTTTCGCGCAATTGGAGTATCAGTACCCGTAACTTCAAGGCGAGCGATATGAATTACGATGCTCCTTTCGATGATGTTGAAACTGTTGTAGATACCGTGTTCGATCGAGCTGCCGCAGAAGACATCTTCGACTTTGGTGCCGATATCAGTTCGCTGACCTTGGAAACGAACAGTGGAAAAGTATTCTATAATAGTGCAGGTCAGCGAAAAACACTGATGCCTATTTTGAAAGATAAGGGTATGAACAGTGTCCGGCTACGTGTATTGGTGAATCCTTCCGATAAGAACTTCAACGTAGAATATGCTAAGACATTGGCAACAACAGCGAGAGGGCAAAAGATGAATATATTGCTCGACCTGCATTATTGTGACTGGTGGGGCGACAATGTGGTACCTACATCATGGGCAAACTATTCTCTAGACAAACTGCTTTCTTCCGTTAAGAATCATACTACATCTGCAGTTCGGAGCATCAATCTTACGCAGATGCTGAAATGGGTGCAGATAGGCAATGAAGTCGATCAAGGTATGCTATGGAATGAAGGACGCAATACCGCCTCATTCATCCAATTCGTCAATACAGCATACGAGGCAGTAAAGGAAATCAACCCCGATGTGCAGACAATCATCCATGTCTCCGAGTGTGAGAATACGCAATGGCTCACCGACTACTTCGATACCCTCCAAACCAATAATGCAAAGTGGGATGCTATAGGTCTGTCGGTACACGTACAGGGAACTACACTTTCCCCAGAGAAATTGATAGAAAAGGTGGTCGAGAATGTTAAGGTGTTAAAGGAACGATACGGAAAACCTGTGCTCATCGTTGAAACTGGATATTACAACGACCGCCAGTTAGAAGCCAATCAGTGGCTGTGCAGTTTCCTCAGTCAGCTCATCGATGCAGGAGCTGCAGGACTCTACTATTGGGAACCCGAACTCACTGAAGACCATCATCTCGGCGCATGGAATCCCCGCACCCGCAGACCGTCGATAGCTCTCGATGCCTTCAGCGGTCTACGCCATACAGAAGGAACAGATGAGGGTATCCATGACTTGGATGCTGGAATGGCAGATGGCTCCAATTACACGGAGTATTTCACGCCCAATGGTGTCAGAATCGCTCATCCACAAAGAGGTATTAATTTTGTCCGTAAAAAAGAGGGTAATAACATACGTACATTCAAGATTTATCAAGCACGATAACTAAGCAAAAAGCAGGAATTCAAATGAATTCCTGCTTTTCTTTTCATAACTTTACTGCTTTTTCAGCGCTTTGTTTCCGACTCTGTACCGAAGAGGTATGAAGGACGATAGCCGCCAAAGTCGACGACAATCTTTTCGAACACGATGCCCGAATGGCGTGGATGAATCACCAATTCGTGGGTTTCATTATTGCCTACAGGGAGAGTCACTGTGTTTTCTACCACACGACGTGCGATGGTTGGATAGAACACACTGTACTGATATGGCTGCTTATCAACCAGATTCTTATTGAAGTTCACCACTGCAGGTTCCGAGCTATCAAGGCTGACGGTATATTCATGACCGCCACGATTTTCAAAGTCTAGGGTCGACTTCACCACAACAAGCACCTTCACTTCTGAAGGATGATTGGCTGGAAGGGTAAATTTGTATGTCAGCTTCGCATCGCCTGTAGGTTTAGTATAAGGAGTCAGGGCCACAGCACTGCGTGTACGTCCGTAATAAGGATAGACGGTCCACTCAGTTCCTTCTGCAGCAGTGGCACTAAAGAAGTGCTCTGCCTCCATTGCTACAAATCCGTTACTTGGGGAGAAGATGTAGCCACCAGTTGCAGCCTCAACCTCACGTGTACGTGGCAGCATATCAGCACGGAAGTTGTCGTTCCATGATGTGTAGCCAATGTGCTTTTGGGTCATCATACCATTCCATTTGCCTCCTGCAATATCCTTGTTATAGGATGCATTGAGAGCGGCATCACGATCGAAGCACTCCTTTACACGCTGTGCCCAACGGTTAGCATCAGGATCGTTGCGTTCTGCACAGTATTGATTCATCGCCTGTGCGTAGTACATGTCATATATGTTGGCTCCAGCCTGTACAGGGAATAAAACCAACTGTTTGTAGGCATCCTTTGTTTCCTCAGGAATTTCAAGGAACAGACGCAAGGCGCGTGTTTCAAGTCGCTGGTATTCATCAGCCACCTGCTTCCATTCGCCTGTAGCTACGTTATAAGTACGGGCATCGAGCATCTCAGGTGTTACACGAGCCATATACTGGCAGTTCTGGTTGTAAATGTCGGCAGCCTCCGTAGCCCATTGCTCACCCAGTACGGTCGTAAAGAAACGGCGCGTGTGTGTGATGATGTTCTCCACCTTATATTCTTTGGGATGCCAAGCCATGTCGAAATACATTTGGATTGGATACTCCATTGGTTTCAGGTCGCCCACATTGAGAATCCATAGCTGTTGAATGCCAAAGTCGTAGGCAAGTGACAGCTGTTCAAACATCTGCTGCGTTTGGGTCACGTTCAACCACTTGGTGTTGCGAGGTGCACCTACATAGTCTACATGATAGTAGATACCCCATCCACCACTGCGCTTTGCATTTGGCACACGACGTATATTTCCCCAGTTGTCGTCGCTGATGAGGATGGTCACATCGTCGGGCACATTCATGCCTGCATCGAAATAGTCTTGTACTTCTTTATAGAGCGCCCATACCTGTGGTGTCTCCTTGGCTGGACGTTTCGTCACTTCCTGAATGATGCGACGCTGATTCACCACGATATCCTCGAGCAGTTTCGTATCAGCATCAGCACTCATCGCAGCATCGCCATCACCACGCATACCGATGGTCACTACATCGTCAGTTCCCTGCATACGCTCGATACCTTCGCGGAAGAACTGATCGAGTTTCTCCTTGTTCTTCGAATAGTCCCATGCACCCCATTGTTGGCGGTTACGGGCATATTCCTGATGGTTGCGAGCCATTGGCTCATGGTGGCTCGTACCCATAATTACACCCATCTCGTCAGCAGTCTTTAGGTTCTCTGGATCATCGGCATAGAAAGCCCAGCCCCACATGGCAGGCCACAACATATTGCCCTTCAAGCGCAGAATCAACTCAAACACCTTTGCATAGAAGTTGTGATCACCGTAATCTGTTCCAAAGGTGTTCTTCACCCATGAAGTCAGGCAAGGAGCCTCATCGTTAAGAAACAGTCCACGCCATTTCACAGCTGGCTCGCCATCCGTATAGCTACCATTCTTGATATATATCTTGTCGTGACGCATAGTTGGTACATCAGCCCAATAGTACCAAGGCGATACACCTAACTGACGGCTCAGCTCATAGATGCCGAAGATAGTACCGCGACGATTGCTACCAGCGATGGTAAGCTTGCTGTCAGCAGCCTCAATCACATACATCTCGTACTTGCCTTTCAGTTGTTTGGCATATGCTTTTACGGCATCCACCTTGCCTGCAGTACCAATGATGATAGCTGCATCCTTGGGATTGTCCACCAATACGCCAGCGCGCCCTGTTACAGCCTTGAGGTCGTTCACCAAGTCTTTTGCAGCACGTATTACGCCACGCTCGTCCTTGTCGCTTACGTAAATCGTCACGCTACCGTTTGCGTTCAATTGCCAGTCACCTGCAGCGAAATTCACAAACTCATCTGCAGCCAATGCTGTTAGTGCTACTGCAGACAGGAAGATAGTAAACAGAATCTTTTTCATGATGTTTGATTAAGTGATTAATTTTAATAAAACAGGATGTCGCGCGAACGTAACATCCTGTTTTCTTTGTTTGCTATGATTGAATTACTCAGCTGCTTCTGCAGGAGCATCCATTGCATCGAGCACTTCTGCCTCAGCTGCTGCCTCTTCTGCTGCAGCAACTTCCTCTGGAGTGGCTTCAGCTTCAGCGGCTTTTGCAGCCTCCTTAGCCTTGTCTGCCTTTCTCTGTGCAGCAATCTCTGCCAGAGCTTCCTTAGACTCCTGATCGGGAACTACCTCGAATGGTACTTCTACGTGTACTTCTCTGTGCAGCTGAATCTGAGCAGTGTACTGGCCCAGAGCTTTCACGCCCTTGGTAAGCACCTTCTTTGGATCGAGTTCGATGCCAACCTTACCCAGTGCCTCAGCAATCTGAGCAGGACCTACAGAACCATAGATAGCCTGTCCGTCAGAAACCTTTGCTTCGATCGTGAGCGTGATGCCTTCGAACTGCTTAGCAGCTTCTTCTGCGTCAGCCTTAATCTTAGCCAGCTTGTGTGCACGCTGCTTCAATTCCTCGTTGAGAGCCTTAACAGCCTTGTCAGTAGCGAGTACTGCCAAACGCTGAGGAAGAAGATAATTGCGACCATATCCATCCTTCACTGTGAGGATTTCGTCCTTGTAGCCTAAGCCCTGGACATCTTTCTTCAATATAATTTTCATTGTCTTTCCTCCTTTTTAATTATTTCAACAAGTCTGTTACGAATGGAAGCAAAGCCAGATGGCGAGCACGCTTAACAGCCTGAGCCACACGGCGCTGATACTTCAGTGAGTTACCAGTGATACGGCGAGGGAGAATCTTTCCCTGCTCGTTGAGGAACTTCTTCAAGAACTCTGAGTCTTTGTAGTCGATGTACTTGATGCCGCTCTTCTTGAAACGACAATACTTTTTCCTTTTGACGTCAACTGCCTGAGGAGTCAAAAAGCGTACTTCTTGTGATGTCTGTGCTGCCATAATTATGCCTCCTTCTTTAAGTTACGACGCTTTTCAGCATACTGAGCAGCGTACTTTTCGTTCTTGACTGTGAGAAAGCGGAGCACACGTTCGTCACGGCGCATCTGCAACTCAAATTTAGCAATCACTGTGGGTTCTGCCTTGAACTCAATCATGGCATAGAATCCAGTAGACTTCTTCTCGATGTTGTATGCCAGTTTCTTGAGACCCCAATTCTCTACATTGATAATCTCAGCACCCTGACCCTCGAGGTAAGTCTGATACTTTTCTACCGCTTCCTTTATCTGTTGATCAGATAAAACGGGAGTTAAAATGAAAACGGTTTCGTACTGATTCATAATTTGTTTGAAATTAATTAATTTGTTTGTTTCTGCTTTCGTCAAAACGTATTTTTGCGTAAAGCGGCTGCAAAGGTACGAAAAAAAATGAACATTCAGCATTCATCATTCAACATTTTTGGCCAAAACACGAGTATTTTCAGAAAAAACAAGCCGATTTTGCAAAAAAATTAAGGATTATGCATTACGAATTATAAATAATTTACTACCTTTGCAGAGCTAAATGGCGAAATGCAATCAATAATAAAACAAATATAACAATGGGAACAGACATTAAAAATTATTTAGGTGCAATTTTGGCATTAGTAGGCGCCGTTTTGATGATTCTTGCAACATTCGTTCCTGCGATGGCAGATCTTTGCGACCAGAACTGGTACACAGTAGGTAGTTTGGTACTCATCATTGGCGGCATCATTGCCCATGTAGTCATCAACAAGTATTTCAGTAAAGAAGTAAAGATGGACACAGAGGCTTAAGTCAAGCAAAGGCATCTACAAATAAAGGCAGGACATCATGATCCTGCCTTTTGTGTTTTTGGTATTTCTTGATACTCTACATCTTTTTCATTGCCTGCTCCAGGTCGGCGATAATGTCGTCGCTGTTCTCAATACCGACACTGAGTCTGATGAGGTCGGGACGTACGCCAGCTTCGAGCAGTTGCTCGTCACTGAGCTGGCGGTGTGTATGTGATGCTGGGTGGAGCACACAAGTGCGTGCATCGGCTACGTGGGTGACAATGGCGATGAAGTCGAGGTTGTCCATAAAACGGATAGCATCTTCCTTACTGCCTTTCAGTCCGAAGGCAATGACTCCGCAACTGCCATTTGGCAGGTATTTTTGTGCTAGGTCATAGTATTTGTTGCCTTTCAGTCCGCAGTAGTTCACCCATGCCACTTTGTCGTTCTTTTCCAACCACTCAGCTACTCGCTGTGCGTTCTCACAATGGCGTTGCATACGAAGATGAAGGGTTTCCAACCCGAGATTTAGTAGAAAACTATTGTGTGGTGATGGAATGCTGCCAAGGTCTCGCATAAGCTGGCTGACGAGCTTGGTTATATAGGCTTTTTTGCCAAATGTCTTGGTATAGGTAAGACCGTGATAGCTCTCGTCGGGGGTTGTGAGTCCTGGGAATTTGTCTGCATGTGCATCCCAATCGAAATTACCGCTGTCAACTACTGCTCCGCCTACTTGTGTGGCATGTCCGTCCATATACTTTGTAGTGGAGTGGGTTACGATGTCGCATCCCCATTCGAATGGACGACAGTTGATTGGTGTTGCAAAGGTATTATCGACGATAAGTGGTACTCCGTGACGATGTGCCATGCGGGCGAAGCGCTCGATATCGAATACGTTGCCTCCTGGGTTGGATATGGTCTCTCCGAAGAAACACTTGGTGTTGGGACGGAATTCTGCTTCGATGTGCTCATCGTCCCAGTCAGGGTCAACGAACGTGCACTCGATGCCCAGTTTCTTCAATGTTACGCCAAAGAGGTTGTAAGTACCTCCATAGATTGTGTTCGATGTGATGAAGTGGTCGCCTGCACTGCAGATGTTGAAGATGGCATAGAAATTGGCTGCCTGCCCGCTGCTGGTGAGAACACAACCTACACCACCTTCCAACGCATTGATCTTGGCAGCTACAGCATCATTGGTAGGGTTGGCCAGTCGGGTATAGAAATAGCCTTCGTCTTCGAGGTCGAAGAGACGTGCCATCTGTTCACTTGTCTCATACTTGAATGTGGTACTCTGATAAATGGGGAGTACACGTGGCTCTCCTTTCTTGGGAGTCCATCCTGCCTGTACGCAGAGCGTTTCTAAATTCTTCTTCATCTTATTATTAACTTTTTGTAGTTATCGCTTCGTTTATAGTTCAAAGAGTTATCGGCACTCCTTTAACTAACACCTCTCTCCTTATTATATTTATCTACAAAAAAAGAGTGAAAAAATTCACTCTTTTATTTTAATGTTTCTGCCCACTTGGTTGTTACACTCAGTCGAGGTACATGAGTCTCAAACTCTTTCATTAATTCCGGCTCAGATAAAATCAGTCGGGCACTTGGCTTGTCCGTAACCTCGTCTTTCTTGATGATTTCGGCTTCTATGTCAACAACACCCGATTTCATCATATCGAGGTCTTTGGCTGCTGCTACGGAGAGGTCGATGATTCTTCCTTTCACGTATGGGCCTCTGTCGGTCACTTCCACAGTCACGGTCTTGCCGTTTTTCTTATTTGTCACTTTCAGCATCGTGCCAAATGGCAGCGACTTGTGGGCACATGTGTACTTGTACATGTCGTAAATCTTACCGCTTGCGCTCTTTCGCCCATGAAAGCCCTTACCATAATAAGACGCTTTTCCTTCCAGGGTCTGTGCATTAAGATTCGATGCAAAGCAACATAAAATAACAATCAGCAACTTGCCTGCAACATTCATTGCAGTGCTAAGTTTAGCACTTCCATTTCTTTTCATACAATTTCATTCATTCGTTCTCTCAACCCTCTTTTTGAAACTGTTTTCTTATTTCCTCATAGGGAAGCGAGGGTGAGTCTATCATTAATGTTCACGCCTGAACTAACATTTCAGCTGCAAAGTTAGGCATTTTATTCGAAATGACCAAAAATTTTTGCAAAAAACATGCTATTTGTGCAATTTTCTTCCTTTTTTGCAAAAAAACTAGTATTATGCATTGTCAATTATCAATAATTTTGTAACTTTGCAGTCCGAAAACAAAAACCTGTTTTTTGCTCTCGTTTCATGGAAGGGCGGAGTAGAAGGTTAACATCGCGGAGTGGTAGCAGTTGGTAGCTCGCCAGGCTCATAACCTGGAGGTCATTGGTTCGAATCCAATCTCCGCAACACCAACCCTTGGAGATGCCGGAATGACAATGTGTCGTCCGGCATCTTTGTTGTATGTCCCTATGTCTCTATCTGCTTAAATGTGAATTGCTGATTGAAGTAATCCCAACGTACAAGGCCGAAACGGATGAGGCGGGCAAGCATGATAATGACTTTGCGACGAGGAAGGTGGGAGAGGCGTACAATCTGATTCAGGGTCAGGTTGCCTTGCATCACATCGAGCAAGTGGCGGATATCGTCATCGTAGGTTATCATAGTTCCTTGAGGTTTCTGCGATTCTCGCCAGAGGGCGAGATGTACGGGTGATGCCACGATGTTCTCATCGGCTATACGGATATATGCGCACATACGTCCATCTTCATCCTGTGCACAGACGGGGCGTTTATCGGATGGGGGGACGGTAGCAACAACGATTGTCCGACCTTCTGCATGATAGGTGTCAAACGTGATGCTAGCCTCGGGCTTACAATAGCGATAGGCTGCCTGATGCATCATGTAGATTTCCTCCTCGGAGCGGACACCCGACAGATGGCCGTCATCTCTGACACCAATAAGCAGTCGCCCTCCGTCGGTATTGGCAAATGCCGACACTGACTTGGCTAGCTTCGAGGCATCAGCCACCCGGTATTTGAAGTCCTGCTGCTGATGCTCGCCCTCACGGATGAGGCTGAGTAGATATTGTTTGTCGTCCATACAAGGTGCAAAAATACAAAATATTTACCATTTGTCTATTTACCATTTACTATTTTTTACAAATTATGAATTATGAATTGTGCATTATGAATTATTTCGTATCTTTGCAAGCGAATAAAAGGTTAATAGGTTATTAGGTTGTAAGGTTGTATGACCTCAAAACCTCAAAGCCTCAAGACCTCAAAACCTCATACCGTTATGAAACATTTATCTATTTTACTACTTTTGAGTATGCTGAGTACCTTCGGTGTAGCTCAGCTAGTGAGAGAAACCCCGATTAAGAACCCAATGCTGTGGGCAGATTGTCCCGACCCCGATGTGATTCGTGTGGGCGATACGTTCTATCTTGTCAGCACCACCATGCACCTCATGCCAGGAGCGCCTGTGATGGCTTCGAAAGACCTGAAGAACTGGGAGACTGTAAGTTATATCTTCGACCGCTTGACCGATTCGCCAAAGTATGACTTGGCATTCTCGCTTCCGCTTGAGGAACAGAAGGGCGATGGAGTTGGTACCGTCTATGGTCGTGGACAGTGGGCTACTTCACTCAAGTACCACGACGGTAAGTTCTGGGCACTCCTTGCCCCCAACGAGCAAGGCGCAATGGGCGACACCTATATCTTTACCGCGCCTAAAGCCGAGGGACCTTGGACCATCCACTCACGTTTGCGTCACTTCCACGATGCCACCCTCTTCTTCGACGATGATGGCACCCCCTATGTGTTTTTCGGAACAGGCGAGATGTGTCAGTTGACTCGCGACCTGAAAGGAGTAGTCGAAGGCAGTCTGCGCCATTACTTCCAGCGAGAGTCCGATGAGACGGGACTGCTCGAAGGTACCCGTGTCATCAAGCATCGTGGGACCTACTATGCGTTGCTCATTTCGCATGTCTATTCAGCAGGCCGTCATCGTCGTGAAGTGTGCTATCGCACGAAAGACCTGAAGGGTACATGGGAGAAGAGCACAGTTTTGGAAAGCGACTTCGGAGGCTTCGGCTATCTCGCGCAAGGTACCATCGTCGATACAGAAGAAGGCGACTGGTATGGCATTATGTTCCAGGATCGTGGTGGTGTGGGCCGAGTGCTGACACTAAGTCCTGTGCGTTGGATTGACGGTTGGCCCATGTTGGGCGACGAAAACTATAAGGTGCCCGACATCATGCGCCCATATAAGAGTGGTCAGCCTGCAGCGGCTATCGTGAAGAGCGATGATTTCGACGATACAAAACTGGGGCTGCATTGGCAGTGGAACCACAACCCAGTAGAAAATGCCTGGAGTCTTACGGAACGTCCTGGATTCCTGCGATTGAAGGCCAGCCGCGTTGTGCCTAACATCTATTTGGCACCTAACACTCTGACCCAGCGTATGGAAGGACCGGCTTGTAGCGGCTACATCTGTATGGATGTGTCGAAGATGGCCGATGGCGACTGTGCGGGTCTCACAGCCTTCAATGGTGATAGCGGTGTGCTGACCCTGAAAAAGAAAGGCAAGACACTTGTGCTCGAGATGAGTGAGCAGAAAGTGAGCCTCACCAATCGTGAGAAGGCCGTAACCAAGGTCGAGGAAAAATTGGTAGAAACCGTTGACCTTACAAAGGTGGTCAAGGGAAAGACGCCCAATGTATGGCTGCGGCTTGATGGCGAATTCCGCATGGGAGAGCGCGGCAGTCGCGATGCTGCCAACTTCTACTATAGCCTTGATGGCGATCACTGGACTCAGATAGGTACAAAGAACTACCGCATGGTGTTCGACTACCGTCGCTTCTTCATGGGTTCAAAGTTCGGTATCTTCAACTATGCCACAAAGAAGACAGGGGGCTACGTTGATATCGATTGCTTCATCTACCATTGTGAGGAGAAATAGTTGGAAGGGTGAACAATAAGTAAATAAGGTGTGTCATTGCTGGCACACCTTATTTATTATTATACTGTCCGGTAAAAGTTTTTGTGCAATAAACAAAGGCAATGATGTGGAAGTTGGCACAAATGCTTCATCTTTATCTATCTTGTCGTGATTTTGTTCCCACTAATGGGACTTATTGCTACCCTTAAAGGGACTTATTGTTACCCTTAATGGGAACAATTTTTACTATTAAGGGTAATTTCTATTACACCAATAATTTGCGGCTCTCTGGATTACCATTTTTATATCGGCTAATGTATGCATTCATGCCAACTGTTGTATCATTGCCTTTTTTTTTAGTTATTGAGTGTTTTTATTAAAATGTACGTGCATTGCGCACGCGATGATGATTATTTGGTTTTGACCTGACACGACAAAACGTCTGGTCGGCGTTTGTTCCCCCTAAGGGGAATTTAACTTCTCCTCATTCTTAACTCTAAACTTTTAAATATAGGTGTTCAAAATTTGAATCGATTCATTCGATCGATTGAATCGATTCAATTGATGAGTTGAATCGATTCAAATTTCTGACAGTATCAATTGCACGCTTTTTCGTATGTGCCTACTGTTTCAGTATGACCTCAACAGATGTGTCTGTTTTTTCAGCTAATAAAAGGAAAATGTGTCTAGTGAAATCAGTAAAAGTTAGGATGTATGTTGTTGAAACGTAATATCGTTTGCAGATGATGACTTGCGGGTATAAAGCTACGAATTCTTTTCCAGTGATTGATTGGACTCTGCACCTAATGTGTGAAAGTGTGCGTGTTTTGCAGTTGTGATTTGGCGGAAAGTGGGGTGGGTGTGCAGTTATTTGCACGTAATGGGCGCTAGTTGTGTAGTTTTTTGTAACTTTGCGCCCGTTTTATTAATGAAAGTATAATGAAGAAAAGATTTATTGCTATGAGCTCCATGTGCCTGATGTGTCAGATTTTGACAACAGAAGTGTGGGCAGGAGACTATTTGACAAACACGAATCAGAGTATTGGTTTTTTGAGAAATCCGTCGCGCGATGGTGCTATCGACATCGATGGTGTGTACTATAATCCTGCTGGTGTGGGCTTTCTGGATGAGGGCTGGCACTTGCAGTTCAACTGGCAGAGTCCACATCAGAAGCGTGACTCGCATAGCAGCTATGGGGCTTTGTTCGGGGCGAACTACCTGAATCCCGGTACGCCTCATGCTGATGGTTCTGTAAGTCGATTGTATAAGGGTCGTGTGCATGTGCCTATCCAGCCGTCGCTCTACTTGGCTTACAATAAGAACGATTGGGCTTTCCAGTTTGGTTTCGGCATCGTCGGTGGTGGCGGAACGTGTGAGTTTAAGAAGGGTGTGGGTTCGTTTGAGGCACTAGTAGGTCAGATGGGTATGACGCAGTTGGGTGCTGCCTTTGGAGGCTATAGCATGGATAGCCATCTGAATGGTAAGTCGTATTACTTTGGTACTACGCTGGCTGTAGCTCGCAAGCTGAACGAGAAGTTGAGCGTGAGTCTGGGTGTACGTGCTACGTATGCATGGAACAACTACGACGGGCAGATTGCCAATATCACTTTCCGTACGACGACAGGTAATATCATCAACGTACCAAACAGCTATGTGCTCGACTGTACGCAGACAGGACTGGGTGTGGCTCCGATTATCGGTGTTGACTATAAGGTGAACGACTATGTGAACGTGGCTGCGAAGTATGAGTTCCGCACGCCGATTACCGTGAAGGCTGATGCCAGCAATAATGCCGATTTTAACAATATGGCTGCCAATCGTGCTGCCTTTGCCAACTACCTTGACGGGGCAGAGACGCAGGTGGATATGCCTTCGATGCTGGCAGTGGGTGTGCAGGTAACTCCTATAGAGAAGTTGCGACTGAACGTAGGCTATCACATGTTCATGGATCGTGACACACGCCAGTGGACCAAGGACCTTATGAAAGATACGCATGAGATTACCTTGGGCGCTGCCTACGACCTAACTGACCGCATCGAGGTGAGTGCAGGTTACCAGAAGACAATGTACGACCAGTCGGAGGCGAACTACTCGGACCTGTCGTTCAACCTCAACAGCTATTCGTTCGGACTGGGTGTGGGTGTGAAGCTGACTGATCAGGTGAAGCTCAACGCTGCCTACTTCCAGACCAACTACTCTGACCACACGGTTACGACTAATGTGAGCAACGTCATCTACCACCGCGAGAACCGCGTGTTTGGTTTGGGTGTGGATATTGATTTTTAAGGCAGACCCCTCGGCCCCCCTCTAACTCCCCCCTCAAGGGGGAGAACTTAGGGGGAAGAAAAAAACTATAAGCAGCATCTCATTATCGAGGTGCTGCTTATTGTTAACATCTGCCTTCATTATACTCCCCTCCCTCGCAGGGAGGGGCACAGGGGGTGGGTCTTCTAGTTTATAGGTCTTCCTTCGTTGTTATTTTTATATTCTCTCTGTTGCCTTCGACCAGTGTGATGTTGTGCCCCAATGCTTCGACCACAGAGGCATCGTCGGTAAAAGAGGGAGTGAACGGCTGTTCGTAGGCCCGACGGAGCAGGTCGGCTTTAAACACCTGTGGGGTCTGCACCAGTTTATAGTCTTGACGCGGTACGGTGTGACTGCCATCGGGGGTAATGTGGCGCAAAGTTTCGAACACGTCGACTACAGGGATGGCTGCACCGTTGGCAGCAGCTGCTTCGTAGCAACGCCGGATGACATCGACGGCTACATAGGGCCGTACCCCATCGTGCACACCAATGAGAGAGCAGCGGGGATGGACACAGGCCAAACCGTTCTTCACGGAGTGGAACCGCTCCTTGCCACCATCAGCGATGGTGATGGGAATGTCGAACCCATACTGCTGGCATAGTCCGTTCCAATAGTCGTGCTGGTCTTTTGGCAAGACTACCACCAGCTGCATCGTAGAGTCGAAGTTGTGGAACCGCTCGATTGTATGCATCAGGATGGGTTTGCCATCCACCACTATGAATTGCTTGGGGATGTTGCCTCCCATGCGCAGTCCCTTTCCGCCTGCCACGATGATAACTGCAAGCCCCTTCCGACTCCCCCAAGGGGGAGAGATATTTAATGAGCTCATAATTATGAATTATACATTATGAATTAATAAGGCCACACCATTCCGGCTTTTACTTTTTCACAAGCTTCGGGACCTAAGAGATAGTCCACGATGGCATAGCCGAAGTCGAGGGCTGCACCCGGACCATGTCCTGTGATGAACTGTCCGTCGGTCACAGCTGCCTGGTCGGTGATGATGGCTCCCCACTGTGCGTCCTCGCATCCTGGATAGCATGTGGCTTTGACACCACGAAGGAGTCCCAGACGTCCATAGACGAGTGGAGCAGCGCAGATAGCTGCCAGCGGTGTGCCAGCCTTGTAGTGTTGCATGATGACCTCTTGCAGCGGTGCATACTCGCTGAGGTTGGTGCTTCCTGGCATTCCGCCCGGCATGACCAACATCGCAGCATCGCTGAAGTCAGCTTCTTCAAACAGCATATCAGCCTTGACGGTTACACCCAGTGCACTCTCCACCAACAGATTACCAGTGATGGATACAGTCTTGATGGTCAGTCCTGCCTTGCGGCAAACGGTGACTGGCGCGATTGCCTCGGTTTCCTGGAAACCTGTGGCAAGGAATAGATAGATCGGTTTCATGTTGCAAATATAATCATTTAATTATAAAGTCCGTACGTTTTCTTTCTACCAAATAGCAAATCCATAGGAAATGAATGGTCGGGGCGCAGATTCATGGGATGTGAAGGTCAACGTAGCATGCAGGGATGAGTTGCAGCAATTACGGCATCGTAGCCGTAGGGATCGGACCAATACTCCACCGCGCCAGACTCAGGATTAGGATAGGCAGTGTAGTAGATGATGTAGAGGGGTAGGGAGGGAGTGACGGTTTGTTGCCTTATCAGACGTAGCGGACGGGGGTCGTCACGATGTTCCTCGAGATACTGCATGCCCTGTTCCGTTATGGGTTTGATGTCCATTGATATTCGCAGTCGGTCTGAGTCCCATTCCTCTAAGTCGGGAAGGGCAAAGAGGGCAAGGTCGAATGGTTTCTGTACTCGTATGCATCCATGAGACAATGCTCGTTGGGCAAGGTCGAATGCTCCACGATTGCTGGTGTCGTGCAGATAGACTAAGAAGTTGTTGGGGAATCGGAATACGATACGTCCCAGGGAGTTGCCGGCACCGCCTCGTTGTCCTACTCGTAATTTGCCCGACTGCAACTGGCTCATGCTGACATGTGCAGGATTGAGTGTGTCGCCCGAATTCAAGTTGACGATGTAGTAGCGGTTGCGGGCAAAATAGGCAGAATCGCCGGCATGAACAGACACTTCGTTCTTGATGATATTGGGCGTGATAATCCAATCGGGATTGACATCAATGCGTGAGATGCCGCTTGCCAACAGAGGGGTCTTTGTGCTTTTTTTCCCGAAGCAGATGCGCATATTGATGATGGTATCGGGACACATTGCCCATAACTGTTGGGCAGGCAGGTTGACAAGTACTCTCCGTTCGTCGGCTTGTGGCTTTTTGAGCTGCCAACGACAGCGTTCCATATTGATTGCCAGTTTATGTCGTTCTGCAACATCGGTAGATGCTGAAAGTCGGTCTTGCAGCTTCAAATATACGGAATCGTTGGGTGACGACTGACGCAAATAGTCCATTCGTTCGTCGGATGTCAGATGGCGGATGGCCTCTTCGTAATCGGGAGTTTTCACTTCATAATCGAATAGTCGTGTATAACTTTGTAACTCCTCATTGAAATCTAACTGATTCAGTAGCTTGTCAGGATTGACGAACCCATAACGCTGTCCGATGGCATAGCATACATAGGCCTGCGATAGGTTGTAGTCAAGGCGTGGCAGCAGGGTGTTGATGTCAATGCCGAGTGAATCGAATGCCAGCGTGTGAATGACGTTGAGGTCTTGGGCAATCTCAGTTAGGTGGAAAGCAGCTGTGTCGAGACCTGCTAGCGGAATCTCACGCCGCAATTGGGTCAGCAATGCATCAGCATCGCTATCTACTCCCATTCGCGTGATCCACAGCATGGGCTGTCCTGTGTCTATTTTCCCTTTGTAGTACTGGTGGACAACTGTTCGTGTGTTATTTTGTAGTTTGTCCTCGTTCAGTATATGGTTGAGTTGTTCGTTCAGTTGCAACGAGTCAATGCGATAAACATACTCTCCAAAGGCTGATAATTCAGCCTCAGTAGGTCCAAAGATGCTCGTACATGCTGAGAGCAGCATGATGGTGAGTGCACCAATGAGGGTGGGGCGTCTTGTTTTTCTTTGTAGATTGGATATCGGCATTGGAGAATTGAAGGATTGAGAATTGAAGGATTGGAAACTCTTAGGAGATAGCTCCCCAATTGATATTCGTTCGTCGCAGTTCCTGAAGATGTCGCCAGAGGATGTCGTTTTCAGGATTTCGCTCGTCGGGGTCACCATCGAGGATGGTGGTAGCCGCTTCACGTGCAAGAGTAAGGATTTGTCCGTCGGAGCCGAGGTTGGCAATCTTTAGGTCGAAAGCCATACCGCTCTGCTGGGTACCTTCGAGGTCGCCAGGACCACGTAGGCGCAGGTCAGCTTCTGCAATTTCGAACCCGTCAGTGGAATCGACCATAATCTGGATGCGCTTGCGGGTCTCACTGCTTATCTCGTAGTTGGTGACAAGGATGCAGTAGGATTGGTCGGCACCGCGACCCACACGTCCGCGCAGCTGATGTAACTGACTGAGGCCGAACCGTTCGGCATTCTCGATGACCATTACGCTGGCATTAGGTACGTTTACACCCACTTCGATGACAGTGGTGGCGACGAGTATCTGAGTCTCTCCATTGGCAAAACGCTGCATCTCGGCATCTTTCTCGGCAGGCTTCATCTTGCCATGGACCTTTCCCACCTTGTAGTCGGGGAAATGTCGGCATACCTGTACATAGCCATCCTCAAGGTTCTTGAGATCCATTTTCTCGCTTTCCTGGATGAGGGGATATACGATATAGACCTGACGGCCCTGTTCCATCTCCATCCGTACCTTGCGGTAGATGTTATCGCGATAGCTGTCGTACATGTGGACGGTATAGATGGGTTTGCGACCAGGTGGCAGTTCGTCGATGACGCTGACATCTAGATCACCGTATAGAGTCATCGCTAGGGTACGAGGGATAGGAGTGGCAGTCATGACGAGTACATGTGGAAATAGACCCACCCCCTGTGCCCCTCCCTGCGAGGGCGGGGAGTAGTTACTCGAGGATGTAAACGATTGATGGTGACCACTCCCCTCCATTACAGGGAGGGGTATGGGGGTGGGTCCACTTTTATCCCATAATTTCGCACGTTGTGCCACACCAAAGCGGTGCTGTTCATCAATAACAGCCAGACCTAAACGCATAAAAACCACATTGTCCTCAATGACGGCATGGGTGCCGACAAGGATGTGTATGCTACCGTTCTTCAAATCGCGAAGGATGGTTTCGCGCTTCTTCCCCTTCACGCTGCCTGTAAGCAGTTCTACACGTATGGGCATATCGCCGAGGAACTGACGGAGTGTTTGCAGGTGTTGCTCTGCGAGGATTTCTGTAGGCGCCATGATACATGCCTGGCAATGGTTGTCGATGGCGATGAGGGCACTCATCAGTGCAACGAGTGTCTTGCCCGATCCAACGTCGCCTTGTAGCAGGCGGTTCATCTGACGTCCCGACCCCATGTCTTTGCGTATCTCCTTCAGCACCCGCTTCTGTGCACCTGTCAGTTCGAAAGGCAGGTGGTTGTGGTAGAAACCGTTGAAAGCATCACCAATCTTAGGGAATACGATGCCACGATACTTGCGCATACGATCGCGAGCATAGCGCAGGATGTTGAGTTGAACATAGAAGAGTTCCTCGAATTTCAGTCGAACCTGTGCTTTGCGCAGTAGTTCTGCCGACTGGGGGAAATGGATGTTGCGGATAGCTTCATCGTAGGAAATGAGGTGGTAATGCTCTATTAGATAGCGGTTGAGCGTCTCAGGGAATGGCTCGTCGAACAACTCGAGGAGTTTGCTGGTGAGTTTGGCCATCGCCCCTGAGTTCAGTCCCGACCGTTTCATCTTCTCCGATGTATTGTAACTGGGCACATAGCGATTGCGGCTTTCACCGTCGAAAGGACGAGAGGGGTCAACCTTCTCGATTTCCGGATGAGCTATGTTGAGTCTGCCTCCATAGACTGTAGGTTTGCCAAACACAACGTAGGGTACGTTGAAGTCATAGTTCTTGAGTGCATACTTGATGCCTTGAAACCATACTAGCTCGATGGCACCTGTATCGTCTACCAATCGGGCAACAAGGCGTTTGCCACGCCCTTCGCCCACTACATCGGCTGAAAGAATCTGACCCATGACCTGGACATAAGGCATCGAGGCATTTATCTCGCGAATCTTGTAGATGTGAGTCTTGTCGACATACTTATAGGGATAGTAAGTCAGCAAGTCACCCACTGTGCAAATGCCAAGTTCCTTGTTGAGCAGGTCGGCACGAGCCGGCCCCACACCTTGTAGATACTTTATGTCCTGTGATCGCTGAATCATTGGTAAATGAAGGTTATAGTGCCTGTGAGAGTGATGGGTGACGAGAGAGGTTGCCACGCTGTGATATAGTTGCTTTCGACAGCCTTACCACCGGTAGCGTTGTTGGTGGCGAGAGTCACATGAGGCATTCGGTTGATACTTGGCACCTTTTTGTTGTTGACTTTCACAGCAAATGCTTTGTCGGAATGTCCATATTCTGTTGCCTGTATGGTATAGGATTTCCCTTCATGGCGTTCTGCCCATCGTTGCAGCTTTGGTGTGATATTAGTGTGGTGAGCAATCGTCATGTGGTGGCAATACACGGTGTTGTCGTTCCAAGGCATGTTATTGTTGGCAAACGCTTTCAAGGTGTTGCTTGAGAGTTCGTCGAGCACTAAAGCGACATACGACAGTTGTCGCTGCTCTACTGCAGTCCATTCGCCGGCATAGGAGCAAGCCTGTGCATTGCTAGGAAAGACGGTGATATAGGCTTTGTGGTTGGGGTAGGCTGTAATGGTAAAGCGATGGTCAACGATGCCGTGTTTCACATTGAATGTTACAATTGTTGCCTCTCCCTTCTTGTCCTTACTTACTTTCAACTTGTCGTACAGATGTTCGAACCGCAATCCGTCGTAGTTGAACGAAGGTACGTAGGCCTTGCCCAGATATGGCATGCAGACCAACGCAGAATCGTTGCGCAAGGTCAACGAGAAATCGTTAAGTCCATAACTGGCACCATAGGATAAAGGGAACATGTCCTTAACTTCAACATGGAAAGCCTTTGGAGTGAACGCTTCAGGGCTTTGTGCCCATCCCAATGTGATGGACCATGCCCAGATTAGAATGGAATAAACGGCCTGTCTCATAATGTTATTGGTTATTTGTACCTGCAAAGTAACAAAAAATAATCGAAACAACCAAGAAAAACAGCGAGAAGATAAAAAAAGTGTGCCGAGACCAGCTCGACACACTCCCGAATTGTCGTGTTTTAAAACTTATTATTAACCAGATATGAAATCAATCGATTAAACAATACCTTGAGCCATCATCAGAAAAACATTGGCTTCGCTTCGCTGCGCCGAAGTTTCCCATGAGGCTTAAGCTATTAAACAATACCTTGAGCCATCATAGCTTTGGCAACTTTCATGAAGCCGGCAACATTAGCGCCCTTCACGTAGTTGACATAACCATCAGCCTCAGTACCATACTTCACGCAGTTCTCGTGGATGTTCTCCATAATCCAGAGCAACTTTGCGTCAACCTCTTCTGCAGTCCATGACAGACGCTCGGAGTTCTGAGACATCTCAAGGCCTGATACAGATACACCACCTGCATTGCTTGCCTTACCTGGAGAGTAGAGAATCTTAGCCTCCTGGAATACTCGGATAGCCTCTGGAGTTGTAGGCATGTTAGCACCCTCTGCAACAGCGATAACGCCGTTTGCTACAAGCGCCTTAGCTGCTTCTTCGTTCAACTCGTTCTGAGTAGCACATGGGAGGGCGATGTCTGCCTTCTCGAACCAAGGTTTAGCTCCTGCTACATACTTAGCTGTAGGATACTTGTCGGCATATTCCTTGATACGTCCACGGTAAACCTGCTTCAGCTCCATGATGTAGTCGAGCTTTGCACGGTCGATACCGTCTGGATCGTAGATATAACCATCTGAGTCAGACATAGTCATTGGGATACCACCCAACTGAAGAACCTTCTCTGCAGCGTACTGAGCTACGTTACCTGCACCTGAAATCAGTACTTTCTTACCTTCAACAGTCTCGCCTTTGGTCTTCAACATAGCACGGAGGAAGTAAACGGTACCGTAACCGGTTGCCTCTGGACGGATGAGCGAACCTCCGAATTCAATACCTTTACCAGTCAGCACACCGCTGTACTCACGGGTGAGCTTCTTGTACATGCCGAACATGTAACCTACTTCGCGGCCACCTACGCCGATGTCACCAGCTGGAACGTCGATGTCTGGACCGATGTGGCGACCCAACTCCAACATGAATGCCTGGCAGAAACGCATTACTTCAGCGTTGCTCTTACCACGTGGAGAGAAGTCGGAACCTCCTTTACCACCACCCATAGGCAGGGTTGTCAATGAGTTCTTGAATGTCTGCTCGAAAGCAAGGAACTTTAAGATACCAAGGTTTACACTACTATGGAAACGGATACCACCTTTGTAAGGGCCAATAGCATTGTTGTGCTGGATACGATAACCCATGTTGGTTTGAATCTGACCCTTATCGTCCATCCATGTAACGCGGAACTGATATACGCGGTCTGGAATGCAGAGACGTTCTATGAGGTTCACCTTGTCGAACTCAGGGTGTTTGTTGTATTCTTCTTCAATAGTACCAAGCACTTCTGCTACAGCCTGATGGTATTCAGGTTCGTTGGGAAAACGCATCTTGAGGTTTTCCAAAACTTTCTTAGAATCCATAATCTTTGTGTTTTGTTGATTAATATTCAGTTTCTTTATATACTATTTTTTTGTTCTACACATTGCAGTAGGATTGTCGATTTTATCCTGTGTCTGTGTTGTGTTTCTAAAATCGGGTGCAAATTTACACATATTCTACGAAACAGCAATAGTGAAATAGCAGAAAAATACCAAAAGCATCAAAAAAAATGAAATAAGTAAGGCTTTTTGCGTTTTTTGAAGAAAAATGATACCAAAAACAGAGTTGTGTGCGAAAACGAGTTATTTATGAATTGATTATATATTATTAATAAGGTGTAGGGCTTTATAGGTTTTCCGCCCTTTGATATAATACTGCCATAAGAGTGAGAAATCGGACGTTTCTGATAGCAATGTGGATGTAGTGCGATGGGCTTGTATCTGCTGGCGGATGGTTGCATATTGGGGTTTCATTTGCTTGAATTCTTTCTGTGCCTTAAAAATAGCCTTCATGTTTTGTGGGTCACCCTTGATGAGGAACTGAAGGGCTGCCACCCAGTCGAGGAGCGTCCGAATTCTTAGTATATGTGTTAGTTGATGGTTGGGAAGATTTTTATAAAGCATTAGCAAGTTGTTGCGGAAGTTAAGGAAGGTTTTGCGTGGGTTACCTTGGTTTAGAGTGGCTCCGCCAAGATGGTAGGCAGTGGATTGTGGGATACATACAAGTTTATAGCCCATGATTCGCATGCGCCAACAGAGGTCAATTTCCTCCATGTGGGCAAAGAAACGTGCATCGAGGCCGTCTGCTTCCCAGTAGATATTAGCGCGTACCATCATGGCAGCTCCTGTGGTCCACATCACGGATGTAATGTCATCGTATTGACCATTGTCGTCTTCAATGGTGTCAAAAACTCTTCCCCGACAGTAGGGGTAGCCATATTTATCGATGAATCCGCCCGAGGCTCCTGCATATTCGAACAGCCCCCCTCCGTCTCCCCCTCTATGAGGAGCGGAATAGAGCTTTAATAACTTGGGTTGGCAAGCAGCTACTTGTTGATGGTTGTCCATATAATCAATCATAGGGGAAAGCCATCCTTCCTGCCTGATTTCCACATCGCTGTTAAGGAGGAGATAGTACTCGGCATCTACTTGTTTCAATGCACGGTTGTAACCATCGGCGAAGCCATAGTTCTTGTCCAAGAGGATGATGCGTATGCTGGGAAACTCTCTTTGTAACAGCGCGATGGAATCGTCAGTCGACGCATTGTCGGCAACAATTACTTCCACATCTTCTCTTTGAGAGCATTGGATGACGGAAGGCAGGTAGCGGTGCATCATCTCTGCCCCGTTCCAGTTTAATATGACGATAGCAACTTTGCACATAACGCATCTTTTGTTTGGTTGAATTCACCCAGTTCTACTTCAACGATTTGATTGTCTAGTTCGGGTCGGTTGGGCAGTTCCACTCTGATATAGTTTTCTGTGAATCCGTTCATGGGCTTTGTGCGCCGTGAAGTGTGCTCAAGCAGTACACGCGCAGTCTGGCCGATGTAGTGCTGATAGAAATTGTGGGTTTTCTGGTCTGACAACTCTAACAACCGCTGGGTACGGATATGTTTCTCCTGCGGACTGACCACATGGGGAATCTCCAGTGCTTTCGTTCCTGGTCGTTCGGAATAAGTGAAGACGTGCAACTGACTGATGTCGAGACTCTTGATAAAGTCGTATGCCTGTTCGAAATACGTTTCGGTTTCTCCTCGCATACCTGTCATGACATCTACGCCGATGAAACAGTTAGGCATCAATTGCTTTATGTGTTCCACCTTATGTCGGAACAATGTGGTGTCGTAGTGGCGATGCATCAGTCGTAACACTTCGTCGCTACCACTTTGTAGTGGGATGTGGAAGTGGGGCATGAACCGTTTGGAACCGGCACAGAAGTCGATGATTTCATCGGTCAGTAGGTTGGGCTCAATAGAAGAAATTCGATAGCGTTCGATGCCTTCTACTTGTTCCAATTCCTTAATCAGGTCGAAGAATGTTTCTTTTGTGGTTCGCCCGAAGTCGCCGATATTCACGCCTGTCAGCACGATTTCCTTCCCGCCTTGTGCTACCACTTGCTTGGCTTGTTCCACCATCGATGCAATCGACCCGTTGCGACTTCGACCACGAGCCATAGGGATGGTGCAGTAGGTGCAGAAATAGTTGCAGCCGTCCTGAACTTTAAGAAAGTATCGTGTGCGGTCGCCTTGCGAACAGGAGGGGAAAAAGTGGGCAGATCCCCTCTGCCCTGCGGGCATCTCCCCCTCTATGGGGAGACTGTGCGGCGTGTCCTCAAGAGTCACCCCAGCCATAGAGGGAGGGGGTATGAGCGGGTGTGTGTGTGTTTGGGGGGGAGGGTCTTGTAACCGATAGCATATCTGGTCAATAAGGTCGCTGCGCTGTTGTGCTCCCACTACGATACTGACACCTGGGATGTCACTGATGAGCTGGGGTTGAAGCTGGGCGTAGCAGCCAGTGACAGCTACAAGCGCTCCGGGATGATCCTTGACGATTTTGTGGATAGCCTGCCGGCATTTGCTGTCAGCCATAGCGGTGACTGTGCAAGTGTTGACGACACAGATGTCAGCCGTCTCGCCTTTCTTTGCCTTCGTAACACCATGTGACATCAGCATCTCGCCGAGTGTGGAAGTCTCGGCAAAGTTGAGCTTGCACCCCAATGTGAAGAATGCCGCCCGTTTCCCATCGAATACGCTGTAGTCAATCATGATGCCATTTAATTTGTATTGGAAAAACTTTGATGCAAGAGTATGCGAGCTTGCTCAATCAGCGTATCTTTCTTCTTTAATACGTCCCCCATATTCATGCTGACTTTTACGTCTGGGTCGATGCCGAATTCTATGTGTTGTTTGTTCCGATCAACGGAAACGACGGCGCTATAACGAACGCTCCATCCGCAGGGAAGCTCTTGCATGAACGGCATGCCCGACCCACCGCCTGTCTTATCACCCAGCAGGGTTACATTAGGCAGACAATGCATCATCTTTACAAAGTCGTTGGTGGCCGAATAGCACTGGCGGTTGGTGATAACGACCACAGGCTTTTGCCAACGTGTTCCTTTGGCTGGTTCCAGATAATCGGCTCTCATGGGTGAGAAGTCGTTGTGTCCTTTACCTGTCTTGTGATAGGTATAACCGACGAGGATTTTCTCGTTGGTAAAGTGTGATGCCAGACAGTCGGCATTGGTGAGACTACCACCGCTGTTGCCGCGTACGTCGATGATCAAGCCGTTGCATGGGGCGAGTATTGACAGCATGCTGCCAACGTTACCATCGCCCAGTCCGGTGTTAAAACTCTCACATCTCACATAGCCGATATTGTCATCCAGAATTATGTATTTGAGGCTGGCAGCTATGTAGTAGTCATGTCCGAGATAACTGCGTGCTATTGAATCGTAGTAGTTTTCTGGTTCGTCTTCCCAGTAGCTCCAGTTGCGACCGAGGTCGAAGGACGCTCCAAGGTTGACGTGTCCGTCTTTCAGTTCGCCTATCATGGCACAGCACACCTCGAACAGCTGGAGGTCGTTCATTTTCGGTGACAGTTTCTTGCGATAACGATCATGTACCTCGTTCCAGTCAACGCCCAGTTCTGCTTGTTTATAATCGAAAAAGCAATAGCGCTCGTCAATGAGTTGCCACAAGGCATCGAGATTGCCCTCTGGTGTATCGGCAGTGGGCAACTCTTCGTCCACACATGCCGTCATCAATAATGCGATGGCAGGGTATAATAATGTAATAATACGCTTTTTCATAACTTCCAGCCGATTAAGAGTGAATGACTATAGGAATGATAGCGGAGGCCATTGTACTTTGTCTGGTCCATCACACCATTGTATCCGACATACCACCGTTTACCGAGCAACGGGAAGTTGAGCAGCAATCGATGGCGCAACGAGGGGGTGTTGACGAAATGGGCAAAAACGCAGTTATGGTCGTAGTCGCCCAGCATGAACTGTTCATAGTACGACTGACCGAACTGAGGGGAATATGCAAGTCCCACGCATGGGATGTCGAGCGTGTATTCCAATTGGAAGTCCTTGTTCCACAGCGAGAAGTCGTAGGTGACTATCGCTGAGAGGTCAGCCATCAATGAGAGACGTGCCTGGGCTGGATTGTTTCCATTGCGGTCGTTATATAGTCCGCCTACATAGAGGTAGCCCATCGGACCTGCATTGACGGTGAAGTCTCCGATACTCCTGCGCAAAAGATGATAGGCGGATTGTATGTACAAGCCAATGTCGTACTCGCGGACATTCCGCGCCATATTTTCCATGCTAGAGATATGTAGTCCTATCTCGTCGAACCCTTTCTTACGGATGCTCTCGCAGATAACATCCAAGCGAGCGTCGTTGTGTTTGTAGGAGTAGGGCGACAGATAGGTATCCATCACATTTGCCGATCCTATACCGACCAGCAAACGACGGTTGCGGGGTGTTGTTGTATCCTCTTGCGCCAAGGCAAAAGAAGACACCGCGATGGACAATATGATAAATATCAGTCGAATCATGTCTTAGAATAATTCAAGTTGGATGGGACTATCGTCATGAGGGGGATTGGTCTTGTGATACTCCTCATCGGATATCGGCTCAGGTTCTGGCTCAGGATCTTCTGGCTCAGGTTCTGGTTCTGGTTCAGGCTCAGGTTGTGGTTCGGGTGCTGGACTTTCTGGACTTTCTGGAATATCTGGGCTTTCTGGGCTTTCTGGAGTTTCTAGACTTTCTGGACTTTCCGGAACTTCCGGAGTTTCCGTAGAATCTGGTTCTTCTGGTGTTTCCTGCTCATCCTGTATCTCAGTCACTTGGTCGAGTGCCCATGTGGTGAGGCGTTTGCCTTTCGCCTTGAATCCTTTCACGGCAATAAACTCCTCCACATCCATCTCTTGTGGACCACGGAAAGTGTCCGGCTCCTTGAAGGTGAGCTCAAGGCGAGGCGATGGGGTGTCGGTAATCAGTATCATAGTCGATGCAGGATTGTCGCCCAAGAAGTTCTGATGTTTCAGAGAAGCGTCTATAGTGAACCGCTTGATGTAAGGCAGTCCCTGATTGTCGGCATCCCACAACACAGCGGTCCAGACTTTCTCGCTGTTGTATTTCTCTATGCGCAGGATGTTTTGCTCGTAGTGATTGTTGATGTCGAAGTTCGTGACGTAGAATTCGCCATTGTTGAGTATCACAAGTATTTGGTCCTCGTTGAAGAACTCGCCGAGGTATACGCCGTGGTTTTCGTAGTTAAGACGCATCACATCGTTGTCGAACCATACGTCGCGGCCACCCAGTGTACTGCCTCCATGCGATTTCAGTCCGATACGCAGCACGTCATATTTTGTGAGGATGTTACCTCGTGCACCGCGTCCCTTCACGTCTATCTCACTGAAGTCTTGATCGAACACCAATTTCTTGACTTTTGTCTTCTGCTGTTCTTTCAGTGTAACCTTGATGATTTCTGCTTCACCGTTTGCATTAGCGGTGAAGTAGGTGATGCGTGACTTCGGCGTACCCATCGTCACATCGTATTCTCGGTCTCTGTTCAGGGTCGGCACGTTGAAACGCTTCATGTAGGTGATGCCGCTCTTTCCGTCCTTGTAGCATACGTTGTAGATGGTACGGGTGTCGTTCTTCTTGAATACAGCCACATGAATGATTTCTGTCTTGCGCTTCTCGTTTTTTGCTTTTTCTGTCTCGCCCACAAACACTTTCTCGGCCACCTTCGTGACTTTATACGTACCATCTTTGTAGAAGATGATAATGTCGTCGAGGTCGCTGCAGTTGCAGATAAACTCGTCTTTCTTCAGGCTCGTACCGATAAAGCCGTCAGTGCGGTTGATATAGAGTTTTTGATTGGCTTCAGCTACGGTTGCTGCTTGGATGGTATCGAAGTTGCGTATTTCAGTGAGGCGTGGATGCTCTTCTCCGTATTTTTTCTGGAGGAATTTGAACCAGTCGGCAGTAACTTCCACTAGATTGTTCAGGTCGCGGGCAATGTCTTCCAGTTCCTTTTTGATTTTGGCAATCAGTTCGTCGGCTTTGTCTTTATTGAATTTCAGGATGCGTTGCATCTTGATTTCCAATAGGCGGAGTAGGTCGTCACGTATTACTTCACGCACAAAGTCTTTCTTGAATGGCTCCAATCGCTCGTCGATATACTTAAGGGCTGCATCTGTACTCTCTGCATTTTCGAACGGTTTGCCTTTATAAATACGTTCTTCGATGAAGATTTTCTCCAGTGAGCAGAAGTGCAGTTGCTCCAGGAGTTCATCGCGGCGGATTTCCAATTCACGTCTAATGAGATTCTTGGTATAATCAACAGATCTGCGTAGCACATCGCTCACTGTGAGGAACTGTGGCAGATGGTTATCGATGACGCAGCAGTTCGGACTGATGCTGATTTCACAATCGGTGAAGGCATAGAGGGCATCGATGGTCTTGTCGCTCGACACTCCTGGCATCAGGTGCACCAGTATCTCCACGTTTGCTGAGGTGTTGTCGTCGACCTTACGAGCCTTGATTTTACCTTTGTCGATAGCCTTTAGAATAGAATCGATGAGGGTTGTCGCAGTCTTTCCATACGGTATTTCGCGAATGACGAGAGTCTTTTGGTCCAACTTCTCAATTTTTGCGCGCACTCTTACCATACCACCTCGCTGTCCGTCGTTGTACTTTGATACATCGATCGAACCTCCCGTCAGGAAGTCTGGGTAGAGTTGGAATGGTTCGTTGTGCAGATAGCTTACGGCAGCCTCGCACAATTCGTTGAAGTTATGCGGTAGAATCTTGGTTGAGAGACCTACGGCGATACCTTCTGCTCCTTGAGCTAACAGCAGCGGGAATTTGACAGGCAGGGTGATAGGCTCCTTGTTTCGTCCGTCATACGACATTTGCCATTCTGTAGTTTTGGGATTGAACACAACATCGTTGGCAAATTTCGACAGGCGTGCTTCAATATATCGCGCAGCTGCTGCATCATCGCCTGTGAGGATGTTTCCCCAGTTTCCCTGACAGTCAATCAATAGTTCTTTCTGTCCCAACTGCACTAACGCGTCCTTGATGGAAGCATCACCATGAGGGTGAAACTGCATGGTGTGTCCCACGATATTTGCCACCTTGTTATAGCGCCCATCGTCCATACGTTTCATCGAATGGAGAATTCTGCGCTGCACAGGTTTCAGTCCGTCTTCAATATGTGGAACTGCTCGGTCAAGAATGGTTGACGAGGCGTAATCCAAGAACCAAGTTTGATACATCCCACTCAGATGATGAGTGATACTGTCTTGCATCTTCGTGGGATCATAATCGCTATGGGGAGCGTTCGTTTCGTCGGTGGAAATCTCTTCTATATCGTTGATATTTTCATCCATTTTTATTCAATTTGCAGCAAAGATACGAAATATTTACGATTTACGATTTACGATTTACGATTTTCTTCATTTTTTTTACCTTTTACCTTTTACCTTTTACCTTTTTTTCGTAACTTTGCAAACAATAAATGCTTATTAATATGAAATTTCAAATCGACGGAGTCAAACTACAGTTCAACTGGATTACTTTGTTTCTTTCCATCTCATTTGTCTTGCAGTCCGCTACAGTGTCTGCCAAGAAGCCTACAAAGGATCTTTTTCCCGACGGAACAGAGGTGCCTGCTTGGTTTCGTGATACCACACATGTCGATATTTCGCATTTAGGTCGTCAGTATCGCATCACCGATTATGGAGTGATGATGGATGGTAATATCTACACGCAGCAACTGCAAGCGCTCATTGACCGTATGGCTGCTGATGGGGGTGGGGTGATGGTCATTCCTTCGGGAACATTTATGTCTGGAGCATTGTTTTTCCGTCAAGGCACACACCTCTATCTTGAGAAAGGTGCAGTGCTGAAAGGTTCTACCGATATCAGCGATTTTCCAGTGATGACAACACGTATTGAGGGAGAGACTTGTAAGTACTTCCCCGCACTGGTCAATGCAGACAGGCTGGATGGGTTTACCATCTCAGGCGAAGGAACCATTGACGGGAACGGGTTGCCTTATTGGAAAGCTTTTTGGTTGCGACGTAGTTGGAATCCTCAGTGTACGAATAAGGACGAACAGCGCCCGCGATTGGTTTATATCTCTAATTGCAAGAATGTGCAGATCGAGAACGTCAGTCTGCAGAACTCGCCCTTCTGGACGACCCATTATTATAAGTCAGAGAATGTCAAACTGCTCAATCTGCATATTACTTCCCTCTATAAACCTGTACGTGCGCCTTCTACCGATGCTATCGACATCGATGCTTGTAAGAACATGCTGGTGAAGGGATGTTATATGTCAGTTGATGATGACGCAGTAGCTCTCAAGGGCGGTAAAGGCCCATGGGCAGACGATCCTAAAAAGATGCCGGAGAATGGTGGAAATGAAAACATCATTATCGAGGATTGTACTTTCGGATACTGTGCCAGCTGTGTCACTTGTGGAAGCGAGTCTATCTACGATCATAATATTGTTTTGCGTCGTATTAAGGTTGATGAGGCCACTAATCTGCTGTGGCTCAAGATGCGCCCCGATACACCCCAGCACTACGAGTACATCACCGTTGAGGATATTACGGGTAATGCGAAGAACTTCCTCTTGGTGCGCCCTTGGACACAGTTCTACGACCTCAAGGACCGTAAAGACACCCCGATGTCGTACAGCAACAATATCACGATGCGGCGTATCAATCTGGACTGCTCCACATTCTTCAATGTCACACCAAGAGAAGACCAGTACCATCTCCGTGACTTCCTCTTTGAGGATTGTACCATTCAGGCAGGTAATGCCGACTTCCATCCTGAGTATATCGAACACCTGATTGTCAAAAACGTCAAAGTAAATGGAACCCTATTAAATAATTAAACATTATTACCTTTTTACAAACAACATTAAAAAAACAACTTTATGAAAACTTTCAAGTTTATGCTCATCGCAGCATTGCTCATGATAGGCGGAGCCTTCGCATGGGCAGCAAAGGTCGATAAGGCCATCAGCATCAAAGTAGGTACAAAGACCCGTAAGTATCGTCTGTATGTGCCTAACAACGTAAAAGAAAACACCGCACTCGTATTCTGTCTGCATGGCACAGGTGGCTCATCCGACAACAAGCAGCCGTCGTTCGATGCTATCGCTAACACTGAAGGTATCATCGTGGTCTATGGTCATGGAGAGAATGTCCGCTTCCCGTTCTTCGGCAATATGGAGTTGCCTGGATGGAATTCTACGGGTGAATGGAGCAACGATTGTGACTATCTTCTTGCTGTTATCGAAGATGTAGCTAAAACCTACACGATTGACCGTAAGCGCATCTATTGCTGCGGATTCTCCAATGGTGGTATGATGACCTATACTGTAGCAAACCTTCTTGCTGACAAGTTCGCTGCGTTCGCCTCCATCAGTGGATACCCCATCAACGAGTTCCACCTCCACCATACAGGCTGCCGTCCCGTTCCTTTCCTTCATATTCATGGAAAGAGCGACGATTTCGTGAAGTATTCACTTGTGCCGAATATCATCTATAATATGGTTGCACGCAATGGTGCCAATCCTACGCCTGTCGTAACTACCAAGTCTGGTAAATATAAAAAGAGTGTGTTCGAGGCCACTGAGGGAGGATTCCCGGTCGTCTATTATGAAATCGACGGTATGGGACATAACCCAGATACCAACAACACGGAAGACGGCAACTCCGCAAAGACGATGTGGAACTTCATGAAGCAATACACCCTCGACTCTCCTTGCGACACCACCCTCAAATGGCGTCCAAACCTCGAACAGGAAGGTTGGGAGCCGAAGAAACATGGATGGACGCTTAATAGCGGTCTTACCATCTGTTCTTTTGCCAAAGAGCAGGATACGGGCTCTAATGGTAATGCTAATTCCTATCCGTCGCTCCAATTCATCAAGGGCAACTATCGACTCACCTTCAATGCAATCGGCGAAGAGGGTAAGACTGTCAACGTACAGCTCAAGCGACTCTCAGGAAAGAAAGATGTGGTGTTTAAGGAAACTGTAGAAGTGGGCAACAATCGTGCCATCGAGTTCGAAATCCCGGATAAGTGGTGTGAGTTCAGCCTCAGTTTCACCAAGACAGCTTCGGCTGACGATATCAAGATCGAAGCAATCGAAATCCACTCCTACGACCCCAATGCAGTAGGAATCCGCAACATCACTTCTATTCCTTCTCAAGACGAGACTTCTATTTACAACTTACGAGGCCAGCGCATCAATGCGATTCATAAGGGTATCAATATTCTTAATGGTCGCAAAGTACTTGTGAAATAAAAGGTCGAAGGTCAAAAGTCAAAGGTCGAAGGTCAAATTTACATTCTACATTTACCATTTACCATCAGACCTTAGACCGATTCCCAGAACAGTAAACGACTTAGTCCCTATCTCTTAGTACGGGAAATTTCTTACGGAATCGCTGCAGTTCGTTCATGTCAAGTTCGGCTGCAGCGGTTTCTGCTTTTCCTGGGGTACACTGAGCGATGGTGTGTCCGTAAGCATCATGAATCACGGAGTCACCTACGTATTCCCCCTGCTTGTCGTGAGCCTGTCTTTCCTGAGCCTGTCGAACGGGTCGAACCGACTTGTCATTCCCAACGATATTCACACCTATCACAAAGCACTGGTTCTCCAACGCACGTGCTTTGAGTAGTGTCTGCCATACCTCTCGCCGTTTCTGAGGCCAGTTGGCTACATAGATGATAGCATCATAATCTTCTCTATTGCGACTGAACACGGGGAAGCGCAAGTCGTAGCATACCTGTAATAGGAAACGCACACCTTGCCACTCTACAACCACTCGCCGTTCACCTGCTGCATACATCTCCTGCTCACCCGCATAGCTGAACAGATGCCGCTTGTCGTAATACTCATAACTGCCATCAGGACGGACAAAATATAGACGGTTTCTTAAAAGTTGTTCGCTTCTTGAATGTGGTAAGTCCGTCCCTTGAGGGAAGGATTTAGGAAAGGCTGCCACACTTCCTGCAATCGCAGCGTTCCGCCTTCGCGCTTGCTCCAGCATCCAATTAAGGATTCGCTGTCCATGTTCCTCAGCCCCCTTAGCCATGAATCCAGTTGCAAACATTTCTGGCAGCACATACAGGTCTGCACCTGTCTGCCCGTCCATCAAGGCCGAGATATGCTGGAGCGTCCACTCTACATCCCGCTCTCGAATCTCATGTTGTACAATCGCTACCTTCATCTTATGATTCGTTATCGACTTATTGTAGAATCCTATCTAATCTTCCCAAGGGTATCCTGCGCCGAAATAGCTGTAGCGGTTATTGTCAGGATTAACAACCAGTTGTTCTACAACAATTTCAGGGTCTATCATGATAATCTTCAGCTTGTGGGTACCTGGAGTCACATCACTGAAATCGACCTCCAGCCATCGGATGTTGTCGAACACCTCAGAGCGTCGTTGCTGCATCCTCCCGTTTACAACTCCGCTCAACGACAGACGGCTACGTGGAGGCAGGGGCTTCAACACTTTCGATACCGCTAGGTTCTGTGGTGTGTATTCCGAGAAGGTGTCAACCATTCCACGACGCGCATCGATGGTCTGCATCGGTTGGTCATCGAGCTGTACGCCAATCCGCAAACCACGAGCAGGCACCACATCCATCGTAGGCAAGATGCCAATTGCAATCTTTCCTTCTTCCGTCAACACAACTTTATATTCCAATGCTGGACCTTTTCCGCTCTCGTCGGATGGGCGCATCACGTTTTGAATACCCATACAGCCCTTTCCACGTCCCAGGCCGGGCAGGAATATCCATCCTTCGTCTTTATGGGAGAATTGATAGGCAGGGATGGAATATTCCTTTGTGTCTTTCGATGCAGAAAGGTCATAGTTCACTCTGAATCCGAGTGTCAGTGGGTTTCGGTTACGATTAGGGATCGACCACTGAGTATAGCCAATATGATTGTCCGACATCATGCCATCCCACTTCCCACCTGCTATTCCTTTATGATAGTGTTCGGTAAGCTGACGGTCTTTCTCCATGAGCAATTCGATGGTAAGACTGTCGCCCATGGTGGCGGCATTATAGATTTCTGCAAGGTTGGCGCTCGCCACAGCGGGGTAGTATACTAATTGATAGAAGGCATCCTGAGCCTCTGCAGGAATGCGCTCTTTCAAGGCTTCACAGCGTAGTACAAGCTGCTTCCACAGTGAGCCGATATGGAGCATTTCCTCGTGGTTGAAGATGCCAGGATATTGTACCTCAGGCTTGCGCATCAGGTTCAGTTTCGAATACTTTGCAATAATGTCGGCACACTCGTTTGCATCCGCTTTCGTGAGACAGGGCAATGTCCGTTGTGTCCATCGCTGAAGCCACGCCTGCTCATCGCCTGGACGAAAATTTGGGGCAGTCCAGGCGTAGTCCATGATGAACGAGATGGGCATCTCCTTGGGCTTCAAGTCGCCCACATTGATAATCCAGATACGGTCGATACCGCTCTGATAAGCTAGGTGTAACTGTTCACGTAGTTTGGACGCTGTGGTGGTGTTTACCCAGCGGTCATTCCACGGACCGCCGTTCATGTCTATATGGTAATACAGACCCAGCCCTCCCTTGCGTTTGCGCTCAGCTTCTGTGCCCTTACGACGGATATAGCCCCAGTTGTTGTCGCAGAGCAACAGCGTTACATCATCGGGCACAGAGAAGCCCGCATCATAGTAGCGTTGCACCTCAGTGAAGATAGCCCATAGCTGAGGAACGGCATCTGGTCGTCCATAGATATCCTTGATAATCTGTCGCTGGTCGTCAATCACGTTGCGCAGTGTTTGCATATTCTCTGCATCATCACCTTTACCCATCGCCACGTCACCGTCGCCGCGCATACCGATAGTTACGATATTGTCGTAATCCTTATTGCGTTCCATCCCTTCGCGGAAGAACTTGCTGACACGTTCCTTGTTCGTGACGTAGTCCCACGGTCCAATCTCGTTCTTGCGTCTTACATATTCCTGATGTGCCCGCATCATCGGCTCATGGTGCGATGTTCCCATCACGATACCCATCTCGTCAGCCAGACGAGGACTTTCGGGGTCGTCTTCATTGAATGCCGAGTCCCACATGGCGGGCCAGAAATAGTTGGCTTTCAGACGCAGCAGCAGTTCGAATATCTTCTCATAGGCTTTTGAGTTTACTCCTCCAAAGTGCTTTTGACACCATGTGCCAAACGAGGGCCACTCGTCGTTGATAAAGATACCACGATATTTCACAAAGGGAAAAGCCATCTCAGAATCATTCACATAATAATTATACCACAATTCATCTTTGTGGACGATAGGCGCATCTGCCATCCAGTACCAAGGTGATACGCCAATATATTCAGAAAGGGTGTAGATGCCGTAGATCGTACCGCGCTTATCGCTACCTGCGATAATCATGTTATCGTCAACGACGGTGATAACGTATGCTTCCCACCGATCCTTTATCTGCTTCACATTAAGTTTTTTCTTCTTAATCAGCTTATCGATGATTTGGCTTTTACCAATTGTCCCGACAATAATGGAAGGTTGGTGTAGGGGAACAGACGTGTCGAACTTGACAGGAGATGCCACACCCGTAACTTTCCTTACATCATCGCTGAGGTTATTTGCTGCACGAAGCACACCCTTCCAGTCGTTCTCGTCTATGACGATGGGGGTAGCCTTACCATCCTTAACAATATCGAATCGCTCTGGATTTATTACTGTTGCCGAGGCAACTATCGATGTCCACAGGAACAATACTGTTACTACTATTCTTGCCATTTCTTTCAGTGTTAACTTTTAGCCCTTAACCTTTTACCTTACATAGACCTTCTTTCCACCGATGATATTCAATCCCTTCTGCGGAGCAGCCATCTTCTGTCCTGCAAGGTTATAAATGGCATCTTTTTTAGTCTTATCAACAATCACATTTTCCTTGATGCCGCTTGCGATTCCATTTTCTTCGCCCAGGATGAGCCATCGCTGCTTGGTTTCCGTCTGGTCGTTGTAGAAGCTTGTGCCGCTTACTGCTCCGTTCGTGCTTCCTGTCATCGCTGATGCAGAGGCTCCGTTGGCCTTCAGCATCCAATAGCCGCGCAGCTTATAGCTCTTTCCTCCGTTCTTCCATGTGGTCTGGTTGCGGCTCGGCATCAGTTGCAGTTTCTCATTGGCTGTTGGGGTCTCACGTTTCGTTGTGGTGAACTTACTGCCGTTGTATGTGATATACGCACCTGTGCCTACGTTGCGGAATGAATAGTATTGGGTCTTGGGGTCGAACGTGATGGTCCATGCAAAACTTTCATCGCTTCCGAGGCTTTCAGTAGCCACTTCCGTCCATTTCAGTCCTGTGCTTGTTGCCTGCAGGTATGCCTTCTGGAATCCGAATGCTTCGTCTTCATTCTGGATATAATACCATTGGTCGTCAGCGTAATCGTAGGTATAAGCTGGTGTGGCGAAGCAGTTGCCTGTAGGCTGTACACCATCCTCGTGCAGACCTTCGATGATAAGTGCGTTTCCGTAGTACAATAGGTCTGTACCACTATCTTCCTGTGCTCCGTTGATGCCGTATGGCCACATGTGCTGCGAGTCGCCATGCAGCTTGGATGAGTTGTTGTTGTCCCAGAATTGGAGCACCTCATTGGCTCTCACACCAGTCCACACACCGTCAATCAGCATGCTCCACCAGCCTCCGATGGTACCTACACCCACACCGTGAGCAGCCTCGTGCATGATGGTACCGGTACGCTGATAGGCTGAGTTAGGTCCTACTCGCATGCTGCCGCCGTAGCTGCAGTCGGCTGTTGGGGTACCTGCTCCATACGACACGCTGAGGTTCACTCCCTGGATGTTCATCAGGTCGTTCCATATTCTTGTGCCGTTCTTCAGGGCGTAGCTGATGCGGTCGTTCTCCTCCGTGCTTCCACCGTTGTTATACCAATAGGTCATAGTTCCCTTCGGTATGGTGATAATCTTCAGTTCGTCGCCGTATGCCACCTGGTATCCTTCGGTCATCACATACGGACGTGCGTAATACACGGTTGCCGGTTTAAGGTTCTCCATCACGTAGATGAGGCCGTTGTTCGAAAGCGTACGGGTTGACTTCTCGTCAAAGAAGGTAGGGTTGTGCTCCGTGCTGTAGCAGAAACCTGCCTGTTTCAGTTTTGCACCATTCAGTTTATATGTGAATCGTCCGAATGCCATCGTAGCACCGCGAGCGTGGCGCTTGTCGGTCGTGATGGTCGGAACGGCTCCAGTAGGCGATTGCATCATAAACAGCATCTTGGCATCGTCCAGACGGTCGATTGCTGCATACAAGTCTTCGTTTTTGTTCGTTTCACTTTTGTAGGTCGCACGTGCTGCTTCGATGGCGGTGCTGTAATCGTCCGAACCAGGTGCGCTTCCGTCGCCCAGCGTTGTTACGGCCTCGTTGATAGCAGCCCCTAATGCTGCGTAAGCCTCGACCGACAGTCGTGCTTCTTCTGTGATAAGACGAAGTTGGGTAGACACGTTGGTGATCTCACTGATGCGTTTGAATTCTTTTACCTCCCATGCTGCATCAAGGTAAATCGCCAGCGCATTCTTTATACTACTGTGCATTTTCAAGTTGAGGTATTGCCCACCATTATCCATATAGCGTTGCAGAGCATTGTATAAGTCCTCATCCGTACTGCCGATATAATACAAACGGAAGTTGTCGCATGCCAGCCAGTTGCCTGTAGCCCCTTCGGCAACGAATCCTATCTCCACATCGTTTTCGATGTTGGTGAATGTCAGCGTATATTGCTTGCGGGTAGTCACCTTTTGGCTGTCGATATTCGCCACAATCCATGCACCGTTCTGTGCTCTCGACGGAGTATCTTCCTGAATGTTCTGGGCAGCTGCTTTCAGTTGATACTTACCCACAGGCAGGTCCTTCAGTGTCTGAACCACACTTCCGTCGCCCACCTTGCTGCCTTTGCTCACCCAACGTTCCACGTATGTGCTGCCAGCCTTCAACGAGAAGGAACTGTTGCCCTGAGCAACCATTCCGTTCACCGTCCAGCCTTCTGTGCCGTCCTCGAAACTCGGGTTGGTGATAAGGTTGGTCCAGTCGAGCGGATTCTCCTCAGAAGCGTTTGCTTTGCGATAAATATTCATCTCGACATCCAGACCTGAGATTGACTCAGCGATAGATTGGCTAGTGCTCGATTCATTATCGTAAACAGCCTTTGCTTCATTCATCACTGTTTTCAGCCATTCTGCTTCCTTACCCGACCCGTCGCCATACAGTTGCTCAGCCTCTGCTATCTTGGATTTCAACTGTTCGCGCAAGGCGTCGATGCTCACACCTTTATAGATGATTACGAACCCCTGCCAGTTGAGCCATTGCGAACCGCTCTTCATCGCTACCTCAAGCGTCACTTCTTCAAAACCGTCCGACATCACATCGCGTGCCCATGCAACAGCACCTCCATGAGCCAGCGCCTGTCCACACGACTTCATGCCATCGGGTTGGAAGTAGTTTGGTCCTTTCTTCCAGTTATTATCTGTTGCATTTGTCACCCCGAAGTCTATGGTGCTCATCAGTGGAACGGTTGTCTTCACGGTGTTCAAAGCCGTTACGGTGAAGGTCGGAGCAGCATCGCTACCGTCTTGACGATACAAGCTGTGGAACCCTATGTCATAGGTACCGATTGGAAGTTCAACAGGTTGGATGAGCGAGGTGACAGCATGATAGCGTTCGAACTCTGCCCAACTGAAAGCAGGGCTCCCTTTGTCCCATCCATCGGTTGACCCACTACCCACCATGTCGGCATTCTGGGGCATGAACGACACATCGAGAGGTGTCGTGATGTCGGCATAGACCACCCAGAACAGCTTGCGGGCAGCCTTCTGCAAACGCTCTGTCGTAACATCCAACGCAGAGTACTCCTTGTAGGCACTTTGCAATGCATCTTTATAGGATTCAGTCTTGCCTGCATCTGCCAGCACCTTATAGATATAATACAGTTGGCGCTTTGCTTTATAAAGTGCATAGTCGCCATTCGTCACCGAAGTCTCCTTGATGAATGCCCAGTGAGTCATGCCCTGTCCGTCTTTCAGCGTAAGCGGACCGCCATAGGTCCAAGCCACATCAAGTGGAGCCTCCAACGAGGTGTTCTGCAGTGTATATACCCGACTGCCCTCAGCAGTCTCGGTGAAGGCGAACTTCGCATTGGTAGTACGGTTCACCACCACATTGTTCGCAGTCGCATTCACACACGATATATAGTACGAAGCGTTGTTTGCCATGCGGAATCTTACCGTTCCGTCAGTACCTACAGATGCCGTACAGCGGTGAGGGGTTGATTCCTTCGTGTCCCCATTCGTTAGACGTGTAGCACATGCCTGCACGTTACTTGTCATACCATTCACCACGAAAGCATCGGCATCTACATTCAGCAGATAGCCCACCGTCGCAGACTTCACCGTACTAAG
>JAEEGJ010002032.1_pt1 | contig 168445 bp, 152 predicted proteins | sample 8958761 | NCBI WGS metagenome assembly JAEEGJ01 (sample SAMN16246546, study PRJNA631951) | gut metagenome | biome: gut microbiome; feature: rumen; material: RS-attached | host: Bos | place: Iran: Karaj | collected 2018-10
TATATCTCTTTTGCTATGGCAGTTTTCCGGGTTATTATGTATTTTCCCTGAGTATATTTCATAGCTACCTCCTGTACGCAAATATTTCCTGTATATTATACCATAAATTCAAAAAAATAGCAACAGGCGCAATAAAAAAAGCTCTCATCCGTATCACGTTTTAATGTCAGAAGTGATTTCCCGACATTATCAGCAAGCAAAATCCGTTGCTTTCTCTCATTTTTCATCAGAAAAAGCTGCTCGTAATACGGACTTATTTGCATTTTCAGTCGAAAACTCATATAGTCTTTAAGATAATGCAGAAACTTTCCGCTGTAATTATCTTCTGAACAGGCATAGAATCTATACATAGCCTTTTATGGAGGTAACTATGAAAAAAATTTCAATCCTGCCGCTTATTCTTATACTTACGTTGATAATTCCGATGAGAGCTGACAGCAGCGACAACGGCAGCATAACATATTCGGTAATAGACGGCAAGGTCACGGTGACCGGTTTCAGCGGAGAACCGGAAGAACTCATTATACCGCAGTATATCGAAAACTTCCCCGTTACCGAGATACGTGACAACGCTTTCTGCCGCTGCACCACATTAAGAAACATTACGCTCCCCAATACATTAAGAGAGATAGGTCATCACGCCTTTTTCGGATGCATATCTCTCGAACGCATAACACTTCCCCAACAAACCGAAAAACTCGGTATGGGATGTTTTGAAGGCTGCACTTCACTGAAAGAAGCACACCTTTCGGATAGTCTTATCATTCTCCCCGACTCATGTTTCAGAAGCTGCACCTCTCTCAAAAGTATCGTTATTTCACAGAACACAACAGAGATAGAGAAATTCTGTTTCTGCGGATGCAGTTCTCTTGAATATGTTTCGCTCAACGGCAAGCTCAAGACAATCGGACTCGGCTCATTTTATATGTGTGATGCTATGAATAACATCTATATACCGCCGTTTGTAACATCAATCGGCAGCGAAGCTCTCGGATACGGCGAGGGCGGTATAAAACTTCCGATGAAAATTACGGGCAGCGGCGATTCTGCCGCCGAGGACTATGCTTCTACAAATGATATTGATTTTTCTGATGCTCCGGAAACAGCCGCAACATTCGTTCCTGCAAAAACGAATAACGCTCCTGTTGGACTTCCTCCTGCACTTGCAGCTTCCGGCGGACTGTTTTTCATACTTACCGCATTACTTGCACTCAGGCAGTATCTTCGCTCACGGAAATAACTCTTAACGTCTGATACCTACCGGATGCGCGTCGCCTATTTCCTTTGGATTGAACATACCAAGTCGCTTATCCTGCATTATGACCGCATGGCATACCGCACCATAGCCATACCTGCGGCGTATCGAATCCACAGCGCGGTTTATACTGTCTCTGCGCTCATCGCGCTTTACCTCTCCCCACAGATCAAGCTGAATTTCTTCGCTGTAAGGCACAAGATCAGATGCGCATACTGTCAGACTTCTTGCAGTCGAAGAAGTGCCGCAAATACTCCTGAAAAGCTCCAGCGCTTTTTCAGCTATGCGTGAGCTGTCGGATATATTGCAGCTGAAATGCCCCTGTTTACAGATGTGATCGAGCTTTTTATCCCTTACGTTTATAGAGACGGTACGGCAGCAAAGTCCGTGTTTTCGCAGCTGAGCAGCTACATTTTCGCTGAGAGCATATATCAGTATCCGAACATCATTCTCGTTTTCAAGATCACGATACGGTGTATGTCCGCTGCTGACTGATTTCGGTGGTGTTTTCTCGTCATAACGCATAACGCGTGAATCATCGAGTCCGGCAGCATATTTCCAGAGCTCAGGTCCGAATTTTCCGAGCCAGCTGCGAAGCACATCAGGACCTGTTTCGGCTATCTCACCTATCGTAAATACTCCGTGACTACGCAGGCTTTTAAGCATAGCTCTGCCGACTCCGAGCATATCCTCCGCCGGAAGCCCCCATACCTTTTCACGGAAATTGTCCTCGTCTATCACGGTAACAGCATCCGGTTTTTTTAAATCCGAACCGAGCTTCGCAAAGATCTTGTTAAAGCTGACTCCGACAGATACCGTAAGACCATAGGCACTTTTCACACGACAGCGTATCTCTTCTGCGATAGTATATGCATCCTTACGGTTGCCGGTAACATCAAGCCAACATTCGTCTATACCAAAGCTCTCGAGCAGATCGGTATACTCGAAGCAAATCCCCTTGAACAGCTTAGAGAACTTGTTATACCGCTCAAAATGCGGCTCAACTGTTATAAGACCGGGACACTTTGCCATAGCCTGCCATATCGTATCACCGGTCTTTATGCCGAACTTTTTTGCAAGCTCGTTTTTAGCAAGAACAATACCGTGTCTGTCCTGCTTGCTGCCGGCTACGGCGCAAGGTACCGTCCTGAGCGAAGGATCATAGATGCTTTCAACTGATGCAAAAAAATTATTGCAGTCAACGTGAAGTATGCTGCGTTTCATATAAGTCACCTCGATGCGAATATTAGTTCCGAATAAACGTTCTGCCATTATTATAGCACATACATTCGATTTTGTCAAGACGCTTATTTCAGTTATTCTTCCTCGCTGCTTTTTTCACCGCGCCTGTTGCTATTTTTTCATATATATGGTATAATTAATAAGATATTGCTCAAAGCACTACAATCATTATACTACCCGGAATGTCAGGAGGTATACCGTGAAACCAGCTTTACTTGTCATTGATATGCAAAACGACTACCTTTACGAAAAAAGAAAGCCGAAGTTCTCATATGATACTCCGGCTCTTGTTGCGTCTGTCAACAAACTGATACACAAATATCACGATGACGGATGTGACGTTATATACATACGCCACATCATACAGAATCTCCCGACTAACCGTCTGCTTTTCGGATTTTCGATAGCTAGCACAGAGGGTGCTGAGCTGTACAGCGGTCTGGATATTGTTTCGGACTTCTGCTTCGACAAGCTGTTCGGTGATGCACTCACTAATAAGGAACTTCTCGCTATGGTTCAGAAGAAAGGTTACGACACCCTCCACATCTGCGGTCTTGATGAATGCGGCTGTGTGGCTTCAACTGCTCTCGGAGCTTCCAAAAGAGGATTCTGTGCTAAGATAATCCGAAATGGTACAACTTCGGTATTTCCCGATAAAAAGATAGAAAAAGTCCGCAAAAAACTCGAAAAAGCCGGCGTCACTTTCATTGACGTCCTTTAAAGATCAAACTCAAAGGAAGATAATATGCTTGCAAGCCTTACAAACATAAACAAATTCTATAACGGAAACCAGGTTCTCAACAACGTTTCCCTTACTATCGACGAAAGTGATAAGATAGGTCTCGTTGGCAACAACGGATGCGGTAAATCCACACTGCTGAAGATACTCACAGGTTCGGTCGAGCCTGACCGCTTCACTGAAAAGGACGGTATAATTTCACTCGCAGCAAAAACCACTATCGGCTATCTCGAACAGATGGGCGGTCTCGACTCAGAAAGCACCGTCATCGAGGAGATGCGCAAGGTCTTTGAACCTATCCACCGCGCTATCGACCGTCTTCGTGAAATAGAGATCGAGATAGAAATGGGCGACAACTCCGCAGCTGACGAGTATCAGCAGCTTTCCTCATGGATCGAAGCCAATGACGGATACAACACCGACGTAAAAATACGCACCATCCTCAACGGTATGGGCTTCACAGAAAATGAGCTCAACCGTACTGTTTCCGGATTCAGCGGCGGTGAAAAGACTCGTCTTTGCATATCAAAGCTCCTCCTCGAGGAGCCTAATCTGCTCATTCTTGACGAGCCGACCAACCACCTTGACTTCAAGACGATAATGTGGCTCGAAGACTACCTCCGCACCTACCGCGGAGCAGTTCTCATCGTATCACATGACCGATACTTCCTCGACCGTCTCTGCACTTCAATCTGCGAGATAGAACGCGGTACTCTCACACGCTATCGCGGAAACTACTCCGCTTTCGTAAGACTTCGCGAGGAGAACGATGCCCGCCGTGAGAAAGAATACGAAATGCAGCAGAAGCAGATAGCAAAAATGGAAGACTATGTTGCAAGAAATCTCGTCCGTGCTTCAACGACAAAAATGGCTCAGAGCCGCCGCCGTCAGCTCGAAAAGATAGAACGCATCGAAAAGCCTTTTCACGACACAAAATCAGCGAAGATACACTTCACATATGCAGCAGAGCCGCCTATCGACGTACTCAAGGTCAACAACATCGACATTTCCGTAGGCGAAGGCACCAAGCGCAAGACCTTACTCGACGGTGTAAGCTTTGAAGTCCGCCGCGGCGAAAAAATAGGCATCATCGGTGACAACGGAATAGGAAAATCCACTCTGCTGAGAATAATACAGGAACAGCTCCCCCACTCCGGAACAGTTCGCTGGAACTCAAATATTAAAATATCATATTTTGAACAGGAAAGCACTCAGCTAAACCGAGAACTTACCGTTATGGAAGAACTCCACAGCCGCTATCCGTCTCTCTCCGACCTTGAAGTCAGAAATCTCCTCGCACAGGTAAGACTTGTCGGTGAAAACGTCTTCAAGGAGACAGGCGTAATAAGCGGCGGCGAGCGTGCAAAGCTATGCTTTGCTATAATGATGCAGGAACACGGTAACGTCCTTATCCTCGATGAGCCTACGAACCACCTTGACCTTTCCTCAAAGGAAGCTATCGAGGAAGCTCTCGAAGAATACACAGGAACAATAATCTTTGTATCGCACGACCGCTATCTGCTCAGCAAGATAGCCGACCGTCTGATTGAACTAACAGCCGATGGTTATCGCTGCCATAACTACGGTTTCAACAAATATCTCGACGTACTCCGTGAGGAACAGGCTGAGGAAAAACGTATCGCTGATGCTGAAAAACAGCAGAAGGCATACGAAGCCGCAAAGGAAAAGTCCGGAAAGGCTTACCGCAGCAAACAGCAGAGAAGTGCAGATGCCGCCCGTAAAAACGAGATGCGCCGCATCGAAAAGGAAATAGACGATTTACAGGCACAGATAGACGCTCTGACAGAGGAGATAGCCAAAGAAGAAGTATACAGCGACTATGAGCTCATGAACCAGAAATGCTCTGAGATAGATCAGCTAAAACAAAAAATCGACGAGGATCTTGAACTGCTCATAGAACTCGACAGCTGAATATAGTATCATGTACGTATTTACCGTTAAGGAGCCTTCTTCCGAAAGCTCCTTAACGGTAAATACGTATTTTGTTTTATGCTATGCGTTCAACTTCATAGCCCATTTCCTTGAGAAGATCATCAACGCCCTTATCGCCGGCATAGTGAGCACTTCCTACCATAAACAGGTACTTTTTACCCTCCTTGAGGTATTCGGAAGCCTTTTCAGCCATACCCTTATTGCGGTCAAAAAGCATCTTGTTGTTGAAGTCCTCCTGATCGTCTTTCAGATCATCAGGAACTACGCTGTTGTCAGTGAACATCTCAACGAAACAGTCGATATCGCCGGTTGCCCACTTATCATACATAAACTTGAACTGTTCGTTCGTTAATTCAGGATCTGTTGCCTCAGGTGTGTAGTTCTTTATCACATAGTCAGCAAGCTCATCACTGTAAGCAGTAAGAGCTCCGACCTGTATCTCCAAAGTCTCAATGTTTTCGACTGTTTTTCCGTCAGCTTTGCACTTATCGGCAAAATATGTCTCAAATCCGGCAGCAGTAATGCCTTCAACCTTTGAATCAGCTGCGCTCTGAAGAAGATCTATCCACGCACCCGGTTTGTAATTATCATAGAGAGGATTATACGCATTGGCATCCTCGAGTATCTTCCTGCCATTTTCATACGCTTCCTTGGAGATGTGATCGGTTATCTTGGTACCGTCAGTATACATCATATAAGATGCGACTTTCTTCATCTCCTCCATATCGCCCATAAGATTTGACATATCATACTCTACAGCTACGCCTTCACATTCATCATATGCCTTGAGGATATAGTCAGGAAGAGTGACATAATTCAGGTCAATAACATGAATAGTGCCGAGAAGGTCGAGGGAGTTTCCTGTAGCAGGATCGGTAACTCTCCACATTGCCGGTTCAGGTGTAGTATCGGTAATGTAATCCCTCAGCGATGGAGCTTTAGTGCTCTCTTCTGTTGCTTCTGTTGATGCAGTAGTTTCTTCTGTTTCAGTTTCTGTCTCGATTGCCGGTTTAGTTGTTTTAGCTTTGTGAGGTCTGCTCTCTGACGAATAAACGTATTCTTCACAGGAGAACGACGAACAGCAGAGGACAACAGCTGCAAGCAGCATTGTTATTTTTCTGATTTTCATATATCCCATTATCCTATCATTTTACAATTGTTTTATCAGTCCATAGCCTTCTTGACAGCAGCCATGAGCTCATCGTAAGTCTCGAAAGCAGGAAGCTCAGGATTGTCAGCCTTGATCTGATCTGTGCTTCTGAAAAGGAAGCCAGCCTTGCTTGCCTTTATCATTGCGAGGTCGTTGTAGCTGTCACCGCTTGCGATAGTCTCAAATCCGATGGACTGAAGAGCCTTTACAGTTGTGAGCTTGGACTGTTCACAACGCATTTTGAAGCCTGTGATCTCGCCGCTGGGAGCAACTTCAAGAGAGTTACAGAAGATAGTCGGCCAACCGAGCTTCTTCATAAGAGGAGCTGCAAATTCAGAGAATGTATCGCTGATGATGATCACCTGACAGATAGAGCGGAGCTCGTCGAGAAACTCCTTTGCGCCGGGCATAGGATCGATCTTTGCGATAGTGTCCTGGATCTCCTTGAGACCGAGGCCGTGCTCCTTGAGGATACCGAGACGCCACTTCATAAGCTTGTCGTAGTCGGGCTCGTCACGGGTAGTCTTTTTGAGTTCAGGAATACCGCTTGCTTCAGCAAAAGCGATCCAGATTTCGGGTACGAGTACACCTTCAAGGTCGAGACAGGTGATATACATAAATAATTCCTCCAGAAAATAGAATTAGGTAAGATTGTCTTACTTTTAACATTATACATCATTTGTGTGATTTTGTAAAGGGCTATGCAGAAAAAAGCAGACCGGACAGCGCTAAACCGTCCGGCCTGTTATATTTTTGTCTCTGATTCCTTATCTGGGCATGAATACAAGTCTCTTGATAAGTATCACATCAAAAACATTTACTATATTATCGCCTGTCACATCACAGGAATTATCATATGCACCTCTTCCGAGCACTACTCTGATACAGCTGATAACGTCCGCTATGCTGACTTCGCCGTCGTGGTTGACGTCGCCTTCTTCATATACAGGAGCAGTTGTTTCCGGCTCGGTGAGTGTTGTCTCAGATTCAGTGGTTGTGGCTTCTGTTGTTGTTTCAGTAACGGTAGTAGTTGTCTGCTCTGCCGTAGTCTCTGACTCGGTAGTGATGATCACAGTTGTAGTTTCAACTGTGGTAGTTGTTTCTTCTGATGTAGTTGTGAGCTCTGTAGTTTCAGGCTCTGTTGTAGTCTCCGGCTCGGTAACTGTGGTAGTTGTCTCAGGTTCAGAAGTTGTAGTTTCCGAAGTAGTAGTCGAAGTCGCTGTGGTCGTAGTTGTTGTAGTGGTGGTAGTTGTTTCGGTTGTAGTTGTTGTTGTCTCAGAAACGGTAGTTGAAGCATAATATGAAGTATCAAAATCATTCTCTGAAAGTGCAGGATAGATAAGTTTTGTTATACCATAATCAGAATCCGGAGAATGTTTGCCGTTGTTCTTTGAACCCTTCAGGAAGTATCTGTAATATACGTCGATACCATAATCACCGTCATAGTCGTCCCACGTAACGTCCACGCTGTACCACTTGCCGTCCTCCATCTGAACATAGTTCCACATATGGCCGGCATTTGTAGCAGCATCGTAGTTTCCGAAAACACATACACAAGGTATATCGAGACGGTCACAGAGGAGCTTGAAGCCCTTTGCATAACCCTCACAGACTACCGGCGGTGCAACAAGAGCACCGATAGGTGAAGACATAAACTCATAGCTGAGAGAATTGTCATACTGTGTAAACAGAGCTATCTCATCGTGCATCTCCTTTAACATATTGTAGCGGTTGTCCTGTTCAGGAAGCATACGCTCAACCGCCTGTTCGAGCTGCTCACGGTAAGAGTTGATGTTGTCCAGAGCTTCATTCACATCAGTTTGGAATGAACCAAAAGCATCATAGCAGTCATAGTAGATATATGCTCTGTCAATAGAGAGCGTATACGGTGCGGAACCGTTCATCTGTTCCCAGTAGCTGTGTTTTACAAAACTTACACCGGCAGAAGTGCTTCCTGCGCTGATCTTGGAAGGATCTATCCAGAAGAGCTCCGGTATATCAAGGAATGCGGAGTCCATACCCGGCTTGATACCTGACCATATAGCGTCATAGAAAGCTTCCTGTTCATCACTGGTAAGAGAACTGAGTCTTCCGTGTTCCACTTCGCAGGTAACGGGAGTGTCAAACGCGATAACGATACTGCCTATGCTGCCGACATCACCTGTACTCGGCGCGATAAGATCTGCAAATCTGTCATAGACCTTAGCGTTGTTGCTGTCGAGATAGTCCCGATAGCGGTAAGCACCGTCATTGTTGTTGATAAGCACCTGGGGAGAAGTCGGTACTGACGAGATCAGAGCGTCCACGTCGTCATAGTCCATGGTCATTTCAGTGAATTCGTCGGCTCCCTGTTCATTGCCGAGAAGATCCGATATCATTCTGCTGACGATTCCGTTCTGCTGCACAGGAGCTTCCTCAGCAGCAGAAACCGGAACAGGCATTCCGTTCGCACCAATTGCTGCCGTAAACACACAAGTTAAAAAAATTGAGAATACTTTTTTCATATGGATTCCTCCGTTTCAAAAAATAATATTCCCTATCCCCTGATATATATCTATATTCGGTATTCATATATCTACCGTTACTATAATTATATTATAACAAGTTATACTGTAAATGTCAATAACTTTTGATAACTTTTGTTAATATCAAACAATGAGCAGTAACTTTTTCCGGTGCTTTTAACAAGGATCCCGGCGTATATAGCCTTAAAATGCCGAAAACGCCAAAATATTGGCTTTTCCCCGTGTAATATTTGTTATATTGTCACTTGCAAAACTCCTGACGCTATGCTATACTTTTACTTGGCAAAAATTTATCATACAATCACATATGTTTGAAAGGTGAGGTCAATAAATGAATTTATCTCAGATGAACAAAGAGCAGCTGATCAGCTTCAAGAACGAGACTGAGGCTCTCTACAACGATTTTAAGGCACAAGGTCTTTGTCTTAATATGTCAAGAGGTAATCCCTGCAAGGAGCAGCTCGAGCTCAGCGTTGATATGCTCAAGGTATTTGATGACGGCGAGTTCACAACACAGAGCGGCATAGATGTCCGTAATTACGGTACTCTCGACGGTATCCCTGAGGCTAAGGCTTTCTTCTCTGAGATGATCGGCGTTAATGAAGATGAAATAATCGTCTTCGGCAACTCAAGCCTTAACGCTATGTACTTCTCCATTCAGCTTGCTTATAATAAAGGTATCCTCGGCGAGAAACCCTGGTCACAGTACGACAAGGTAAAGTTCCTCTGTCCTGTTCCCGGCTATGACAGACACTTCAAGGTTACCGAGTTCTTCGGTATCGAGATGATAAATGTTCCTATGACTTCCGAAGGTCCTGACATGGATATGGTCGAGAAGCTCGTAGCCGAGGACGAGACTATCAAGGGTATCTGGTGTGTTCCGCAGTATTCAAATCCCGAGGGTGTCTGTTACAGCGACGAGACTGTAAAGCGTTTTGCAGCTCTCAAGCCGGCAGCAAAGGACTTCCGTATCTTCTGGGACAATGCTTACTGTATCCATCACCTCACAGATTCTCCCAAGCCCATTCTTAATCTTCTCGCAGAAGCAAAGAAGGTCGGTAACGAGAATATCGTTTACACATTCGGTTCAACTTCAAAGGTAACATTCCCTGGTGCAGGCGTTGCAGTAATGGGTGCAAGCCGCGAGAATATCCAGTACCTCACCAAAGCTCTCGGTATCAGCATAATCGGTTACGATAAGATGAACCAGCTCCGTCACATCAAATTCTTTGGTACATTCAAAAATATGTGTGAGCATATGAAAAAGCATATGGCAATAATCGCTCCAAAATTCCAGATGGTATGTGATTCTCTCGAGTCTGAGATTGCTCCTCTCGGTATCGGAACATGGACAGACCCCAAGGGCGGTTACTTCATCTCATTTAATTCACTTCCCGGATGTGCAAAGAGAATAGTTCAGCTCTGCGCAGAAGCCGGTGTTACACTCACAGGCGCAGGTGCAACTTTCCCCTACGGTGTAGATCCCGAAGATAAGAACATCCGTCTCGCACCTACATTCCCGCCTATCGAAGATCTCAAGAAGGCAGCTTACCTCTTCACTATCTGCGTTAAGCTCGCAAGCGCTGAAAAGCTCCTTTCCGAGATGTAATATACTTATGTATATAAGAGGACGTTCGCGTCCTCTTTTTTGCATATATTTCCCTAACAAACCCGACACCCGTTTTCACACAGCTGTCATATATGTGAAAAATCTTACACAAAACGTTTCACAAAACTTTACATTCACAGCAAATTCATTTCACATAGCACGGGTATACTATAACCATAGTCTGAAGGACAGCTTCAGAAAAAACAACTTGATAAAAAGGAACGTGAGTATCATGATGGACAATTACAACAATTACGAAAACGACAACCGCGAGTTCAGAACAGACTCAAATATAAATAATAAAAAAAGCAAGAAGCGCATCGCAGCACTGATGACTGCAAACCTTATGGCAATGGCTTTAGTTTCAGCCGGTACAGTAGGCATCTACAGTGCTGTCAACAAGAACGATTCAGAGACTAAAGTCGTTACAGAGTATGTTGAGAAAGCAAACGCAACAAACCTCAACGCTTCACCTATGGGACTTATCGACCAGCTCGCTGAAAACGATTCAGCGCTTTCAACAGAAGATGTTGTAAAGAAGCTTCTTCCCTCAGTTGTAGGTATCAAATCAGAATTTGAGATCAAATCCCAGCAGACAAATTACGATGACTTCTTTGGCTTCGGTTTCGGATACGGCGGACAGCAGAACGATACACCTTCAACTCAGATAGCTACCGGAACAGGTACAGGCGTTATCATCTCTGAGGACGGCTACATCGTAACAAACGCTCACGTCATTTATGACAACGAGCACGGCGGCGGTCTTTCCAAAAATATAACAGTCAGCGTCAACGATGATGATACTTATGATGCAGAAGTTATCGGCTACGATACTGACAGCGATATCGCAGTCCTCAAAATAAAGGCTGACGACCTTACAGCTGCTGAATTCGGTGACAGTGACGCTCTACAGCTCGGCGAGTCAGTTATCGCAATCGGAAACCCCCTTGGTTTCGAGCTCAAAAACACAGTAACAGTCGGTGTCATCTCCGGCAAGGACAGAAATATCTCAGTTAACGACGAGTCACTCAATCTTCTGCAGACAGATGCTGCTATCAACGCAGGCAACTCCGGCGGTCCTCTCATAGACAAGCAGGGCAAGGTCATAGGTATCAACTCTTCCAAGATGTCCTCATCTTACTCTGAGGCTTCTATTGACAACATCGGATTTGCTATTCCCTCAAATGATGTTGCAAGAATAGTCAAGGACCTCATAGACAACGGACATATCACAAGCAAGTGCAAGCTCGGTATCAGCTGCCGTGACGTTGATGAAGCTATGGCAAGTGCATATAATCTCCCTGTCGGCGTATACGTTATTAAGGTAAACGAGGACAGCGCTGCTGAGGAGGCTGGTCTTTGCTACGGCGACATCATCACAGCTATCGACGGTGTAGAGGTCAAGAGCGTTGCACAGCTCAATAATCAGAAGAATAAGCACGAAGCCGGCGATACTGTTGAGCTCACTATCACAAGAAGCGGTAAAGAACAGAAGATAAAGCTCACTCTTGATGAAGCCGACGAAGAAGAAATAACTTCAGAAGCAGCTGACGAAGAAGAAACTGAAGAAGAGACAACTCAGAGAAAGCGCCGTTTACCCAACATGTTTGATTGACAGATCTTAATTTGCATTCGTGATTCCTTCCTTAATATAGATCCTCTCTTTTAATAACGCACCCTCCCATTAAAAGTGAGTAATATTTCCTTTCCTGAAAGCGGCAGCCTGAATGGCTGTCGCTTTTCTTTAACTTATTCAAGTCCGGCTGCATATAATGGAATGTACCCTGTTCAGGCTGTACTGCACAGTCCCGGTCAGGGAGGGATACTATTGTCAGTATGTATTGTGGAAATGCCCTCTTACACCTATGCGGTCAAAGGAGAAAAGCTGCTGAGAGCAAGAGGGTATCCCTGTGAAATAAACCGAAAAGAACGTCCCGGAGGCGGCGGCTGCGGATTCTCACTCGTAATCAAAAGAAACTATCCCGAAGCCATTGGCGTGCTCCGGGCATACTCTGTACCTTACACTAATATCCGGGAAGGAGGCGACTGAAATGCCTGTGAATTTTGACAACGCAGCGACTACCTTCCCGAAACCTGAAAGTGTTCGCCGTGCTGCTTCAGCAGCTGTTGCACAGCTTGGCGGAAACGCCGGACGAGGCGGACATTCTCTGTCTATGAAGAGCTCTGCGGCTGTCTATTCTGCACGGGAGACTATCGCTGACTTTTTCGGAGCACAACCTGAAAACGTAGTATTCACACTCAACTGCACCCACGCGCTGAATATGGCTATACAGGGCATTATGAGTGATGGTGGTCATATGATAATAAGCTGCCTGGAACACAATTCATCAACGCGGCCCGCCGCAACTCTCGCCTCATCGGGAAAAATCTCTCTTTCTGTCGCTGACGTATATCCGGACGATGATATGACCGTCGAGAGCTTCCGGCAGTTGATAAGAGACGATACAAAAGCGATAGTCTGTACGCTCGCAAGCAATGTCACAGGTCAGATACTTCCGTGGAAACGTATCGGCAAGCTATGCCAGAAAAACGACATATGCTTCATCGCAGACGGAGCTCAGGCTTGCGGCATAGTTGATGTCAGAATGAGCGACGGCATAAACATACTATGCACAGCCGGTCATAAAGGTCTCTACGGACTCACAGGCACAGGTCTTCTTATCAGCGATGGCAAATACACTATAAAGCCTATTATACAGGGCGGTACAGGAACCTCCTCTGCCGATCTGTCTCAGCCCGTTCTGCTCCCGGAAGCTCTCGAGAGCGGAACTCTCAATATCCCCGGCATTATGTCACTCAAAGCAGGAGTGGAATTTGTAAGCAAGATCGGCACTGAAAAGATATACCGTCACGAAAATGCGGTTTGCAGCCGATTTATCAGCGAAACAGAACGTTTGCCCGGAGTCAGGATATACCGTGACATTTCAGCTCAGTACGTTCCTATCGTTTCATTTTCGATAGACGGCATATCACCAGAAGCAGCGACGGCAAAGCTTTCCGAAGCCGGTTACTGCCTGAGAGCTGGCTACCATTGTGCAGCACTCGCACACAATTATCTTGGTACAGAAAACGGCACTATCCGCTTTGCTCCGTCGATTTTCAGTCGTGAAAGCGATGCAGCTGCTCTTGCAGGAGAAATAAAGAAGTTATTAACAAAATAAAAAAATTTCTCGAAAACTATTGAAATTATCTGAATTTGTGGTACAATATTAATATGAGGGATTGTGCAGTCAGCCATGAGGGAGTTCTCCCTCACTACATAAAGATAACGTACTGCCTCCCTGTTTCTCACGGCAGCATACTATGCGCCGATTTCCATATGTGTAGATCCAAAGGAACAGAGAAAGGAAGTGAACCCGAATGTCGCTGCATGATATTAAAGATGCATTTTTAAGTATAATCAGTACACTCAAGTTTATCGACATAATCGACGTAGCGATCCTCGCTTACGTTATTTACATATTATTAAAGCTTATACGCGAAACAAGAGCCGGTCAGCTCGTAAAAGGTATTGTTCTGCTTGTTGCAGGATACTTTATAAGCGAATTTCTCAACCTTAACACAGTTTCGTACCTTTTAAAACAGATACTCGACAACGGTCTTATCGCTATGATAATCCTCTTCCAGCCTGAACTGCGAAGAGTCCTTGAAAAAGCCGGACGAACCAAGTTCGGTGTCAGAATGTTCGGTATAGGTCAGAGCGCTGATGAAGCTGAACAGATGTGGGAACCTGCTATCGAAGCTATTTGTGATTCCTGCGTTGAACTTTCCGCTTCTCTCACCGGTGCGCTGATAGTCGTTGAGCGTCAGGTAAGACTCGGCGAACAGATTGAAACAGGTACTATACTCAATGCCACACCGAGCAAAGAAGTCTTCGGAAACATATTCTACCCCAAGACACCTCTTCACGACGGAGCAGTTATAATCCGCGACGGCGTTATACTTGCTGCTGCCTGCTTCCTGCCTAAGCCGCAGAAAGATGAGCAGATAAACAAGCGACTCGGTTCACGTCACAGAGCTGCTATCGGTATGAGCGAGAACTCGGATGCTATCGTTATCGTCGTTTCAGAGGAGACAGGTCAGATATCTGTTGCAATGAACGGCGTTCTTACAAGAGACTATACCCGTGAAAAGCTCAAAAATCTTCTCGACAGCGAGATCTACGACCAGAAATCTGAGCTTTCCATTCCCGGCAAGGATCTCTTCTCCTCTCATTCTGAAAGGAGGAAAAAGGATTGAAAGTTTTAAAATCTCTAAAGGCAAAAGTGCTCAGAGGTGCTCAGAACAACCTTTCACTTGCCATATACTCGATCATAATAGCTATACTGCTGTGGTTCGTCATTTCGATGACATTCTACCCGTCAGTACCTAAGACTATTGAAAATGTCGCGCTCAGCCTTGACATAAGCGGTACGCCAGCTGCGGACAGCGGTCTCAGCGTTATCGACTGCGATGTCGAGACAGTAAAAGTCAGACTGAAGGGCAGCCGTACACAGGTCGGAAATATGAATTCCGACAGCCTTACTGCCTATATCGACGCTTCAAACGTCACTTCGACCGGTAAGAAAACGCTCTCTATAAAAGTCAAGGGCAGCAGCAATATCAACTATGAGATCGATTCGATCACTCCTGCGACTGCTACTGTATTCATCGACAAATATGAAACGCGTGAATTCAAGATAAAGCCGAAGATACCCAATATCAACCTTGCAGAAGACAAGATAATCGACTACGATGAAATGACCTGTGAACCTGATGTTATTAATATTACAGGTCCTTCCGCAAAGCTCGATCAGATTTCCACGGAAAACGGCTGTTTCGCAGTCTCAGAAAACTCCGAAACACTCAATGCATCATACACTCTTCAGAATGACAAAATAGAGCTCTACGGCGAAGACGGCTCGACGATCAATCAGGACAATATAACTTTCGACAAGTCTACGTTCCTGATGAAGATACCCGTCCTCACGCAGAAAACTGCTTCACTCAGCGTTGCGCTTAGCAATGCACCTGATAACTTCGATACTGAATGGCTCATGAGCCGCTTGTCTCTCTCTCCTGACACTATTACAATAGCTTCAGGAAGCGCACAGGCAGAGCTTCCCGACAAGATCGACATAGGAAGCATTAAGCTCAGCGAGATAGGTCCAGGATTCTCGACATCATTTGATGTAAACTCAACTATATCAAAATCGAAATACGGACTTAAAAACCAGAGCGGCATAAGCAGCGTTGATGTGAAATTTGATGATACCGATCTCGACACGAAAGACCTGTACATCTCAAATATAGGTATCAGGAACAAGCCTTCATCGAACTATGATTACAGCGTCTCAACGTCAAGTATCAGGATAACCGTTGTTGGCCCCAAGGATACGCTCGACGAGCTGACAGCAAACGACTTTGAAGCCGTTGCAGACCTGCTCGAAAACGAAACAGCTAAATCCTCGGATTCAAATTCAATGGTATTCTCAGCAGACGTTACAGTAAACTGCTCAGACCACAACAGAGTATGGGCAATAACTAAGTCCAAGGTCCAGATAGTGAAGACTCCGAAGGAAACTACCTCAGAAAACTCAGATAATCAGTAATCCATTATGCAGCCGGCAGCTAAACCGGCTGCTTTTTTGTGCACTTACTATACGCATAGTAATATTCAAATTGAAATATACAATATTGCACATTTTACGACTGATGATTTGCCATAATTTCGGATAATCTCACAAATGTTCACAAAATGTTAACATATTCCGGAGTGTAAAGTGATATAATATTATTATGCACTTTACGGATGAAATCTATTTTCTATTTCTGCTGTTTTCAACGTATGTTGCATACAGTTTTCCTACAAACAACAAACTTCCATTGAAAACTCCCGGTCCTTTCCTTTATGCCGGGAGTTTTCATATACAGACAATTATCGGGACTGCCATTAAGACAGTCCCGATATCTATATCAAAGCAGCCGTCCGGAAACACCTTATGTCCTGAAGCTGTTCACGGGCATCATACCACTCCGGACGGCGCTTCCTTATTGCTGCTTACTTTATTTTATGCTGAAATCCGCGAAAGGTACAAAGAAATTTCTTACAATCTCCCTTTCAAGAAATATTATTGTCATTTTTGTCAGAATTATGTAACTCCTTTAAATATTTGCGTAAGCAAAACTACGCCAAAATGTATCAGAGCTGAAAACTTACTGTTATTGCATTTATCGGTTATATACGCTATAATAGGATCATAGGATAAAACAAAGCATAACAAACCACTTCTCCAAGATGCTCCCAATACCTCCGGAGCATCGGATGCAGCCACCGGTCCGCACACTGCCGGTGCTGCTTTACACACACCTTTCAGATAAAAGAGAGCCGGCAGCCAATAGGCTGCCGGCTTTCGTGTTATTCATTATCATTCTTATTCTTTTGAAGGAAAAACATCATTCCGCTGAAAGGCGGTATATTCAGTTTGATCTTATCACCGTCATATGTATAGTCGCTCTTGCCGTCAGCAGTCCTGCCGCTGAATCTCTGCCAGTCAGAATCAAGCAGGAGCTTTATATCATAGCCATCGCCTACCGTCAACGAATAATCAGACTGATACCAGTCAGAGAAGTTGAGCACTGCTAATATATCGCCGTCAGCACTCTTACGCCTTATCGCGTACATACAACGCATAGCCGAATTACAGTCATCCCAGCAGAAATTAGTAGGATCAAAATCGTAATGAAGCGCGTTATATTTCAGGTAGATATTATTGAGTTCACGGATATACTCACGGAAAGAATCGTGTATCGGATATTTCAGCATATCCCAGTCCTGCTGTCTCTTCTCGTTCCACTCTCGGAGCTGTGCAAATTCACTGCCCATAAAGTTGAGTTTCTTTCCCGGGTGAGCTATCATATACATATACAAGGCTTTCGCCTGTGGAAACTTATCCGGATACTGACCGTTCATCTTCTGAGCAATAGTAGCTTTTCCGTGGACTACCTCGTCATGCGAAAGCGGCAGTATGAATTTCTCGTTATAGAAATACAGCATCGAAAACGTCAGCTTGTGATAGTCTCTTGTACGATACATAGGAGCACTCTGGAAATATTCAAGCGTATCGTGCATCCAACCAAGATCCCACTTATAGTCAAATCCGAGTCCGCCTTCAAAAACAGGAGCTGTCACCTTAGGATAAGATGAAGAATCCTCAGCAGCGATTATTGCCGAGGGGTGGCGTTCTTTCAGTTCGCTGTTCATAGATTTCAGAAATCCGATAGCTTTAAGATTCTCACCGCGTCCCTCTTCACCGTTCCAGTATATCATATTTCGGATAGCATCCATACGAAGTCCGTCAAAGTGGTAAACACTCAGCCAGTAGTTTGCAGCAGACTGTATAAAGCTCTGCACTTCGCCCTTGGAGTGGATGAAATTTCTGCTTCCCCACTCGTTATAGCCGATATCATCCGTCGGATGCTCATAGAGCTTTGTACCGTCGTATTCAGTAAGTCCGTAGTGATCGACAGCAAAATGCACAGGCACGAAATCAACTATGACGCCAATGCCGCGGCTATGGCACTTATCAACGAGTTCCATTAGCTGCTTCGGAGTTCCGTATCTTGATGTAGGAGCGAAGAAGCCTGTCGCCTGATAGCCCCAAGACTCGTCACAAGGGTGTTCACCGAGGGGCATCAGCTCTATGAAGTTATAGCCATATTCACAGACGTAATCAACAAGTTCGTCGGCTATCTCAGAATAGCTGTACCAGCCTTCCTCATCTTCGTCTGATTTTTTCTTCCATGAACCGAGGTGGACTTCATAGATATTCATAGGTTCACTGCGATGGTCGGTACGCTTTTCGAGCCATTCCTTATCAGTAAACTCAAAACCGCTCAAACTTCTGACAACAGAACACGTACCGGGACGGAGCTCTGCTCCGAACGCATACGGATCAGCGTGATCAATGAAATTGCCGTTCTTATCATAAATACGATATTTGTACCGCATTCCCTCTCCGGCCTGCGGGAGTTCCAATTCGTATGACCTGCCGTCGATGATCTGTTCCATAGGCAGTTCTTTCCAGTCGCTGAGGTCACATATCAGCGATACTTTTGAAGCATTAGGCGCATATGTTCTGAAAACAACACCGCCGTCAGTAATATGAGCACCGTAGAACTCATAAGCCTCAAATTCATAGCCCTTATAAAACTTCAGAATGTCCAAATCATCAACTCCAGTCATATATCAGCTGTAATTCTTTGCCAGTCTGTAATCAACTGCACCGGTAAAAGGATCAAAGAAAATGTCCTCATTATCCTTATCAGCTACAAGATATGAATTCTTATAGAATACCGGAACAAAGCCGTTTTTATCAAGTATAGCCTGTTCGGCTACCGTACATCTCTCTGCTGTTTCAGAAACTGATGTACATTTCAGTATCTCAGCAAAGTGATTCACACCATCATAAGCTGATTTAAGGCGCTCATCACTTTCAAAATTCCTGAAAACCGAATAAGCCGAGCTCATCTCGCCTTTCAGAGGATAAAGTGCAAGTGAAAAGTCATGCTCGTCAAGTCTGCGGTAGAACTCCTCTTCAGAAACGTCTTCGATGCCGATATACACACCAAGAACATCCTGCCAGTTCTGAGTTACAAGATGGAGATACGAAGAATTCACCGTATCCGCGCATACCATTATTTTAGCATTTTCGATAGATCCCACACCAAGCTCATTCTTTGCTTTTAATATCAGGTTCTTTGCCTTTTCGGGATCGTAGGAACTGAGCACCCTGTCAGACGAGATCTCTCTGTAACTGCGTCCCGCAAGTCTTGCAGCCGGAGGTATTATACCGTATGCAGGCTGTATATCATCGCTGAGTTCGTCAGCGAGCTTATCTCTGTCTATCGAGAGAGCAACTGCATTTCTGAGTGCAGAGCTTTTAAAGTAGCCGTTCTTATCGTTGAAAACAAGTCCGAGTGTAGTGGCACTCTTGCTCGTAATAGAGTATTTCTTAGTGCTGTCAGAACCGCTGGACGTTGTGAAGCATTCTATCTCATCGTCCTTGAAGCATTGACGGACACCGTCCTCATCATTCTGAATAGTAAAGCTGAGATATGACGGTATAACTTCATAGTCAAGGTTCATATTAACATCGTTTCTGCGCATATAGAGGATGTTGTGATGGCCATAGGGATCAAACATCCACTGGCGCATATAGAATGCACCGTTTGACATAACAGACTTATCATTGAGCCCGTAAGTGCCCTTTGTAGACTCAAAGAACTCCTTGTTGCACGGATAGGATGGTGCAGCAGCAAGCAGACTTAGAAATTCCGACGAAGGATAGTCGAGCTTGATCTCAAGGGTGTATTTGTCCTTAGCAGTAACTCCGGCGTCTGTAGCTTTTTTCTGTCCTCCGATGATCATACTTCCGCCCTGTATACAGGAATAATAGGCAGAATAAGGTGACTGCATCTGCGGATCGAGCACTCTTTGTAGTGCAAAAACGTAATCATCAGCAGTTACCGGAAAGTATTCGCTCTTCTCGATAATGTCGTTGCCGTTTTTGTCAATGAACCAGTAGTTGTCCTTGCGAAGAGCAAACGTATAGGTCAGTCCGTCATCGGAAACAGTATATTTTTCAGCGTTGCAGCAGCTTATATTACCGCTGTCGTCTGTCTTCATCAGACCGCTGTACATATTCTTTATTACTGTATTTGAGGAAGCATCGCTTGCATACTGAGGATCGAGACTCTTGGGATTTCCCTGAAGAGGAGCATCATACATATGCCCTGAGCCGTCTCCCCTGTCCTTGCTCCCGCATCCGGCAGCAGCCGATGCCAGAAGTACAGCACACAGCATTATGGGTAGTTTTCTCACTGTTATCTCCTTTTTTTCCATATATCGAATACGTCCCCCTTGCGGGGGACGAAAGTTTTTAGTTTAAGCTGACAGTTACGATAAAGCCGTCAGAGTTATTGCCGGAAACTGTATATGTCTTGTTCTGCGGCACGGGAACGTCGGTATTGCCCTCAGCGGATGCTGATACATAGTATACCTGATAGTAAGCCTGTCCGGCTGTTATCTCAAGAGGTTCTGTGTTAGTATATGTCTTGAGCTTCTCAATATACTCTTCAAAGCATAGACCGTTCTGCTTCATATATACAGCGTGAGGCTTGCCAACATAACGGTAAGTCTGTGTTCTCGGGTGCTCACCGGTAATATCTTCCTTGCCCTCAGGGAATCTAACGATAAAGCCGTACTCAGCAGCATTTTCGTCAAGCCATGCATAATCACCTCTGGGTGAGTAGTATCCGGAACTTGAACCGTCCTTCGGGAATACTCCGAGATCGAATGTCCTTGCTGTGTGATAATCAGAACAGCCGCCCCTGAAACTTGAATAGCCGCCGTTGTACTTATCATTCTGCTCCTCAAGTGTACGGTAACCGCCGATAACTGTGAGGTCAGTATTCTTCTTAGCTTCATAGAAGCCCTTCATCCAGTTGTCAAGGCTTGCAAGAGTTTCCTTGTCGAGCTTGATAACGTAATCTGCTACGTTGTAGTATTCATTTCCTCTGTTATTGTAGAGAGTAAGCGCATCTGTATCGCCTTCCTTGAACTTGTACTCATGATTTGAGTTTACAAGAACGAGATTTCCTCTGTAAACGTCGTCTCTTGTGTGGCTCTCAACTACGTATTCGGAAGCAGACGGCTTAATATCGTCAATTGAAGTTATAACGAGTGAATCTGTCTGCTTGCTTGTATCAAGGTTATCAACTATTGATGACTGTGGAGCTGTTGAGCTCATTGTAGATGCGGATGTGTCGCTTGTATCCGACTTTTTATCATCCTTTGAACAGCTCTTTACACATGAAGTAAGTATTACTATAAGAACAACTAAGACAAGTGCTGCTGCAACAAGTCTGTCGTATCTTATCTTGTATCTTTTGGCGGACTGCCTCCTGCGGTTTCGTCGCTGGCTGCCGTTACTCATAAAATCTATCTCTCCTTAGAATATTTGCATACTGCGTTAATTATTAAATATGGTGATATTACACCAATCTTATTTATTATAGCACATATTACTGCAAATGTAAAGAGTTTTGGCGAATTTTTATAGTTCCGGCTCGTTGATACGGTTACGGTATTCAGTCGGAGTGCAGCCTTTGTGCTGCTTGAACTGGCGCATAAAGTACGAATCACTCTCATAACCGCACTGTTCTGCGATCTCACTGACTGACATATCCGTATTTGCAAGAAGATCAGCAGCACAGAAAAGCCGGCTCTCAATAACGTCCTGGCGGCACGTCACTCCGAATGCCGCAAGATAAAGCCTGTGGAAATACGTCCGGCTTATGCCCATTTCCTCAGCAAGAGCCTCCGTTTCCCAGCTTCCTGTTGGATCTTCATATATGGACTCTCGGATAGCTTTGAGCTCTGCATATCGCGGAACACGTTTTTCATCAGACTTTTCGTCGTCTTCCGAAAATCCGCCAACAGCAAGCAGGATAAGTCTCATCGCAAGCTCTGAAAATTCCGGAAGTTCCTTTCCTTTTCGAACCGACTGAGCTTTAAGGCACCTTAGTATACCTGTGATCACGAAATCGTCGCTGATACTAACGGGTTCACCGTAAACTATACCGAGTGAGGTGAGATACTGTTTCTCCGAAGCGTTAAGACGAAAAGCCACCGAATCATACCTTATCGGCTGACCGTCGGTACTCTTTATATCACTTTCAAAACCTGCTGAAATGAACAATGCTGAACAGCCGCTCATGGTAACAGCTTTGGCACCGCTTCCAATAGTTACCGGCGATCTGAATAAATAAAATGCCGTTCCCGAACCGAGTTCACCGCTTATAGACTCCTTGCGGCAGCCTATTCGTATCTTGTTTATCTTCACACTCTCACCTCTTTCTTTTTACCTATTATAACACATTCCCCCTCTAAAATCAACGCATTCCCGCAGAGACAAAAAAGAAGCGGACCGAAGTCCGCTTCTTTCATATTGCAACGATTATATCTCGTTAACCTTTCTTTCAACATAAGTTGTATGGAGAACCTCATGAGCCTTGTGGCTGCCGGGCTTCTCGAAGAATTCCTCATAGATCTTCTTGATAGCCGGATTCTCATGAGACTGACGGAGAGGCATATCCTTGTCGATGTTGTAAAGAACCTTAGCTCTCTCAGCTCTGATGTCAACGAAGTTTCTAACGCCCATAGGAACCTGAGGCTGACCGCCGCCGTTTACACAACCGCCGGGACAAGCCATGATCTCGATGAACTGAGCCTTGCAGCTACCGTCTCTGATGCTGTCGAGAACCTTTCTTGCATTAGCAAGTCCGCTTGCAACTTCAACATTAACGTCAAGATCGCCAACCTTGTAAGTAGCTTCCTTGATTCCGTCTGTACCGCGAACCTCAGGAATATCGATGAGAGTACCGCCTGTAAGTGTGTTGTAAGCTGTTCTGAGAGCAGCCTCCATAACACCGCCGGTAGCACCGAAGATAACTGCAGCACCAGTAGAAAGTCCGAGAGGCTCGTCAAACTTCTCATCAGGAAGTGAATTGAAGAGGATACCAGCACGCTCGATCATTCTGCCAAGCTCACGAGTTGTAAGAGCATAGTCAACATCAGGAACACCTGCAGCGCTCTGATCAGGTCTGCCGATCTCGAACTTCTTAGCTGTACATGGCATGATGGATACCATAACGATGTTCTTAGGATCAAGTCCCATCTTCTCAGCATAGTATGTCTTAGCTGTTGCGCCGAACATCTGCTGAGGTGACTTACAGGATGAAAGGTGGGGAAGAAGATCAGGATAATAGTGCTCACAGAACTTAACCCAACCAGGTGAGCAAGATGTGATGAGCGGGAGAACGCCGCCGTTCTGTACACGCTCGATGAACTCGTTAGCTTCTTCCATGATAGTAAGGTCAGCAGCAAAATCTGTATCAAATACCTTGTCGAAGCCGAGGCGTCTGAGAGCAGCTGCCATCTTGCCTTCAACATTTGTTCCGATAGGATTGCCGAAGCACTCACCGAGACCTGCACGTACAGCAGGAGCTGTCTGAACGAGAACTGTCTTCTCAGGATCAGCGATAGCTGTGAGAACTTCCTGTGTATAATCCTTCTCGGAGAGAGCTCCTACAGGACATACTGCGATACACTGACCACATGATACACAGCTTGTTTCGCCGAGTCCCATATCGAATGCAGAACCAATATATGTCTTGAATCCTCTCTCGTTAGCGCCGATTACACCGATGCCCTGTGTCTTAGCACATACAGCTGTACATCTGCGGCAGAGGATACACTTGTTGTTGTCACGATACATATGAGCAGCAGAATTATCTACCTCATACTCGTTCTTTACGCCGTCGAATACTGAAGCGTCTTCTACGCCGTAGTCCTTAGCGAGCTTCTGGAGCTCACAGTTGCCGCTTCTTACGCAGGAGAGGCACTTTCTGTCATGTGTGGAAAGAATGAGCTCGAGAGTCTTCTTTCTTGAAGAGATAACCTTGGGTGAGCTTGTGAGGATCTCCATGTTGTTTGAACAGGGGTATACACAACCTGCTACGAGACGGAAACCTCTTCCCTCATTTACCTCAGTAACGCAGATACGGCAGGCACCGATCTCGTTGATCTCTTTCATATAGCAAAGTGTAGGAATTTCAAAGCCAGCCATGTGAGCAGCCTCAAGAACAGTAGTGCCCTTAGGTACTTCTAATTCTACACCGTTGATTTTAACAGTTATTTTTTCCATTACTATTCCTCCGCTTACTTCTTGATGATTGCCTTGAACTTACATGTTGCGATACAAGCGCCGCACTTCACGCACTTATTTGTGTCGATCTCCATTGCAGCGAGCTTCTTGCCGGGTGCGATGTAGTCTGTTCTTGTGATAGCGGAAGCAGGACACTGCTTAGCACACATACCGCAGCCGATACAGCTGTCCTTGATGATCTCAAAGCTGAGAAGATCCTTACATACGCCTGCAGGACACTTCTTGTCAACAACGTGTGCGATGTACTCGTCCTTGAAACATCTGAGTGTAGAGAGAACAGGGTTAGGAGCTGTCTGACCAAGTCCGCAGAGGGAGTTAGCCTTGATGTGATAAGCGAGTTCTTCGAGCTTGTCGAGGTCCTCAAGAGTTCCCTTACCCTTAGTGATCTTGTCGAGGATCTCCCACATTCTCTTTGTACCGATACGGCAGGGAGTACACTTACCGCATGACTCGTCAACTGTAAATTCGAGGAAGAACTTAGCGATATCAACCATACAGTTATCCTCGTCCATAACGATAAGTCCACCTGAACCCATCATTGAACCGATGCTGATGAGGTTATCATAGTCGATCGGGATATCGAACTGGTCAGCAGGGATACATCCGCCGGAAGGTCCGCCTGTCTGAGCAGCCTTGAACTTCTTGCCGTTCGGGATACCGCCGCCGATTTCCTCGATAACTTCACGGAGAGTTGTACCCATAGGAACTTCTACGAGACCAGTATTCTTGATCTTACCGCCGAGAGCGAATACCTTAGTACCCTTGGACTTCTCGGTACCCATAGATGCGAACCATTGTGCACCGTTGAGGATGATCTGAGGAATGTTAGCGTATGTCTCAACATTGTTGAGGATAGTAGGCTTCTGGAAGAGACCTTTTTCTGCAGGGAAAGGAGGTCTCGGACGGGGCTCACCGCGGTTGCCCTCGATAGAAGTCATAAGAGCAGTCTCCTCACCGCAAACGAATGCGCCTGCGCCGAGACGAAGGTCGATGTCGAAACTGAAGTCAGTGCCGAAGATGTTCTGACCGAGCATACCAGCCTCACGAGCCTGCTTGATAGCGATATTAAGACGCTCAACAGCGATCGGGTACTCTGCACGAACGTAGATGTAACCCTGCTTAGCGCCGATAGCGTAACCTGCGATAGTCATAGCCTCAAGTACAACGTGGGGATCGCCCTCGAGAACGGAACGGTCCATGAATGCGCCTGGGTCACCCTCGTCAGCGTTACAGCATACATACTTCATGTCTGCATCGGGAACGATGTTTCTTGCGAGCTTCCACTTCATACCTGTGGGGAATCCGCCGCCGCCTCTTCCGCGGAGACCGGAATCGAGGATAGTCTGGATAACATCCTCAGGAGTCATAGTTGTGAGGACCTTACCGAGAGCCTCATAACCCTGTCTGCCTATGTACTCGTTGATGTTCTCGGGATTGATAACGCCGCAGTTTCTGAGAGCAACACGGTGCTGTTTCTTATAGAATGATGTATCGTCAAGTGACTTGATCTCGTCACCAACTACAGTCTCCTCATAGAGGAACTCCTTAACAGGGTTGCCGCCAATGAGATGCTCATCAACGATACGCGGGATCTCCTCAACCTTAACGCGTGAGTAGAATGAACCCTCGGGATAAACGATCATGATAGGACCTCTCTCGCAGAGACCGAAACAACCGGTCTTTACGATCTGAACCTTATCTTTGAGTCCCTTTTCAGCGAATTCCTTCTCGAGTTCCTCAATGATCTTGGGAGAACCGGAAGAAGTACAGCCTGTACCGCCGCACACGAGAACGTGTCTTTCATATTTTGAAGAAGCATCGCCGTGTGTTCTGAGAGCTACCTCACCAGCCATGCTGTCTCTGATAACCTTGAGTTCTTCAAGAGTTTTCATAAATTAACCTCCTAAGTGATATTATGTTTGATCAAGCGTATTTTGCAAGGATCGTCTCTACGTCATCAACAGTAAGACGTCCGTAAACATCTTCGTTTACTGTGAGAACGGGAGCAAGACCGCAAGCGCCTATGCAGCGGCAAGCGTCGAGTGAGAACTTACCGTCTGCTGTGCATTCGCCGCCGCCGATACCGAGCTTCTCCTGGAGCTTGTTGTAAATATCACCGGAGCCTTTAACGTAGCAAGCAGTTCCGAGACAGACAGAAATAGTATATTCACCCTTCGGGTAGAGCGAGAACTGAGCGTAGAAAGTAACAACGCCGTAGATCTTCTCCAGCGGGATACCTGTTTTGTCAGAGATGATTGTCTGTACCTCGATGGGAAGATAGCCGTAGATCTCCTGAGCCTTCTGGAGAATCGGCATAAGTGCGCCCTTATCGTTCTTCTTCTCTTCGATTACCTTGAGAAGCTGTGCCTCCTGTTCAGGAGTACCCTTGAAGGGAACAGTTGATTTAGCTGAATTCATTAAATGAACCTCCTTGTATTTAGCTGTGAAAAATGTAACAATGAGCCTTATGACAAGACACAAGACAACGTGAGTATATTACATCTCACATATCTTAATGTATTATAGCATATATAAAAGAAAATTTCCATATCTTATTTGACCTAAATAACTATACCATTTTTGTCGAATTTGCACAGTTTTCACATACAGGCTTTTTGCACACTAACAATAATGGGCTAACCGCGGTTAACAAAACTCCTGTTTTGTTTCTTAAACGCAACAGCATAGCGATATTCCACATAATAAAAAGGACTATCACGTTGACTATCCCAAAACTTTATGTTATAATAAAATAAAAATCATTATAAAAGATATACAAGGAGGCAGACTACAAATGTATGACACAAGCATATACGCCCAGCATCTGAACTCGCTGAAGAAGTGCCGCAAACGGTATACGGTAATATTCTTCTATTCAATAATAGCCAGCCTTATGCTGTTGATCTACGGTTTTCTGAATCTAATAAGCATAAGTCCTGACTTAATGCTAAAAAAAATTACCGACGATCCAAACAAACTGATGTCACCCAACTATTTCGTGCTCTTCGTTGACTCACTGATAGTTGCTCCCCTCGCACTTTTCTTCGGAGTAAGAATTTCAGTCAGCCAGCACGACCTATCGGCAATCTTCAACATCTCGCTGCTCACAGGCAATCTGATACTGTTCTTTGTTAAAAGGGACTGGGATTTCTTCCACCGCGTACCGCTGTCTTTCGGCGTCTATACAGTATTCAGTCTTGCAGGCATATTCTTTTCGATACTTGGACTTACAACCAATTTCCAGTATCATTGGCTTGAGGAACAAGACGGATTCCCCTATTTTAATGAACATCTCGCAGAGTATGAGATGTATGGAAAGAACTGGGACAAGTACAATCCTTACATCGCAGAGAGCGAACGCCGCAAGAAAACTGCACAGGATCACATGGACGAGCTCCCTCAGCTCTCCCCTGAACAGCTAAATAAGCTTCAAAGCAATTCTGCAAAAGATTAAATCATAACTTACGTATATTAGTTTATAGTCTCTGTATACTGTACAGAGACTATTTTAATTTCAAATACATATTTACAAAAAATTCACATTTCAGATTGTTCAGATTTCATTGACAAATATATATTATTATTGTATATTTAGTTTATAGTGTGATCCTGCGCTGCACCGCAGGATATGGACATATCCGCCGACGTTGTGCACTGCGTCTGCGGTTCGATCATGACAGTATTCATATCATTTCATCACGGAGGTTTAACATTATGATCCCTAATGATCCTGCAATTCTTCTGAGTTACATAAACACCAAGCTCAGAGACGATTTTTCTGACCTTGACGAACTCTGCAAGAGCCTTTGTGTCTCCAGACAGACTATAGAAAGCAAACTGTCTTCGATCGGCTATGTTTACGACCAATCAAAAAACTGTTTCCGCTGAAGCGGAACAAAGACAGGTGCTTGCGCACCGATGGGAGGGAAAAATGAAACAATTCACCCAAAGGGCTGTTTCTTCTCTGCTCACAGCAGCTATCGCTCTGTGTTCTTTCACAGTTGCCCCCGCAAATGCAGCAGACGAATCAACTGAGCCCAAAGAAGTAACAGTAACCTTCGACTGTTCCGGCGAGGGCATCGCTCTTGCACCGGATGAAGAAGGAAACATCCCCGAAGGCATTGACGGTTTTACAGACAAACCAGGCTCATCATACACTCTTCCTGAGCAGAAACTCGAAAAAGCCGGCTACAGCTTTGAAGGCTGGACTTTCGACGGTGTAAAGGGTTATCAGCCAGGTATGGTAATACAGCTTCCCGAAGAAGACGCTGTTCTCAAACCGGTATTCTGTTTTGAAGACTATGATGATTCCTACAAACTCAATTATACAGTAGAGATAGACGGAAAGTTACTCGGAAAGGGCGAAAAGCCTTCTTCTTTCTATGCTCCTCCGGGCAAAATAGTCAAGGTATCGACTATGAGCTGTGAACGTGAGGGCTACTATCAGAAAGGCTGGTATCTCGAAGACGGAACCGAGTTCTATCACGGCGAATACATCATTATGCCTGATCATGATGTTGAATTCACACCTATCTGGAAAAAATACGTCATCATCAACTACGTTGTAGGCGACGTTGACCGTGTAAACGGTGCTAAAAAGGCAGACTTCGAGAAGCTTGAAGGCGGCAGCATCGAGCTTCAGAAGAGTGACCGCTTCTCCAGAAACGGCTTCAAGATCACAGGCTGGCTTTGCAGTCTTGACAATCAGGTATATCTTCCCGAGCAGACTTTTACTGTTCCCGGCGTAGACATAGACATGACAGCCGTATGGACACCGATAACCTACAATATAGTATTCAATCCCGGCACAGGCTCAGCCGACATCCAGAGAATAAAGGGTACTACTGATACTACTATCATTCTTCCTGAATGCACCGCTGTTAAGAGCGGATATAAGTTCGACGGCTGGAAATTCAACAATGTAGTTTATCAGCCTGGTGACGAGTACTTTATCGAAGGTGTTATGCCCGGACTTGGCTATGCTTTCACAGCTGTATGGTCAAAGGACAACGGCGAAGTAACTACAACTACTACTGTTGCTACTACGACCACCACAACTACAACTGCTTTTGAATCAACTACTACAACAGAGGAGACCTGTGTTACAGATAACTGCTCAACCTTCTATGATGATGTCTCAACAACAATTCCTGATAATTATTACTACTCCGTAGAAGCATTCGACAAGGAGTCTGGCGAGCCTGTTTACGGCGAGGAGATCAGTTGTGTATTCAATCAGGAATATGTTCAGGGCGAAGTTACAATATATACCGGACCGGTAGTAAGCTGCACACCTACCAAGGACCAGCCTGGCATCATAAGCTTTAAAGAAGCATTAGGAGCGTCAAGACTCTATCTTTCAGACTTCAGAACTGACTATCAGTCTCCTTATGAGGCCAACGACAATGATGTCAAGATCGAGGGTAACGATTACAACAAAAATCTCAGCGTAAAGGTCTTCCTCACAAAGCGCCCCGACCTCAGGGTAAGATTTTTCGATGAACTTACCGGCTACCCGATGAAGAGCGTTACAGTAAGTCTCGTAAAGATGAACAAAGACGGAACACCAGGTACAATTGTTGACAATATCAATATGACAGACAATTATATCTATGACGCTTATGATCTTGATAAGACTGCTACTTACACGATAATCTGCAATTCAAAGGGTGAAGCAATCAGTCCCAGATCAAAGCTCCCGATCAAATTTACCGAAAGCGAACCTTATCAGTACATCGACGTTTACATCCAGCCGTGGTTCTACAAAGCCGGCGATGCTAACTGCGACGGTAATGTAAATATTGCAGACGCAGTTCTCGTTATGCAGGTCGCAACCAACCCTGACAAATACGCACAAGGCAAGTCCGATTACAGCATTTCCGAAATGGGAGAAGTAAACGCTGACGTTGACGGTAAGAAAGGTCTTACCAATGCCGATGCACTTCTAATTCAAAAATTCAAACTCGGACTTATAGATTCATTCCGCGAATAAAAAAGCAAAGGACGGCTCAAAGCCGTCCTTCTTTTTTATATAATGCCAAGTCCTTCAAGCAGCAGCTTTGTTCCTATAAGTATCAGGATAACACCGCCTGCTATCTCCGCCTTGTTCTCATATTTGCTGCCGAATCTCTTTCCGATAACAACTCCCGCAAGCGAAAGTGCAAATGTAACAACACCGATTGAAGTCACAGAGAAGAATAGATTTACTTCCTCAGCCGCAAATACAATACCGACCGCAAGAGCATCGATGCTCGTTGCAATCGCCAATACGAAAAGTTCACCTATTTTCAGCCGATATTCACTCTCGGCTTCATCATCATCTTCAGTAAGAGCTTCAAATATCATCTTTCCGCCGATTATACCCAGAAGTCCGAATGCTACCCAATGACTTACAGATGTTATATACTCTGCAAACCGACTGCCGAGAAAGTAGCCTATAAGTGGCATTCCGGCCTGGAATACACCAAAAAACAGAGCTGTTACAAAAGCTCCTTTATAATCAAGCCGCTTCATACTCAGTCCCTTACAGACAGAGACCGAAAATGCGTCCATAGCCAGACCTACGGACAGAAGCAGTAATTCTGTTATTCCCATAAAAACACCTCAGCTTTATATTATACATTATATAAAGTCTGTGGTCAAGTTATTCGAGTTTTAGAGTCATAACAAAATCATCCATAACGAAGCCGCTGCCAATGTCGGTAACAACAAGTTCAGAGACTTCAAATCCGCGCTTTTCGTAAACAGCTATCGCCTGGTCGTTGTGCTTGTTCACAGTGAGGTAGACAGAGTTTTTGCCAAGTGCTTCAGCTTCTTCGGCAACTCTGTCAAGCATTAACGAAGCGATCCCCTTTCCGCGCTTATCACTTCTCAGATATAGCTTGCTAAGGAAGAGCCTATCGTCTTTCTCAGGTTTTATTCCAATATAACCGCACAGGTCTTCATCATCGTATACAGCAAGATATTCATACCCCTGTTCCTCGACCTGCCTGCACATCGCATCGAGCGACTGGAACTTCTCCACCATATAGTCTATCTGAGCCTCTGTGATAATACACGGAAAATACTCATGCCATATCTCGTCAGCAAGCTCAGCGACTTTTCTCAGCTCGGGAAGATACTTGACTTTCTTGATTTCAACTGCCATAATTTTCTCCATAAAACAGCGGAGGACGCATAACATACATCCTCCGCACAGTTATCATTCTTCTTCAGGCATTTCCCAGTTGTGGTAAACGTTCTGAACGTCGTCATTATCCTCAAGGTGTTCAAGGAGGAGATTCATCTTCTTGATGTGCTCCTCGTCTGTGAGGGTAGTATAGTTTGCAGGGATCATCTCAGTCTCAGCAGAAAGAACCTTGTAGCCCTTGCTTGTGAGTCCCTCGCGGAGAGCGTGAACGTTCTCGGGAGCGCACTCGATCTCTACTGTCTCCTCGTTGATGTCGAAATCATCGCCGCCTAACTCAAATACATCGTCCATTACAGCGTCTTCGTCAAGACCTGTGTTCTCGAGAACAACGATGCCCTTCTGACTGAACATAAAGGATACACAGCCGATAGTGCCAAGGTTGCCGCCGAACTTATCGAAGTAGTGACGAACTTCACCGGCTGTTCTGTTTCTGTTGTCTGTAAGGCACTCTACGATAACAGCAACGCCGTTAGGACCGTATCCCTCATATGTGATGTTCTCATAGTTGTTCTTGTCCTCACCGCCGGCAGCCTTCTTGATAACTCTCTCGATATTATCGTTGGGTACGTTGTTAGCCTTAGCCTTAGCGATAAGATCACGGAGCTTGCTGTTGTTGTTCGGATCAGGACCGCCCTCACGTACAACGACTGTGATCTCACGGCCGATCTTTGTGAAGATCTTACCCTTTACAGCATCGGTTGCTTCCTTCTTACGCTTGATATTATTCCATTTTGAATGACCTGACATTGTTTAACACTCCTATCTGATTATTATTCGTTTATCTATTTCACTTTCATCAGGCGGCTGAAATATCCCTGTAAACTTTTCCTCGAGACCTTTGTCAACGAAATAAGCGCTGACTTTTCCGTTTTTCACCGATTCATTTCTCTCAGCTATACGCTGCTTCCATAGTTCATCGGTTATATCGAGGTAATGCAGTTCACAGCTGATACCGTGCTGCCTGTAAAAACTTCTTGCATATTCTCTCTCGGATCTTGTCCAGAAGCCCCAGTCGAGTATAACATCCGTACCTGCCGCAGCTATTTCCAGTGACTTTCCGTATAAGTAGTCCTGTATGCGGCGGACGTATTCATCCAGCATATCGCCGGCTTCATTTCTAAATACTGCGAGCGTTATCTCGTCCACCGAAAGTATCACAGCACCGGTTTCGTCGGCGAGACTGCGTGCATATGTGGACTTGCCGCTGCACAGTTTTCCGCAGGTCATAATGACCTTAGCCATTATCATTACCCTCCTGCGCCATAATCATGTCAAAGAGTTCTCTGATACGCTCCTGCTGTCCGGTAAGGAAAAGAAAACCGAACAGTGCCTCGACCGCTGTTGCACGTCGATACTGAACTGCCGCAGCGTGCTTTGGAACTGTGTTTCCGGTAGCGTTTCTGCCGCGTTTGAGTACACCGAGTTCGCGTTCGCTCAGAACTTCCGAAATAGTTTCATAGGCATCTGACTGAAATTCCGCACATACCAGCTTTACCTTTGCGGAATGAAGCTTTGCTACCGGCATATTAGCCTGTCTCAAAAGATACTCCCTAACAAGCGTATCGTAGACGCTGTCGCCGAGAAAGGCAAGCGTGAGCGGACTGTAACAATTTGCCTCGCGCTCTGATAAATACTTTCTGTCCATATCAATATACGAAGTCGAACTCGAAGCCTTCGAGGTTTACAGTGTCGCCCTCCTGGACGCCCATTTCTTCGAGCTTTGCAATGATACCGCAGTTTATGAGCACTCTCTGGAAATACTGGAGCGATGAATAGTCATCGGGATCAACAGTACGCATAATAGGCTGTATCCACGGAGCTTCGACATAGTAAACTCCGTCCTCCACTGTGATCTCGAATTTCTTTCCGACTCCGAGCATATCATCGAGCTCTTCCTGCGGGATAGGCTCTGCTTCATACTCCTTAATGGGAGGAAGTGTGTCGAGTACCTCCGAGACCTTCCATATAAGGTCAGAAGTCCCCTGTGTAGTTGCAGCAGAGATACAGAAGAAGGGCAGTCCCCTTGCCTCTATATAGCTGCGGAACGTTTCTATCTGCTCCTCGGTAGCCATATCCGACTTGTTTGCAGCCACGATCTGCGGACGCTGTGCAAGTTCCTCGTTAAATGTGGCGAGCTCGCGATTTATGACCTCGAAATCCTCTCTCGGATCGCGGCCTTCAACGCCCGAAACGTCCACTACATGAACGATAAGACGGCAGCGTTCAACGTGTCTCAGGAACTCATGACCGAGTCCGACACCTTCGCCTGCGCCCTCGATAAGTCCGGGAATATCCGCCATAACGAAGGATTTCTCCTCGTCAACTCTTACAACTCCGAGCACGGGAGTAAGAGTCGTGAAGTGATAGTTTGCTATCTTTGGCTTAGCTGCGCTGACAACTGATATGAGAGTAGATTTTCCGACATTAGGATAACCTACAAGGCCTACGTCTGCGAGGAGCTTGAGCTCAAGAGTTACCTCAAAAGCTTCTCCAGGGTAACCCGGCTTTGCGAAACGCGGTATCTGTCTTGTAGAGGTAGCAAAGTGAACATTGCCCTTGCCGCCCTGACCGCCTCTTGCTATGACTTTAGGCTCATCAGTTGACATATCTGCCATTATTCTGCCTGTTGCAGCGTCACGTACAATAGTTCCGCGCGGTACCTTGACGATCAGCGGAGGAGCGCTCTTACCGGTACAGTTTCTTCCGGCACCGTTCTGACCTCTTTCAGCAACATACTTTCTCTTATATCTGAAATCAATAAGAGTCGAGAAATTGTCATCGACCTGAAAAACAACATCTCCGCCTCTTCCGCCGTCACCGCCGTCGGGACCGCCGGCTGCAACATATTTTTCACGGTGGAACGATACAGCTCCGTCGCCGCCGTCACCGGCTTTAATTTTTATTTTCGCCTGATCAACGAACATTTTCCGACCTCCTGCTGATACTTCTTAAAGAAAAATCCCAAGCGTGAGCTCGGGATTTATTGTCATTAATGCGTGCTTACTGCTCGATCTCGTAAACTGAGACCTTCTTGCGGTCACGGCCGTAGCGCTCGAACTTTACCTTACCGCTTACAGTTGCGAATAAAGTATCGTCTGAACCGATACCTACGCCCTCACCGGGATGGATGTGTGTACCTCTCTGACGAACGAGGATATTGCCAGCCTTTACGAACTGACCGTCAGCTCTCTTGACACCGAGTCTCTTAGCCTCAGAGTCACGTCCGTTCTTAGTAGAACCAACACCCTTTTTATGAGCGAAGAACTGCATACTGATCTTAAACATACTTACACCTCCGAAATAGTGATATTGATTGTGTCGGGATACTCTTCAAGTACAGCCTCTAAGTGCTGTTTCAGCCGGAACAGGAAGCGTGAAGGTTTGTCCCCTTCCGCGGCCTTACATCTTATGATGTTGTCGCCGACTTCGACCTCAGGAGAACAGCCGAATTCATCGAGCAGATTTACTGTAAGCTGAACAGCTGACGAAACAGCTGCACAGGCGACATCACTGCCGCTTTCAGCAAGACCTGCGTGTCCGCTCAGTTCAAATCCTGAGAGAGCACCCTTTGATCCATAGAATCTTGCACGGATCATGCCTTGATAGATTCGATCTTTACCTGAGTGTAAGGCTGTCTGTGACCCTGCTTCTTCTTCTCGCCCTTCTTAGGCTTGTAAGTGAAAACAGTAATCTTCTTAGCCTTGCCGTTCTTGATGACCTTAGCAGAAACTGCTGCACCGTCAACATAAGGTGTACCGATCTTGATACCATCGTCAGCTCCGAGAGCAACTACCTTGTCAAAAGTAACTGTCTCATCAGCCTCAGCTGCGAGCTTCTCGATGAAGATGATGTCTCCCTCGTTTACCTGATACTGCTTTCCGCCAGTTTCAATAACTGCGTACATATTGTGGCACCTGCCTTTTCAATAAACTCGCTGCGACGGGGTGTACATGAGTACAGCTTGAACGCCCGTTTACAAGCGGCAATAATATTTTATCACAACAGCGTACGTTTGTCAAGCGTTTTTTACGATTTTTCGTAAAAAAATGAATATCCTATTGCACAGCTGAACTTTATATGTTATAATTTTAAAAAACGAGGAGGGATAGCTTTGAAAAAAATTGTTTCGTATCTCCTGACATTCCTTTGTATTATTCCGCTAATCACGCTGACATCATGCAAAAATTACAATAAACCTCTGTCAATCAATAGAATAGAAACTATTATACAAAGGCGGTATGATACAAAGGTATATTTTCTGTCTGATAATACCGATGACGATCACAAAGGCAATATATGGTTCAAAGACAAAAGCGGTTTTAAATTTAAGATCGAATGTGACTATACTGTATGCGACTGGGATTTCCTGAACAGAAAAACTTATACAGCCTATGAATACTATATACCTGCATATTACAATGCGCACCCTGAGCTATTTGAGATATTCAGCGAAGACGGACACAGGTTTGAAATAAACGAAAAAGGAGAGCACATCCTCTACTTCAACAGCTATTACGAACTCGATGAGCTTGCAGAATTCGCCTGTAACTGTGCTGACAAGATAAGTATTACAAATCACAGAATCACAGCTAAGTCGGCTCACGGACTATGGGACAGAGACTTTAATCTCTATTTTGAGCCAGCAGATATCGGCTACGAATGGAACGGATTTATGCGAATGACTATCCCAAATAATTTCTATACTCCCGAAACTCTTGCAGAGCATTTAAAAGAGTATTACGTTCATCAGCTTATCTGGAACAATGATAAAGAACATCTAGCAGAGGTCCCGAACGATATTATAAAGAAATACTCATAAACAAAAGCCTGAGCATGACGCTCAGGCTCTTATCATTTTACCATACCTTATAATCAGGAACGTTTATCTTATAGGAAGTACCGGGAACAAAGAGGTCGGCAGGCTTGATCTCCTGACCATTCTCCTTAGCCTGATTTACAGCTTTTGTCAATTCACGGAAAGCAACGCTGTTAGTAACGATCCTTGTAACATCCTCCTGGGGCGGCTTTGAGTTGAAATACTCAAGAACTGCCTGCTGGAGATAGAAATACGAACGGAGCTGTGACTTCTTGAACTCTATCTGAGTTGTATCTTCGCCCTCACCCTCCATAAGGAAGAGGCTGTCGCCTTCTCTGAAACCGAGAGTGAGCTTTGCGAATATCTCAGGAATGAATATTCTGATCTCAGCAGCAAGGCCCTTATCGCCTGTGATCTCCTCGACCTTGGCAGACATAGCTTCGTAATCCTCACGGCTGTTTATCTTTACCATTCTTGTGATAGCTTCCTTGGCAGCTTCCATAACTGTATCCTTTTTGAAAGGACACTGATCGTCTTCACGCTGTACAAAGATAGCATACTGCTTCTCACAGATGAAGTTTTCAGACTTATCCCAGGAATCAACATATGCCTCGAAGTACTTGTTGAGCTCGGAGCATACAGAACCGTTTACACGAACCTCTATCATTCTTTTGCCGTTGAATCTTGCGAGGTATACTCTTATCCAGTAGTACTTTTTGGAACCGAGGTACTTAGCTATCTCGTCCTTGATAAGAGCCATAAGCATAACAGGCTCCTTATCCTTAACGCCGATACGTACTACTGACTGGCAGTACATATCGAAGTCATAGTGCTGTCTGAGGAAATCAACAGAGAAGTGGATTGGGTGCTTCTTTGTAATAGACATATCGATAGGATGCCATACGCCTGCAAAGAATATATCAGCAGCCATCTGAGCAGTTTCCTCGTCAAATCTTCCCTGTGCGTCAACAGGATCGATAAGCGGCTCATCGAAGTCGTCGTTCTTGACAACGAATATTACCTGCGCGAGCTTGAGGTCGTCCTTCTCCTCAGTTCTTCCTATCTGAACATCGATAGTAAAGCCCTTGGGCATGATGATACAGTCATCGTAAAGTGTTCCCTTGAGTTTTTCGTTAAGCTTTTCAAGCACGAGCTGCTTGAGTCCCTCTCCTGTATTTACTTCTTCCTGCTCAGCAGGCTTATTATCTTTTTTCTTAAAAAATGCCACTTAGATCAAACTCCTTAATTATAATTTTAACACGTCGGCAAATATTACAGCCGAAACAAACAGTATATACATTATACCACAGTTTTTTGTAAATTGCAACAAATACTTCAAAAAAATTTGCTGCAGTCCTGTGCATACCGTTAAAACAGCATCTTTTTCTTTATTTTACAAGTCTTACGGCAGCCCAGCCTTCCTTGACATTTGCCTCCGGTGAGCTGAAACCTGCTGATTCAAGCGCAGATACTACCTCATCCATGCGCTCCTCTATGATACCGGAAACTATGAGGATACCGCCGTCCTTCAGACATTCGGCAAAGAAGTCCTTCATAGCTATGAGTACATCGGCAACTATATTCGCTGTGATTATGTCATATGTATCCTTGATCTCAACGGCAAGCTTTTCATCGCTGAGGACATTTCCGTAGTATGTCTTGTAGAGTGCAGGATCTATATTGTTCTTCTCTGCATTCTCAGCAGCAGTAGCAGCTGCATTCTCGTCAATATCAACAGCCACAGCACTTCCTGCTCCGAGAAGCATAGCACCAATCGAAAGGATACCGCTTCCGCAGCCCATATCAAGGAGCTTGTCGCCCTTGTTAAGACTCTTTTCAAGCAGTTCAAGACAAAGTCTCGTTGTATGGTGCTGACCTGTACCGAAGCTCGATGCCGGATCTATCTCAAGTATCAGTCTGCCGTCATCACCGGAGTATTCCTCCCATGAAGGCTTGATAACGAGCTTCTCGCCGACTTTAAGAGGCTTGAAATACTGTTTCCAGTTATTTGCCCAGTCCTCCTCACGTATGCTCGAGAGCTCAGCTTCGAGTCTGCCGTATTCACAATTTGTATCGGCTGATTTCATTTCAGCGAGCATTGCTCTGATAGCAGAAAGCATATCAGCGCCCTGCGAATTTGAGGGCAGATATACTGTTACGCAGGTCTCACAATGTGAGAGTCCCATAAGATCGTCATCAATGTAATCCCACTGACCGTTCTTGTTTTCAAGGAACTCGTTGAAATCCTCCGCGTCCTGTATGGCAAAACCCTTTATGCCGATGTCTGTGAGGCGTGAGCAGAGAAGCTCGATGCCGGCTGTTGCTGTGTAGATATTAACTTCAGTCCATTCCATTTAAGTTTACTCCTTGGGAAATAGCAATTTTAATAATTCTGTTACGTCTCCGCTGTCAACTGTATCGTCACCGTTCACATCAGCAGCTTTCAGCTCGCTGGTACGAAGCGAAGAGATACCGTCCGGGAGCTCTGACCTCTTTTTTAAATACTCATTGAGCAGAGCAAGATCATACTTGTCAACTGTACCGTTACCGTCAATGTCACCTTTCAGACGCGATGTATCCGGACTGACCGGAGTCAGTTCGCTGATATCCACCCAGCCGAGTCCCTTACCGTCCGAAGTGGCTATTCTTCCGTATTCGTTATATACAGCGTAAATAAATACACTTTCTCCGCTGTTTAGCGAGTAATCCGACGGCTTATCCTTGACCGAGTCATATACAGGCACCTCCGAATCACCGTTATAGCTGTACTCGACCGGATCAATAGCAGTACCGGTAGCAGTTGTAGCAGCCGTTGTAGTGACAGTGGTGGTAGTGGTGGTAGTGGTTGTAGTTGTTGTAGTTGTTGTATTGGTTGTGGTAGTAGTTGTTGTTGTCTTCTGTGTAGTCGTAGTTGCAGCAGTTGTCTGTCTTGGAGCTATATCCTTCTTCACGGCATCAACTAGCAGTCCGCCTGACTTGGCAGGAGTCTTTGCGCCCTTGAGCACCCAGTACTCATTGTTGCCGTAAACGCCGTATTCATTGAACACAGAAGCTGATTTATACGGTGCAGGATCCATCATGTACAGATCGTTACCGTTTGCAGCATATATGTACACCCAGTGATAGCCGTTGACATTGAGTATAACGTGCATACCGCTGTCGAGGAACGATTTCACCTCAGACACTATGCCGCTTCTTGTCGTGCTTGTGAGATGTGAATCTCTTACAAACGTGACCGTAGGTATGATGTCATTTATCATATTCCAGTTAGCTATACATCCGTATAACAGACCATTGCGCTCACGGTATGCCCTGCACAGCACGCCGGGATCAAACTGATCTGCACTGCTTATACCCATGTTCTTTGCAGCAGCAGAATCGATCGAGCCGGAATGCATAGCCATCATCGCAAGCGATGTTATAAGGCATCCGGAAGAGCCAAGTGTTTCACCGCCCATGTCGCTCGAAGACCATCTCGGATCCGTCTGCTTCCATTTGGTGTAATCCTCCTTGGCATAGGATTCATGATTAGGTCTGTAAGAAAACATCACAGCAGAAAGCATCATAAAAGCAGCTATTATAACGCTAATGATGCTTCTGTTAGTTTTTGAATGCATAATGACTAACCTCCTCACGACTTAGTTCTAAATATCTTCCTCTGTTTCTTTTTTAGCTCTATAAGAGCCTGGTAAGCGGCAGTATAATCTGCCAGTACCTTTTCGCGGGCATTATCATTGAGTTCCACACCGCCGTAAGCCGCCGCATCGAACAGAGCAGCAGTCGTTGATATATCGACTCCGCAGCGTTCCATAACAGCTGCCGTGACTTCGCCTGCCGTGCACACTTTTCCGAGTCCGTACAAGCGGCATATCCTTCTCATTACCGCGATAGCTGCTTCAGAAGGTCTGCGCTTGCGGTTCACACGTAAAAATACACGGTCAATGATGTACGGTGAGCAGATATAGATCAGCAGAGCGAAAAGAGCGATAACAAGTATCACGATACCAGCCGTTGAAAGCTTATGAGTTGCGTTTCCTCTTTCTACTTCTTCCTGTATCTCGCCTGATGTTATGGTAGGCTCAAATGATACCCAGCCGAAGCCCTTGATGTAGAGTTCAGGATAACCATGCGAATCCTTTGCTGTGATAGCGTACTGTCCCTTATATTTACCGGAATTCTGCCTGTTCTGCATATTGTAGCCTTCGCAGAATCTCGCAGGGATGCCGGAAGCTCTTGCAAGCATTACCATAGCGGTAGCATATTCATAGCAGACTCCGCGGTGTGTAACGAACAGGAAATTCTCGACATTCTCTCCCTCAGTCTTCACATAGCTGAGGTCATAGATATAGTCATTGTTAAAGAAATACATCTCAAGCGCTTTCGCCTTATCGTAGTCTGTAGTCTTGCCCTTTGTTATTTCATCAGCAAGCTCTTTTATCTTGACTTTTTTGTCATAATCAAGCTCATATTCTTCTGCGCTGTCATACTCTGAACGCTCATTTTTAAGTCTCCGGCGGCACGCTGAACACTTACTGTAAGTAGCATCATCGTCATCCTCAAACATATTGTCTTCAAGGATAACGATCGCCTCAGAAAGAAGTTCCTTGTAATCCGTCTTGTCCAGAATATCGATAACAGCCTTGTTCTCGGGATTCGTAAAGTAAGTGTCTGCACTGTACTCAAATCTGAAGCCGTCTTCGTATTTGATAGAATCGTCGGCAGCGACCACGCCCGTCGGGATATACGAATATTTTCCCTCATGAGACGCCGCAGTAAATGTCTGAGCAAACTGCGGAACAGGAACACGGTCACCTGTCTCGAATACAGATATAAGACCTAATTCCCTGACCTCAGGCTTTTCAAGCTCCTTGCCTGCGTACTTTTCAAGCCCGTACTTCTTCGCAAAACTGCTGTCGAGCGAAGCAACATACAGTATCGCGTCAACTGTTGCGCCTGTTTCTGCAATATCCAACGGGAGACGCTGATTTTCGAGTGTAGTCTCCGAATCGCGCTTGTATGCACTCCAGGAATCAAAGTCATAATCATACTCGGAAAACGTCCTTGTCTTGAACCTAAGACCTTCCGTTGCATCTGCCACATAAAGCAGCGTATCACTGCTGATGTTTCTGAACTGGCTTCCGTTTGTGCTTCCTCTGAAACCGCTGAGTGAAGCAACGAGTCTGTCGGTAAAACGCTCGGCAGCGATGAAGTTTTCTATTGCCTCACGGTTTTCTTTGACTACCGGCTTAGGCATGATAGAAGCGACTATCGTCATTATTACAAGGAACACGCCGGACGAAGTGAGGATGTCCCTCTGCTTCACTATCACAACGCTGCCTGTGTGATGAAGCTGACGGCAGTATACCATTACTGCTATGTAGCTCGCCGCAAGCATGATTATGAAAATGACCGGCATCTTCTCGTATTCCTTACCGTAAATGAGAAATGGGATTATAAATATGAGAAATCCCATGAATATACGGTATCTTATCCGCGTGAAGTAGTATATGACCGAAGCCATAAAAAAGCTGAACAGCGCGAACGTCAGCCACGAATACCAGATATTGTAGTCAAGGGCAAGCTGAGGCGTGATAAACCACAGTCCGTAGCTTATGTTCTTTGTCTTGAGGACCTCTTCATAGTAGTCCCAGCCGCGCCGTCCGAAATGCACCGCCGCAAGATAAAACAAGTATCCTGCGAAGAGATAAAGCACTCCGCCGATCAGTTTCCGCTTGTTCATAAAATCGAACAGCCTGAACAGTACATACGTTACCACGTACGATGCGACCACAAACTGCAGCATTGACTTGTCATAATAGTGGTACATGAGCACCGACATTATCAGCGTAGTATACAGCAGTATCGGATCGAGCATAGTTCTTATCAGGAACTGAGCTGCGGGTGTCAGCGTTTTTTCATTTTTCTGCATATTTTATACCATTTTAAAAGATTCGTCCTCATCGAGATACCACATCGGCAGTCCCGTGAGGTTCGTACTCTCAGCACTTACTCCGAGGATGCTTGAGCACTCCTTGTCAAGCTTTTCAGTTATCGCAGCAAGCTCAGCGCCGGCATCAGTAGTAGCTATAAGGCACGCGCACGCAGAACTGCTGTCAGGAGCGATCTCGATCCTTCTTGCCTCTTTGACCTTTACGGCAAGCACTTTCAGCAGGAGCTGTGCCGGGTAATCAGGATTGTCAACTGTCTCAACGGTGATAGAACCGTCGCTTGCGTAATACATAAATGTGCAGGCTATCCCCTGCTTAACAAGGACTCCGATGAGTCCGAAAACAGCACTAAGTATCTTCTCCTCGGTAATTACAGCATACGCCGGATCTGCTTCCTTTTTCCTGTAAAGATCGAGGACAATCAGCGGCTGAACTGCCGAAGCAGCTTCGTCGAGCCTTACCATCAGCTTGTCGCGCTTTGAGGAGAGCTTCCAGTTGATACGTTTGAGCGGATCGCCCTGAACGTACTCTCTGTGCTCACAGCCCGGAGCTGTATTTGCCGAAAACAGCATCGAAGTGTCATTGTCTTCATCGTCATCAGTAGTCATAACAATATCTGCTATGCTCCTGAAAAGCTGTGACGAAGCCTTTATCTCCGGGATCTGCGGAACTACTCCGACAGAAACTGCTTCCGGCAGGCCTTTTTTCAGTTTGAACCTGATAAAACCGAGAAATCCGCAGGAGTACGCAGCCTTTACCTCAATGCTTCCGTTGCCGCCTGTTTTAGCCCTTACAGAGAACGTGAACTCAGCTCTTTCGTCCGAGAACATCGAAAGACGGTAAGTCTTTCCGGCATCATCGAATACCTCTGAAGCATACGGCACGATCTCAATTATCGGAAGCGGAAGGCGTCCTTCTCTTTCAACGATTACACGCACTTTAAGGTCACTGCCTTTATTCACATACGCGTCGCAGCTCACCTTTATATTCAGCCTGTTCCTGCCGTGAACGGCAAATACCAGCGATACAACAGGTGCAAACACCAGGAATGCAGCCAGTATCATGCCCATCTCGCCGTCAAAGCTGGTCGTATATACGAATACTACAAGGGCAACTGCAAGAACGCTCAGTATAGTCTGTATTAATTTCTTCATCATCTCATAGCCGGAACATCGCAGGTCTTGAGCAGATTTGTGATATACTCCTCATTGCTGCCGAACATACTCTTTCCCTGCGGTGACATAATGATCCTGTGTGCAAGGACAGATACTGCGACATTCTTAACGTCATCGGGAGTAACATACTCCCTGTCGTAGATATATGCGAAAGCCTTTGCAGCCTTGTAAAGAGCTATACTTCCGCGTGGACTGATTCCGAGAACGGTATTTCTGTCCTGACGGGTTGAAGCCACAAGTCTTACGATGTATTCCTTTACCTGATCGGTAACGCGGATATTCTTTACGTCCTCCTGCATAGCTATGACATCATCCGTAGATATGGCAGGAGCTTCGATATTTCTGATAGGATTGTACATCTCTGTACGCTCGAGGATCTTTGTTTCTTCCTCAAAAGTAGGATAACCCATAGAGAGTTTCATAAAGAAACGGTCCATCTGTGCTTCCGGCAGATGGAAGGTACCATAAGTCTCAACAGGGTTCTGGGTAGCCATAACGAGGAACGGTTTCGGAAGAACGTGAGTCTCACCGTCGAGACTTATCTGTCTCTCCTCCATAGCTTCAAGAAGTGCCGACTGTATCTTCGGCGAAGCACGGTTGATCTCATCGGCAAGCAGGAAGTTGCAGATAAGCACGCCCTCACGGTATTCAAACTCGCCTGTCTTCTGCATATACATCGTAAAGCCTACGATATCTGACGGCATAACATCCGGTGTAAGCTGGATACGGTTGAATTTTCCGCCGATAGAACGAGAAAGCGCGGTAATGAGCTGAGTCTTTCCGACACCCGGAACATCCTCCAGAAGAACATGTCCGTCACATAGAAGAGCAGCAATAAGCTTTATAACTGTATCGTCCTTACCAACGATTACTTTTCCGATAGAAGCTACTAATTTTTCCGTGTTTTTATTCATAAGGTTACCTCATTGAAAAGTTTAAGGGGATACCTGCACCCCATTGTTGTAATTATACCATATTTTTACTGCTCCTGCAAGTGTAATATCTGTGAAATATACAAAGCGGCTTTTGTAGATATTTTACAAAAGCCGCAGTCTAATTTGAACAAATTGTTACAAAAATAAAAACAGCTCCCACGAATGGGAGCCGTTATGATAAATTACTTGATCATCTTAGCAACTTCGTCAGCGAGGTTGTCTTCCTTCTTCTCAACGCCTTCGCCGCGCTCGTAACGGATAACGTCTGTTACCTTGATAGCGCCGCCGAGCTTCTTAGCCTCAGCATCAACATAGCCCTGAACTGAGAGCTTGTCGTCCTTTACGAATGCCTGCTCGAGGAGGCAGTTTTCGCTGTAGTACTTGCCTACCTTGCCCTCAACGATCTTTGCACGAACCTGCTCGGGCTTGGAAGCCATCTTAGGATCCTCAGCCATCTGAGCCATCATGATCTCCTTCTCCTTCTCAATAACCTCAGCAGGAACCTGCTCACGGCAGAGGTAAGGAGCATTAAGAGCAGCAGACTGCATTGCTACATCCTTACCGATAGCAGCAACCTGGTCAGCAGCGAGATCTGTATCCATCTTTACGAGAACGCCGATGCTTCCGCCGTTGTGGATGTAGGAAGCAAGCTTACCCTCGAGTCTTACGAAACGACGGATAACGATGTTCTCACGAATCTTCATGCCAGCAAGTTCTGTAAGAACTTCGCCTACTGTTGCGGAACCGCCGCTGATTGTCTCAGCCTTGAGAGCCTCAACGTCAGCAGGATTCTTCTCAATGATTGTATTAGCAACGTTTGCAACGAAATTTCTGATATCGTCTGTGTTAGCAGCGAAGTCAGTCTCTGTGTTTACTTCGAGGAGAACGCCGACATTGCCGTTTACAACAGCTGTTACAACGCCCTCAGCAGCAGCTCTGCCGCTCTTCTTAGCCTGTGTAGCGAGACCTTTTTCTCTGAGGAACTCGATAGCCTTGTCCATATCGCCATCGTTAGCCTCGAGAGCCTTCTTACAGTCCATCATACCAACGCCTGTGGACTTCATAAGTTCTTTTATTTCTGCAACGGAAACCTTTCCCATTGTAATTACCTCCTAAATAATATTTTTTCGTATAAATCATTGTAGGGGACGACGTCCTCGACGTCCCTAACTTAAATTAACGGGCTGTCGGGGACGCCAGCCCCCTACGAATATTGTTCTTGATTATTCAGCGTCTGCCTCAGCAGTTTCCTCTGCAGGAGCCTCCTGAGTCTCAGCGTCGCCGCCCTGTCTGCCTTCGATAACAGCGTTAGCGATTGTGCCAGCGATGAGCTTTACAGCTCTGATAGCGTCATCGTTACCGGGGATAACGTAATCAACTTCGTCAGGATCGCAGTTTGTGTCAACGATTGCAACGATCGGGATGTTGAGCTTCTTAGCCTCAGCAACAGCGATCTTTTCCTTGCGGGGGTCAACGATGAAGAGTGCAGCGGGGAGCTTCTTCATGTTCTTGATACCGCCGAGGAACTTTTCGAGCTTCTCTATCTCAAGGTTGAGCTTAACAACTTCCTTCTTGGGGAGAAGAGCAAATGTGCCGTCTTCTTCCATAGTGTGGAGCTGCTCAAGTCTTCTGATTCTTGTCTGGATTGTCTTGAAGTTTGTGAGCATACCGCCGAGCCATCTTGCGTTTACATAGTGTGCGCCGGCTCTTGTAGCCTCTTCCTTAACAGAATCGCCAGCCTGCTTCTTTGTACCTACAAAGAGAACTTCGCCGCCCTGAGCTGCGATGTCGCGAACGAACATGTAAGCCTCTTCGAGCTTCTTGACTGTCTTCTGAAGGTCGATGATGTAAATGCCGTTTCTTTCTGTGAAAATGTACGGTGCCATTTTCGGGTTCCATCTTCTTGTCTGGTGACCAAAGTGTACGCCAGCCTCAAGAAGCTGCTTCATTGATACTACTCCCATTGTGTAGTCCTCCTTAAATTGGTTAAATTATCCTCCGCCGGACTTAGCTCACGGACAACGCTGAACGCTCAGCGCACCGATCCGTAAAAACCCAGCGTGCGAATTGCCTTAATATTATAGCATATTTCTCCTGTGATTGCAAGAGTTTATCCATTGTGCATTCCAACAGACTTTACAAATCGTCACCGTGTTTTTTTGTCGCAGCTGACAGTTCGGGCGTTACACTCCGCCTTATCAGCACAACGTCACTGCCGACTACCTTTATATCGCCGCACGGTATGACGACATCGTCCTCTTTCCCGAATATCCCGAGCACGCGCGTTCTGCCGTATATCACAAGTTCCGTAACCTGCGAGCTTGCAAGGTCTATCCGCACATCGTCTATGTACCCGAGCCTGTCACCGTTCGCTATGTCGATGACCTCTTTACGGCGCAGCTCTTCAAGACTGCTTATCACAAAAAATCACCTCTGCACAACTGTTTTAAACAGTATATGCAGAGGGACATAGCCTGAATTATTACTTTTTACTGTTATTCTCCTGAGAACCATTCTGTCCGTCTTCTTCGTCATCGTCATCTTTCTTGCCTAATGCGACTGAGATAACGCCGAGAAGGACCATTACACCGATAGCTATAACAGCTATTGAAATGAGCTTCTTTGCCGGGAAATCATCACCGGTAGCTGCTGCTGCGTCCATAAGAGCCATAAGTTCGTACAAAATATTCAACCTCCCGTAATGTTGCGCGTATATGCGCTGCTTTTTCTTTAATATATTAGCACAACGGACAGGTTTTGTCAACCTTTTAGCTCAAATACCGAGTTTTGACTTTCGCGCTCCACTATTATAAAAGAAAAGCGGAGCATATGCTCCGCTCTGTATCAGAATCTGAAATCGCGCTTTCCGTCGTTCTTTATCTCGCTGAGATATTCGATTGCTCTTGCACGGCGCTTTTCGTCGGGAACGTTCTGTATCTCTCTTGCGATAAGAGCTTCGCCGACAGCCTTTGTCTCGGGAGAAGCATAGTCTGTCAGGTACTCCTGGAGAGTCATAAGTGCATTCGGGTGGCAGCAGTTCTGTATCTGTCCCACCTTGCAGAGCGCCATGAAACGGTCACCGGTACGGCCTTCACGATAGCAGGCGGTACAGAATGACGGGATATAGCCGAGGTCCATGAGCCACTTTACAACTTCGTCGAGCGAACGCTGGTCTGATACATCGAACTGCTCTGTGTCGTGAGGTCTCTCCTCAGGCGTGTAACCTGCGTAACCGCCGACTGAAGTTCTTGAGCCGCCGGAGATCTGTGATACACCGAGTCCAAGTACCTTTTTGCGGCACTCCTCACTCTCACGGGTGGAGATTATCATTCCTGTGTAAGGAACTGCTATACGGATGCAGGCAACTATCTTTGCAAATGTATCATCGTCTATTCCGTTGTCAAATGCGTCAAGGTCAATGTCGGAAGCCCTTCTCAGACGCGGAACACTTATAGTATGAGGTCCTACACCGTGAACAGCTTCAAGGTGCTCAGCGTGCATTAGGACACCTGCGAATTCATAGCGGTACTTGTCAAGTCCGAAGAGAACACCAAGTCCTACATCGTCGATACCGCCGTCCATAGCTCTGTCCATAGCCTCGGTATGGTAAGCATAGTCGTGCTTTGGTCCTGCCGGATGGAGCTGTTCATAACTCTCCTTGTGGTAAGTCTCCTGGAAGAGGATATATGTGCCTATACCTGCTTCCTTGAGCTTGCGGTAGTTCTCTACGGTAGTAGCCGCGATGTTTACGTTTACACGGCGGATAGCACCGTTCTTGTGCTTTATGGAATAAATAGTATTTATACATTCAAGGATGTACTCTATCGGATTGTTTACCGGATCCTCACCTGCTTCAATAGCAAGTCTCTTGTGTCCCATGTCCTGAAGGGCGATTACCTCATCGCGTACCTCATCCTGAGTAAGCTTCTTACGCGGTATCTCCTTGTTCTGGAAGTGATAAGGACAGTAAACGCACTTGTTTACGCAGTAGTTAGAAAGATAGAGCGGCGCAAACATTACTATTCTGTCGCCGTAGAAAGCTTCCTTTATCTCGCGTGCAAGAGCGTATATCTTTTCAATAACTTCCGGATCATCACAGGCAAGGAGAACGCTTGCTTCCCTGTGTGAAAGTCCTGCACACTCAACTCCCCTGCCGGTCTTTTTAGGTCTTGCCTTCTCAAGTATCTCATCTATCAGCTTATGATCGTTCTTGTGCTCGTCAGCATATTTCAGAGTTTCAAGGATCTCCTCATCATTGATAAAATCCTCAGCCTTAAGCGATTTCACATCATACATATAAGTATATCTCCTTTATTATTTTGCTTTACAGGACAGTTTTTCGGCTTCAAGTCTGAAAACCGCCGTACCTTTCAGCTGCTGTTCTGAATAATCCCATTTATCTTTGCCTGTTGTCTGCTTCATCAAGCAGTTCAGGGCTTTGATCTTTTCATCGTTGTCATTTATAATATGCAGTCTGCCTGTGCCGATAACGCTCATAAACTTTGCAGAGTGGCCACAAGCTGTATCAGCCGGTATCAGACTGTATCTGCCGTCTATCTCAAAGCCGGTACTTGGTGAAGTTTCAGCAAGCTCAAACTTTCTTCCAGCCGGTGCTCCATGGAAATAAAAGGTATACTTTCCGTTATTTACAGAGTAACCGTAATTTACCGGTACTATATACACCTCACCGCTGTCATAGAAGCCAACGCGCATTATCTTTTCACCTGCGATGAAATCTTCGATAACCTCAGCGTCAGTTACTTCCCTGTCATTTCTTCTCATGTGAGCCTCATTTCTTGGATATGGCAGCCTTAACGGAAACTCCGCTTATCTGCCCGAGTCTGCCGGTGAGACTGCTTATCACATCAGGTTCAGCATCGAGGGCAACAGAAATGAGCGAAATACCGCGTTCCTTGTAAGGTATACCCATTCTGCCGATTATAATATCACTGTATTCGTGAAGAATTGCATTGACTTCGACTGCTGCTTCCGGCTCGTCGATAACTATCGCCGCAACGGCTATACGTTTTTCGTTCATATTATCTCCTCCGGACAATAAAAAACCGTCCGCGGACAAACGGACGGAGCTATACCCTGCTATTCAAGTATTAACTGCCGTCCGATAACAGAGTTTTCACCCTGCTGTCCGAAAACACATTGTTACATTTCAGCCAAACACAGAATAAATCCTGTCTTCCGCCGTTAATATTATAACATTCCCCGTCAGACGTGTCAATCTAAAAAAGTTAGTTTATACTAATAGAAATACTTTTATATATCACGCTATATCGCATCGTCTATCAAAACTTTTTAAATTATACAGTTTTTTTCAAAAATGACTGGACAAATCCGTAACGCTGTGATATAATAGTCTTTAGATATATTATTTGAGGTGATTTAATTGGGAATTCTATCCATTTTTAAAAGCGGAAACTACTTTGATAAGAATATTGCTCCCAAGTGCGATTATTGCCTTAACGGTAAACGTGCAAGAGACGGAAATAAGGTACTCTGTCAGAAAAGAGGTCTCGTAAACTCTGATTATTCATGCAGCAAGTTCGTTTATTCTCCTCTCAAGAGAATACCTGTTAAGCAGCTCAACTTCGTAGGAAGTCTTGCTGATGAGGATATCTACAGCGAGTCAGCCGGCGAGCGCGCTGAAAAGGAAGCTCTTATAAAAGCAGAGGAAGAAGCTGCTAAAGCCGAGCGTCTCAGCAAGGAAGCTGCTCAGCATATGGAGGCTAAGGAAAAAGCCGACAGAGAACGTGCTGAACGTGAAGCAGCTGCTAAGGCTGAAGCTGAAAGAGAAGCCGCTGAAAAGGCTGCTGAGGAAGCTAAGGCCGCTGAAGAAGAAACTGCTGATAAAGACAAAAAATCAGAGAATAATAAAGAAGCTAAAGACTCCAAAGATAAAAAGGACGAAAAAGCTCCCGAAGAAACCAAGGCTGATAAGCCCGAAGAAAAAGCTGCACAGAACTAACTCGTATCCAAAGTTACAATTCTGTACTATGTGCAGGATTGTAACTTTCATTTTGCTGATGCGGTGAAATCAGCAGACACGTTAGATTCGTTCGAGATGCGTCATTGGTCTATAAAACTGTCCCTGTCGGCAGTCTGATCCGACAGAAAAATTGAATATGCGGGTGTGGTGAAATTGGCAGACACGTTAGATTTAGGTTCTAATACCGAGAGGTGTGCAGGTTCAAGTCCTGTCACCCGCACCAGATTGATTGCAATTATTACATCTCTTGTTACTGTGTTTTGCGTATTACTGGCGATTGCATTAAAAATATATATTATTCCGATCATCAAGTATAACAAGGCTATACAACTGTACAAATCAGAAAATTATGATGAAGCAATTTCTGCTTTTTCAGAGCTGAATGGTTTTAAAGACAGCAAAGCACAAATCGAAAACTGCTATATAAAAAAACTAGGTGAAGAAAAGTATAACTATATCCAGAATATCAAAATCGGTGACACATATACATTCGGTTCATACGAACAGGATAACGATATATCGAACGGTAAAGAGCCTATTGAGTGGACTGTGCTTGATAAAGATGGAATGACGCTGCTTTTGATTAGTAAATATTGTCTTGACCACCAGTATTTCACATCATACAGCCCACAAATGCGTACATGGGAAACTTGTACCCTGCGCACTTGGTTGAACGAGACATTTTTCAATGATGCTTTTACTTCTGAGGAGCAGCGCAGAATAATTGATTCTACTGTTCCAGCAGATGATAATCCTTACTTTATCTCAACTTCACAAGGTAATGACACAAAAGATAAAATTTTCATTTTGAGCATTAAAGAAGCTGCCGAATATTTCAGTTCTGATGATGCTCGCAAATGTCAAGGAACTACATATTGTTACGCTAAAGGTACAGTTAAGTCAGAAAAAAATGATAATTGCTGGTGGTGGCTTAGAACGCTCTGCGACACAACCGCAATTGTTGCCGTAGTTGACGCTGATGGTCCAATTCAATATGGCGGTACACACGGCGGCGATCATTTTCTTGCCACTGGTAACGCTGTTCGTCCGGCTTTGAGAATTGAATTGGGATTTTAAATTAAATACTATAAATCTTTTAGCCGCAGTATCACTCCTGCGGCTATATTTATTGCAGCAAGTCGTATTGCGGACAGGCTTGCGTATCTTCGGCTATTTTTGCATTAATACCACAGGCAGACCATACGCTTCCGGCACATTTAGATATTGGTAGTAAAAGTAGTATTTTCAGTGTAAGGTTTCAAACTTTCTTAGTCTCGCGAAAAGGTTACACCAACTTTACTACTTTTACTACCTTTTTTGTCCAGCACTCTGAGATTCCGCCGGTATATAGCCTTTTGTCACGTCATGCCGGCACAAATGTAGATTTTGTAGATTTTCGGTGTAAGGTTTTAAACTTTCTTAGGTTCGCGAAAAGGTTACACCGGTTTTCTACATTTTCTATATTAATTAATAAGCCGCAGATATCAGAGTATCTCTTCAAGCTCTCTGAGCCATATATTTGCAGAAGCGTCACTTGGCATACGCCAGTCGCCGCGCGGAGACATCGTAACTGTACCGACCTTGGGTCCGTCAGGCAGGCACGAACGCTTGAACTGCTGTGAGAAGAAGCGCCTGTAAAATGTTTTCAGCCACTTCATTATCACTTCTTTTGTGTATTCATCTTTAAATGCAATGCAGGCTATGCGGAATATCTTTGACGGAGAATAACCGTATCTCAGCATATAGTACATGAAGAAATCGTGGAGTTCATACGGTCCGACAATATCCTCTGTTTTCTGAGATATAGTACCATCGTTCTCAGGTGGGAGAAGTTCGGGACTTACCGGCGTATCGAGTATATCGAGCAGAGCGCTTTTCAGATTACCGTCCGAGGTATCTGCTTCATAGCTGACCAGCCAGCGCACAAGTGTCTTTGGTATTGAAGCGTTGACAGCATACATTGACATATGGTCGCCGTTATAAGTCGCCCAACCGAGAGCAAGTTCAGACAAGTCACCTGTGCCGATAACGATACCGCCGAGCTGATTAGCCTTGTCCATGAGAACCTGAGTGCGCTCTCTTGCCTGAGAGTTTTCATAGGTCACATCATGTATATCGGGAGACTGACCGATATCCGCAAAATGCTGCATAACGCTGTTTCGTATATCAGTTTCCGTAAGAGTAGTTCCGTATGCTTCCGCAAGCGTGCAGGCGTTGTTATAGGTCCTGTCCGTTGTTCCGAAGCACGGCATAGTTACCGTGTGTATGCCGCGCCTGTCAAGTCCCAGCATATCAAATGCGTGGACAGCAACAATAAGTGCAAGTGTCGAGTCGAGGCCGCCGGAGAGTCCGAGGACGACGTTCTTGCAGCCTATATGGCGCAGTCTTGTCATAAGACCTACAGCCTGCATAGTGAGTATCTCCTCACACCTGCTGTCGAGCATTTTCTTGTCAGACGGTACGAAAGGCGTTTTCGGGAAATGTCTTTCAAGTCCCGTTTCTTCGATTTCAAGGCTGAAATAAGCGTTTTTAATGCTCTGTGAAACATTGAAAGTATTCATTCTCCTGCGTTCGTATATAAGCTTTTTTATGTCCGTATCCGCAATGAGAATTCCCTTTGAAAACAGCTTGGATTCTGCAATAACAGAGCCGTTCTCAGCAATTATATCATGTCCGGCAAAGACCATATCCTGCGTAGATTCACCGATACCCGAATCTGCATAGGCATAGGTGCAGGCAAGAGAGCCTGATCGTGCTTTTACGAGAGTTCTGCGGTAGTCTGCTTTTCCTATCACCTCGTCGCTTGCGGATAAATTGAATATGATAACTGCTCCCGACTTTGCAAGCTGTTCCGAGGGCGAAGAAGTTACCCACATATCCTCACATATCTCGATACCGAATGTCAGCTCCGGAAGTTCCTGACAGGTGAAGACAGTATCTTCAAGGTGAACTGAATACTCATCATCCAGCAGTATATCCGCACAAACTCCGTCAGCGGCTGTGAAGTGTCTTGCTTCATAAAATTCGCTGTAATTCGGGATATTCTTCTTTGCCACAGCACCGACTGCCGTTCCCTTATTGATGACAACAGCGCAGTTGCAGAGTTTACCGCATACGACAAGCGGTACGCCAACTATCGAAACAATGTCAAGATTTTCTGTTTCTTTGATTATCCTTGCGGTTTCTTTTTTGGCTGCGTTTAAAAGTGCATCCTGCAAAAACAGGTCGCCACAGGTATATCCTGTTACGGAAAGCTCAGGGAAGCAGACTATTTTAACGCCCTTATCGTGGACTTCCGTTATCATCTCTATAATCCTGTCAGCATTATATACGCAGTCGGCAACTCTGACATCAGGTGTTGCACAGGCTATCTTTATGAATCCGTCTTTCATATTTACCTCCAAAAAGACAAAAAAGGACACTGAATCATCAGCGTCCTTGCTTTAACAACGTTATTATATACCCATTCATTGATTTTGTCAAGCGGATACTTGACAAATCTTATCTGCCGTGATATAATGCAGGTAAAGAGCAACGGCGCTTCTCGTTTTCGGGGAGCGCCGCTTTGTATCAGGAGACTTTTATGGAGCAGATACGGTATAAATGGACAGACGGCAGCAATGAAGATTTTCAGCGTTTCTACCTGGCAACAGAGGAATTCTACAGCAGTATAGTCGGCGGTGAAAAGAACAGGAAAGGTTTTATCCCTTACAATATTTCTCAGAACATCGGCACAGTTATTATAGCGTATATCGGAGATACCGCAGTTGGCTGTGCAGGTTTGAAGTCCTATTCAGCTTTTGAAGCAGAGATAAAGCGCGTATGGGTAGAACCTCAGTACCGCCGCAGGCATATTGCCGCTGATATGATGCAGATGATCGAGAATAAAGCAAAAGAACAGCATTTCACAAGAACTATTCTCCAAACACGCGAAGCAATGACAGAAGCAGTATCGCTCTATGAAAAACTCGGATATAACCGCATAGATAACTATCCGCCCTATGACAAGCTTGAAGGCGCGGTATGCTATGCGAAAGAGCTGTAAATCCCAGGTGCAAATGCGAGCTGTACAATGACATCAAGAATGAACATCTGCTAATAACTATTTAAAGCAAAGGCGCTTATCCGTATGGGTAGGCGCTTTAATATTGGAGTGAACACCTTGAAACATACATTTCCGCCCATAGGAGCAAGAATTATTAAATCCGCAATAGCTGTTGCATTATGTATGCTTATATATTACCTGAGAACTCTGCTGCCGGTCGGCAACGGAATACCCTTTTACGGTGCATTAGCGGCTTTGTGGTGTATGCAGCAGTACAACGACACAACAAAGACCAACGCAGTCCAGCGTTCTGTGGGAACACTTATCGGTGCCGCATACGGACTTGTGTTTCTGCTGCTGTTTAAGCTGATAGATGTTACCATCCCGATGATAGTTTATATTTCTGCAAGTGCAGTGATAATACCTGTGATATATACAACTGTTGTTCTGAACAAGCGCAACGCTTCGTTTTTCTCATGCGTAGTATTCCTCAGTATTGCACTGACACACTCATTCGACAGCAATCCATATATTTTCGTGCTGAACAGAGTTATTGATACCTTTATTGGAATAATTATCGGTGTAACAGTCAACGATTTCCGTCTGCCGATAAAACACGATACTGATAATCTATATGTAAGCGGAATTGACGATGTACTTGTTTCCGCAGGACATTCCGCCGCATACAGTAAGGTGGAGCTGAACAGGCTTATACGCAGCGGTGTGAAATTCACCATATCAACTGTCCGCACACCTGCTGTGCTTATGGACATAATGAAAGGTGTGGAATTGCAGCTGCCTGTTATCGTTATGGACGGAGCTGCTCTTTATGACGTTAAGGAGAAGCAATACCTTGAAACGGTCTATCTCCCCACAGATGTATCGTCTGAAGCAGAAAAGATAATCGCGGAATGCGGCTTGCACTGCTTCGTGAACGTAATGCTTGATTCAACTCTGCTTATATACTACGGTGAGTTCAGAAACAGCGCTGAACAGGAACTTTTCGAGTCTTTCAGACATTCGCCTTACAGGAATTACATCAGCTCGGAATACCGCAGAAATGACGATACTGAACGTGTGCTGTATCTGACTGTGCTTGCCGACAGGATGAGAGTTTTCACAGTTGAAGGCAGATTGCGGAAACAGCTTGGAGAACGTGTGCGGATAAGTATATCCGAATCAGAATTTGAATGCTTTATGTATCTGAAAGTGTTTTCTCCGCAGGCTTCAAAGCAGAATATGATGAAGAAGCTCAGAGAGTATGCAAATGCGGAGGATGTCATCACTTTTGGAAGCATCAAAGGGCAGTATGACGTCTATATCAACGACGGCGGCGGAAACGGTACTGTAAAACGGCTTAAAAAGATATGTCACATAAACGGACTTGATTTTAAAGAGTAATATAAAAAATTATTGTCAGACTATTGACAAACGTGAAAAGCTATGATATGATGTAAGTGTAATAAAACAAGCAAGGGCGCTTATCCGCATGGATAGGCGCCTTTTTTGTTTGTCAATGATTGGAGTGATAATAATGACACAGCAGAATATTGAACAATTTACAAAGCCGGTAGGCAATGCAAATGAGATAAACGAGCTTCTAAGACGTTACGGTGTAAAATTCGGCATATACAAAAACGGTGTTTTCAACGAGCAATTCTTTCCTTTTGATCCTATACCCCGAGTCATATCTTCAGAGGATTTCAAAAGCATTGAAAAGGGACTTGTTCAGCGTGTGAATGCACTGAATGAGTTCCTTTTTGATATTTATCACGATAAAAATATCGTAAAGGACGGCGTTATCCCCGAGAACTTCATTTACATCTCAAAGGGTTATCTTGCACAGTGCGAGGGCATAACTCCAAAAAACAGGATATACAGCCATATTTCCGGGATAGATCTTGTTCAGGCTAAAGACGGCGAATGGTACATACTGGAGGACAACCTGCGTATACCGTCCGGTGCTTCATATCCGCTTATCGCCCGTGAGCTTACGAGAATTGCAGCTCCAGATGCTTTTTCTGAAAACGAGATCGTCGATAACCGCAACTACGCAAAGCTGCTCAAAGAGACAATGGACTATGCAAACTGCGGCGGTGTAAGCGCGATACTCACCCCGGGACGATACAATGCTGCTTACTTTGAACATTCCTATCTTGCGGAGCATACAGGCTCGGTGCTTGTTCAGAATGACGAGCTTTTCGTCGAAGACAATATCCTCTATCACAGAACATATTCCGGCGGCAAAACAAGGATAGGAGTGCTGTACAGGCGTATCGCAGACGAGTATCTTGATCCGCTGAATTTCCTGCCCGAATCTCTTATAGGCATACCGAATCTTATGGAGGCTTACCGAAGCGGAAATGTTGGTATAATCAACGCTCCGGGAAACGGAGTTGCCGACGATAAGGGTATCTACTATTTCGTACCCAAGATGATAAAGTATTACCTCGGTGAAGAGCCCATACTGAAAAATGCTCCGACCTATCTTCCATTCTATGATAACGATATGAAGTACGTTATGGATAATCTCGGGAAGCTCGTTATCAAGGACGTCGCAGAGGCAGGCGGCTACGGAGTTGTATTCGGCAGTGACCTTACAAAAGAAAAACTGGAGGAATTCCGTAAGACTATAATCGCCGAACCGAGACGCTTCATCGCACAGGAGGTCATTGACTTCCTTGACCTGCCGATACTTAACAACGGCGAAACAGTTATGCGAAAGGCTGACCTTAGAGCGTTTGTGCTGTCGGGCGAAACGACAAAGGTATGGGCTTCTGGACTTACACGTTTTTCACGCAATCCTGATTCATTCGTGGTCAATTCATCGCAGGGAGGCGGATTTAAAGATACCTGGGTACTCAAAACGAGTACATAGAACTGAAAGGAGAATTTATGTCAACTATCTCAAAAGAACACAGCGACCGCCTTTTCTGGCTTGGGCGCTATGCGGAAAGATTTTTCATCACGCTCAGGTCACTTGACAAGCTATATGACAAAATGATAGACGACAAACAAGGCTACAAGGAGTATCTTTCATACTTCGGACTTGCTGATAAATACTCAGACAGCAAGGATTTCATACACAGCTTTCTGTATGATGAAAGCAATCCCAATTCTGCTGCATTCTGCCTTGAAAGAGCATACGACAACGGTATAGTTCTGCGTGAGGAGATATCCACCAAAACGCTTTCCTTTCTGCAAATGGCTAAGGATACGCTCACGAATTCACAGAGCAAGGCAAATATAAGATTATCGCTCCTGCCCTTGAAAGATATACTGTACAGCTTCTGGGGCAGCGTGAACGAGCACATCTACGACGACGAGATACGCAATATCATCTATATCGGTAAAACACTTGAACGCCTTGATATGTATATGCGAATGAAGTATCCCTTTGCTGATGTAGAAAAGGAATTCATCAGACTTTGCAAGAATCTTCACCGTGTTCCAAAAGGAACTCCGTACCGCTATAACACAAATTATCTTTGCACTGTCGTTGAAGTGCTCGGCACACAAAATGATTATGAGCTTTATTCTGATAAGGCGATAAAAAGCCTTGAACACCTGTTTGAACCAATGGAGGTGTCATTATGAAAACGCTTAATTTCAGCTTCTCCACGAAGCTTACATTTGACGATTACGTCCACGATCACAGCTTTGCGCTGAGGATAATCCCGCCCGATACTGAATCTCAGAAAATCATTTCATGCAGTCTTAATATCTCGCCCTCTGTTATTACAAAGCAGACCGTTGACGCTTTCGGCAACAACGTCACAGCCGGATATATCCACAGCGACCACCGTTTTCTTGATTTTGACATCAAGGGAACAGCTGAGGTAGATTCCTCAAAGCATAATATATTTCTCATGCCCTGCTACCTGTACCAGTCAGAATATACCAATCCTGACGATGAACTGAAAGAGTTCTATTCAGAGCTTAAAGATAACTGCACCGGTAAACCTTCCGACAGAGCTGTATATTTCAGCGATATTCTGTCCGACCTTATCGAGTACAAAAAAGGCGTTACCACAACTTCGACAACTGCCGCTGAAGCTTTTGCAATGAGGGCGGGAGTATGCCAGGATTTCTCACATATCCTCATATCTCTGCTGCGTATGGACGGCATCCCCGCCCGCTATATTGCAGGACTTGCTTTCTGTGACGGCGAAACTCATTCGTGGGTGGAATACTGGACAGGCGATCACTGGGAGGGCATTGATCCAGCAAATAACTGTCCCGTGAACGATGATTACCTCGTTATTTCAATGGGACGTGATTTCCGTGACTGTGCTATTGACAGGGGTGTGATGTTCGGAAGATATACACAACAGCTGCAGTTAGTACGCTCGGTCCTCACATAAAAGGGCGGACGCTATCCGCCCGAAAGGAGTGAAATCAATGATTGAAACAATAGCAACTGCGGCTCTCGCGGTCAATGAAAATCTTAATATTCAGAAGCGGCGTATCCAGAACGGCAAGTCAAAAAAGCGTCTCAGCCTGGTCACAGGAACTCACGGTGATGAACTTGAGGGACAGTATCTTGCGTACATTGTCGGCTCTTGTCTTGACGAACACATTGACTGTCTTGACGGCATTGTTGACATTTATCCTGCGCTCAATCCTATGGGTATAGACTCTATAACACGCGGAGTCCCCATGTTCGACCTTGATATGAACCGTGTCTTCCCCGGCTCTAAGGACGGCACTATGATAGAAATGCTCTGCTCGATGATAGTGGATGATATTGCAGGCTCCGACGTTTGCGTGGACGTTCATTCAAGCAATATATTCCTGCAGGAGATTCCGCAGATAAGAATGAGCGTACCTACTGCACCTGTACTTCTCCCCTATGCCAAAATGATGAATGTTGATTTTATATGGATCCACGATGCCGCAACGGTTCTTGAATCAACGCTTGCACATACTCTCAATACACGCGGCACGAAAACTCTTGTTGTGGAAATGGGCGTAGGTATGCGTATTACTAAGGAATACTGCCGGCAGCTTTTTGACGGTATCTTCAATCTGCTGAAAGAGCTTGGTATGTGGAGCGGCGAGACTGCTCCTGTGCGTGAACCGACAGTTTCCGAGGGACGCGAGGTAGGCTTTGTAAATTCCGACGCGGCAGGCATTTTTGTGCCCTGCGTCAGATTTGGTGATATAGTAGATAAAGGTACACATATCGGTGATGTAGTCGATCCGCTGTCATCCAAAATAGTAGAAAAAGTGAACGCTGTATGTGACGGAATGATATTCACTCTGCGTGAGTATCCCGTTGTGTACGGCGGTTCGCTGCTTGCAAGGATATTGCAGCCTGCCGCAGGAGGTGCTGAGAAATGAAAAAGAAGATATTGTATTCACTGAGATCTCCGTACCGCGAGCAGCTTGATGTTATTGGTTTCAGATTCGGTCACGGCAGGAAATCAGCGGCTATCGTTGGTGCAATGCGCGGAAACGAAGTTCAGCAGATGTGCGTTTGCAGCCGCATGATACAGGAACTGAAAAAGCTGGAAGCAAAGGGACTTATTGCAGAGGACCACGAGATAATGGTCATTCCCTGCGCAAACTACTACTCTATGAATATCGGCAAGCGTTTCTGGGCAATGGACAACACCGACATCAACCGAATGTTCCCCGGTTACTGGCAGGGTGAGACTACACAGCGTATCGCAGACGGTGTTTTTTCCAAGATACAGGGTTATGAGTACGGCATACAGCTTGCAAGCTTCTATCAGCAGGGCAACTTCCTCCCTCACGTTAAAATGATGGATACCGGATTTGCTTCGCCGGAGCTTATGAAGGATTTCGGACTGCAATTCGGCATAATCCGCAAGCCAAGGCCTTACGACACGACTACTCTCAACTACAACTGGCAGGTATGGGAGACAAAAGCGTTCTCAGTGTACGCTAATGCAACTGATGTTATTGATGAAAACGCAGCAGACGAAGCAGTTTACGCTATTTTGCGCTTTCTCGACAAGCAAGGGATAATAACTGCGAACACTCCGCCCGGCTACATCACCAAACTTATAGATGAAAGCAAAACAAAGCAGATACGTTCCGAAGCGGCTGGTATTTTCAAGAGCTGCATCGAGATAGGCAAGCGTGTTGAGCGCGGCGATATCCTCGGAACAATATCCGATCCGTTTGAAGGAGAAATTATTTCAGAGATCAGAAGCACAGTTTCGGGGACTGTATATTTTGAGTATTTTGCACCGCTGATAAACTCAAATACAGTGTGCTTCAAGATAATAAAATAGGAGAATCAGAATGAAAAAAGAGTTTTCACAGACCAAAACAGTAATATCTCCTGACGGAAAAACTGTGACAACAATGACGGTCAGCGGCAGCAGTGAAAAAACCAAAAACACTTCAACTGTAATGACTTCATTTACTGCGTCCACCACGACAACTTCCAACATAACTGTAACTACAACAAAGAGCGAGGACTGAAAAAATGATATCTTTAAATGATTACTTATTTTCGGGAAATACGGTGCTGAAAATACTGCACCAGTATTCCAATGACCTTAGAAACAGTGCAAAGTCAACACACAACAGCATTGACCTTGCACACTCAAATTTTCTTATTCAGATAATAGAACTTCTTGAACATAACGACTTCCTTACCTCACAGTCTCAGAGGATAAAGGAGTTTTACAAATACATGACAAGAGAATATCCGTTTTTAGCCTTCACCTTCAAGGGACGCATAAAGTCCCTGATACGCGCAGAGGAGAAGTTCAACGGGTATATCCTTGAATTCATCTACAAGTATTACAAGAAAAACAGGAAGTTTCCCTCAGAAGCAGAAATAAAAAGCAAGCTGATATGCTTCCGCGACCTTATCGCATACCGCATAGTTATTTCAATGCCAACTTGTCACATCAAAAACGGCGAATCAAGAAGTGAAGTAGAGCAGAAGTACCTCTATGAGATAGCGGACGTTCTGCCCGAGTTCCTTGAAGAAAGAGGATTTACAGCAGAGCTTTCCGGCTTCACCGAGGAGAGATATTCCGACAGACTGAAAGAAGCTGTCAGACCGTATTACCGCGACTATGTTTCAACTCCGCGCAGTACAGGATATCAGTCTCTGCATATAACTTTTTACGACAATCTTGCACGCTGCTATACTGAATTGCAGCTCCGCACAAAGGAAATGGACGACTTCGCAGAAATAGGCGATGCCAATCATTTCGGCTATGAGAAATTGCAGGAAGCACGCCGTACAAAGCGCGATGAGATACCTATGGGCGAATGCGTTTATTTTGATGAAGCATACGAACGTCTTACCAAATTGCAGGAGCTTGAACTTGCAGACTTAGATGTGAATATGTTCAGCGCCATAAATAATCAGCTCATAAACGACGGCTGCGGACTTTTCAGAGGCCGTCAGATTTTGCCTTTTGAACACTTATCGCGTTTTCAGAACGACCTTATTGATTAGCAGTGCCTGATGACGGCTGAAGATTTTGTAGATTTTCAGTGTAAGGTTTCAAAGTTTCTTAGGTTCGCGAAAAGGTTACACCAGTTTTCTACATTTCTATATCAGTCTCTGATTCAGTAAATTAGAAAGAATTAAAAAAGCACACAGCAGTTCGTGACAGACCGCTGTGTGAATATGCTTTATTAATCACCGAAAAATATGATATCCAATGCTGAAAATCCACTACAAACTATAGAAAAATACTATATCCGCGCTACTTGAAATAATCGGCGGTCAATGCTATACTTATTAAACAGGTAGGAATACACTTCACATATCCGCACTTGCAAGAAAAACGATGTATGCAGCATATCCGCCGTCGATATTATAGACATCATATCCCCTGTCCTCGAGTATCTCAGCAACTTCGGCGCTAAGATCGCCGGTACGGCAAAGAACGTAGACAGGCTTGTCTTTCGGCAGTTTTGACAGTCCTGTCGATATCTCGTCAAACGGGACATTTACAGAACCCTTGAGACCTTTCAGCTGGAACTCTTCCCTGCTGCGTATATCAAGAAGGAATACCTTATTCGTATCAAGACTGCATATTTCTGATGCGTTTATACTTTTCATATCAATTTCCTTTCAGGAGGTAAAAATGGCTTTAACAGACGAACAGCTCGAACGCTATTCGAGACACATAACATTAAAAGAGATAGGTGTAAGAGGACAGAAAAAACTCCTTGCAGCAAGAGTCCTTATCATAGGCGCAGGCGGTCTCGGCGCACCTGCCGCGATGTATCTTGCTGCCGCAGGAGTAGGCACTATCGGCATCGCAGACTGCGACAATGTGGAGCTTTCAAACCTGCAAAGGCAGATAATACACACGACTGCTGACGTCGGCAAAACGAAGGTACAGTCCGCTGCTGAGACTATAAAGGCACTCAATCCCGATGTTGAAGTCATAACCTATCACGAATATGTCAGCAGCAAGAATATCGCCGATATGATAGCTGATTACGATTTTATAATCGACGGTGCGGACAACTTCCCCACGAAGTTCCTGATAAACGATGCCTGTGTTCTTGGACATAAGCCTTTCTGTCACGCCGGTATACTGCGCTTTGAGGGACAGCTTATGACATATGTACCCGGTAAGGGACCATGCTACCGCTGTATATTTGATGCTCCGCCGCCGAAGGATGCAGTACCGAGCTGCCGTGAAGCCGGAGTTATAGGCGCTATGGCAGGCATAATAGGCTCTATGCAGGCTCTTGAAGCCGTGAAGTTCATCGCCGGACAGGGAGAACTTCTCACCGGAAATATGCTCATATTCGACGGACTGAAAATGAACTGGCGCAAGGTAAAACTGCCTGAGCTGGTTTCGACTTGCCCGATATGCGGCGATAAACCGTCCATTACTGAGCTTTTCGACGAGGAACAGCCTGCTTGCTCACTCAAAAAGTGATTAGAGCTCTTATTAACATAATAATTCAATAGTTATAATAAGATTATATAACCGCTAAAAGAAATTGTCAATAGCCAATATACAGAAAGCCTATTGACAAAGTATGCTTATTATAGTATAATATAAACATAGTATTTCAGTATGTATTGGTGGAGGTGTTTGTTATGCAGTCAGATATGTGTAAGATGAATAATTGTATAACGCGCCCCGCGCTTTCTGTATTATAGGAATTTACTGCCTGTAAGAAAACAGTCTGCCGCGGAGGCAGACTATTCTTATTTACAGGGGTGATAATATGAAAAGGATCGAAGTAATATCTCTTGACAGAATAGGTCTGGTAGGCGAAATAACCAATGTCATCAGACGCCTTAACGGTAACATAATCTCTCATACAGCTAATGTGGTGACTGACGAAAACAACACCCTCGTTTCACATTTTACTGCCGATATCCGCTTTGAGACCGACTCGGAAAACGAGACTGTTTCACGAAGGCTTCGCAGGATAAAAAATGTACAGCAGGTAAGAATAACAGATCTTTGAGGTGAAAATATGGCTGCAAGCAAATATTATTACAGTGGAAAATTCGGCATAGAACGTGAAACTCTCCGTGTGGATAAGCACGGCAGACTTGCACAGACCGCTCATCCTTTCGGCAACGATGAGCATATCACAAGAGACTTCTGTGAAAATCAGATCGAGCTCGTGACACCTGTATGCCACAGCGTTGATGAAGCTGTTAATGCACTGGCTGAGCTTGACAAAAAAGCAAGAGAAGTCCTTGCACAAAACGGCGAACAGATCTGGCTCTACAGCAATCCTCCCCACTTTGACAGCGAGGACGATATACCTATTGCAGATTTTACTGGTGACCATTCCTCCAAACGGGCTTACCGTGAAGTTCTTCAGCAGAAATACGGCAAGAAGCTCATGCTGTTTTCAGGTATACACTTCAACTTCTCATTTGCTGAAGAGTTTATACGCGAGTTGAATACAAACAACGAGGATTTTCACAGCTTCCGCGACAGGCTTTATCTCAGACTTTATAAGCAGCTTATGACACACAGCTGGCTTCTTGTTCTGCTGACCGCTGCAAGTCCTTACTATGACGCTTCACTTGACAAGGACGGCAAAAGCGGTATAATTATAAGTGAATATTCATCACTGCGAAACAGCAAACGCGGCTACTGGAACAAATTCCTGCCAATACTCGACCACAGGGATCTCAAGACCTTTACCGGCAGTATCAAAAAGCATATCATAACTGGTTCACTTTATTCTGCAAGCGAGCTATACCTGCCGATACGTCTGAAACCCAAGGGTATCAACACCCTCGAGAACCTTGCCGCATACGGAGTCGATCACATCGAGCTTAGAATGTTCGACCTCAACCCGTCAGCACCGCTTGGCATAGACGGCAGAGACCTCAAATTCGCCCATCTGCTAATACTTTATCTGCTCTCACAGCCGGACTTCGACTTCACACCTGAACTGCAGGAAAAAGCTGTGAAAGAGCATAAAAATGCCGCTCTCATCGAACCTGAAACCAAGCTTCTTGAGCGCGGAAAAGATATTCTTGAAAACATGGAGGAGCATTTCGCTGACAATTCAGATGCACTTGAGATAATAGCATTTGAAAAAGAGAAAATATTCAGCAGAAACCGTTTCAGAGACTCTCTTGTTTCGGCTTCTGCCAGGTAATACACAACATCAACAGAACAGGACGGCGGTGGTATCAATGTGCGAGCTTCTCGGCTTCACTTCAGAAAGGAATACGGATATATCCGAATATCTGAGGACTTTCTTTTCTCACAGCATCAAAAATCCTCACGGATGGGGAATGATGTATGAAAACGGAGGAAGGATAATTCTCAAAGAGCCTGTCTGCGCCAGTGAGAGCAGCTTCCTCGGCGATATGATAGATAGCTTTCCGCCTCAGAAGAACTGTCTCGCACATATAAGATTTGCAACCGTCGGTTCGATAAATGAGAACAACTGCCACCCGTTCACCGGTACAGATATATCCGGCAGAGAGTGGACTCTCATACATAACGGTACTATCTTCAACGGCAGGCACAAGCACCGCTACTCTGCCGCTCAGCAGGGAGATACGGACTCTGAGCGTTTATTCCTGTCGCTCCTTGACAATTTGAATGAGAATATTGCAAGAGCAGTCCCGAATGAAAGAGAACGCTTCGAGATAGTGAACAACTTCATAGTTGAGAACGCTCCGAGAAACAAGCTAAACCTGATGATATATGACGGCGAGCTTTTGTACGTCCATAAAAATCTGAAAAACACACTTTGCTTCAAGCGTCTTGAAGACGGCATTATCTTCGCTACAAAGCCGCTTGATAACGGTGTGTGGATACCTTTCCCGATGGCGCAGGTAATTGCCTACAAGAACGGTCATGAAGTCCACCGCGGCGACAGACATAAAGGCGCATTCGTTCCTACTCTTGAATACATAACTGCTATGGATGCAATGTACATCTGAGGTGAATAATGAAATATAATTTTTACGGCTGGGAAACAGCACAGGTCTCCCCTGTCAGCAACGAATACAAAGGCATAGATTCTCCGCACAAGCTGTATGACGCGCTTACTGATATATGGTGTGAGTACACCTGCGCTCCGCGTCTGCGCGAAAAGTGGAGCAAGGATAACGTCACTCTCGGACAATGCTCGATAACCGCATTTTTAGCGCAGGATATATTCGGCGGAAAGGTTTTTGGCATTCTCCGTCCCGGCGGAAATTACCATTGTTACAACGTTATCGGAGATGTGGTCTTTGACCTCACAAGCGAACAATTCGGCGATGAAAAACTGGACTATACGGATAATCTGGAGCAGTTCAGAGAGGTACACTTCTCTAAGGCAGAAAAGCTCGAACGCTATGAGTATCTCAGATCCAAACTGAAAGAAGTATCGGAGGAATAATATGACCACCAGCGAACTCAGACAAGCTGTTATTTCAGACGATGAAATGTCCTTCTCCCGAAACGGCAGGGATTACCTTCTTTACGGCTGGGACCAGTGCGACGGCTATGTGCTCAGCCTCGAATGCGACGGCGAGCTCATATGGCAGTCAGCCCCCAAGTCAAAAGCTTTATGTATCGAAGAATTTCTCGGTTATTATTCTGAGCTGTAATTGATACTAATGGGTGGATACGTTTTTCATTATTCTCACCGGCAGAACATACGCTTCCGGCGCAGTTGGATATTTATAGTAAAATAGTATTTTCAGTGTAAGGTTTTAAAGTTTCTTAGGTTCGCGAAAAGGTTACACCAATTTTACTATTTTTACTATCTTTTGCCCAGCACTCTGAGATTTCGCCGGTATATAGCCTTTTGCGCGTCAGAACCGGCACAATGTGCATTTTGTGCATTTTCAGTGTAAGGTTTAAAACTTTCTTAGTCTCGCGAAAAGGTTACACCAACTTTGCACATTTTGCACACAGATCGATTTTAGCGCACCAGCCTTTTCTATACCTGTCTGAAATAATAGTTGATAACAATCAAAAAGCTTTCAATGATCTCGTAGTTGACATTCTGACTAAATTATGATACACTATGCATAGAATAATTACAAGAGGTGTGTTTTAATATGGGTTTGTTCAGCAAGTTATTTTCAAAGAAAGAGAAAAAAACTGAGGAGCCGAAAGAAGAGAAGATTTTCTTCGATGATGAATACTGCAGATTTTATTATATAAACAATCCGAACTGCGAAGAATTCGGCTATGAGGGCGAGATCGAGCCGGAAAGCTCATCCGGCAGAACCGAAGCGCTTGGCATATATATCGATACTGATTCTCCCGAAACGACTGAGGCTGCTAAATGCCATGCCATGTTCAGGGAAACTATGGCGGACATTGATCGTTTCACCTTTGATGCAAAAAAGAGAGTCTCTGATTTCTTCCTTCTGGATCCCGGATATAACGGGCATCAAAGCTCCGGACAGCAGCTCATGGACAGTATGCGTATCTTCGACATGGAATTTTTCAGAAACGGCAGTATAATTCTGCTCATTGATTTTCCCGGAGAGCACGGCGTTTACGCATCAGATATACATCTGACCATTAATGCAGACGGAAGCAGAGAAATAGACTTCAAAGACTACAACAACGAAAAGCACAGGCATACGTGCTGAATTGAAAATCAAGGCTGATGCAGAGTTATTCGCACCAGCCTTTTCTATACCTGTTTGCAATAATATTCAGCTGCACTTTGACCAAATGCTCCCGGACAAAGTAAAAAACAACGGCTCCTGTTTTATGTACAGAAGCCGAAGCATTTATCAGTATTTCAGATCAGAAATTCTTTGAAGCATAGTCAACCCATCTGCTGTCCTTTGAAAGAGCTCCTCCATTGAGGAAAGCAGCCTTTGCAGTCTTGTCGTTCTTAAGGAAAGCGTTGAACCACTTAACAGCGTATTCAGAGAAGATAGTAGCCTGATAGCCGTCAACAGGACCAAAATGTGTAACATTCTTTACACTTGCATATACAGCAGGTGACTTGCAGCCTGTGTAAGAATTCTTTACCCATGAAGATGATACGATCTCATCTTCAGTAGCAGTCACAAAGAAAGTCGGAACGGTCAGCTTGCTTGCTTCATATCTGAGCTGACAGCCCTGTATATCGAATACACAGTCAATCTTGGAATTGAGTCTTGCAGCATTAACTGCGCTCATTCCGCCCTGAGAGTGTCCTGCTGAACCGATATGCTCAGCATCGACCTTGTTGTAGAAAATGCTTTTTTTGTCCTTGCTCTCGTTAATGATGAAGTCAACTGATGCAGACTCTGTTACACCTGTTCCGCAGAATCTGTCGTCATTTGCTACTACGATGTATCCGCCTGCTGCGATCTGGCTGAGGAGTTCCTCATAGAAGTCCCATGAAGCAAATGTACCGTTGCCCCATACTACCACAGGATACTTCTTGTTGGATGTAGTCATATCCTTAGGGTAAAATACAACGTGATCGATAAGCAGACCGTCATCATATTTTGCCAGGCTTACTGTGCTGCTCACACTTGTTACGGAATAAGGCTGATATGCAGCATTTGCAGAACTGAGATTTGCTGCAAGAGTAGGTGTTGCGATAAGTGCTGCTGCCATGATGGATGCAATTTTTCTTTTCATATTACGACCTCCGGTTCGTTATTTAGTAGATTGTTTAGGTTAATTTATAATATTAACACTTTATTATTGTATCATATACTTATATATTTTGTCAATAGTTTTAGAATGATTTTAAATTTAAGAAGTAGTTATAGTTCACATATATAAATAATGATCGACCGCAGGTGTTCCCTGCGGCTTTGATGTTACTGTTTGTTTTTCATCCGGGAAGTATAATCATCAAGCAGCTTTTTGTTTCCCATATTCATACTGCCGAACTCTTTCAGACAGCATATCACTTCGCTGCATTTTCGCATTATATCGATCGCCTTATGCACGCTCTCATCGCTTACCGGCTCGAAAGCCTTTTCGGTAACGAGCTCCGCCGCAAGACTGCTGGCAACAGGATATTCTATGTCATTCTCATGTATGATACCGGCTGCAAAAGGTATACCCTGACGCTGGAGACGGCGGTAGGTATCGACCGCACTGCCGCCTCCGCCGATTACGAAGACCTCCGGCTCGCCTGTTATCTTCCTTGCCTCTGCCGTACCGAACGCTGTCAGGAACGAACCGCTGTCTATACCGTAGAGCCTGCTGATATAGTCCCCCGAGAACACCTCCTCGGGAGTACCCGTCCTGTCGGCTCTGCCGTCCTTTATGCAGAGTATCTTGTCAGAAAAGCGCTGTGCGAGATCAAGCTCATGGAGAGTCTGAACGACTGCTATGTTCCTGCTTCGTGCAAGCTCCTTCAGCGTATTGAGGAGCTTCAGCTTATTGTTTATGTCAAGGAACGAAGTCGGCTCATCGAGGAGAAGCACTTCCGGCTGCTGTGCGATCGCACGGGCAAGCATCACCGTCTGGCGCTGTCCGTCGCTGATATGCCTTATATCGGTATCGGCAAGGTAAACAGTCCCGGTGAGCTCCATAGCTTCACGGACTATCCTCCTGTCATCGTCTGAGAGCAGTCCGAGCCTTCCGGTATACGGATAGCGTCCCGTTGAGACTATGTCCTCACAGGTCATTCTTTCCGCCGTTATCCTCTCGGTAAGGCACACGGAAACATTCTTAGCTATGTCCTGTGCACTCATTCCGGAAACAGGTGTGCCGCTGATATTCACGCTTCCGGAGATTACCGGGAGCTGTGCGGCTATGCTTTTGAGTATGGTGGATTTGCCTGCGCCGTTCGGTCCGATGACCGTGAGTATCTCTCCCCTGCCGACTTCAAATTCAAGTCCGCTAACGACAACTTTTTTTCCGTAGCCGACGGAAAGATTTTCAGAATTCAGAACAGTACCGTTCATTTACGCACTTCCTTTCTGACTTCTTCGGCTCAGCATAGCCATTATCACCACAGGCGCTCCGAAGACCGCCGTAACGGTGCTTATACTCAGCTCTACCGGTGCAAAGAGCATTCTTGCGATAAGGTCGCAGACAAGACAGAAGACCGCTCCGCCGATGAACGAAGCCGGTATTATGATTATGGGTTTTGCAGTCCCGAAGGCTGTCTTCACAAGGTGCGGAACAGCTATCCCCACGAACGATACAGGTCCCGCAAATGCCGTAACACAGGCAGACAGGATACTTGAAAGAAGTATCAGCGCCGCACGGAAGAGTTTAAGGTCAACACCCATATTTTTCGCGTAGCTCTCACCGAGCTGATAGGCTCCCATAGGCTTTGAGAGCATGAATGCCGCCGCTGACGCTGCCAGTACGATGACGGCTATGACCTTCACATTGTCCATATCTATGCCGGAAAAGCTGCCCATAGACCAGTTGTGGAGATTGACGATGTTCGCATCGTCCGCAAAGGTCACGGCAAGCTCCGTGAGCGCCGAACAGATATAGCCTATCATCACTCCGGCTATGATGAGCTGTGCCATGTTTTTCACCCTGCCCGAGAGCAGAAGTATCGCTCCCATAGAAAGCATCGAACCGACAAATGCCGCTCCGACCATTTCGGCAGAATTCAGCAGTATGCCGTACTTCATCGTGAGCATCATCGAAAGCGCCACCGTGAGCTTTGCACCCGAGGAGATACCGAGGACATACGGTCCGGCTATCGGGTTGCTGAAAAAGCTCTGCAATAAGAATCCCGATACGGAGAGCGCTCCTCCGAGAAGAGCGGCTGCAAGCGCCCTCGGAAGGCGGATGTTTCTGACTATCGTTGAAGCGGAAGTACTGCTTCCGTTTCCGGTCAGAGCATTTAATACTTCACTTACCGACAGCTTTGCGCTTCCCGTAACAAGCTCAAGCACAAAAAACACAGCAGCGAGCATCACAAGTACAGCATAGCATAAAGTCCAGCGTATCGCTCTTTTTCTGCTCATATCACACCTCAGTCAAGTTTGTGCAGGTAAGTCAGCTCCCTGCTTCCTGCTTTGTCCGTAAAAATACTGTTAAGGTCGCATATCATATCTGCGGCACCCGTGGTCTGCTGGAACATATTCTGTCCCGTACACCAGACATTTCCCTCTTTCACAGCCCTGAAATCCGCAAGCACGCTGCATTTTTCAATGAGCTGTTCCGTACTGTATATCTCGCCGTCTATCGTGCTGTTGTATATGAGTATATCCGCATCATGAGCAAGCTCGTAGAAGGTCTCGGTCTGAATGTTCATCGTTGACAGGGCATTGTCGTCCACATTGAGGTCATCAGCGGAAAAGATGTACTTTCCGCCTGCAAGGTCTATCATCTTTGCAACATAATCCGCCGGCTTCCTTATGCTGATATAGCCGTTGGACGTTACATAGAAGAAAGCCGCTGTCCTGCGTTCGCTGTCGGGGATATCGGGTACTGACAGCTCCTCGAAGCTCTTTATCTTATCGTTGAACAGCTTCTCAGCCGAGTCGTAGTCGCCTGTTATGAGTCCGTACAGCTTCATCCACTCCATTCTGCCGAGCGGATGTGTCTCATAGCTCGAACGCTCCGTCATTACCGGTATGCCGAAAGACTCTATCTGCTCCTTTACCTTCGGGGTATGGTATATCATGGTAGACTCCAGCGCAAGTCCGCAGTTCTCAGCAACGAGCGTCTCGTAGTCAGGCGAGCTGTATTTGCCGATATATTCTATATCCCCGGACTTCACCGCGTCCCTCACAGCAGGAAGGCTCCAGCTGTCGGCATTCGTTGAGGTCATAGTCACCAGGCTCAGCCTGCCTATGCCGTCAAAAAGGTCCATGGCAGAAGTTGCGGCAACGTAGATATTCTCTACCGGCTGTTTTATCACAGTCATGCCTCCGGTATCCTCCGGAACGCTCACGTCCTCGGGCACTATCAGGAACTTGTCTCCGTTTATATCCACAACAGAACATCCGTTCTTGCAGTAGTCAACGCTGAACTGCTCTGCATACTTCAGCTCCATCGAGCCTGTTACAGCAAGGTCGGCTGTTGTGTCCTTCTTTTCACAGCCTGTGACGAACAGCAGTCCTGCTGCGGTCACAAGCGTGATGAAACGGCTTATCCGCATTTCTTTACAGTCGATGAGTCGAAGTACAGCGTATAGTCTATCATGTGCGGCTCGCTCATCGCGGTTGTCTCGGCACCGACTGGCATTTTGAAGTCAAAGCCGGTGACCGGTACATCAAATACCGCATGACCGTCTGCGATAACAGGAGCATACTCAGTTTCCTGAACGACCATTTTGTCGTATTTGTCGCTGCTCCATACTATCTCAGCGGAAGCTCCGCCGTCCTTTACCGTGAGCTTCGCCGGGGACTGTACGGATGCTCTGCCCGAACCGCCCTCGAGTGTTACTTCTACTGTATATTCGCCATTCTCAAGTCCGAGGTCAGCCGCAGAGGTGTATCTGCTGCCGCTGAAAGCTTCATCAGGAAGAGAGTCTGCACGGAAAACAAGCTGTCTGCCGTACCATTCCTGCTTCTTGGCGCTGAGTGCAGCACATTCCGTGACCTGGTCAAGAGCTTCCACAGGCACTGTGAATACCGACTGTCCGCTCTCATTCTCTGTATAGGTGATGCGCTCTGACTCCCCGGAAGCCTTTGCCTCGTCCTCTGTTCCCATAAACAGGGCATCATAGGACTTGCTGCCGATGATGATGTCAGCAGTCATATCCGTACCGCTCACATGGAGGATACAGTCAGCTATCTTGAACATTGAGGAGCTTGAATCAACATTTATGTGGTAGTCTCCGGGTTTGAGAGAGTCTGCCGTGACAGCTTTCATACCTTCGTATCCGACTTCGTTCTGAGGAGCTGTTTCGTGCTCGGTCGATGCAGCGGAGGAGCTCTCCCCTTCTGTCGCGGAAACGGCTTCTGATGTGGCCTCCGTTGACGGAGCCGCCGCTGTTGTTGTTTCCTTTGATGATGATGAGCTTCCCGAACCGCATGATGTGAGTGCAAGAGCGGTCAGGAGCGATAGTGCGATGATAGTCTTTTTCATATTTACCTCTGTATAATAAAATTTCAGGCGAACAGCTGTATCCAGAGTTGTCCGCCTGTATGTGTTGTCCGCCTGTGTGTGCCGGTATTACTTCATGGAATCGATAGCCTTCTGAGCGTGTTCAACGTAGAGCTTTCTGATCTCCTCGTTCTCGCCGAGACCTCTGAGAAGGCACTCAACGTCATAGCCCTCGGCAATGAATGCAGACTTCCATGAGTCCTCTTCGTCGCCTGCCATATCGTTGTTTGCGTGGTCACCTGCAACTACCATGAGCGGCTCGAGAACTACCTTTTCGTATCCGCCTTCCTTTACCTTAGCGAGTACGTCCTCAAGAGAAGGCTCTGCCTCAACTGTGCCTACGAAGTAATTCTTGTGTCCGTCAGCTGTGAGGAGCTCCTGCATCTTTGCGTAAACGCCGTTGGACTCAGCCTCTGTACCGTGTCCCATGAAGCAGATAGCTGTCTTTCCGTCATCGTAATCCTTGGTCCAGTCAACGATAGCGTTCTCAACGCGCTTAAAATCGTCATCGCTTGTGAGAAGCGGCTCACCGATGGCAACGTGCTCAAAAGCGTCTGAATAGCCTGCTATCTCCTTTACGACGTCGTTGTACTCAAGGCCGTTCATAAGGTGAGTGGGCTGTACAACAAGGTTCTTGACGTTGTTCTTTACGGCTCTGTCGAGTGCTTCCTTTACATCGTCGATATGTATATTGTCGCGGCGCTCAACATGGTCGATGATGATGTTTGCTGTGAATCCGCGGCGTACTGAGTAATCGGAGAATGCGTCCTCGAGTGACTGCTCGATAGCGCCTATTGTAAGACGGCGGCTGTCGTTGAAGCTTGTACCGAAGCTGAGCACGAGAAGCTCATTGTCGCCGATGTTGTCCTCGTTGCGGACCTTGTCGAGCTTGGCATCGCCTGTATCGTAGTTCTCTTCGTCCTCTTCCTCTGCCTCGGAAGAAGCCTCTGCTGATGCTGTAACAGACTCTGATGCAGCTGTTGTATCAGTTGTCTCTGCTGTCTCAGTGCTTTCAGCTGTACCGGATGCCTGTGTTGTGGATGCTGTGCTCTTTGAAGAGCTGTCTGAGTTTCCGCAGGCTGTGAATGATGCAGTTACGACTGCAAGTCCCATTATGAGTGCGATTGTCTTTTTCATATATCTTATCCTTTCTGATAAGGCAAAGACCGTTTCTGCGCAATAAAAAAAGCCCTGCACAGGCAGAGGGCATCGCAAACAGACTCTCAGCCGAGAGCCTGACTATCAGTACGATCAATACCTCGTGACCTGACCTTTCGGTCGTGTACCAGCAAACGGCAGGTTTCCTGACTTATGCATCGACACGCTGTACAGCCTTCCCGATCGCTCAGTGGCATACAGTACATCACTCCGCAATTACAGTGACGAGATCGTGCAGGAACTTCACCTGCTTCCCTTTTACCCTCCTGCAACAGCCCGGCTGTCGGAGGCACCGCCCGCTTTATTCAGTTTCTGTCCGAAGACATTACATATTATAGCACCGTTATACGACAATTTCAAGTCTGCGTGATACTTTTATACATTCGCTACAACCGCACTTCACTTTTTGAAGCCTTTTTTGTCGTCAAGCATATAAAGCAGAGCGTTGCAGACAGCCGCAGCGACGGTGCTTCCGCCTTTTCTGCCTCTTGCCGCTATGCACGGTATCCCCGACGCTATGAGCATTTCCTTTGACTGTACGACATTGACGAACCCCACCGGTGCGCCGATAACGAGCTCCGGCACGAACGTACCTGCTGATATGTGGTCACACAGCCGCACAAGTGCAGTAGGAGCGTTACCTACCGCGTATATCACCGGTCTGCCGAGCCTTGCAGCTTTGTCCACGGAAGCCGCCGCCCTTGTGGTACCGTCCGCTTTAGCCGCCTGAGCGATGTCCTCATCAGCCATAAAGCACATACACTCACAGCCGTGACGTGCGAGAGCGGCCTTGTTTATGCCGGCTTTAGCCATATTGGTATCGGTGACTATGAGCGCTCCCCTGCCGAGAGCTGCAAGCGCTTTATCCATCACTCCCGGCGAAAAATAGAGGTTCTCAGCATAGTCAAAATCAGCCGTGGTATGTATAGCACGTATCACGACCGGCTTTATATCCGGCGGTATCTCTGTTTCAAGCTCGCTTTCTATTATCTCAAAGCTGCGCTTTTCTATGTCCGCCGGCAGTACATATTCCAGCTTCATACGCCCTCCTCAATGATACGGTAAATAAGCTCCATATCGAGATTCTTTCTTACATTCTCCGCAAGTATATCGAGCTGTGCTTCCCTGTAAAGCCGCCTGTCGATGACCTCGCCTGTATATTCAAGTCCCTTTCTGCGGTAAAGCTCACGGATAAGCCTTCCGGACACGTCTGCGCTGTCGAAGATACCGTGGACATAGCACCCTGCGGCATTCCCCTCAAAGCAGCCTCCGCAGTCCGTGAGAGGTCTGCCGTCACTTTCGGTTACGCCCATGTGTACCTCATATCCGTAGAACTCAGCTCCCGAAAGGAACGAGAAAAAGCCGTCGATACCGCAGAATCTTCCGCTCACCTGAGACTGGTGCTTCTCACTGCTGAACACGGTATCGCATCTGAGCAGAGAGAGTCCTCTGACGCTTCCGCCGCATTCGCTGCCATCGGGATCGGAGATAGTTCTGCCCATCATCTGATAGCCGCCGCATATCCCGAACACCGGAGTTCCGGCGCTGTTAAGGCGCTTCACCGCATCAGCAAGGCCGCTCTCCGTCAGCCATACCATATCGGCGACAGTGCTTTTAGTACCAGGGATTATGAGCATATCCGGCTGTCCTAGTTCACCCGGCTTTGATACATAGCGCACCGAAACGCCGTCGTACTGACTGAATACATCAAGATCAGTGAAATTGGATATCTTCGGCAGACGTATCACGGCAATGTCTGCCACGCCGTCCCTGCCTTTCATTGACAGCTTCCCGGAAAGGCTGTCCTCGTCCTCGATATCGCAGTTCACATACGGGACTACTCCTGCGACTGTTTTGCCGGAACGCTTTTCAAGTATGTCTGTACCGTCCTTAAACAGCGTTATATCGCCGCGGAATTTATTCACCACGAGTCCCTTTACAAGGTCGGCTTCGTCCTTTTCAAGAAGCTCCAGCGTGCCTATGAGCTGCGCGAAAACGCCTCCGCGGTCAATATCTCCGACAAGGAGCACCGGCGACTTAACGAGCTTTGCAAGCCCCATATTCACGATGTCGTCAGCCTTGAGGTTCAGCTCAACGGGACTCCCTGCGCCCTCTATGACGATAATATCGTGCCTGTCCGCAAGCGTTTCATAAGCCGAAACGATGTCCGGTATGAGCTCCTTCTTATAGCGGAAATAATCAGCCGCACGCATATTCCCGCGGACTTTTCCGTTGACGATGACCTGTGAGCCAACGTCCGTGGTGGGCTTCAGCAGTATCGGGTTCATCAGCGCAGAAGGCTCTATGCCGGCGGCTTCCGCCTGGAGCGCCTGCGCCCTGCCTATCTCAGCACCATCCGGAGTGATAAACGAATTAAGTGCCATATTCTGCGATTTGAACGGTGCCGCAGAGTATCCGTCCTGCCGGAATATCCTGCAAAGAGCCGCTGTCAGGAAGCTCTTCCCGACATTTGACATAGTGCCCTGGAGCATTATACTTTTAGCCATTAAGGCACCTCCTCAGTGCTTCGGTGAGCAGTATATTTTCTTCGTGAGTCCTTACTGCGATACGGTAGTACCCATCCGTCAGTCCGCTGAAACCCGAGCAGTCACGGATAAGGATATTCTGAGCTAGCAGCATTTCAGCAAGGTTAGTTCTGCTTCTGAACAGTATGAAATTCGCCGCGCTCTCATACGCATTTACGCCCATATCCGCAAGCTCACCGAGAAGGAAACCGCGTTCATCAGCCACATATCCGGCTGTTCTTTCAAGGTATCCCTTCTCTTCAAGTGCAGCGATACCGGCGCTCTGAGCAATGGAGGAAACGCTCCAGAACTGTCCGCTGTCACGTACCCTGTCAGCAAGCTCAGTACTGCCGAATACTGCGTATCCGAGCCTTATACCCGGCACAGCATATATCTTGGTGAAAGCCTTCAGTATGACAGTCGTTTCATTGATGAATTTCCGCATACTGTATTCCGCTCCGTTTCTGACGAAGTCAAGAAAGCACTCATCACAGACAAGTATCACGCCGTTCTCACGGCACTTATCCGAGAGCTTATGCAGTACCTCAGGAGCTGTGAGAAGTCCGGTCGGGTTGTTCGGAGTGCATACAAAACAGATGTCATATGAGCTGTCTGGCCTGGAAGCGAACTCTTCCGTCAGTTCAAAGCCGTTATCACAGCTGAGCTGATACTCTGTTGTCTCACAGCCAACTTCTGCAAGAGCACGACTGTATTCCGTGAATGACGGCGCACACACAAGAGCCTTCTTCGGCTTGATCGCGTGGACGATGCGGAATATCAGATCGTCAGCGCCATTACCGCAGACAATGCTATCTTCGCTTATATTCTCTTTAGCAGCTATTTTCCTGATAAGCTCTGTGCAGTACGGATCAGGGTATTTTTCAATGTACGGTATGCTTGCTGATATAGCTTTTTTTACGCTATCAGGAATACCAAGAGGATTTATATTCGCTGAAAAATCGAGGACATTCTCAAGCTGTTCAATGTTGCCGCCGTGCTGCTGTATCATAGTATCCCCCCAAATATCACCGCTCTGAATGCCGCCGAGATAATGAGCATACTGACGGAAGCTCCGTACATAAGGCGGTTTGCACGGCGTATATCTTCCGTTTCTATCGGGCGGTCATCATCACCGATATACGGCTTTTTATGCAGCTTTCCGAAGTACCACGCATCACCTGCGAGCCGGACGTGAAGAGCTCCGGCGCAGGCAGACTCCGTCTGTGCTGAATTCGGGCTTGCGTGGTTCCTGCGGTCACGCTTCCATACGCGGAGAGCGTTCCGTCCGTCGAGTCTGAAAAGCGGCGCCGTAAAAGCGATAAGCAGAGCTGTCAGCCTTGAGGGAATATAGTTCAGAACATCGTCGAGCTTCGCCGCAAATCTGCCTATATCCACATATTTTTCGTCCTTGTAACCTATCATCGAATCCATTGTGTTCACAGACTTATAGAAGAATGCGCCGACTGCGCCTCCTATCCCCATATAGAACAGGGGTGCTGTAACGCCGTCGGAAGTATTCTCTGCGACCGTTTCTACTGCCGCACGAATTATCCCGTCACGGTCAAGGACTGCCGTGTCGCGTCCGACTATCATAGAAACAGCCTTCCGCGCAGCTTCGGTGTCGCCGGACTCTGCTGCCTTGCAGACCTTCATACTTTCACTGCAAAGACATCTTGCGGCGAGCATATAGCAGCACAGCACGGTTTCGGCTGCAATGCCCATAAATACGTTCACACGGTAGCAGACTACGAGAAGCACAAGCGGCATGAGCGTTGAAAGCAGGATAACAGTCAGCGCAAGCAGAGTCCCTCCGAGCCTCAGCGCTCTCATATGCTTCCGCACAAACTTTTCAAGTCCTCCGATAAGCCGTCCTATGAGCTTTATCGGGTGCGGGATACTGTACGGATCACCTACGATACAATCAAGCATAAACCCAAGTATCATCGGCAGAACAGGTATCAGATACTTCATATTCTCTCCGTGATAGTCAATTCCGAACCATTCCAGCTGCATATGTAGCCGTGACCGTTTTCACAGTGCCAGCTGAAATAATCCATTCTCGGCACGGCATATTTTTCAAGGACTGACATTATCGGTCCGCCGTGGAGTATAAAAAACAAGGACCTGCATCCGCTGTTTTCGGCTATTATCTTATCAAATGCCCTCACGCACCGCTTACGGAACTCATCAGGCGCTTCACCGTGCGGAAACGGCAGTTTGCCGCCGCTGTCTATCCAGTCCTGATATTCCGAATTGCCGTTGAGGTCATTGTAGTTTTTACCCTCAAAATCTCCGAAATCGCACTCTCTCAGGTCCTGACAGACAGTTATTTCCTGCGTCGGGAATAACAGCTGAGCCGTCTGTATACAGCGTTTCATCGGACTGCATATGAGCTTTTCGCACTGAGGATAGTGCATCTGTTTCAGTTCAGCTATCCCCTCTCCGCACAGAGGTCCGTCAGTCGAGCCAATGTAGCGTTTTTCAAGATTTCCGGCAGTATGGCCGTGACGTATAAAAACTATCTTCATTCAGCTTACCTCCTTGATAATTACCGGTATTCCGCAAACCATACGTATGACTTTTTCAGAGCACGCCGCAATTATACAGCCGCAGCGGCCGGCATTCTCGCGCCACACCCGTTCACTCTTTTCCATGGGAACGATACCGCAGCCGATCTCGTCAATTATGATTATCACTTCTTTATTAGTACGGCAGAGCTCCTGCGTGAAGCTTATACATTCATCGCCGAGCCGCCTTACAAGTTCATGGTAATTCGTGATGCACCGCGCAGTTCTGAGCGTTTCAACAGCGCATACCGCACCGTCAGAGATGTCATTTTCAGCAAGTCCCAGTTTCTCCGTAACATAGGCTGTCTTGCCCTGATATGCACCGCCTGTTACCATTATCATAATGCCATTATCCTTTCCGAAAAGACTATCGCTGCAAGCATCGCTATCTCGCAGACCTGTAAAAACCAACCGCACAGATCACCGGTTATCCCTCCGAAATCGCGGTAGGCTGTGTACCTGTGATAAGCAAGCACAAGAAGTGCTGCCGCAAGCGCTGAAGCGCCCTCAACAGGCAATATGAAAATCATTGCCGTACAGCTCAGCAGCATAAACACAGCCTGCATAATGAGTGTCAATCTTTTATGTGCCGGACGCACAAAGCTCTGAAGCGTTCCGCCGCTTTTAGCAGATTTGAATGTTACCGCAGTAAATCCGCTGAGTGCCCTTGAAAGCACATATCCGCAGGCGACCACCTCTGCCACACGAATTGAAGTTACCCGTGAGAAAAGCGCTGTCTGAATGATAAGATACAGGCACAGTTTTATAACTGCAAAAGAGCCTATATGCGGATCGTTCATTATTTCAAGGCGCTTTTCCCTGTCAGCATAAGACGCTCTTGCATCGTTCACATCACAGAAGCCGTCAAGGTGTATGCCTCCGGTCACAAGTACAGGTATGAATACGGCTCCCGCCGCAAAGACAAACTGTCCTGCTGCAAGTTCATCACATATATAACGCCAAAGGATAAGCAATCCGCCGATGACGGCGCCCACCAAAGGAAAGAATCCCAGCGCATACCGGCGGTTCTCCTCTTTCCACTCGACCTTTGGCACTGGAACGCGCGAATACATCAGAAAAGCCGAACACAGTGATCTCAGCATGGCAATTCTCCTTTCAGCACGATCGGTATACCATATACGCACTCAACTACATTATCGGCAAATCCGGCAATACGGCTGTTTATCGCACCGAGTGACCTTATGTAGCCGGCGGTTTCCTCAGAATAGCTGATACCGTCGCTGCCGACCTGATTCGTAACTATAACAAGCTCTGAAACTCTGTCGGAAAGACGTTTTATGCCGCTGATTATCTTGTCAGTCGGATCACAGACAACTTCGCCGGAGAACATCTCATTCGCACAGAGATTGCCCATGCATTCCAGCAGCACAGCGCAGTCGGCAGGGAGCTGTATCTCTCCTATATCTGTATATTTCTCGACAGTTTCAAAGCCCTTTCCCTCACGCATTTCCCTGTGGCGCTCAATGGCTTCAGCTGCGTCGGCCCCGAAAGGCTGCATAGTGGCGATATAGATCTTCCTGCCCGGGAATTTTTCGAGTATCCTCTCGGCTAAGCTCGATTTACCGCACTTTGAGCCGCCTGTTATGAGAGTGGTCATTTCAGTTCAACATACCTTTCTATATTCGTTTCGTCAAATCTGTGTGAATTATTGTAAAGCGCCAAAGCTCCGTCAAGAAGCGGCACAAGCATTACTCCGCCTGTTCCCTCGCCGAGCCGCAGTCCTGCATTTATCGGTGCTCTCAGTCCGCAATAAGCAAGAAGTCCCTCGCCGGCAGGTTCTCCGGAACAGTGGCTCGCAAGCATATACTCAGCGCAGGCCGGCTCGAAAGTGCAGGCTATCGCCGCCGCTGCTGCCGAAATAACGCCGTCTATCACTACCGGCACACGGTAATATGCTCCCCCGAGAAATAGTCCGGTCATTGCAGCTATCTCAGCTCCGCCTATCTTTTGGAGAAGCTCTGTCGGCTTGTCCGCTGAAGGCTGATTCACCTCAATTGCACGGCGTACAGCACTTATCTTACGCTGAAGTCCGTCTGTGGAAAGTCCTGCCCCTCTACCCGTGACTCTTTCGGGCGGCAGACCAAGCAGCACCGATGCTATGGCTGCGGCAGATGTGGTATTCCCTATGCCCATCTCGCCCGTAATTATGAGCTTTGTACCCTTTGGGGCAAGCTCTCCTGCTATGTCAATTCCGGTGACTATCGCAGATTCTGTTTCTGCCGCAGTCATAGCGCTCCCGACAGCTATATTGTGTGTTCCGTAAACTGCTTTCCGCCTGATGAGCTTTTCGCAGTCAACGTCCCGAGCTATGCCTGCATCGACTGCCATTACCTTAATACCAAAGGCATCGGCTATCGCATTGACGTTAGAACGTCCCTCTGCTATCGCCTTAGCGCACTCTGCCGTGACTTCCTGTCCGCACTGGGTGACTCTCTCGCAGACCACGCCGTGATCACCGCACATGATCACAGCAGTCCGCTCAGATATATCCACATCAGGAGTTCCCTGTACCGCAGCTATCTTCTGCACCATTTCTTCAAGCATTCCGAAACTGCCAAGCGGTTTCGCAACGCTGTCCCAGCGCTGTTTTGCCGCAGTATATGCTGATCTGTCAGCCGGTACTATATGTTTTATCCTATCCATTTCTCTCACCGTACCTGATGCAGTTTTTAACGAATCTCTCCGCAGCAGCAATGTCGGAATAGAAATAGAGATGCGGAAATCCTGCATATAATGTGCCGCTCACATGACAGCACTCCCACTTTCTGCCGTCGCTCTTCTCAGCTGTGAAGCCGTCTCCGCAGGCTGTGCTGTCCCAGTAGTGGAACTCATGCGCTTTTATGCTTTCATCTTTTTTGCAAAGCATACTATCAGTTTTGGCAGTCAAAGTAATATAACCAAATCTCTGTAATCTGTCCGTCGGAAAAACTCTCCCGTTTATCACTCCCGCCATAGGATAAGAAACGCCGTTCTTACCAGTAAGCTCGTCGTGCAAATACATGAAGCCGCCGCATTCCGCTATTGTCGGCATACCGCCGGATATGCACTTTTTCACGCTTTCGCGCATTGACTTGTTCGCTGACAGCTCTCCGGCATAGAGTTCCGGATAACCTCCGCTGAGTATCAGTCCGTCAGCTTCCGGCACTTCGCTGTCTGTAAGCGGTGAGAAGTATCTTACCGTGCAGCCCATTTTTTCGAGGAGCTCGATATTTTCCCGATAAATGAAGCAGAATGCGCTGTCTCTTGCAACGGCTATGGTAGTTTTTTCTGTAAATTTTGGGATGCTCATTATCTCATACTCAGGCAAAGAAACGTCACAGCTATTTATCAGTTTATCAAGGTCGATGTACTTTTCAGCGAGCTCACCGAGACGGCTGAGTTTCGTCTGTATATCCGCTATCTCATCGGCAGTTACAAGTCCGAGATGGCGGCTCTCGATAGTAACATCGCACTTGGGCAGACAGCCGAAATACTCAGTATCAAGTTCACGGCAAAGCCTTTCAGCAAGCGGGATAAGCTTTTCCGGAAGACGGTCAAAAATGAAACCTGCTATGCGGTTAGGCCGGTATCCGAGAAATCCGCTCATCACCGCTCCGACAGAGTCGCTCATGCCCTTGCAGTCAATGACGATGACCGCCGGAGTTTCTGTCAGCTCAGACAGCGAATGAGCACTCCCGGATGTACCGTCGTAGAATCCCATTACACCTTCTATAACTGATATATCGCTCTTGCTGCCGTACTCGCCCAGCAGGTTCAGAAGCGTGTTCCTGTCACAGAAGAAGCTGTCAAGATTATGCGAGCTTACGCCTATGACCTTTCTGTGGAACATCGGATCTATGTAGTCCGGACCGCACTTGAATGCTGTCACATTCAGTCCTCTCTTTTTCAGAGCGGCAAGTATAGCACAGGTCACAGTAGTCTTGCCGCAACCGCTTTTAGTTCCGCCAATTATTATTCTCCTCATGATGCACTCCCGCTTATGATGAATACCGGATTCTGCGCCTGAAGCATTGTATGCGAACCGAGCTTTTTTGTGCGTGTCACGGATATTTGTAGCACTTCCGGAGTATTTCCGTACTTCTCAAAGCAGCTCACAGCGTCATGGAGAGTTTCCAGCGAAACTGCGGTAACGACTATGTCAGCATCAGGATTCTTAGAGCGGACAGTTTCAAAAATGCTTTCCATATTTCCTGAACTTCCGCCGATAAAGACCTTATCTGGTGCCGAGATATCCGAAAGGATTACCGGACATTCACCAACAGCTGCTTTTACATTGTCGCAGCCGTATCTGCGTGAATTCACGTCTGTAAGTGCAGCCGCTTCATCCTTTTTGTCAAAGGCATACACAGCTCCGTCAGGACAGCGGTATGCCGCCTCAACAGACACTGAACCCGTTCCGCAGCCGATGTCCCACACAACTGAATCAGCGCATATATCCAGCTTTGAAACAGCTATGCAGCGTACTTCGGATTTTGTCATAGGTATCTCGCCGCGTGTGAACTCTTCGTCCTTTACAGCTGACGGGATATGGCGCAGATAAGCCTTGTTTTCGGTTATCATCACCGACAGCTTCGGGAACTCTGCTTCAGACAATTCTTCTGCGTTTCCTGAAATTATCCGTTCCTCCGCAGACGCAAGCCCCGAACCGATATACACCTTCACGCCGCCGAGTCCGTATTCACAGAGCCTCCTGCATACATCAGCAGCACTCATTTCGCCGCCGAGAAGGAAGAAACAGTATTCGTTCATTTTCACGTTTACAGCAATACTTGAATCTCTTCCATGCAGAGTGATGAACTTCATTTTCTCATAAGGAACACCTGCTTTACTGCAAAAATATGAGACTGACGAGATACCTGCGATAACACTCACATCATGGTCTTTTAGCAGCGGCAGGAGTTTTCTTGCACCGCTGAAAAATCCGCAGTCACCTGACATAAGAACAGCCGCTGTTTCGTGATCTGAACAGCTTATCTTTGATGCTATATCAGCAGGTTTGTAACTTACAAACAGCTCTTTGCCAAGCTTTTCAAAAGGCTTCAGAATGCGCTCTGCGCCTATAAGGAGTCCGGCTTCTCCGATAGCTTTTTCAGCTTCATTTGTAAGTGTATTACCGCCGTCCATACCGGTACCGACTATGTAAACTTTCATTGTTTCTGTTCCTCTTCAATCATCTTGATTATTTCGTCAAAACTATATCCGTTCTCCGGCGGTCTGACAAGCGTTATCATTTCAGCGCCGCACTGCCGCGCAGCTTCCGCCTTTTCAGGGTAGCCGCCCGTTGCTCCGCTCTCCTTTGTGAGGAGTATCACAGCACCGCTTTCACGCAGGTGCTCAACATTCTGTTCAACAGTGAACGGACCTTTTTCAAGTATTACTTTCGCCTCATCATAACCGAGTTCACGGCATTGTTCAAGTATATCAGCAGACGGAAGAACTCTGACATATATGCGCTCTCTGAAATCTTTCACCCCAGTCAGTGCCGCAAGAGATTTACTGCCAAGAGTACTGAGGACTTTTCCTGTCGTTGAATTGAGCATTGTTATGAGTTCATCCATATCGCGGACAGTTTTTCCATATGATACAGAACTTCTGCGTATAAGCCGGAGATACTCTGTCCCTGTTTCAGAACAGGCGCGGCGTATGTTCTCAGTCGCTTCGACCGCATATGGATGAGTTGCGTCTACAACAACTGAATATCCTGAGTTAATAAGGCGTATCATCTGCCCTTTGTCAAGCCTTCCGCACAAGACTTTCACTCCGTCAGGAAGAAGTGACGCTCCGTAATCTGTTGCAACCGAAACATCGGCACTTATGCCTTTAGCTGCACAGTACTCCGCTAGTTCACGTCCCTCGGTCGTTCCGCCGAATATGAGGAGCCTATACATTACGGTAGCCTCTCGGCGTGACCATCCTGCCGGCTGTTATTTTAGTTTCTGAGTTGCCGATATATACAGTTGTGAACATATCCACAGCAGTTTCACGGAGTTCTGCAAGTGTCAGAACACAGCTTTCCTGCCCCTCACGCCCGATATTTCTCACATAGCCGCAGACAGTTTCTCCGGAACGGTATCGAAGTATGATGTCACAGGCTTTTTTCAGATAGTCGGAACGGTTTCTCGAAGACGGATTATAGAGTACTATGACCATATCACATTCCGCCGCACATTCAAGACGCTTCTGTATCTTTTCCGCAGGTGTAAGAAGATCAGAAAGGCTTATAACAGCAAAATCGCTCGTCAGCGGTGAACCCAGTACAGCTCCTCCGCTGAACGCCGCTGTCACGCCCGGAACAACTTCTATCACTGTACCCGGAAAGTTCACGCTGAGCTCGTATGCAAGGCCTGCCATACCGTATAGCTCCGGATCTCCGCTGCATATAAGTGAAACCGTCTTGTCAGCAGCTTCTTTGAGTGCTCTTTCAACTCTCTCGCACTCCTGACGCATTCCCGTTGAAACGTATTTTTTATCAGGGAAATGCTCTTTCAATATCTCGGTATATTTTGTATAGCCAACGATAAGATCGCTGGTGAGTATAGCCTGTTCTGCGGCAAGCGTCATACCGTCACGGTTGCCTGCCCCCATACCGACAACATAAAGCATTATAGCATCTTCCTTTCAAAATCAAGTGTGAGCGGTATCTCCGCTGCCGCAGCTGTAACTCCGTCAAGTGCAGTTTTCCTGAGTACAAGTTCACCGCCGCTTAGCCTTACAGCACTTCTTTCACATACGTTATCAGTACCGGTAACGCTTTTCACGTAATCCGATGACGTAAATTCACCTCTGACCGACATAAGCTCCTGTGCGGTATAAACCGTCAGCTTCATGCCGTATTTTTCACAGAAACCGAGCAGTCCCTGTTCATCAGCTTTAAGGTCTATCGTCGCGGCAGCTGTCACCCTTTCGGGAGCTATGCCTGCACTGCTGAGTGCTGACATGACCGCACGTTCGATAGTTCCGGACGGAGTACCGCGCCTGCAGCCTATCCCAAGAACGATATTCTTCGGAACAAGTTTCAGCGTGACCGGAAAAGGCGTTTTGTTTCCGCAGCCAACGTACAGTCCTGTACGGCAGTCAGCGGACAGAGAAAGATCATCCGGCAGTCCTGTATATTCATAATCACTCGCAAAGCCTGCCTTTTCGCCGTCAAGAACCGCAACAGCAACAGCTTTCGCTGCTGCCATATCAGTGATGATAAGGCCGTTTGCAGCTGCAAAGCTGTCCGGTGAAAAACGTCCTCCTGTGTCAGTAGCAGTAGTTATGACTGCCTGTGCTCCGATAAGCCCGGCAAGTCGTTCAGCGAGAGCATTTGCTCCACCGATATGTCCGGAAAGAACCGGTATAACGAATTTGCCGCAGTCGTCGGTCACTATCACAGCCGGATCAGTCGTTTTTGAGCACAGATGCGGTGCTGCAGCACGGACTGCTATACCGCAAGCACATACAAATACAAGTGCGTCATACTTCCTGAAAATACCGGAAACAAGTCCGCTGAGGCTGTCAAAGCTCTGCGAATCTTCATCGGAATGGCTGTGGAAGCAATAGCGTTCAGTTTCGGTAAAAACAGCTTTTTCTGCAATAAGAGCCGAGAGCTTTCTACCGTTTTCAGTCAGCGAAATAATTGCCGCTTTCATTGTTCTTTAGCCTTTCTGAACTCAGTTTCAAAGTCTGCTGAATAAAGTTTTGAGAGTGAGCGCACGTCACCGAGAAAATGTCCTACTGTTATCAGAGCCGTCTTGTTTATGCAGTTTTCTCTTGCAGTCCGCGCGAGAGAAGAAACAGTACAGCGGCAGACTTTTTCGTCCTGCCAGGTTGCCTTGTATACTATCGCCGCAGGAGTATCCGGACTGTATCCGCCTTTTATCAGCCTGTCAGAAAGCTCATCCAGCATACCTGTACTGAGGAATATCACCATTGTCGCATTATGAGCGGCAAGGCTTTCTATACTTTCCCTTTCCGGCACAGGTGTACGCCCTGCCAGCCGTGTAAGGATAACTGTCTGCGATACGTCAGGGAGAGTATATTCGGCTTTCAGAGCAGCTGCCGCTCCGCAGAATGAACTCACTCCCGGACACACATCATAAGCGATGCCAAGGGCATCAAGCCGTTCCATCTGCTCACGTATCGCGCCGTAAATGCACGGATCGCCTGTGTGAAGGCGAACGGTAGTCCTGCCACTTTTCTCAGCTTTCTCCATAACACCTATAACTTCATCAAGTGTCATAACAGCGCTGTTGTGTATATCACAATCAGCACGCGCATATTCAAGCAATTCCGAATTAACGAGAGAACCGGCATATATTATAACATCAGCTGTTTCAAGGAGCTTTTTTCCTCTCAGTGTGATAAGATCAGCGGCTCCGCTGCCTGCACCAACAAAATGTACCATTTCATTCCTCCAAAGCCATTTTCAGTATCTCATCAGCATATTCTGTTTTCAGAAGCAGATCGTTCTTGTATGAGAATATGACAGCACCGACCTTTGCTTCGCCTTTGGCTCTTGCCTGCAAATAGGTATGTATCCGCTGAGTCAGAACATCAAGCGTTCCCAGCGCTGAACCGTTCTCATACAGTATGTCGAGTGCCGCATCAGCTGTCGCACAATCCTTGATACTGCAAAGTACTGAATTGTCAGCACCTGCAATTGCTCCACAGGCGATGAGAGTTTCCATTCTTCCGTCAGCATAAGACGAATGCGTGTTCATTATTCCGGAACCTAGCTTCACCATTTTGCCTATATGACCGTATATCAGTATATTTTCAAAACCGAGGGTTATACCGATATCTATCGCGTCACCGATGAAGTTGCTGCACATAACACAAAGTTCATTAAGCTGAGGATGTTTCTCGGCTATAAAGCGTTCGCTGTAATTTCCGACTGTGAGTATGAGGTTCTTACGTCCTTCTTCCTTGCGGATATTTGCTTCGGTCCGGATAGTTTCAACTATTGCCGAAGTACTCATAGGTTCGACGATACCAGTAGTTCCTATCACGGAAATACCTCCGACTATACCTATTCGGGGATTAAAAGTCTTTGCTGCAAGTTCCTCACCTGCCGGGATAGATATAACGACACGGAAACCGCCGTGATATTCGTGCATTTCAGCAACTGCCTGCAATGCCTGTGTTATCATTTTACGCGGAACCGAATTTATTGCAGATTCACCGACCGGCTGATCAAGGCCTGCTTTTGTAACAGTTCCAACACCTTTTCCGCCAAGTATCTCAACGCCTTTTTCAGCGAAAGAGACTTCCGCACAGATCTCAATACCGTTTGTCACGTCAGGATCATCGCCGCTGTCTTTAATGACTCCACAGAGGACCTTTTCGTTGGTCATTTCACAGCGTTCAACGTCAAGATGAAGTCTTATGCCCTTTGGCGTAAGTATCTCCGTTTTGCTGACGGCTTGTTGTGTTAGAAGAGCTTCACCTGCTGCCTGAGCGGCTGCCGCAGCGCAGGTACCGGTAGTATATCCGCAGCGCAGCTTTTTTGTACCGTTGTAAATGTAATTATCCTCCATGCCGTCACCTCACACGATAAATTATGTTTATATTTTACCATATTGCACGCATTTAGTCAATGATAAATATGTATTAAGGCAATAAAAAACCGCAGGGAGTTCCTGCGGTTTTCTTATTTTCTGAATTTCCAGTTACCAGTATCACAGTTTTACTGTTCTTTCCACTGGCTGTAATACATCTCTGCATAGACCTTTCCGCGGCGAAGCAATTCATCGTGTGTACCGCTCTCGACAACATTTCCGTCCTTCATTACTATTATCACATCAGCATTTACTATGGTTGAAAGACGGTGTGCGATAATAAATGAAGTTCGTCCTACGCTCAGTTCATCCATGGACTGCTGTATCTTTTGTTCAAGAATAACGTCTACGGAACTCGTCGCTTCATCGAGAATAAGCATTTTCTTATCAGCTATCATTGCACGTGCAATAGATATCTGCTGCTTCTGTCCCTGAGACAAGCCGGAGTTCTCATTGATGATGCTGTCATAACCGTCAGGCATCATCGAGATAAGATGGCTTATACCGACAGCCTGGCAGACTTCATCAAGTCTTTCATCACTGACGTTCTGCGTAGATAAAACAAGATTCTCGCGGATAGTGCCGTTAAATATCAGCGTATCCTGCGGTACGATCGCAAACTGGTTTCTTAATTCTTCACGCGAAACTTCGCTTACCGGTATGCCGTCTATCATAATGCTTCCGCTGTTAATTTCATAGAATCTCAGCAGCAGATTGATAAGAGTAGTTTTTCCTGCACCGGTCTGTCCGACGATCGCAACTTTCTGACCGCTTTTGACATCAAGTGAGAAGTCTTTGATTATCATACGTTTTTCAGGTTCATATCCGAACTGAACGTTCTTGAACTCAACATTGCCCTCAATGTTGTCAAGCTTTGTTGTCTTATCAGCTTCAGAAGGCATTTCTTCGATCTCAAGGAATTCAAATATTCTGTCAGAAGTTGCCAGCACATTCTGCACCTGTTCCGTACTTGAGCCTATCTTGGATATCGGGTCCTGAAAGCTCGACAGATAGAGCATAAACGAAGCTATCAGGCCGTATGATATCTTTCCTTTTGCAATAAGCATCGCGCCTACAACACATATCGAAATATAGCCAAGATTGTTTACCAGTGTAGTAATTGGTATCATCAAAGCGTTAAAGCAGAAGGTCTTGAAGTTGACCTTTCTCATTTCTTCATTTAGTTCATCAAAACGCTCTCTGTCCATCTGCTTTCCGTTGAATGTCTTTACAACTATCATACCGCTGAAGGATTCTTCAACATGGTCGTTGATCTTTCCAAGTGTTTCCTGCTGTTTAACAAAGTATTTCTGACTCTTTGACATTACAAGAGCTAAAAATATAAAGCCAATAACAGCTGAAGCAATAACAGAAAGAGTCAATACAACATTCTTTATCAGCATCATTATAAACGTGCCTAAAAGCAGAACTATCGCCGGTATCAGCTCTACAACTATTGAGGAGAAAGACTGGCTCAGCTTGCTTACATCATTGGTTATTATCGAAAGGATATTTCCTGTGTCAAGCGACGAAAGCTTTGCCATTGAAAGTACCTGACGCTTTTTTTCTATATCATTTCTAAGCTGACATATCAGTTTCTGCTTCAGCGAAGATAAAAGTATTCCCTGAGCAGATGCCAATACAAGGTAAACTGCATATATGATAAGTATCTTGCAGGTTATTCTCTTTATTTCGGACAGCGAAGCTTCTCCTACTATACTGTCTCTTATCAGGTCAACAACATCTGAAACTTTTGTAGCGCCCCATATCATCATGAACGAAGCTATACACGCCATAGTTACAGCTATACCCATCATCGGGAGATATTTTTTAGAGTATTTAACAAGTTTCAGTGTTGGCTTCAGGAGCATCTTTTTGTTTTTTTCTGCTGATCCTTCATTTACGGCAATCTGTGTGTCACTCAATATCTTCACCCCGTTTCATCTGAATATCAGCAAATTTCTTGTATTGCTCACAGCTTTCCATCAATTCTTCATGGGTTCCGCTTCCAACTATAATACCATCGTCAAGAACCAGTATCTTATCCGCATCAACTATTGTAGATGTTCTCTGCGATACTATGATCTTTATTTTATCATTGTATTCGTTTTTCAGATTGTTTCTGATAGTCTTGTCGGTCTTGTAATCGACAGCTGAAAACGAATCATCAAATACCATTACATCAGGTTCTTTATAGATAGCTCTTGCTATTGACATTCGCTGTTTCTGACCGCCGGAGAAATTATCACCTCTATGCAGAACTCTGCTGTCGATGCCGTCAGGCAAATCACCAAGGAAGCCATCAACTGCAGATATACGGCATACATTTTCAAATTTGCTCTTCTCTGCTTTTTCGCAGCCGTACGCAATGTTGGTGCCGATAGTTCCCTTGAACAGGAAGCCTTTCTGCGGCACATAACCTATCCTTCTGTACAGGTCATCAGTAACATAGTTTTTAATACTCTCACCGTTTATAAGAATCTCTCCGCCCGCAGCGTCATAAAACCTCATGAGAGCATTTATCAATGTAGTCTTTCCGCATCCGGTAGAACCGGTTATGGCAAGTGTTTCGCCCCTTTTCAGTTTAAAGTTTATACTGCTTAAAGCATTATCTTTTGTACCCGGATATCTGAAATCAACATTTCTGAATTCGATAGTATCAATGCTTTCGATACGCTTGTTACCATCTACAACAGTATTTTCAGAATCAAGAACTTCTGATATTCTGTTTGCAGATACGATGGCCTTGGGCAGAAATATAAATACAACTATCATCATTACAAGCGAAGTAATGATCTGGATAGCATAGGTTGAAAACACAAGCATATTTGAGAATAATACAAGTTTTTCTTCACCATATGCGTCATTAATGGCGCTTGCACCAAGAAGGTAAATTAGAACAGTCAGAACATTCATTACGACCGTTACTATTGTATTGATAACGATAACAACTGTATCTGTAAATTGCTCTGTTTTAGTGAGTTTGAGATTCCTTGCTTCAAACTCTTCAGCACGCTTGTCCTCATAATTGAACGATCTGATAGTATATGTTCCGTTGTAGTTCTCTCTTGCAACACTATTTACATCATCAGTAAGCTTTTGCAGAGATATGAACTTTTTATATATCATTATCAGACCGGCAATACAGATAACCAGTATAAATACAATTGCAATTCCTGTGAGCATACTCCAGTCATGATTCTGATTGCGTATCTTTCGGATTGCCATGCCAGCCATTATAGGAGCTTTAAACAGCACTATCATTCCCAGTATCATAGCGAGCTCGATATTTACAATATCATTGGTAGCTCTTGTGATAAGGCTCGGGATAGAAAACTTGTTCATCTCATTCATGGACATATCCTGGCATTTATAATAAAAATCTTTTCTTATAGTTGCTGAAAGATCCGATGTAATCTTAGCTACTAAAAATGATGATATGAGTACCGCAGATATACCTGCAAAAGTATATATAAGCATTTCGCCGCCCGTTCTCAAGATCTTACCCATATCGTCATTTCCCATCTGAACATACATTGTAAGTTCAGACATCTTGTCAGGAATCTTAAGGTCAAAATGAACTTCCAACGCCGTAAATAAGACGGTAAATAAAGTCAGTACAAGACCTCTCGCTCCCATTCTCTTGAATACATTTATCATCAATACTCTCCTTTAATATGTGCTCTGCTGGCAGCTATATATACGCAGGTAGCAGAACGCACTCAAAGCCCTGCTAAAAATATAGCAGAGCCTGAGCTTAAATTATTCCGTAACAAGATCCTTGATCTCTACGCTTTTGACCTTTCTCGAAATGATATATGCAAATACAAAGAAGCAGAAACAAATTGAAATTACTGGTATCAGTATCATAGTTGCCGTAAAGCCAAACGGGAATTCAGTTATCTCCAGAGAACTTAAAATAAGAAGAATAAATCTTCCTGATAGAAGCAGACTGATCATAACGCCTAAAACTGAACCAAGTACAGCAACTATCAAGAAACGCAACGCAAACTGCAAACGAAGGTCATTTGATCTGAAGCCTACGGACTTATATATTCCAATATCTATTTTTTCCTGAATAAAGGCTTTTTTACACACCATTGAAACTGTTATAAATGCGAACAGAACAGCAAAAATGGAGATCGATAAACGAATGCCGTTCAAAGCTGTATCTATTATTTCTCCTCCTATTTCAGCATCGCATTTAGCTTCAAGACGCTCACCATATTTCTGCTTGATAGCTTCAGCTACTTCATCTCCTTTTTCAGGATTTCTGAGATTGTAATTAGCTTGGTCTATATTATTGATATCAAGTTTTTTAGCACCGTCCAGGTTCATTGCTGCAAAAAAAGTATTCTTGCAGAATCCAGATATGACGTACTCAGAATTTTTTCCCATATAAGAAACTACAACCTTATCGCCGACTTTAGGAGAATACTCATCAACATACCCATCACTGACTATTACCTCATTGCTATTCTGAGGCATTCTTCCTTTATATACAGGAATATCGACTTCATTCTTATAAACCATAAGGTTTACAGGATTGCCTTCGATTGATGCTGTTTTTTCAGCCATATAGTATTTCTTCTCAATAGGTGTACCTTCTTCAACAACTCTGTCTATCTCTTCAAGCAATTCATCAGTCGGAGCATCATCTTTAAAATCTATGCTAAGCTCATAATATACGCCATTCAGATTTTCAAGTGTTGTTTTAGAAGACAACGAATTTGCAAATCCCATTATCGTTATCAAAAAGAAAACAAGACAAGACGAAACAATAATAGAAGCAACATATCTTCTCTTACAAGATGTAAACTGTCTGAACGCGAGACTTAAAGAAAGATTCTTCTTTGAGATAGGTACATTAAGTGCAGAATCAAAGTAAACAGATTCGCTGTTGCCCGTTATTGCACGAACAGGAGAAACCTTACCTACCTTTCTTGTCACCACCATTATGAATAATGCAGATGCTGCAATTATAGCAAATATCAGTAAAAAGCTTTTTCCCAGTGATATATCACATGAACTCAGGACACTTGTCAGCGGTTGGAATATTCTGCCAAACACCTTCATAAACGGTATAACAAGTAAAATTCCTAATACAAATCCTATAATCTCAGCAATTATATTCTGAAGCACATACAAAGATTTGATTTGACCGTTATTAAATCCCTGAGACTTCATGATTCCAAGATCGGTATAATTCATTTCTATGCTCGTAGAAACGCTGTTGCCCATTATTACCATAACAACAATGATCAGGATAACAATAAATGCAACCATAAAACTCATTATTATGTCAGGAATAGCTGTGTTCAGAAGAATAGCTGAACTCTTTTTCATTGACATAATAGAATAGTCAATTACGCTTGATTCTTTGTTTATTTCAGACTGAAATTCAGAATCTGTATAAGAGCTGCTTTCAGATTTATATATATTCAAATATACTGCTTTTCCAAGTACATCGTCATTTCCTTTTGCACTCTCTGCTTTTTCTATCATATCAGCAAGATCTTCATCGCTGACATATACTATTTTTGAAGGAAGTGCTGACATACCATATATTGGATCTTCAACAAATCCTTTTACCTTAAGGTCATAATTCTGACCGGCAACACTCATGTTCAATGTATCACCAATATCAAAGTGCATGAGTGAACCTGCTCCAAGAGGAACGTATATCTCGCCTTTTTCCAAAGACTCAGGTGACTTAATATAGCCAGTTATATTCTCTTTGAACACCTTGATACTGTCACTGTCAAATGAACGCATAAGCCATGGTACTTGACTTTCCTCATCTTCAAAAGTCGCTTTGTCACAGAAAACGCCCTCTGTGACAGTAACATGGTCGACATTCTTATTGTTTTTGATAAGACCGAGCATTTCTTCGGTAAGGTCCTCTTCTTTTAATGCAGCTGTTATCTCACCGGCGCCTATACTGTCATATGCTTTGCTTATACTTTTCTCACAATTATCCTTAATACTCATTGTAGTCGTAAATGCAAGAATGACTATGACCATAAGAATAATAATGCTTGTAAAAGAACCTTTTCCATGTCTGATATTTGATTTAAGTATGGTAAAAATTGCCATGTTCGCACCTCACCATCCCATTGAATTCAGCCAAGAGCTGACCTGTTTTTCGCGCTTACTCTCTTCTTCAGGAAGATACTCAGATAATTTAAGATCTCCTACAACTTTTCCGTCCTCAATATACACTACACGCGAAGCTCTGAGCGCAGCACGCATATCATGAGTAACCATTATTATGCTCTGTCCTTCTCTGTTAAGATCGGTAAGCAAATCAAGAACTTCTGTTGTGTTCTTTCTGTTAAGAGCTCCTGTAGGCTCATCTGCAAACAATAATCCAGGTTCATTGATAATTGATCTTGCTATCGCACAGCGCTGCTGCTGTCCGCCGGATACCTGAGAAGGAAGATGCGTCATTACCTCTCCCAACCCCATTCTTTTAAGTAGCATCTCTGCGCGCTTTTTTACATCGGCAGTGCTTTTCTCTTTATTGAGATACCCAGGAACTGCAACGTTCTCAAAAAGTGTAAGATTGCTTATAAGATGCATCTGCTGGAATATAAAACCGAAATCTTGGTGTCTCAGCTCTGCGAGCTTTTTCTCGCTCATTGATGCTATATTTTCTCCCTTATAGAATACTTCTCCTCCTGTCGGGCGATCCATGCCGCTGAGTGAATACAGCATAGTTGATTTACCGGACCCCGAAGCTCCCATGACAATCGTAAAATCACCTTCATAAAATTCAACGTCAACATTTGTAATAACATGAGTCTGTACTCCATTGTGAGCAAAGCTCTTACAAAGTCCTTTCGCAGAAAGAATTGCTTTTTTCATATATCTTCTCCTTGTCTATATATGCTATTACCATTAGTGTTTTTTATTATTGTTTCTTGCTATAATTATTATACTATGCTTTATATTAAGAAGTACTTAATTTATTGCTTTCTTATTGGAATAATTACGACTGCTTCACAGCCAGCGCTGCGATTTTTAATTTCAATGTTTCCACCCATTTTTTCAGTCAGATATTTCACTATGTACAGTCCTAAACCGGTACCTTCCGAAGCACTGCTATTCTGACCGCGGTAAAACTTATCAAATATAAACGGTATATCTTCATCCGGTATTCCCGGTCCGTAGTCCCTTATGTGTATCTCAGCGTTTCCTTTTTTTGCCGTAACTGAGACATCAATTTCTGTATCTGCATATTTTTGTGAATTTCCTATGAGATTTCCGATTATTTGTGCAAGTCTTCCCTGATCAGCTTTGATCCATACAGTAAAATCAGGCTTATGATAGTTAATAGCTTTATTTCCGGCAGCAAAATCCACAAGCGTCTTTTCTGTAAATTCACAAAGTTCAAATTCAGAATTCTTTATGCTTAGTCTGTCAAGATCAGTCAAAGAATGCAAAACAAGATCATCGACACACTTCTTTAAATCATCACATTTTTTCATTATAACCGAATAATACTTCTGCCTTTTTTCAGGAGAAGCTGCCAGTCCGGATTCAAGACCTTCTGCATAAGCTCTGATAGATGCAACAGGAGTTTTTATATCATGAGAAAGAGCAGCTATAACAGTCTTATTGTCGGTTATCGCCTTTTGCTCATTCGTTCTCGCTCTCGAGATCTCCTGACGCATTTTGTCAAATGCCCATATGAAATGACTAAAGTACGCTGACCGTTCAAGTTTAAGAGGTGTATCATAATTACCGTAAGAGATTTCTTCAACGCACTCCTGCATCTTTTTGAACGGTTTCAGTATTGCTGTATATATGTATCCGAACAGCAAAAGTATAATTATGAGCATCATACAGCATTGGATGATGTTATTTCTGTACTCATAAAGTTCATCATAATTGTCAAGTTCATAGACCGCTTCTTTGATCTGTTCGATATTCTCATCAGCCGCATCACGATTACCGGAATCATACAACTGCTGAACTTCGCAAAGATCCAAAACAATATTCAGTCTTTCATTATCTTTATTCGCTCGCTTGCTCCGCTGAAATGCAATAGGATACAAAAAAACGAATATAACGAGGAATGCAAATATCAAACCAACACTGAACAGTTTCTTATTCATTCTGTTACCTCCAGCATATATCCGACTTTGTAAATCGTTTTGATATATTTCGGAGATGACGGATCATCTTCAAGCTTTGTCCTGAGCCATCTTATATGTACAGTGAGCGTCGAATTCTCGACTTCAGCATATTCACCCCAGACATCATCGAGGATCTTTTCCTTAGGGATAGCTTTATTCTTATTCTGGATAAGATAGGCAAGAAGATCAAATTCTCGCATACTCAAGGCAACTTCACTGCCGCACCGTGTTACTGTCCTTGTGGAAGTATTAACACGAACATTCCCAAATACGAATACATTTTCATCTTCGTAGCCATATGTTCTTCTTATCAGCGCATTAACTCTGGATAACAGTTCTTTAAGTGAAAATGGCTTAGTAAGATAATCATCTCCGCCTATATCAAGTCCTGTTATCTTATCAGGCTCATTAACACGAGCACTGATAAATATAATCGGCATCTTTGAAACTTCACGTATTTTAGTACAAAGTTCAAAACCAGTAGCATCCGGTAGATTAACATCTAGCAGTATCAGATGGTATTCGTCATTTTTTAAAAGTCCCATAGCTTCAAAGCAGTCTGAAGCACACTCAACATAGTAACCATTGTTTTCAAGCATATCAGAGATCACAAAAGAAAGATCTTCGTCATCATCTATAACAAGTATTTTGCGCATAGTATTCTCCTTAAATATAATGTCGTGTTTCTCAGGCAAGATAGGCCTTGCCTGAGAAAACAGCGAATTATAATATCTGATAAAAAATCTATCAGTCTCTCTAATTATACTTGTTTTATTCACAAAATGTCAATAGTTTGAAACAAATAATTCAAAACATATATCAATCATAAAGTTCCTCAATATTTTTCAGCTTTTCTTCAACGTATGATTTTACATCTGTATCATCGTTCATATAGACAGGCAATGTAATGATAATATCGTCTCCAATAACATCAAAACTGAGACTTGCTGACTGATAGAACCCGTCATTTTCCTCAGACTCTTCTACAGTTATTGTTTTTTCTAAATTAACTCCACATTCGCCAAGTTCACCATCAAAAATCCCTCTATTGTTAAAAATGTATATTGAAGTTTCAGGAGAATAACATAAATTATAAAAGCTTTCATCATTTAGTTTAGCAGGCACAGATTTATCTGAATTAAGAAGTGAAGTTCCGCCTATAATCTTGCGTTCTTTAACGCTGTACATAGCCGGAAGAATACTCAGTTTGATACCTGTCATATTCTCATCAACATCAGAACGTCCATGATACAGAATAATGAATGGTATATATCCGATATTCTCAACAACTGGATTAACCTTTAAAAGCAACTCAAAAGTTTTTTCCATTGAAAGCGACTTAAAGTTTTCTTTTTTATCGCCCGGCACGTCAAGTTTCACATAAGCAAGCGCCGATTTTTTCATATTATTCTTTAACAAATTTAATAATTTGGTGCTTTTTCTAATAAAATCATTGCATATATGCTCGACTTCATTATTGTCACATCTATTGTTTTTCAAACTTGAAACATATTCTGAATACTTGTATACTTCATCGAGCGATTTATTCATAATATGAGCATTAAGTCTTTTGCACAGAATAATTGCTGAAAACATATCCCATATGCCATGACTTGCATATGTACAAATAATATGTTTTCCATCGTTCTTCTTAATAACTGCTATAAAAGATTGTAGTTTGCAAGAACCCAACAAAAGATTACTGTTTGTTAATGCCGGCAAGCTTTCAATCAAACCAGGAACGTTTTCTTGCTCATAATATGGAATAAACCAATCATTGTTATATGAACATTCATATGCAATATGTACATCCTGATCATAACAAGTTCTTAGAACGCTCTGCTCTTTGATAACTTTTTTTAGCGCAATCAACAGATCCTCTTTTGATACATCAGTCTCAACTTCATAACAAACTTTTATAACCTGAGTTGCTTCATATGTATAAAAATACTTTTGCATAAAAGTCGGAGAATATCTGACATCAACTTTACTCAAATCCACATTCGTTTTGTATCTGATAATATCATCACATAGAATAGCTTCCGCTTTAGCCATTCTCTCCGAATTATCTTCCTGAGAAATATCTGTCAATTTAACCTTATCATTCGGATTTGCAGAAGCAGATATATCAAGACCAAGTGTGCCGGAATTGTGATTAGATATTACATGTGCTATTTTTTCAGGAGTTTTAGCACATAGAACATCTTTAATAGTTATAGTAAAGCCGTTATTATTAAGATTGGATACAACTCTAATAGCCTTGAGCGAATCTCCTCCCAGTTCAAAGAAGCTGTCCTTTACTCCGACTGTCTCAACACTCAGTATCTCTGAGAATATCTCACAGATCTTCTCCTCAATTTCATTTCTCGGAGCAACGTATTCTCTTGTTGCTCTTGCTTCGATCTCAGGAAGGGCTCTCTTGTCAAGCTTTCCGTTTCTTGTTACAGGTATGGACTCTATCTGCATCATATATGCTGGTACCATATATTCGGGCAGGCTTTCGCTGAGCCTATCCCTTATCTCAGATACGCTCACTTCTTTATCACTTGTGTAATATGCATATATCGCCTTATCTCCCGTGCTGTCTGCTCTTGCTATTACTGCACAGTCCTTAATGTTTTCGATTTCACGGATTCGACTCTCAATTTCTCCAAGCTCAATTCTGAATCCTCTTATCTTTACCTGTTCGTCTATTCTTCCAAGGAACTCGATATTTCCGTCTGAAAGCCATCTTGCAAGGTCTCCTGAACGGTACATTCTGCCTTCACCGAATGGATTCTTTACAAACTTCTCTGCTGTGAGTTCCGGTCTGTTAAGATAGCCTCTTGCAAGTCCGTCTCCGGTTATGCAAAGTTCGCCAGGCACTCCAATTCCGCAAAGCAGATCTCCACTGAGAATGTAGATCTTGTTATTTGCTACCGGCTTTCCGAGGTCAAGATTCTTACGCTCTCTGAGTTCACCTACTGTCGCCTGCTTTGTTGTAACAACATGAGATTCTGTCGGTCCGTAGTGATTGTGCATCTTCATATCAGATGCCTTTTCACATTCAAGAAGTGTATTTGACACCTTGAATGCTTCACCTGCAAGAATCGCATTCTTGATATTTGCTGCCAGTTTATCTGTCTCTTCGATGGAAAGCATATCAAAATATGACGGTGTCGCAAACATTGTTGTTATCTTATTCTCGTCAACTATTCTCATGCATGTTCCTGCATCCTGCTTTTCATCAAGTGTTATGATATATCCTGTTCCTCCGCAAAGCAAGGTACTGAAATATTCCTGTACTGATACATCAAATCCGCAGTTTGTTGCAAAAAGTGTCTTCTCGAATGTTTCGCTTCCCATTGTACGGTATTCGTCACATATGAGATTTACAATTGTTCTGTGAAGCTGCATTACACCCTTAGGCTTACCTGTTGTTCCTGATGTATAGATGCAGTAAAGCAGATCATCAGGCTTGTTTATGATCTCTAAGTTTTCAGCAGAAACATCCTGATTTCCATTAACACTGAGGTCTATCACAGGTACTCCGGAAGGAATATTTACTGTCTCTGCGGTGTTCTTAACTATTGCCTTAGCACCGCTGTCCTCAAGTATATAGCTTATTCTTTCCTCAGGATATGTTGGATCTATCGGCACATATGCTGCTCCGGACTTTACTACGCCCATTATACCGATCACCATATCTGCATTTCTGTCAGAAATAACCGCCACACAATCGTTAGCTTCTATACCATACGCTCTGAGTTTTCTAGCTATTATATTTGCCCTGCTGTTAAGTTCAGCATATGTCAGCTTTTTATCCTTGAATACAAGCGCAGTCTTATCAGGTGTATTCTTTGCCTGTTCTTCAAACAGCTCTACTACTGTCTTCTCTCTCGGATATTCTGTCTCTGTTGCGTTAAAGTTGTTCAGGATAAGCTGCTTCTCAGCTTCTGTAACTGTATCAAGTTCACTTACCTTACTGTCAGGCTTATTTGCCATCTCTTCGCAGATCTTTACAAGTCTGTCAAGTACTGTTTCTATCTCTGATTCACAATACTTGTTTGGATCGTACATCAACTTAAACCCGAGTACTCCGTCATCTTCAAACCCAGAAATAGTTATACCATAGTTTGTCTGCTCCCTCATCTTTTCAAGTACAACTGTACCATCATTCAGACTTTCTTCACTTTCTTCAAGTCCTGAATTGTAGTTTTCAAAAACATAGATGATCTTTATGAGACCATTACCCTGTACAGTTCTGCTCTGTATATCAGCAAGAGAATAATAATCATAGTTTGTACTCTCATTGCTCTGCTCCTGCTGTGCAGCTATAAGAGATTCAACTGTTGTATCCTTTTCAACTGTCATACGAACAGGTATAGTATTTACAAAAAGGCCTACTATACTCTCGATACCGGGTATATCTGCATTTCTACCTGAAACGACCTTACCAAATACAACATCATTATTGCCGGAACAGATCCTTAACAGCATTCCAACTGCTGTTTCTGCTATTGTATTTATAGTACATCCGTTTTTCTCAGCTATCTTATGAAGCTTTGAAGAAGCTTCAGCACCTACCATTATTGACTTTTCCTGTACTTGTTTATCAGTCTTTTCAAGCTTACCGACAGGTGTTATATCACAATCGCTGTCGTATCCTGAAAGCAGTTCATTCCAATATGACGCAGTTTTTTCTTTGTCCTGTGATTTAAGCCACTTGATATAATCGCTGTAATCGCTGCTGTATTCTTTTTCATTGCTTATCTCATTGGCAATACTGTCCTGTGTTTCGCCATTTGCAAGTCTGTCGTAATAATCAAAGAATTTCTCGAATATTATAGCGTTACACCAACCGTCAACGATTATATGGTGCACTGTAAAGACAAGCTTGCTTCTGTCCTCAGACATCTTGATATATGAACATCTCAGAAGAGGATCATTCATAAGGTCAAAGCCTTTTTTTACATCTTCATCGAGAATTCCCTCAACAGTTGCTTCCTTTTCTTCATCTGCTACCAAGGAAAGATCATAATAAGCATAGCCGAGAACACGCTCGCGCAATACGACCTGATACAGGTCATTTGCACCCTCATAGACAAATGCTGTTCTGAGTGCAGCAAATCGGCTGGAAACAAGCTGCTCTGCCTTTTTGATTATCGAACTGTCGAGCTTGCTTTTTACATCATATACTGCCTGTGTAATATATGCTGAAGTGTCAGGATCCTTCAGATAGTGAAAGAGCATTCCCTCCTGGAGCGGTGATAGAGTATATACGTCTTCGATTTTACTGTTAATTACTGCCATTATCAATTTCTCCTTATCTAAACAATGAATTCAGAAAAACAATATCAACTTCGCTTATATTCTTCTCAGAAAGATCTGATACTGTCTTTTCCTCTCTGACATTTCCATCGCAATAATCTGCCATTTCTTCAATTATTCTTACAAATTCATCCGCCAGATCATCTATGAATCCTGTACCAAAATCAGTTGTATTGCTGACGATATCAAAACTCATCTTTCCATTTTTTATCATACCATCGATAGCTATTTTTGCATCAACATTTTCTTTTGCAACCATCGGTCCGCAGGAATACTCATCATCAACAATATTTCCAAAATCCCCAAGATAATTGAAACATATATCAGGTTCGTCCGTATGTTCAACATAACCATAGCCCATACCTTTCTCCGGTACAGCTCTCAGAGTGTCTTTAGCGTTTATGATAGCCTGATCGTTCTCTTCATAGCATTCAAGGCTGACTGCATACATATTCGTAAACCATCCGACCGTTCTGTCAACAGATATCGGCTGATGAATATCTTCTCTGCCGTGTCCCTCAAGCTTGACGGATACTCTGTCCTGACCTGTAAGTTCACCAACTGCTCTTGCTAATCCTGCCAGAAGTACTTCATCTATCTTTGCACCGTTGACATTAGAGCTCTTTGTAGCAAGTATTTCTGTTATTTTTTCGTCAAATGATACTCTTGTTTTCCCTGGTACACTTCCGGAGTATTCTCCATTGATATGACCATCAGCTATATCTTCAGCAACATTCTTCCAGTAGCTGATATCACTTTCGGACAGTTTCTTTCCATACTCATTTAGTTTCTTGCTCCACTCAATAAATGAAGATGTCTTTTCAGGAAGCGCAACTTCCTGTCCATTCTTTATCTGCTCAGCTGCACTTTCAAAGTCTTCCTGTATTATTCTCCATGACACACCGTCAACTGAAAGATGGTGGATACAGAACATCATCTGTTTTGTCTTCCCAAGCTCAAATGCCGCTATCTTAACAATTGGCCCATTTTCGAGATCGATACTTGCCTGAATTTCCGAACACTTATCTTCTACTGCCTTGTGCTTATCCGATTCATTACTGTAATCGAACTCATAGAAATCAAACAGTCTGCTCTCAGCTGTAGGTAGCACAATAAGCTCTTTATTTCTCAAAATGGCTCTGAGCATATCGTGATGCTTTACTATCTGTTCAACAGCTTGTTTTATAGTACTGTTATCAATTCCTGTCACATCAAATATTGCAGCCTGATTGTAGTATCCCGGAATCTTATAATCAGCATTTATGAAATCTCTGATAATCGGTGTTGGTTCAACCTTTCCCGTCACCTCACCCTGTTCACATACAAGTTTATTTTCATCAGTTTTCACCGACAAAGCAATCTTTTCAGCAGTTTTTCCGCTCATTATATTCTTGACATTAGTAGTATAGCCCAAATTTCTCAGTTTTGAAATTATGCGTATTGCCTTGATAGAATCTCCGCCTATCTCAAAGAAATTATCCTGAATTCCGACTTTCTCAACACCAAGTATCTCGCTGAATGCCTGACAGATAGCTTCTTCTGCTTTGTTTCTCGGAGCTACATACTCTCGTGTTGCTGCAGCTTCTATCACAGGAAGTGCTTTTTTATCAAGTTTTCCGTTCTTTGTTACCGGAATAGCATCTATCTGCATCATATACGCAGGCACCATGTACTCAGGAATAGACTCTGTGAGCTTGTCCCTGACATCGTTTACTTTTATTTCTGTTTCGCTTGTGTAGTACGCATATATAGCCTTATCTCCGTTTGCATCATCTCTTGCTATTACTGCACAGTCCTTGATATTCTCAATTTCGCGAATACGACTCTCAATCTCTCCAAGTTCGATTCTGAATCCTCTTATCTTTACCTGTTCATCTATTCTTCCTAGGTATTCGATATTTCCGTCAGGGAGCCATCTTGCAAGGTCGCCGGAACGATACATTCTGCCTTCACTGAATGGATTCTTCACAAATTTCTCTGCTGTTAGCTCAGGTCTGTTAAGATAGCCTCTTGCAAGTCCGTCTCCGGTTATACAAAGTTCACCTGGTACTCCGATTCCGCAAAGCAGATCTCCACTGAGCATATATACATTTGTATGGCATGACGGTTCTCCGATAACAACTCTCTCTGTATCGCTCTTGATCTCACTGTATGTCGTATTTACTGTTGCTTCTGTCGGTCCATATGAGTTTATTACCTTTATTCCATTTGCGGCTATCTTTCTCAGTACATCAAGCTCTGCTGCTTCTCCTCCCGAATCAAGAACCCTTAGATCAGACATACTGCATATATCAAGTTCTCTAATTACCTTAGGCGTAAGTGATGCTACTGTAATCTTTTCAGACTTCATGTACTTCTCAAGTTCAGCCATGTTATATCTCATTTCTGTTGATACAACATACAGTGCTGCTCCGTTGAGCATTGCACCGAATATATCGCCGACTGACTGATCAAAACAGTAGCTTGCAAACTGGAGCATTCTGTCCTTTGAAGACATTTCAAAGACTTGCTCATACGACTTTATGAGTCCTATAAGACCTGTATTTTCAAGTATTACGCCCTTCGGCTTTCCTGTTGTTCCTGATGTATAGATACAGTAAACAATGTTATTCGATTTGTTTACTATCTCAGGATTTCTACTGTTACCGTTCCATACTGTTTCATCTGAAAGTTCGATAGCAGTTATTCCTTCAGGTAGAGTTATTGCTTCATTCGTGTACTTCAGCACTACCTTTGCAGCACTGTCTTCAAGCATGAATGCTATTCTGTCCTCAGGATATGTAGGATCTATCGGCAGATATGCTCCTCCTGACTTGATAACACCATATATGCCTCCTATCATCTCAAGACTTCTGTCTGTGATAATTGCTACAAAATCATCTGGCTTTACTCCAAGTTCTCTCAGCTTATATGCAAGGCTGTTTGCTCTTGCATTGAGTTCTGCATATGTGAGTTTCTTATCCTCAAATACGACTGCTGTATTATCAGGAGTTTGCTTAACCTGTTCCTCAAAAAGCTCTGATATTGTCTTGTCTCTCGGATACTCTGTCTCTGCTGCATTGAAGACGTTAAGTATAGCGTTCTTGTCGGCTTCTGTGATGAACTCAATATCACGAAGTTTGCGATCAGGCTCTGTCACGAACTGCTCGATTATCTTAAGAACGCTCTCATGAAGTCCCTTTACAAATTCCGTTGGATACTGTTTGTATGGGAAATCATACTCAAACAGGAACGAATCATTATTCCGTCTCTCACTTACTGAGACAAACAATGAATCAACGTGAGCGTTTCCCTTCCAGTCTAATTCATATCCTCTTTCTGCCGCCTCAGCAAGTGAAAAGTTCTGATAAGTAACACCAAAGTCAAGCAAACCTTCTTTGACATTGCAATTCTGCTGAAGAAGTCCGTATGTATAGCGATGATGCTTTAGGAACTTCATTTCAGACTTTTTTACATAACACACAAATTCACTTACTGTCATATTATCATCAACATTCATAATAAGCGGAAGCGTAGTAATAAACATGCCTATCGCACTTTTTTCCTTAGCTCTTCTGTTATGAAGTGTCAAAGCCAGAGATGTGCTCTTACTCGCCGTATATTTAGCCTTTAGAAGACCATACACACCATAAAAGAAGCAAGGCAGACTGATATCATTATTACTGCAAAACTTCTTGACAGATGATGTGATTTCATCAGAAATTACAGTAACAAAACGTTCTCCGACAATATCATCAGTCTCATTTTCAACTCTTAATTCCTGACCATCATAATCATCTATCATTTCCTGCCAGTACTCAGTATCACGCACAAAAGACTTGGAAGAAAGATATTTCTTTTCATTTTCAAGCCATTCAGAATAATCGTAATCTTCTGTATCTTCGTAATCATTGCCTAGCTTTTTCTCAATAGCGTAAGCTACCATATCGTCAAATTTGTAAGTACCGACAGCATCAGAAAGAAGATGATGAATATTAGAATACAACGCCCATGTATCTTCATCTTTAATGCGTACAATATATATTTTTAACAGCGGAATATCGTATCCGAACACACATTCATTCAGTTTATTAGCTATCCATTTATTGTACTCTTCCATATTTTTCAATTCAACAAGTGGATACTTACATTCTCTAAATTCACAGACATACATCTTAGCAGCACCGGTTTCATCCGTGCATATCTGAGTTCTCATTACTGAGGATGCCTTTATTACATCATTAACACTGTCATTTATAATTTCATAGCTAACATTCTTTTGGAAAACAATATCGCTGCTGTTATTGTTTACACTCGTTTCCGGATAATAGAGTTCTCTTTTAAAAATTTCTTTCTGAGCTAATGATAAATCTAGAAGCATATTCGTATTCCTTACCTTTCTGTTTTATTATAACAAAAAATGCTATAAGAAAATAAAGCATCAAGACATTACAATACAGTAAGCCTGCTTTGATTTTCTTATAGCATTTTTATAATTCTATAAAATACAACTTTTTATATCGTTAAAAATGAGCAATGAAAATGCGTCAATCAACTTGATATGAATTAATGTCACTTTACTCCGAAAGTTATTCTGAATCAATAGATCTTTTAAAATGGACTTAGATTGATATGTATTTATAACTGATGATATGTGTGTTGCTGTATTATATGAAAATATGCTGAGTAAAAATCTTTGTAGCATTCTATTGCTTATAGTAGTAATTCTTTTTATACGTTATTAAATATGTTGTTAAGTACTTCTTAATAACTTTTGTTTTATAATATAGTTGTTGTATGATTCATAACACTCTTGAACGTTTTTTACGTAAACTAACAGTATGAATCTGCACAAAAATATTGATAAAGGCATCAATTACTATCTTATAAGCAATCAATTTGAACGCTTTTCCAAGATAGAATACATATTTCAGCCTTTTCACAATTTTTTCAAAATGAACCGAATAATGTCCGATAGGAGCAGTATCCGCGTTCCTGTCACCTCCTGACTACACTTTTATAATACTTAAAGCCCGTGAGTATAACTCAAAAAGATCAGAGAATCTTCTTTCAAAAATTTCTGATCAATTATGGGTAAAAAATAGATAGTATTAAAACAACTGGAAAGAGTGTAGTAGGTTTAAAGGGTGAGACTGTTTTGTGAATAAAGGTTGATGTATAACTATCTTGGCTTATAATTAAAATACAGGGAGTAGAACAAAAAAAATTATAACTATCCGTTGTTTATTATACCATTCGGAACTTGTTTTGTCAACGAATCACACTAAAAATCTTCACCAAATCTTATATAAATATATTATAGCTTAAATTATGAATTGCCTCACTTAAATCTATTTTTGCTATAAATATTGCGTTATAAAGCATTTGTTCAATATCACAAACAAATAATATAACCAACAACCCAAAACGATTCGTATAAGATTTACTATTCTTTCGCTATCCAATTCTCTCCTATAATCTAAAAAAGAGCAGGGCTTTTAAAGCTCTGCTCTTTTTTTGTCCGTTGATTGTTCAACCAATTCTCTAAACACTAATAATTACTTCATGTTAATCTGAATATAAGTGCTTCATACAAGTCCTGTCACAAGCTTTTCTGCGTCCTCTGCCGATAACGGTCTTCCCCAAATAAAGCCCTGTATATAGTCACAGCCGATACTGCGCAGAGCTTCTATCTGTTCTGTGTCCTCGACACCTTCTGAGATAACATCAAGTCCCATAATATGCCCCATTGATATCATGGCAGCAACATACTGCTTCGAGGATTCATTCACATTTATCTTGTCAATAAATGACTTGTCTATCTTCAAAAGGTCCGCCGGTATCTTACTAAGGTAGCTAAGCGACGAGTATCCGGTACCGAAATCATCTATTGCAAGCTTTACGCCCATATCGTTGAGTCTGTTTATGCAATCAAGTGCTTTATCAGCAGAATCCAGCAGTATAGACTCCGTGATCTCTATCTCCAGCTGCTCGGGAGCGATACCGCTGCTTGCTATCAGATCACATATCTCCTCAACAAAGCCGTTCTTCATAATATGCCGTACCGAAGCATTAAGGCTGAGCGTCAGTTTCAGGTCAGTTTTTTTCAGGAGACTGCTGAAAAATCCAACTGCCTTCTTGAATACCATACTGTCGACCTTATCGATAAGTCCGACTTTTTCTGCAATAGGTATGAACTCACCCGGCGAAATAAAACTTCCGTCTGCATCTTTCATACGGGCAAGTGCTTCAAATCCGCGAAGATTGTGCTCCATATCGTACTGTGGCTGAAGATTGAAGTATATCGTGTCATTTTCAAGAGCAGCTCTTATCTTGTTCTCTACCTCAAGAGTACGCTCATTTTTGAGGATACCGGAGACAAATCTGAGAATATGATCACTGCTTTTAGCTTTCTTTATCTCATTCATCGCCGCACTTGCATATGAAATGAGGGAGTCAGCTGTTTCGGCATCAGTAGGATATTCAGCATAGCCAAAGCTTGCTGTCACATACAGATCATAGCCGTCAACAGTCATATTTTCGCTGAGTACATCTACGTACTTGCTGATAGTGTACTTCAGGACTTCTTCGGTTGGATATTCCCATATAACAAGCATGAATTCATCGCCGTTTATGCGTGTTATGAATTTGGATGCAGTTCTGTCTTGGGCATGAGACAGCTCTTTCCAGCGCCTTGATATTTCTTTCAGAACCTGATTGCCTGCATCAAGTCCGAAAGTATCATTAATGCTTTTGAAATTGTTCAGGTCAATATATACTGCGGCAAACTTCTCTTTGCTCTCAATGAGGTCCGAAATATAATCTGTACAGGCAGAGCGGTTCGGCAAGCCTGTCAGAGCATCTGTATAGCTCATGTGTCTCAGTCGCTTCATCGCATTATAACGCGCTATATGTGATGAAACAAAGAATGTCGTGAGTTCAAGAGTCTCCTTGATACGCATTGTGTTATTCGTATCAAAATTAGTTGCCCATATATAGCCGAGAAATTCCGAACCCTGACGAAGAGGAAACAACACCACGCTCACTACTCCGGCTTCAACAAGAGTTTGGTACCATGGATTATTTATGCGGCTGTAATACTCCATATCAGCCTTATCCTGTATTATAATGCAGTCGCCCTCTTTGCCTATCATATTTCTCCAGGAAGCGGCTATTTCATAAAAGTTTGCAAACTCTGTAACTCGCTTGAGTGAACTGTTTTCCTTGAAATCAGTGGCGAGAATAGAGTAGTTCTCTTCTCTCTCGTTAAGAAGAAGCACCGTACAGCATTCAGCCTTGCATATCTGACGTATCTCAGAGATATAACGCCTTCCATTGCGTCTCTGAGATTGGTAGCTCTGTGAAGCTTGATACAGGTCTTGAGAACGTCAGTCGAGGTCTGTGCGCTGTGGACAGTATTAAGGATATTATCTGCACTTCTGCTTGGAGTAGCCGTATATGTGCAGTAATACTTGTTTCCTTCTTCGTATGCCATTGGTATAACATATATATCAAACCACATATCAACAGAATTCAGATGAACATATGTATGCACCTCTTCCTTCTGTATCGCAGCACGATAGCACACATCTTCAAAACTGCGGGTTTTCGGGAAATATTTATAGTATAACGAGCTCGGTACAAATGTAGTCGTTTCGCCGGGTGAAAGCGCTGCTGTACCGTCCTTGATACGGATGTCTATCATATCAATGTATTTCTGATTACAGGCAGCAAGACAAATGTCTCCATATCCTCCGTCAGCTGTTTTTTCGACAGATACGATACAAGTCGGAGAAAAAAAGGTATCAACAAATTGCTTCAGATCCATATTTACTCCTTTCTGCGGTTATCAGGTAATTTATCTCCAAAAGCCGCAATGCGCAGCAAGTTAATTTCATAGAACAAGTCTGTTACATAGTATATAATTATACAATTTTATTATATATCTATTATCTTTAAAATGCAATAGATAAACTTTTAATACTATTTGTACAAACTATTAAAAGTGATATATGGATGGTCGCCAAACAGTTGAAATTAAAAATATTATATGATATAATAAGCAGTGGCACTGTCATACAAGAGTATTCAGCTGCCAAATCGCATGATATTCGGAGAAAATCAATGAAAAAGAATAAAATAAAAAAAGCCAGTCACAACTCTTTCAGAGTCATAAGTCTCGGCTTCATAATACTGATACTTACCGGAGCCCTTCTGCTCATGCTTCCGATAGCGTCAAAGGGACGTACTGTCACGCCATTCAAGGATACGCTATTCACAGCCATATCGGCTTCATGCGTTACCGGACTTGTTGTCAAAGATACCGCGACTCACTGGTCATATTTTGGTCAGGCGATAATACTAACCCTTATTCAGATAGGCGGTATGGGCGTTATCACTATCGGACTGATGTTCACAAGGCTGTCCGGCAAAAAGATAGGATTGGGATTCCGCGGTATGATGCAGGATTCTATCTCTGCCCCACAGGTCGGCGGTATCTTAAGTCTGACAAAGTTCATTCTGAAGACTACCGCTATCATAGAGCTTACCGGAGCCGCTCTTCTCTATCCCGTGTTCTGCCGGGATTTCGGCGCAGTTAAGGGCATATGGTACTCGCTGTTCCACTCGGTATCTGCTTTCTGTAACGCCGGATTTGACCTTATGGGAGTTCGCGAACCGTTTTCATCAATGACGAGCTACGGCGGGAACATCTACGTAAATATCATTCTGATGCTGCTAATCATAACCGGCGGTATCGGTTTCCTGACATGGGACGATATAGTCCAGCACAGGCACCATTTCAAAAAATACCGTTTGCAGACAAAAATAGTCCTTACAGCATCGGGGCTGCTGATACTTCTGCCGGCATTGTTCTTCTTTTTTGCGGAATATTCAAACGAACCTATCAAGGAACGCATACTTCATTCTTTCTTCCAGTCCGTAACTGCACGAACAGCCGGCTTCAATACAGCTGACCTGTCTGTGATGCGTGAGCCTTCCGCTGCTCTTATGACCGTCCTTATGCTAATCGGCGGCTGTTCCGGTTCAACGGCAGGCGGTATGAAAACATCTACCGTAGCCGTGCTGTTCCTTGCAGCTCTGAGCGTTTTCCGCCGCAAAAACGACGTAGAATGCTTCAATCGGCGTATCTCGCCCGACACTCTGCGTACCGCAGGCGCGATACTCTTTATGTACATAACGCTTTCGATGTCAACAGGCGTAGCTATCTGCCTGATAGAATCGCTTCCGCTAACGAGCTGTATGTTTGAAACTGGCTCGGCTCTCGGAACAGCAGGCGTAACGCTCGGAATCACTACATCACTTTCACTTCCGTCACATATCATACTCATGGTACTGATGTTTGCAGGCCGTGTCGGCGGTCTTACGCTGATATATGCCGCTTTCGGCTCAAACGCCGAAATATCAAGACTTCCGCAGGAAAAGATAACTGTCGGTTGATCGCTAATAAAGGAGAATTATTATGAAATCAGTTTTAATAGTTGGCGCAGGCCAGTTCGGAATACATATCGCTAAACGTATGGCAAATCTCCGCTGCGAGATAATGGCTGTTGACAGCGAAGAGGAGCGTATCAACGCTATACTCCCCTATGCTACAAACGCTCAGATCGGTGACAGCACAAATGCGGACTTTATGAGTTCGCTCGGCATTCCGGATTACGATGTATGTATCGTCACGATCAGCGACAGCTTCCAGGATTCACTCGAAACAACAGCTCTCCTCAAAGAGCTCGGTGCCCGCAAGGTCATTTCACGAGCACAGAACGACGTACAAGAAAAATTCCTGCTTCGCAATGGCGCTGACGAAACAGTATACCCCGAAAAACAGACTGCCATAAGACTCGCGACCAAAGAAGCCTCTGATGACATTCTCGATGTTTTCCAGCTCGACCGCAACATCAACATCTATGAGGTCCGCGTTCCTAAGGCGTGGAACAACAGATCTATCGCTGAACTCGACATACGTAAAAAGCACAATCTCAATATCATCGCAGTCCGTGTCGGTGACCAGCTCGTTCTCCCGACACCTGATATGATTCTAAGCACCGATGATGCTATTCTACTTCTCGGCAATATGAAGGATATACAAAAAGCATTCTGACAGTATAAAATAAAGCGCTGCTTTGATAGCAGCGCTTCTTTTATTATCATCAGTTTATTACTGATACTTTGCCTTGTCCATCTCACGGATAGCAGCACGGCGGATCTTGCCGCTGCCGACTGTCTTGGGAAGCTCAGGAACGAACTCAACGACACGGGGGTACTTGTAAGGAGCAGTACGATTCTTTACATATTCCTTTATCTCCTTGACAAGCTCTTCGGAACCTTCTGTTCCCTTTGTCAGAACGATAGTAGCCTTTACTACCTGTCCGCGAATCTCATCCGGTACGCCGGTTACAGCACATTCAAGCACATAAGGAAGTTCCATAAGTACGCTCTCGATCTCGAACGGTCCGATACGGTAGCCTGAGGACTTGATAACATCATCCACTCTGCCGACATACCAGAAGTAACCGTCTTCGTCTACCCATGCAGTATCGCCTGTATGGTAGTAGCCGTCACGCCATGTCTCAGCTGTGTTCTCCTCATCGCCGTAGTAGCATAGTGCAAGTCCGGGAACACCGTATCCGGGAGCATTGCTGTCTTTGAGCTTTACGCAGATCTCACCGGTCTCACCGACACCTGCGGGAGTGCCGTCAGGGAGAAGAACCTGTACATCATACTGAGGATTGGGTTTGCCCATGCTTCCGGGCTTAGGCTCCATGCCAACAACGTTTGCGATAGTAAGAGTTGTCTCAGTCTGACCGAAACCTTCCATGAGCTTAATACCGGTTGCCTTATAGAACTGGTGGAATACCTCGGGATTGAGAGCCTCACCTGCGATGCAGGCATATTTCAGTGATGAAAGGTCATACTTTGAAAGGTCTTCCTTGATGAAGAAACGGTACATTGTAGGAGGTGCGCAGAATGAAGTGATATTGTACTTCTTGAACATCGGGAGGATATCGTCTGCGTGGAAGCGATCGAAGTCGTATACGAATACTGCTGCTTCATTCATCCACTGACCGTAGAGCTTACCCCAGAGAGCTTTTCCCCAACCGGTGTCAGAAATTGTGAAGTGCAGACCGTTCGGATCAGCGTTCTGCCAGTAACGTGCAGTTACATAGTGACCGAGCGGATACTGATAGCTGTGGAGAACGAGCTTAGGATTGCCTGATGTACCTGAGCTGAAGAAGATAAGCATAGGATCTGTACCACAGGGAGTATCAGCAGTACGCTCAAAGTGTGTGCTGTATGCGGGAAGTTCCTCGTTGAAGTCGTGCCACCCTTCACGCTGACCGTTCACGATGATCTTTGTCTTCAGCGAAGGAGATACAGCACAAGCCTTGTCTACTTCCTCTGTGATCTCGCCGTCGGCAGAACAAACTATCGCCGATACTTCAGCTGAATTGAAACGATACTCAAAATCATGCTCCTTGAGCATATTTGATGCAGGAATAACAAGAGCACCGATGCGGTGGAGTGCGATTATCGAGAACCAGAACTGATAGTGGCGCTTCAGGACGAGCATTACGCGGTCGCCCTTCTTGATACCGAGCGACTTAAAATAATTTGCTGTCTGACATGAATAGCGCTTTATGTCCTTGAATGTGAAAGTACGCTCGTTATGGTTTACATCAACATATATCATAGCTGTCTTGTCAGGACATTTCTCAGCCATTGCATCAACAATATCGTATGCAAAGTTGAACTTGTCCTGATTTTCAAAATGTACGCCGCTGAGCACACCCTCTTCATTTGTTTCGCAGGAAACGAACTTATCTGCAACAGGGTGAAGAAGACCAGCCTTGTCAACATTTGTGAGGTGATGCTCTGCGATGTGCTCCTTATACTCAGCCATGCCGGTTGTACCGCGCGGAGCCATAACGAAAGCATAGATCTCACAGTCCTCGCCGCCGAGAGCAACTTCATCATGAGGCATGGAACTGTCATAGTAGATACAGTCGCCTTCGTGAAGTATCTCTGTGTGTGAACCGACTGTCATACGGAGAGTACCCTTGATAACGATATCCATCTCCTGACCTGCGTGGCTCGACATATGGAGCGGTTCGGAAAGAGCTTCCTCAGAGTAAGGGATAACTACGTGGAAAGGCTCAACTGTCTTGTTCTTGAATCTTGAAGCAAGGCGATTGTATGCGAAACCCTTTCTGCGGACGATCGGTACTCCCTCGCCCTTTCTTGTGATAGTATAGCCGCTGAGCTCAGGGCTGCTTCCTTCCATGAGGTCTGTTATTTCAACATTGAATTTATTTGCACACTTGTATATAAAGGTAAAGCTGAAATCCAGTTCGCCGGACTCAAACTTCTTGTATTCGTCTACTGAATAGCCTGTGACTGCAGCCATTTCTTCAACAGATATGGCGAGATCTTCACGCAGACGTGAAATTCGCTCTGCGACCTCTCTGATTCGCTCGTCTGCATTCTGCAAATTCAAATTTCCGCTCATAACAATCGCTCCTTATCATAAAAATAAAAAACTCGTCTCAAAGAACTTATCTTTGAGACGAGTATCAAATACTTGATTACCCGCGGTACCACTCAAATTGTGCCGCTATTGCGTAACACCACTTCAGGTTCCGACAAACCCTATTCATTGACGCAGAATCACGGGAACGCTTACTGACGAATTTCAGCATTCCAGCTCAGAAGGGATACATAGTATTGCTTGACACCGGCTCACACCTGCCGCCGGCTCTCTGAAGACATTGGCAACCCTACACTTGGCTTCCTCATAGCTTATGTTTTGGATTATATCACATTAAAACCCATTTGTCAACCCCTTTTTCAAAATTTTCTGAGTTAATTATTTGATATGTCACCAATCGCATAAGGAAAAAGAAGAAACTATCGCACAGCCTCAAACCACTGATATTTCGGTTTATTGAACATTTTGAGTTTTAAATCAACTTTGTTTTTATACAAAAAACAGAATGGCAGAAAAAATCATTGACAAAGAAAATGGATGTGTATATAATAAGAAACTGAAAATAATTATCATTTTCGTTTTAAATCAAGAAAAGTGAGGTGAGCGGATATGTCAAAAAACAGAAGCAGAGTTCTTTCATGGATAGTTCTTATCGTTTTTAGTTTTGTTATATTCAGCTCATCTTTATTCATCATAGCACACGCCGGTCACGACTGTACAGGTGACGATTGCTCTGTCTGCATGGAGCTCTCTGAATGCCACAAGACTCTTAACTCATTTGCTGCACCTGCCGGCGGTATGTTACAGCTCGCTCTCGTTCTTATCATTGCAGCTGTTATCACAAAAACGCTCATAAAGCCGTGCTATGACCATATAACTCTTATATCTTTGAAGGTTGAACTTCTCAATTGAATATTGACTGCATTTCCATTAGGGCGTATTCTGCCTGAGTGTCGTCAGGCTCACTATGCCATTTTGCATGGGACCAAGGTGTATTGTTAAGAGCTTTTGCGCCTTTATGACGGTACACCGCGATTCGTTATGCTCTCAATATTTGATCTGGAGGTTCAATTTTTTATGTTCACAAAACATATTGGTATTATTTCCCTCACTTTAGCGATGGCTGCTTCTGTTATGACAGGCTGTGGATCGGATAAAAGCAGCAGTTCTGAGAAAGCAGCTGTCGTTACTTCTTTTTCTACTGAGGCGAACAACACAACAACAAATAACAATTCAAGCTCTGAAAAATTCAGCGTAGTATGCACTATCTTCCCTGAATATGACTGGGTAAAGGAAATACTCGGAAGCCACGCTGACAACGCCGAGCTCACATATCTTCTCGACAACGGAGTCGATCTTCACAGCTACCAGCCTACTGCTGATGACATTATGAAAATTTCCACCTGTGACCTGTTCGTTTATGTCGGCGGCGAATCCGATGAATGGGTTGAGGACGCACTCGCAGAAGCTACCAACAAGGATATGAAGGTAATTAACCTTATGGATGTCCTCGGTGATTCCGCTAAGGTGGAAGAACTCAAAGAGGGTATGCAGGGTGAAGAACATGAGCATGATCACGACGAAGACGAACACGAAGATGAACACGATCATGAGCATGTAGATGAAGAAGAGGAAGAAGAATACGATGAACACGTATGGCTCTCTCTGAAAAACGCCAAAGTCCTCTGTACTGAGATAGAAAAGAACATCGAAGCTATCGATCCTGCAAACGCTTCTGACTACAAGGAAAACCTTGACAGCTACACAGCAAAGCTCGATGAACTTGACAACAACATCAAAAAGGCTGTTGATTCATCTTCTGTAAAAACTCTCGTATTCGGTGACAGATTCCCCTTCCGCTACTTCACAGACGATTACGGTCTTGATTACTATGCAGCTTTCATCGGTTGCTCCGCTGAGACAGAAGCAAGCTTTGAGACTATCGCATTCCTTTCCGGAAAGGTAAAGGACCTCGACTGCAAGACTATATTCACTCTTGAAAATTCAGACAAGTCCATCGCCGATACTATCATCAGCACTTCAGGCAAGGACGTTGAAATAGCTGAACTCAATTCACTCCAGTCAGTATCTCAGGACGAGATAAGCGAAGGTGCTTCATATCTCTCACTTATGCAGAAGAACTGCGACGTCCTCAGCGAAGCTCTCAAGTGAGGTGCGCCATGTCTGAGAAAAAGATCCCCGTAGTCCTTATAACAGGCTATCTTGGCTCAGGAAAAACTACTCTTATGCAGAATCTGCTTAAACAGGAACAGCGCAAGATAGCGCTAATAGTCAACGACATGGGCAGCGTCAACATAGACGCTGCTCTCATCAATAAAAACCGTGACCGTATCTCTTCTGTTGAAATGGTCGAGCTTCAGAACGGCTGTATATGCTGCACTCTCCGTGACGAGTTCATAGCTGAGATAGAGCGCATCTCTCAGCTCCCCGGTATCGAAGCCGTTTTCGTAGAGGCTTCCGGAATTAGCGAGCCTTCCAATATCGCCGCTTCGTTCGTGGTATACACAGAGGACAATCCTGGCACAAATGTATACCTCAGTTCCGTAGTATCAGTAGTTGATGCCGACCGTATCTACCGTGAATTTCTCCGTGAACTCTCTATGGAGAACGATACTGAGGAAGGCGACATCATAAATCTTATCATAGATCAGATCGAGTTCTGCAATCTCGTTATACTCAATAAGACCGATCTTCTCAGCAAAGAACAGATAACCGAAGTTACAAAGGCTATCCGCGATATACAGTCCGAAGCTGAGATAATCCCCTGCATAAACAGTGAAGTAGATACTGATAAGATACTTCACGGCAAGGAATTCGATTATCATTCAGTCCTTGCTTCATCATCGGTACAGCGCGCACTCAACAACAACGAGCCTGGTGATAAAGAGGCGTGCATGGATGAATACGGCATAACCTCATTCGTTTTTGAGGAAGTCCGCCCCTTTGACCGTGACAAGTTCATGGATTTTGTGGACGAATACCCTGCGGAGCTTATCCGCACAAAGGGATATGTATGGTTCGCCGATGACGATGTACATATACAGCTCTTTGAACAAGCCGGCAGAAATGCAAGTGTTACTGAGCTGAACGAATGGCTCGCTTCCTGTCCGCAGGAAGAGCTCGACGTGATGTTCGAGAATTATCCCGATCTCAAAGACGACTGGGATGAAAAATACGGTGACCGTATAAATCAGCTGGTATTCATCGGAAAAGGCTACAAAAAGGCAGATATTCTTGCAAAGCTGAATGCCTGCCTTGCAACTGCCTGAAAGATGGATCTGTGTGCAGGAGTTGTTTGCCGCTCCTGCACTTTTAATGAACGGAGGAAGAAAAATGTCTGCGCAGATGATTTGCAGCAACGCCTCTCTCGGCTATGAGGGCGGCATAGTTGCGGAAAAACTTGATTTTACTATCAACAAAGGTGACTATCTATGTATCCTTGGCGAAAACGGTTCGGGAAAAAGCACTCTGATAAAAGCTATACTCGGACTCAAACCGCAGGTAAGCGGTGAGATAAAATGGTGCGGCGATGTCAAAAAGAATGAAGTCGGTTATCTTCCGCAGCAGACTGTCGTGCAGAAGGATTTTCCTGCATCTGTGCGCGAGATAGTACGTTCCGGCTGCCTTGCAAAGTGCGGTCTTCGTCCGTTCTATAACAAAGCTGAAAAAGAGCTTGCCGAGAGCACAATGAAGCAGCTTGAGATATCAGGGCTTGCAAAGCGCTGTTACCGTGAACTCTCAGGCGGTCAGCAGCAGAGAGTCCTTCTCGCAAGAGCTCTGTGTGCAACACGAAAGATGCTCCTCCTCGACGAGCCTGTGACAGGTCTCGATCCGAAGGCTCAGCTGGAGCTGTATGAACTCATAGCCAAGCTGAACCGTGAGGGCATAACTATCATTATGGTATCACACGATATAGTTTCAGCTGTAAAATACGCATCGCATATACTGCATATCGGCGGCAGGAAACAGCTCTTCTTCGGCAAAAAGGAAGACTATGTCAGGAGCGCTACCGGAAAACTCTTTATAGGATCGGAGATGATGGAAAATGAGTAATTATGAAAAGTTACAGTACTACTTTGAATTCTCATACGTGCGCTATGCTTTCATAGTCGGCATATTGATAGCACTCTGTTCCTCTCTGCTCGGCGTAACGCTCGTGCTGAAACGCTTTTCTTTCATAGGCGACGGGCTTTCACACGTTGCATTCGGTGCTATGTCCCTTGCCACAACACTGCCGGTAATGATAAAGAAATATGCTCTTGAATGGACCGGTGAGAATAAGCTCAGTCCGCGTATGCAGAGCGTAGTAAAGTGGTTTGCTGAACTTAATGATATGTATATCGTTCTTCCGGTCACACTGATATGTGCGATTCTTCTCCTGCGAACCGGTCAGAATACCAAAATAAAAGGTGACGCAGCTGTTGCCATGATCTCGGTAGGTTCTCTTGCGATAGGTTACCTCCTGATGAACCGATACCCCTCAAGAGCAAATATCTCCGGAGATGTGTGCAGTACGTTGTTTGGTTCCACTTCGATCATCACTCTGAAAACCGAAGATGTAAGGCTCTGCATAATCATGTCTGTCGTCGTTATCCTAACTTACATACTGTTCTATAACAAAATATTCGCTGTGACCTTTGATGAGAATTTCATCAGAGCTTCCGGTGTAAAGGCAAATGCCTACAACCTCCTTATAGCCGTTGTTACAGCTCTAATTATCGTTCTCGCGATGAATCTCGTCGGTTCACTCCTTATATCTGCGCTCATCATCTTCCCTGCCCTTTCAGCGATGAGAGTGTTCAAGAGTTTCCGTGCAGTAATAATATGTTCAGCTGTCATATCCGTACTGTGTGCGGCATTCGGTATAATATATTCGATACTCTACTCAACGCCTGTCGGTTCGACCATTGTTGCGGCTGACCTGGTAGTATTCCTGCTGTTCTCAGTTATCTCAGCAATTGCCGGAAGAAGAAAGGCAGGCTAAGAATGAGCACCAAAGCTATACCGATATATCTTTTTCTCGGCTTTCTCGAAGGCGGAAAAACTACTTTTATTCAGAAGACGATAGCTGACAAGAAATTCGGAAACGGCGAAAACATTTTGCTTATCCTCTGCGAGGAAGGATTGGAAGAATACGACTTCTCACAGTTCAGTGACAAGAACGTATCGCTTCATGTTCTTGAAGAGCGCTCCGACCTTGATGAACAGATACTGTCAAAAATGGCTGAGGACTCTGATGCTGACATAATAGTTATCGAATACAACGGTATGTGGCATCTTACAGACCTGCTTCTGAACAAACCTGACAACTGGAAGGTATTTCAGACCGTATTCATTGCAGATGCTTCAAGCTTTTCCGCATACGATCAGAGTTTCAAGAGCCTTGTCATCGACAAACTGAACGTATGTGACGTTGTAGTGTTCAACCGCTATGCCAACCGTGCAGATGTCAACGAGCTGCATAAGGCTGTCAGATCGGTGAACAGGAGAGCCGAGATATACTATGAAGCAGATAACGGTATGATGATAGTTGATGACATCGAAGATCCCCTGCCTTTCAACATCGAAGCACCTGTAATTGTAATAAAGGACAGCGACTTTGCCGTTTGGTACGGAGATATAATGAACGACGCAGCGAAGTATCACGGCAAGACCGTCAGATTCAAAGCCATGATAACTTCCAGGCCGGAACTGCCGGAAAATGTTTTTGCCGTAGGGCGCTTCATAATAACGTGCTGTGAAGAAGATATGCAGTTCTGCTGGTTTGTCGCTCTCTATAACCGCTATTATCCTGTACAGGGTGAAAAATGGGCAGCTGTAACTGCTGATATAACCGTTCAGCACCACGAGACAGAAAACATAAACATTCCGCTTCTAAAGATAACTGATCTCTGCGAATGCGATCCACCCGAACCGAAAACAGCAACTTTTTCATAATTATTCAGGAGGTATAATATGAAAACTATAAGTATCATTTCAGCTCTGACATTATCCGCAATGCTTTTCACAGGCTGCGGAAGCACTTCTTCTGAAGGTTCATCAAAAAACAGCTCTGACATTTATGCAACGCTTGAAGTCTCAGAGCCGCAGTCCAATACCGGCAGTGAACTTCCGGATACCAGCAGCGGCGATATAGATATAGACCTCACTCAGATGGATTCCAATATGATATATGCTCAGGTTGCTGATATGGTAAATAACAGCGATGATTACATGGGCAAAAAAGTCAAGGTCACCGGGCAGTTCAGCTATTATCAGGAGACTGACGGCCGCGAGTTCTTTGCAGTTCTTGTAAACGATGCGACTGCCTGCTGTTCTCAGGGAATAGAATTCGTTCTTCCTGGTGAACACAAATATCCCGACGATTATCCATCAGTTGGCACTAATATAACTGTCATCGGTGATTTCAACTATTACAAGGAAGATGATTACTATACCTATGTACAGCTTCTTAATGCAGAAATGGAAGTTGACAAATCTTTATCGTGGAACTAACATAAAAATGTCCGGGAGGCAGAATCCCGGACTTTTTATTATAATTCAGTATTGCGTACAGTTCATATCTCCGTTATCTCAAAGCGGCTGAATACTGTCTCATTAACGTATTCCTTTTTCAGCTCTGTAAGCTCCTTGTAGTGCGGAGTTTCCATATGTATCTTTACCGCTTCAGCAGAGCTCCATATCTCTATCAAAAGGAGTTCATTCTCGTTATCAGGACTGAAATAGTATTCGTACTTCTCATTTTCTTCCTCTGCACGCGCGAAATCAGCAATTCCTCTTCTGATTATCTCATTGTAGAATTCGGCTCTCTTGCCGTCTTTTATATAGTAATGAACTTCAACAAGTCTCTTCATATTCTTTCTCCTTTACACTAATTCCATAAGATATGCCCTGCATGGAGCTCCGTCACATCCTCCGAGCTCAAGAGGAGCAGCACTCAGGAAATACTTTCCCTCATGAACATCTGTAAGAACTACTCCCTCAAGCAGCACGATCTCAGCTCCGAGCAGTATCAGATGAACTTCCTTCGGTGCGTCCTCTGGTCCGACTGTCTGACTCTCGTTGCCGAGAAGCTTTATTCCTGCTTCAGCGAAAACAAACGCAGCATCTGCGGTCACTACTGCTCTGCCGGCTATGAGTATTCGTTCAGCTGCACCGGCTTTCCTTGCTTTTTCCATTATTCTTATTGCATCTGCTGACGTAACATCACCGGTATGACGAACTATAAAGCACTCACCTACAAACGGTTCAAGTCCCATCTGATCAATGGTTTTTCCGTTGTCTATGAAGTGAAACGGCGCATCAACATGAGTTCCATTATGAGCACACATTGAAAAATCAGTAAGGTTGCACACGTCACCGTTTTTTATGCTCTGAGTCTGTTTCCTGACCGGCTTAGGATCGCCCGGGAACACGTTACAATCGAAGACTTCCTGTGATATATCTATTATCCTGTTCATTTTATCAACCCATTCCTGTTCAGTTCATCAGAACACGTTCTGAAAATGTCCTAAAATGATCGTCGGCACAAGTTCTGTGTTATATATTATAACATAGTTCATTCAGCAAATCAATATGTTTTACAAAAAGATGTAACAGAAAAACAGCCCTTTCACTGTCGAAAAGGCTGTCAGAGGTCCATTTAATGTATTTCTGAGGAGGTTTATACATCTAATGATAAGCTAAATATTGTTACCTATGCAACATCGTCCTGTGCTGCACATTCGGTCTGTTCCCCTCACGATGGAGCGGAGCATACCAAGCACATAGGATATTCTGTTTTCCATTTTACCGCTCCTTTCGTTTGGTATGTCTATATTATAACACCGGAAAAGCCTTTTGTCCAATGCGAAAAAACGATAGAAACATATAGCTTCAGTCTATACCTCGGACATAAAAACAGCGTCCCTTCCGGAACGCTGCATTATATCAGTAATTCAGTCTGTCCACTGTATAGCCTTCAAGAACTTCGAGCATATCCTCTGCGACTGCTTTTGCGCCTTCGAGGTCGTGCTCGAGGTAATTTCCGCACTCCTTACGCTCAGAACCGGGGATCTTTCCGCTGAACTTAGCTACAAAACGGAAGCTCTCCTGTACCAGCTTTATAGCATTCTCGTAAGATACACTGTCACGTAGTATCAGGTAAAAACCTGTTCTGCATCCCATAGGTCCGACATAGATAACGCTGTCGGTATATTCACTGTTGCGTGCGTAAGTTGCAAACAGATGCTCAAAGGTGTGAAGAGCGCCGTTGGTGAGGAAGTCTCCGCCGTTTGGTTTCTTCATTCGTATATCATAGGTAACTGCATCGCCGTCTATACGCGAAATATACATTCCCTTTTCGAGCTTGTCATGGTCAACTGTAAAGCTTGCTATCTTATCCATATCATTACTCCTTCGGCATTTTCTTCCTGATGTCGTTAAGACGCTCAAGAGCATTTTCGAGAGTCTCGTTCTTCTTTGCATAATGGAATCTTATATAGCGGTTCTCAGGCTCCTTGAAGAAGCTCGAACCCGGAACAGCTCCTACGCCGACATACTCAGCCAGTTTCTCGCAGAACACAAGATCGCTCTTATAGCCGAACTCGGAAATATCAAGGAGTATATAGTATGCGCCCTCCGGTACAGTATGCTGTATGCCTATGCGGTCAAGTCCTTTCAGGAAGAGATCACGCTTTTCTGTGTACTTGTCCTGGAGCCATTTGTAGTAATCATCACCGAAGCGAAGTCCGGTAACGGCTGCTTCCTGGAGCGGTGCTGCTGCTCCGACTGTAAGGAAATCATGCACCTTCTTGACTGTATCTATAATGTGAGGCGGCGCTATAACATAGCCGAGTCGCCAGCCTGTGATAGAATAGGTCTTTGACAGCGATGAGCAAGAGATAGTTCTCTCCCACATATCAGGCAGACTTGCAAAATAGATGTGCTTATGCGGAGCGTAAACGATATGCTCATATACCTCGTCCGTGATAACAAAAGTATCATACTTCTTTGCAAGGTCAGCGATTATCTTTAGTTCATCCAGTGTGAAGACCTTACCGCAGGGATTGGACGGGTTACAGAGGATAAGAGCCTTCGGGTGCTGTTTGAACGCTGCTTCGAGCACATCAGGATCAAAGCTGAATGCCGGAGGTATGAGCGGAACATATATCGGCTCTGCTCCAGAAAGTATGGTATCTGCACCATAGTTCTCATAGAACGGCGAGAATACTATGACCTTGTCACCGGGATTTGTAACAGACATCATAGCTGCCATCATTGCTTCTGTACTTCCGCAGGTGACTACTATCTCGCCGTTAGGGTCAATTGGACGTCCCATGAGACGGGACTGCTTCTCAGCAAGTGCTTCACGGAAGTTCTGTGCGCCCCATGTGATGGAATACTGGTGAAAATCCTCGCGTGTAACCTCTGCAAGACGGTTGAGGATAGCTTTAGGCGGCTCAAAGTCCGGGAACCCCTGAGAGAGATTCACAGCGCCGTATTTATTTGATATTCTCGTCATACGTCTTATGACGGAATCCGTAAAAGTAGCTGTTCTGTTTGAAAGCTCTGGCATAATTTTCCTCCTGAATCAGAAAAAGTATAGGGGCTGGCGTACCCGACAGCCCTCATTATGTATCACAGGACGTCGAGGACGCCGTCCCCTACGGTTTTGTAGTGTTTATATTATATCACTATCAGATAGAGTAGTCAATCTTTCTTTCGTCGATAACTCTTCTTGACTTGTGCTCGGAACGTGTATTCAGTCCGCCGTCGGGGTGAACTATTACCTTTGCAGGCTTAACACCGGTACGAGCCTTGAGTGCTGCACTGATCTGCTCTGCAACCTCATCATCGCTCTTAGTGTTATCAGCAGTCTTTTCTATCTCAACTGCATACTTGTTTGTGAAATCCTTCTCGAAGATACGGATGAGATACTCACCGGTTATACCGCTCTGCTCACGAATAACAGCTTCGATATCACTCGGGAATACGTTAACAGCTGAAACGATGAACATATCATCCTTTCTGCCGAGGATATGTATTCTTCCGTGTGTACGTCCGCACTTGCAGGGTGTGATGTCGATGCGTCCGATGTCGCCTGTCTTGAATCTGATGAGCGGACGAGCGTGCTTTCTGAGAGTTGTGAACACGAGCTCACCTGTCTGACCGGGCTCAAGAACTTCGCCTGTGTGAATATCTACTGTTTCAACGAGAATGTGGTTCTCAGCGATGTGAAGACCGTCGTGGTATTCGCACTGTGCAGCGCAGGCACCGAAAATATCAGACAGACCGTAGAAGTCATATACCTCAGCGCCCCAAAGGTCTTCGATAGCCTTTCTTGTAGCGTCGATAGAACCGCCAAGCTCACCTGCAACGATGATCTTCTTGATATTGAAATCCTTTTTCGGATCATATCCTGCCTTAACTGCCTTCTCACCGAGCTGCCAAGCGTAGGAAGGTGAAGTCCAGATAACAGTAGGCTGATATGTCTTAAGGATGAAGAGGAGTCTCTCGCTCGGGAGAGTACCGCCCCAGATACATAATGCACCAAGGTTCTGTGCACCGATTACGTCAGGTCCGCCAACGTAGAGTGAGAAGTTGAGGGCGTGAACGTAACGGTCATTCGGTCTCATACCGATCTGCCAGAACCAGCGGCTCTCTGTATCCTGGAACTCATCGAAGTCCTTCTTGGTGAATGGGCTCATTGTCGGAACACCTGTTGAACCTGATGATGTTGAAATGAATACAACTTCCTCCTCCGGAACTGCTGCAAGTTCGCCAAGGAAAGACCCTACGCCCTGTGTATCACGCTGTGTCTTCTTGTTGATGAAGGGGAACTTCTCAATGTCCTTGAGTGTCTTGATGTCCTCGGGCTTGACTCCTGCTTCATCGAATGAACGCTTGTAGTAAGGTGCATTGTCGTATGCAAACTTTACGATCTCCTTGAGATCCTCAAGCTGTCTCTTTTCCAATTCCGCACGGGGAAGAGTCTCAAGCTCTTCATTCCAGAATTTGTTATTGATATCTCTGCTCATTGTATTTATCCTCCGTATTCATATATTTCATATTTGTTTGGTATGTTTATATTATACATCCTCTTTTCGGATTTGTCCAATACCAAAGGATTATGATGAGTTATAAGCTATTCTTATAACTCGAAAGTCCTGTTTATATATTCCCACTTCTTGTCGCGGGAAGCTGTTATTATCTGTATATCGTCATCTGTAAGGTGCTTGAAACGTCCCTGCTTTTTCAGATATGCTTCAACACTTGAAAACTCCTTAGGCTTGTAGTTGAGCTTGAATGTGCCGTTTTCATACTCAGCAAGATACCACAGTCCGCTCTCGACTACTTCCTTCGCAATCTCGACAGTCTGATCCGGAGCTACGCCCCAGCCTGTCGGACACGGTGCAATAACGTGGATGTACTTTGTTCCCTTTATCTGTGAAGCTTTCTTCACCTTTGCGATAAAATCAGGGATATTGCCGATGCTCGCAGTTGCTGCATAGGGAATATCGTGTGCAGCAGCTATCTCGAACATATTCTTCTTGTTGTGGAGATTTCCGTGTATATTTGAGCCGGCAGGAGTCGTTGTTGTCTTTGCACCGAAAGGTGTAAGACCGCTCTTCTGTATACCGGTGTTCATATATGCTTCGTTGTCGTAGCAGATGTAGATGATGTTGTCATTGCGGTCAATAGCGCCTGAAAGCGCCTGTATGCCGATATCGGCAGTACCGCCGTCACCTGCGAAGCCAACGGCTGTGAAGTCCTTGAATCCTCTTGCACGTAGACCTGCCTCAACGCCTGTGAGCATAGAAGCTGTTCCTGCAAAGGTGGAGATTATCGAGTTGTTTGAGAAGCACAGCTGCGGGAAATTAAAGCCTACCGCAGACATACAGCCTGCCGGAAGAACTGACACTGCATTCGGACCGAGGACTTTGAGCGCTGCTCTTACTGCGAGACTTCCGCCGCAGCCTGCACAAGCCTTGTGTCCGTAGAAAAACTCCTCACGGGAAATACTCTCTGCGACCTTATTTGCCATTGTCCTCACCTCCTATGCCTATGAAATTGACACTGTCTGTTCCGTTGATAATGTCATTATAGATATTTTCTATATCTCCGGCAGAAATGTTTCTTCCGCCAAGTCCGCCGATGAAATTGTATCCGCTAACATTCACACCAGCCTTTTTCAGGGCTGAGTTGACATTTGTGAATACTGTTCCTTCATTTCCGAAGCTGATGTCCTTTTCAAGAACCGCATATGCCTTTGCATTACGGAGAACTTCAGCTATCTCTGCATTCGGGAAAGGTCTCATATAGCGTATACGCACAACGCCAGCCTTAACTCCGCTCTCACGAAGCTTATCTGCTGTCTCGCGGCAGAGACCTGCAATACTTCCAAGCGTAACGATGATGTATTCAGCATCATCTGTGCGGTATTTCTCGATAAGTCCACTGTACTCTCTGCCGAATATCTCAGCAAATTCCTTTTCGGTTTCGTTTATGACATCTCTTGCAGCAAGGATACCTTCATGCTCCTTGAACTTGAATATGTAGTTCGTGTCAGGGCCGGCTGAGAAAGCCATATTCTTCGGGTTATCAAAATCTATGCGGTTATCAGTCTCATATGCAGGCAGGAACTTGTCTGCCTGTTCACGCTCGGGGATATCGACTGTCTCATATGTATGTGTGAGAACAAAGCCGTCGAGATTAGCCATATACGGCGTTGAAACTCTCTTGTCCTCTGCTATTTTATAGCTCATGAGCGCAAGATCAAGAGCTTCCTGTGCATTCTCCGCATAAGCCTGTATCCAGCCGCTGTCGAGCTGTGAAAGACTGTCTCTCTGATCACCGTAGATGTTCCACGGAAGAGCTGTGGAACGGTCGGCATTCATCATAACTATCGGAAAACGTCCGCCCGATGCATAGTAGAGACATTCTGCCATATAAAGCAGTCCCTGTGATGAAGTTGCCGTGAAAGCTCTTGCGCCTGCGGCACTTGCACCTATTGCACATGAGAGAGCAGAATGCTCTGATTCAACGTGTACGTATTCAGCACTGAGACTGCCGTCCTCCACCATTTCTGAGAGTCGCTCAACAACTATGGTCTGAGGAGTTATAGGATAAGCTGATATGACCTGCGGACACGCAAGGCGTATGCCCTCAGCAAATGCTTCGTTGCCTGATAAGAATTTCTTGCTCATTTGCGCTCCGCCTCCATTTCTATCGCACCTATTCTGCATATTTTAGCACATATTCCACAGCCTTTGCAGAAATCGTAATCTATTACAGCCTTTCCTTCGGCTATTGAGATAACTCCGTCCGGACAGTAAAGATAACACTGCTCACAGCCGACGCATTTGTTTGTACTGATAACTGGTCTGATGCTGCGCCAGCCGCTGTTCACGGTAGTGAGATATCCGGCTTCAAACGATGTATTTTCAGGGACTTCGTCAAATGTGAAGTCCTTCTTTTCTCTTACGTAAGGTCTCACTTTGCCACCTCCTGAACAGCCTTCTGAAGAGCGTTGATATTACGCTCCTGTATCTTACTGGGCATATATCCCTTGATAGCTGCGACTGCATTTTCAACAGTTACTATTCCAGAAATACCTACCAGCAGACCAAGCATTATCGTGTTTGCAGTAGGAAGTCTGAATTCAGCTGCTATGCTGTCTGCATCAAATGTAAGAGCACCGTCGATCTCCTTTTTGGAGTTGACTATTATCTTTCCCGTGCTTTTCAGAAGTCCTCTGAGCTGTGGAGTATACAGCGTATCATCAATGATAACGATGTAATCAGCCTTTTCGGTCTGACTCCTGTCAGCGACCGGCTTTGTATCGAGTTTAGTGAACGCTCTTACTGGAGCACCGCGGCGTTCAGGACCGAACGACGGAAAAGCAAGTGCATATTTGTTATCGTCATCTATGGTATGAGCTGCACCAAGCAGCTTTGCGGCTGTAAATGCTCCCTGACCTCCGCGTCCAAGCCAGAGTATCTCTTTAAGCTCTGTATTGTTACTATTCGCCATAGCAATTCTCCTATCAATTTGGTATGAATTAATTATACCCCTGTTTTCGATATATGTCCAATACGAAAGTGCTATCCTCAGTTATAGATATCATCTATAATCAATCGAATAATCCTGTGCTGAAATAGCGGTCTCCACGGTCAGGGAAAACTGTTACGATATTGCCCTTCGCACCGCTCCTGACCAGCTTGAGTACAGCTGCCATAGCCGCACCTGATGATGAACCGGCTATGATGCCCTCAGTCTTTGCAAGGAGACGGGCAGTCTCAAAAGCTTCCTCGTCGTTTACCTTGATAACGGAGTCAACAAGCTTCATGTCCATTGTCTCAGCTATGAAGTCATTACCGATGCCTTCAATATTGTAGTCTGAGTGCTCACCGCCGCCCATTGTCGAGCCGACAGGATCAGCAAGTATTCCCTTTGCAGAAGGAACTCTTTCCTTGATATAGCGTAGTATTCCGGTATATGTTCCACCGCTGCCTGCACCTGCCACAACATAGTCTATCTTACCGTCAAGATCCTCATATATCTCTCTGCCGGTAGTCTCATAGTGAGCGAGCGGATTGCTCTGATTCTTGAACTGCTCCAGTGAGATAGAGCCGGGGATCTGTGACTTTATCTCCTCTGCCTTTCTGACCGCTCCGAGCATTCCCTCCTCACGGGGAGTGTTCACTACTTCCGCACCGAGAGCACGGAGAAGCGATTGCTTCTCAGTCGAGAATTTTGTAGGCACTACAAATATTATCTTATATCCGCGGTTGAGTGCGGCAAACGCTATTCCAAGACCTGTATTTCCGGCAGTAGCTTCGACGATAGTGCCCCCCTTGCTGAGAAGTCCGCGCTTCTCAGCGTCATTTATCATATAAAGACCAGTACGGTCCTTAACGCTTCCGGACGGATTGTAGAGTTCCAGCTTTGCGAAGATGTTCACACCGTCCTCAGAAACTGTATTTCCGAGTCTCACCAGCGGAGTATTGCCGATAAGCGCCTGCATTGAATCATAGTATCTCATAATCGTTCCCTCACTTGATCTCAGCTTTTTCGATAGCCTGTGCTATATCTGCAAGAATATCCTCGATATTCTCGATACCGGTCGATAGACGGATCAGACCGTCTGTAATGCCGACCTTCTTGCGAATGTCAGCAGGAATAGATGCGTGAGTCATAGTTGCAGGGTGGCATACGAGCGACTCAACACCGCCAAGGCTCTCAGCGAGAGAAACAAGCTCAAGGCTCTCAAAGAATACGCGGATATCATAATTCTCATGAAGCTCAAATGATATCATAACACCGCCGTTCTTAGCCTGTCTGCGGTTTACTGCAAAACCCTGTGCGCTTTCGAGACCGGGATAGTATACATTTTTTACGGCCTTATGAGTGCTGAGAAATTCAGCAGCCTTTTCAGCATTGTAAACGTGTCTGTCCATACGTACAGCAAGAGTCTTGATACCCCTGATAAGCAGGAACGAATCAAACGGTCCGAGGACTCCTCCGGTGGAATTCTGAATGAAAGCTATCTTCTCGGCAAGTTCTTTTGAATTCACAACTGCAAGTCCGGAAACAACGTCGCTGTGTCCTCCGAGGTACTTTGTAGCGCTGTGAACAACTATATCAGCACCGAGCTCAAGCGGCTTCTGAAGATATGGAGTCATAAACGTATTATCAACGATAACAAGAAGTCCGTGCTTGTGTGAAACCTCAGCAACTGCCTTTATGTCTGTAACAGTCATGAGAGGATTTGCAGGGCTCTCGATGATGACAGCCTTGACGTCTTCAGTTATCTGACTCTCAAAAACGCTGAGATCTGTTGTATCAGCGATAGTATAGTTTATTGAGAAATGATCGAATACCTTATCGAGGAGACGGAATGTTCCGCCGTAAACATTGCTGGAAATTAGAACTCTGTCACCGCTGTGGAGCAGACTGAGAACTGCTGTAAGAGCTGCCATACCGGAAGCAAATGCAAATCCGGCTACACCGCCCTCAAGCTCAGCGATGAGAGCTTCAAGAGCCTCACGGGTGGGATTGCCTGTGCGCGAATACTCATAGCCGCGCATCTTTCCAAGGCCGTCCTGCTTATATGTTGAAGTCTGATATATCGGGATATTAACAGCGCCTGTGCGTTCATCAATGGAGATACCTCCGTGGATAAGTGCTGTTTCTGTATTCTTGAATGTACTCATGATAATTCTCCTTTGTAAATATGTCCCTATAGGGATACTGATGTTTTATTCATAGTCATAGCCTGCGGTGTAGGTCGCCGATATCAGGCTGACGTTTTCAAATGCTTTCAAGCCGTCCTGTCTGCCGTCAAAGTATTCTCTCTGAACTTTTTCGGGCGGCATATATGTGTCTATCTGGAAACCGAGCGAGTAGAGCGCACGGGAAACTTCGTTGTAATCAAATCCACCGCGCATGACCTCGCCGAGTGCTTCTGTTATCTCTTCAAGTTTAGCAACTCTTCTCGGGAAGTCGCCTGTTTTTATTGGGTAATCAAAGACAAGCTCGCTGCCGAGTGCCGAAAGCTCCGACATCTGTCTGAGCGTATCCGTGAACACGTCAAGAGTGAGATAATAGGAAACTCCGAGTATGCTGAAGAAAGTCTTCTTTTCTGGATCAAAGCCGGCTGCAATGAGTTTGTCGCACATTCGCTCCTTCTCAAAGTCAACAGATACATAGTGAACATTTTTGCGGATATTCCATTCAAGCTCCCTGATCTTATCAAGCTTGTAGCGCTGCGTATCGGGGTGGTCTATCTCGAATATCTCGATGTTTTCATTGTCATTTCTGAATGCGAACGTATCAGAACCTGCACCGCATATCACGTACTGTATCTTATCGTTTTCAGCAGCAAAATCAGCAAGTCTGCTCTCATTGAAGTGTATGCGCGAGAGTGGTATGGGAGCAAAGTATTCGCTGATGATCTCTTCAGTATCCTCACGTGAAAAGTGCTGTGAACCGTCGAGTCCTTCGCTTATCAGCTCATAAATACTGCTGTATTCTTCCTTGCCGAGCATATCGTAGGCAAGGTAATCGTCATAAATCTTCTGACGTGCTGTGTTCGAGTGCCATGCTCTCACAAAAGCACATATCTTAGCGGTTACGCTTTCTCTTTCATCGACCATGATTTCCTCCGTAAAAATAAAAAATGCGCAGAATGCAAAACGCATACTACGCACACGAATAAACTCTTTGATGTTCAGTTACAGGCGCAACATCGCTGAGCATAAGCACGCAGGACACGTTCATTTATAGTACAACACATACAACAACACATCATATAGTTTCTCATGTTCAGCTCTCCTTTTTTAAAATTCATTGTATTCCTATCGGAACTATATGCATTATAGCACACATAGCATAGTTTGTCAATAGGTAAAGTATATATTCGGCAAATGTTATAGAATTTTTTTAGTATCAATACTAATATTATCCTTTTTGACATTCAGGATAATATGTGCTATAATATATGTACGGGAGGAAGTGTATTTATGTTCTGGAGTAAAATCGCATTTGTATATGACCTGTTTGAGAATGTTTACAACAGCAAAGTCTACCGCAATACCGGCAGATACGTTGCAGCTGAGATAAACGCAGATGACCGTGTGCTCGAATGTGCCTGCGGTACCGGAGCAATAAGCGTCCACATAGCACCTGTCTGCAAGAGTCTAACTGCAACCGATATGGCAGACGGTATGCTCAGACAGACTTCTAAAAAGACACGCAAATTCAAAAACGTCAAAGTCAGAAGAGCCGATATGACTTCCCTGAAATGCAAAGACAGTTATTTTGACAAAGTCGTTGCCGGAAACGTCATACATCTTCTCGATGATCCCGAAACAGCCGTCCGTGAACTTGTACGTGTGTGTAAACCAGGAGGGAAGATCATAATACCTACCTATATCAATTTTACGAGGGAAGGCAAAACAAGCCTTGCTGTGAAGTTCATACACGCTATCGGCGCCGATTTCAAGCGTCAGTTTGACCTTGATTCATACAAGAAATTCTTTTCGGATGCCGGATATGAAAATGTCAGCTTTCACGTTGTCGAAGGCAGGATGCCCTGCGCCGTTGCCGTTATCACCAAATAATCAAAGCCAAAGAACATACCGAAAAATGTTCTTTGGCTTTTTGCTTTATATAAAATATTCATCTTTTCCACTTTAAAAGGCGGTTCTGGATAGTGTTGAACAGGAATGTTACACCTATTACCACAAAACCGATAACGAGAAGACCTGTTATTGTTCTTGTATAGTCACCGAAATCAGAATAGTTCTTTACGTAATATCCCATGCCGTCCTTTGCGTTGATCATCTCAGCCGATGTGAGAAGAATGAACGAAACGCTGAGTCCCTGATTGCAGCCGAGGAATATCTGCTGTAATGATGCGGGAAGTATTACTCTGAAAAGCATTTCCAGCTTGCCGACGTTCAACACCTTTGCAGAATCGATTATCCTCTTGTCAACTCCGAGCACTCCGCTCATAGTACCTGCAAAAACAGGCCAGAATGTTGCAAGGAAGATAACGAATACTGACACTGATTTAAGTGTGGGAAGAAGTGCGATACCGTAAGGAATATAAACGATCGGAGGTATCGAGCTGAAAAATTTGGTGATGTAAGTAGCTGCGCTGCCGAGTCTTGCGCTCCAGCCGATAAAGAGTCCGAGCGGTACAGCAACTGCAACTGCAAGGAAGAAGCCCTTGATAATGGTCTGAAGGGAGCTCTTGACATTTACGAATATCTTATCCCTGTCTTCCACGAACTGATGGATAACTCTGCCGGGTGCCGGAAAAAGCTGAGGATTGAGGTAGTCGTATTTAGCTGTAGCCAGTGACCACGCTCCGAGCAATATGAATATGAAGCCTGCAACGTCAACGAGCAGTGCAAGGCTCTCTTCTTTTTTGATGAGCGCAGAAGCTGCAAGTACAATTACTTCAGCACCAACTGCAAATGTAACAAGATAACTTGTGTACACCGGATTTGTAGATCTGTCCGGAAGCAGCTGCGTGAGAAGAAGCACGATGAACAGCAGATGTGCTACGCGAAGGTAACGTTTTCTGATCGTCATAGTACTACCTCCTCTCCGCCGATACGCTCAGCAATATCATTGTAGAGAAGTGAGAGCAGCTTATTTCTGAATCTTCCGTATTCTTCTGTCTTAACAAGCTCTGAGCGGCTTCTCGGACGCTCGAACGGAACATTCACTATCTCATTCACAGTACCGGGATGTGCTGTGAGAACTACTATCTTGTCAGAAAGCAGGATAGCTTCGTCAATGTCGTGAGTAACGAAGACAACTGTCTTGCGTTCTTCGCTGCCGTCACCTTCCCAGAGTTTAAGAAGAAGTTCCTGGAGGATAACGCGGTTCTTTGCGTCGATAGCACTGAACGGCTCATCCATGAGAAGTATCTCTGTATTCATAGCAAGTGCTCTAGCGATAGCTGCACGCTGCTGCATACCGCCTGAAAGCTGTGAGGGATACTTGCTTCCAAAACCGGAAAGACCTACCTTTGTAAGGAATTCGTCAGCGATCTTTGCACGCTCGCTGCGCTTAACGTCGTGGCGTGACTGCTTGATACCGAATTCTATATTTTTCTTTGTTGTCATCCACGGGAAGAGTGAGTAGTGCTGGAACACTACTCCCCTTTCTGTACCTGTGCCGTGAAGTTCTTTTCCGTCGATCTGAACTGATCCTCCTGCGGGAGCATAAAGTCCCTCGAGGACGCTCAGGAGAGTTGACTTGCCGCAGCCGCTTGCGCCGATAACGCTCACAAACTCTCCCTTGCCTACGCCGAATGAAACATCGTGAAGTGCATTGAAGCTCTTCTTGTTCTCAATGTAGTTTACTGTCAGATTTTTTATCTCGATCTTATTCGTAGTCATCAAAATGCTCCTTCAATGATTTATATACCGTATCAGAAGGTTCCTCAGCTAAGATGCTCTCAAGAGCCTTCTTGTAGATGTCTGTGTTGTAATGGGGTTCAATATCGTAATCTTCTGTATATCCGAGCTCAACGATTGTATCCTTGAGTGTAACTGTACCCTTCTTGTCGGGATCGGGGCTTGATACGCTGTATCCGCCGTAAACCTCTGTCTCGATGAAGTCCTCGTCTATATCGATATACTTCTTTACATCCTTGACTGTACCTTCGTGGTCGTTCTGTGTGAAGCGGTAAGCCTTGATGAATGCTCTTTCGAGAGCTGCATAAGTATTCGGGTTATCGTTGAGTGCTGATGTAGTTGCGACCTGACGGCAGCAAGGCTGATTTTCAAGAGCCTTTTCATGTGCGCAGTAGTAAACTACCTTGTAGCCCTGTGACTTAGCAAGTGAAGCATAGGGTGAATAAACAGAAGCTGCGTCGATAGACTTGTTCATGAGAGCTGCATAAGCGTCCTTCTGGCTGTCGAAGTAAACGATATTTACCTCATCATCGCCTTCGCCGATCTTGATATTGGCATTCTTGAGAAGTATCTGAAGCTCTGCATCCTGAACGCTGTTCTTAACGGAAGCAACATTTCTGCCCTTGAGTATCTCAACACCGAGCTCGTCCTCGTCTGCATACTCAGACTTGATAACGTATCCGTGACCGTTTGTCATAGCGCCGCCGAATACTGAAATGTCGTGTCCCTGGCTCTGGAATGTGAGTGTCGGTACAGAACCGATGAAAGCAGCATCGAGCTTGCTAGCTTCGAGGCCGTTCACAAGTTCAGAAGCACTTGAGAACTGTGTGAGAGTAACGTCAAGTCCCTCTTCCTCAAAGAAGCCTTCCTCCTCAGCAACAAAAGCAAGGAGATGAGCTGTGGAGTTAAGATAGCCGATGCTGATACTGCTCTTTTCAGGCTCTCCGATTGCAGCAGCAGGAACCTTATCACCTCCGCAGCAGTCAACCGGTTCGGAAGAACAGCAGTCCCCTGTGCCGCCCTCGCAGCAGTCCTTTGTTGTAGCTTCATCGGATGAAGCAGCCTGTGTGTCAGCCTTTGTTGTTTTCTCTGAGCTTGATCTTGAACTATTGAGAGCACCGCATCCTGTGAGAAGGGATAAGGAAGCGAGTACGGAAACTATCTTAATCTCGTTATTCATAATAATCATTACCTTTCAATTTACAAATTATCAATTCTATTTTTTATTCTCGATTTTTTCTATCCACACCTATTTAAGATATTCAGCGAATGATCAGCAACATCGCATTCGCTCCGAATCAATGAACTGTCTGTAATTTTTCATTCTTTATCACTCCTGTTTTCTTTGATGTACTAATCATATCATACCTATAGGCATTTGTCCAATACGAAAGGATTATCATTGCTTATAGCAAAAAGCTATATCCATCACAATTTGCCGAAATACCACTATCTGTGAAATTAAACGTCAAAACGCACAAAGAAAATTTCTTCTGATTGTGCAGTCTGATAAATTTTTGATACAGATATTGACTTGGAGCTAACTCAAAGGTGTATAATGTTATCACACGATACAGGAGGTGATAAACTCTGACTATTAAAGAAGTATGCAGCCGATTCAATGTCAGTCCCGATACGCTCAGATATTATGAGCGCGTTGGAGTTATCCCGGAAGTACACCGCACAGCCGGCGGTATACGCGATTACACTGACGATGACATAAAATGGGTGGAAACTGCCACCTGCTTCAGAAGCGCCGGTATGCCGATAGAGCTTCTGATAGAATATGTCAGGCTTTTCCGTGAGGGCGACCATACTATCAGAGAACGCTGCGAACTGCTCAAAGAAGCCCGTGAGCGCATCCTTGCAGAGCGAAGGAAGTTTGATGAGGCTCTCGAAAAAATGGACTATAAGATAAGTGTATACGAAAAGGCAGTCGAGACAGGTGTGCTTGACTGGGACAAACACGCCTGCTGTTGCTGCAGCAAGACTAAGGAGTAAATATATGTATATCGAAAAAATCAATTCACCTGCTGACATAAAAAAACTTAACATTGAACAGCTTACTGTACTCGCATCAGAGATCAGAAAAGGTCTGCTGAACCGTCTTTCCAAACGCGGCGGTCACTTCGGGCCTAATTTCGGATTCGTAGAAGCAACTATCGCTCTGCATTACGTTTTCGACTCGCCTAAGGACAAATTCGTATTCGATGTATCACATCAGTGCTACACGCATAAAATACTCACAGGACGCAGAGACGCTTTCTTCGACGATGAGCATTTCGGAGATATTTCCGGCTATACCAATCCTGAGGAGAGTGAACACGATTTCTTCAATGTAGGGCATACATCCACATCAGTGAGCCTTGCGAGCGGCCTTGTAAAAGCAAGAGACCTCAAAGGCGAAACCGGCAACATAGTAGCGATAATCGGAGACGGCTCACTCAGCGGCGGCGAAGCTCTCGAGGGCATTGACTTTGCCGCAGAGCTCGGTACCAACTTTATAATAATAGTAAACGACAACGATATGTCTATCGCCGAAAACCACGGCGGTCTCTACAAGAATCTGAAAGCTCTCCGGGATTCCAGCGGTAAATGCGAATGCAACCTCTTCAAAGCTATGGGACTGGACTACACCTATGTTCCTGACGGCAACGATATTGCAGGACTTATCGCTGCTTTCAAAAAAGTCAAGGACACCGATCACCCGATAGTCGTTCACATCAGCACTCTCAAAGGCAAGGGATTTGAACCTGCTGAGGCCAACAAAGAGGACTGGCACTGGCATATGCCGTTTGATCCTGCGACCGGTAAAGTCCTCTGGGGCGACAGCGGCGAAAATTACAGCGATATGACGTGCGGCTATCTTATGAAGAAAATGAAAGCAGACAAGAGCGTTGTAACGATAACAGCGGCAGTTCCTACAAATATCGGTTTCACTGAAGACAAGCGAAAGGAAGCCGGAAAGCAGTTCGTTGATGTCGGTATCGCCGAAGAACACGCGATAGCTATGGCTTCAGGCATAGCCAAAGCTGGCGGCAAACCGGTATTCGCAACTCATTCCAGCTTTATACAGAGGACATACGACCAGATCTCACAGGACCTTTGTATCAACAGCAATCCTGCCACTCTGCTCGTCAATACTGCGTCTGTTTACGGAATGCACGATATAACACATCTTGGCATATTCGATATACCGATGATGTCCAACATACCTAACCTTGTATACCTTGCTCCGACAAACTGCGAGGAATACTTCGCTATGCTCGACTGGAGCATTGAACAGGACAGATACCCTGTTGCTATAAGGATACCGTGCAACGGAGTAATCCACTCTGACGAGCCTGCTGACACCGATTACAGCGAACTGAACAAATACAAGATAACTCAGCAGGGTGAAAAGATCGCTGTCATCGCTCTCGGAGACTTCTATCAGATAGGCGAAGAGCTTTCCAAACTCATTTCAGAGAAGACCGGTACAGCTCCTACACTTATAAATCCGCGTTATATCACAGGCCTAGATACTGAACTTCTCGAGCAGCTGAAAGAAAAGCATTCAGTGATAGTTACGCTCGAGGACGGTATACTCGACGGCGGTTTTGGTGAAAAGATAGCGCGTTACTACGGTCCGAGCGATATGAAGGTTTACTGCTACGGACTAAAGAAAGAGTTCATTGACAGATATTCTGTTGATGATATATTAAAAGCAAACCACATCACACCTGCACAGATCTACAAAGAAATTATGTAAGGAGAATCTAATCATGGAAGCAATCGAAAACCTCATCACAAGAAGAAGCATCAGAAAATTCAAATCAGATATGGTACCGAAAGAGATCATCGAAAAGATCATCGAAGCCGGAACCTATGCTCCTACCGGTATGAACCGCCAGTCACCGATAATAATCGCTGTAACTAACAAAGAGCTGCGTGACCGCCTTTCCGCACAGAATGCTCAGGTCATGGGCGTAAATACCGATCCGTTCTATAATGCTCCGGTCGTCCTTATCGTACTTGCTGACAAGGATATGTTCACATATCTCTATGACGGAACTCTCGTTATGTCAAACCTTATGAACGCCGCACACGCTTACGGTATCTCAAGCTGCTGGATCCATCGTGCAAAGGAAGAATTTGAGTCCGAAGAAGGAAAATCACTTCTCAAGAGTCTCGGCATCGAAGGCAACTACGAAGGCATCGGACACTGTATTCTTGGCTATGCCGACTGTGAAGAACCCACAGCTGCTCCGAGAAAAGACAACTACGTATACTGGGTAGAATAATATCATTCAAGTAAAGGGGGCGCTTTAAAAGCGCCCCTGCATTTTTCTGATATACTTTGTATTAAAACTCTGTATTCTTACACTCAAAAGCGCTGCTCTCACAGCAGCGCTTTGTTATACTGTCACGCATTTGCCGCAACAGATTTCATTTCACGTTTTTTCTCATACATACGGCTGTCGGCAAGGCGCTCAGCATTTTCGGGATTCTGCTCTGAGCAGTCATATTCAGCCATACCATATGCTATCGAAAGGTGAACAGGAGGATCTTCGCGGTCGTTGTATTCCTGCTGAATGCGTATGAATTCAGCAAGTCCTGCGCTGTAATCCGCTTTACAGGTATCATTATCAAGTATAGCGAAGAACTCATCACCGCCCACACGGTATATTTTGCCATAGTTTCCGAAGCTCGACTTTATGACGTTTGCAGCACCTATGATATGGCGGTCGCCCTCTGCATGACCGTAAACATCATTCACGCGCTTCAGGTTATTAACATCGAAGTGTACAAACACACACTTTCCGCTTCGGCGCTCCATAAGCTGTTTCTCATGTTCAACAAAAGCAGTACGGCTGCCTGTATCAGTAAGCGAGTCCTTCATCGCAAGAGTGTGCATAAGCTCCGCCTTGCTTGAACGTATCTGTATCTCTATGATATGCCTGTACTCATAGACCGCAAGTATAGAGGCAAAGATAATAAGTCCGATAACAGTAAGGTAGGCAGTTCCGTTCGTATCCTCCACATAGTACATGACCATATCGAGTATTCCGGAGATCATAAGTATCGTAAGAGCACTTATTAGGTAAGCACTCTTTCTGCGGTCGATCTTGCTTTGCTTCATAGAAACAGCTACGATATAGATTATAAGACATACACCTGTTGCAATTATGATATGAGTCACTATAAGCATATCGTAATAATCTACTGTTCCGGTAAGTACGAGCATAAGTGTAACAAGCGTATTTACTGCACTTGCGAACACAAGTGCGATAACAGCCTTGTTGCGCCGGTTTTTAGTATACGCAGCGACAAACAGCAATACCGGGATAGGCAGCACAGCAAGGGACAGATACTCTATTACTCTCAACATAGCCACATTCTGTACAAGGATACGCATCACCATAGTCTGAGAACCTATCCATGTACTTACCACCATAGTTATAGCACCAAGGCATACAGGCTCTATCATACTGCCTCGGAATTTATCCTCTACCATACCAACTACAAACAGAAGCAGTCCAAACAGGAAAGTCATAACGCACAATCCGAACTTGATACCGGATTTTCCTCTGACATCATTGAGAAAGTCTTTGGAATTCTCAAGGTAAGCTTCATCGCAGCCGCTCGTACCGTCATCTCTTAAAGAAGAAGCCTCTATCTTCAGCTGTCGGACATCAGAAAATGAAGGCAGATTTATAACGTGCAGAGCTTCACCGTAGCACTTTCCATAAATACCACCAAGCTCCGGAATATAGGAGTAGATAATCTTTTCGTCAAGCAACACAGTAAAGGATATATTATGCGTGACAAGGCACAGTTCCCTGCCGCCGGTACGCTTGCCGTCTATCTGTCGGATAAAAGTCAGATCATCGGTATCACTGTCAAAAGAATGATACAGTGAGAGCTCCTCACCGTTCTCATCAGTCCATCCGGTCAGGTAATCATCGGAGGAATTAAAACTGCTTCCGCCGACATGGAGCTCAATGAGATTTGCCATCATAAGAAGGACGATCATCAGTACGCCGGCAAAAGTCACAAGTGTCAACTGTATTTTCCGCATACTCACATCCTCCTTTTCAGAATTTTATATTTCAGCAGTATAAAGCGATTATTCCACAAATGCTGTTATACATATTATACATTATTTACCAATTAATGTCAATTGATATATTATGAACAACACTAAAAACAATACTTACAAATCTTTAGCTGAAGCTGTCAGAAAAAATGATTTACGCTCCGTTTTCAATATGATCCCGGACTCTGACCGCCGATGAATAACAAAAGCCGCAGCTGTACAGCCTGCGGCTTCTGTTATTTATAATAAGAATACATGAGGCAGCAACTCACGCATCACTTATTCATTATTAAGTTTCTGACTTGTGTCAGACTAAATATTTATAATTTATATCATTATAACACATTCAGAGCATTATTCAATGTATAATTTGTAAACTAATTATACATCAAGTTTATGCATTAACAATGATACAAGCTGTATACAGATTTCATTGTAAAGAGCATTTTCTTGCTGAATTGCCGCCGATTTATTACGCTATGTTATAACGAATATATAAAAAGACAGCAAAACAGGGCAGGATATTCCTCCTGCCCTATCCAATATCCCCTGAACATCAGGCATATTCAAGCATAACTGCTTCAGCTTCCTCCGGCGGCATAGGACGTCCCCAGATATACCCCTGGATAAAGTCACAGCCGATTGAACGGAGAGTTTCAAGCTGCTCCTGATCTTCAACACCTTCTGATATTACATCAAAATTCATAATATGTCCGATAGAGATTATTGCCGCAACATACTGCTTTGAAGAATCGCTCGCATTCATCTTGTCGATGAACGACTTGTCTATCTTCAGCAGATTAGCCGGGAAGTTATTGAGATAACTCAGGGACGAATAGCCTGTACCGAAATCGTCAATAGCTATCTTTATCCCCATATGCTTGATCTCTTTGATACACTCGAGAGCCTTTTCCGCCGAATCTATCATTATAGACTCGGTTATCTCTATCTCAAGCTGCGAAGCCGGTACTCCGCTCTTTCTGATGATGTCTCTTACCTCGTCGAGGAAGTCGTTCTTCATCAGATGTCTCACTGATATATTCACGCTTAGCGTTATATCAGAGTTTGCTTTTCTCAGGAGCTGACCAAAGAACTGAGCCGACTTTCTGAAAACAGCTCCATCGACCTTATCAACAAGACCTACTTTTTCTGCTATTGGGATAAATTCGCCGGGACTTATGTTTTTGCCATCTGAATCCTTCATTCGTGCAAGAGCTTCAAATCCGCGCAGCTTGTGTGAAAGATCAAACTGCGGCTGGAGATGGAAGTATACGGTATCGTCCTCAAGAGCTTTTCTGAGCTTCTGTTCTATCTCAAGTGAACGTCCCACCTTAATTAGATCACTTGAGAAACGCATGATGTGGTTGCTGCTGTTCTGACGCTTGACCTCACTCATAGCAGCATCAGAGGACTTGAACAGAATGTCGATAGTATTGCCGTCTTCCGGATAAGAAGCATATCCGAAGCTTGCTGTGATATAAAGGTCGCAGTCATCAATCGTCATTACCTTTGTGAGAACAGTATCATACTGCATGACAGTTTTTCTGACTTTATCCACAGAGTCGTAATTGCGTATGATAAGTGCAAATTCATCACCTGCGACACGTGTTATAAAATCCAACGTGCCTGAGAGACCTCTGTCAGCGATCTCCTTCCACCTTGAAGCAATCTCTTTAAGTACCTTGTTGCCTGCATTGAATCCCATAGTATCGTTGATACTCTTGAAGTTATTCACATCTATAGATACTACCGTGAATTTCTCACCGTGCTTTATGAGATCACTGATAAGTGCTGAACATGCAAATCTGTTTGGGAGCCCTGTCAGTATATCAGTAGTTGCCTGATCACGGAGCTTTTCCTGATACTTGTCCATTTTATCGTTGTTCACATATAGAGCTATCACAGCGATAAGCGTAAAAATATCGGTGAACAGACCGGGCAGACTGGAAAGATTATTCCTCCTTATTACTCCTATCAATATCATTGGTATCTGTATTAATAACGCAATGATCGCTGTATGAAAGCCTCGCTTGCCATAATATACGACCATGAATATGATACATATATTGGACAGAGCTGAAAAAACTCCTGCAAAAGTATTTACCGAGAGCGAATTGCTGCCGATATTTATTTCCGAAGTTGCTCTTGCAGTCGTAGTAACGATAATAGTCGTTGCAATATACAGAACCAGAAGAACTAAATATCCGGTTAGTGTCGCATTACTTTTCGGAGAAAGACTGTTCAGCGTCTTTTCTATGATCCGGCTGTTCGGGCGTTCACCCTTTTCTTTTTTCATACTTCCCACCATCCTTAGTTTTCAAAGAAACGTCAGTCTGTATTTTCGCCTCAGATACAGACCGGCGCAGCCATCAGATTACAGGTAGTATAATCTGTGCAAATATCCCCTTTCAGTCCTCACGAATCAACGATATATCTTACAGTTATTATAGCACAACGTCACAAAAAAATCAATGAACTAAATATTAACTTTCTATAAAATATACAATATGTTGTATAATATTTCTTGATATCAGATACTGTTTTTTATATTTGACATATTGATTGTAACTATTGACAACATACAGGATATATGCTATAATTATCGCAGAATGAGTCTTATAGGATCATTCACAGGCACAATGCCATAATAATTATTCAAGGAGATCTTTGTTTGAAGAATAACACCAATAAGGAGATAGCAGCGTAAACGGGAAGGTTTGCGAATACTGTCTCACACAAGCCTCCCGTGTCTTGTCAACAAATTCAGGAGGAAATAAAAAATGAATAAAAAGGACTATATCATCCGTTTGGAAACAAAAAACGACTATCATACAGTAGAAAATATCGCCCGTGAGGCTTTCTGGAACCTCAGCGTTCCCGGCTGCTGCGAACACTATTTCATGCACGTTCTCAGACAACACGAAGCATTTATACCCGAACTCGACTACGTCATCGAGGTAGACGGCAAGGTAATCGGCTCTGTTATGTACTCTGAGTCAAAGCTCGTCGATGAGAACGGCACGGAAAAGACCGTACTCACAATGGGACCTATCTGCATTCACCCCGATCACAAGCGTCAGGGTTACGGCAAGGCTCTGCTCGAGTACACATTTGACAAGGCTCGCGAGATGGGTTACGATGCCGTAATAAACTTCGGCAACCCGGACAATTACGTCGCACGCGGCTATAAGAGCTGCTTCAAGTACAATGTATGCTTTGAAGGCGATGTCTATCCGGCTCCCCTGCTTGTAAAGGAACTTAAAGAAGGCACATTCGACGGCAGAAAGTGGTTCTATTATCCGAACGACGCTGACGCTCCGTGCAATGACGAAGCCGCTGTCGATGAATACGACAAGAAGTTCCAGCCGCCCAAGGTAAAGGAATGGCAGCCAAGTCAGGAAGAATTCTACATACATAGTCACTCAGTAATAGTTGATAAACGGTAATACCAGCCGGCAGCTTTTTAGCTGCCGGCTTTTTTGTGTACTGATGACCTCTGAAAAAATTTTTGAAAAGGGTATTGACAAGTGTGTATATACAGTGTATAATGTGTATATCGAATATACACATTATGGTGATCACTATGGATATTATTATTTCTAATTCATCCGGCGAGGCTATCTATGAGCAGATAGTCTCCCAGATCAAGGCACAGATAATGAGCGGTCAGCTTTCGGAAGGGGACGCCCTGCCGTCAATGCGTGCACTTGCTCAGTCTCTGCGTATCAGCGTTATTACTACAAAACGCGCCTATGAGGAGCTCGAACGCGATGGCTTCATCATTTCCCAGACCGGCAAAGGCAGCTTCGTAAAGGGGCAGAACCGCGAGCTCGTCAGGGAGGAATACCTGCGTCAGACAGAACAACTCATCGCACAGGCGTGCGACAAAGCGCGTACAGGCGGTATTACCGTCGAAGAGATACACGAGCTTGTCGACATCATCTACAACGGCGAGTGATGCAGAACGCTCGACCAAGGAGGAATCATTATGGCAGCATACGAAAATGCTATCGAAATAAAAGATCTCACCAAGCATTTTGACGGCTTCACCCTTGACAATATCAGCTTTACCGTTCCCAAAGGCAGCATTATGGGCTTTATCGGACAGAACGGCGCCGGCAAGTCGACTACTATAAATTCTCTGCTCGGCATAATAAAACCTGATTCCGGCGAAATGAAAATGCTCGGCATGGACGCTGTCAAGGATGAAGTCACAATAAAGCGTGACATATCGGCAGTCTTTGACGAACTCCCCTTTCACGAACAGCTCAACGCGAGAATGCTCAGCAAGATGCTCTCGCATATATACAGCACATGGAACAACGAGACATTCTTCGGCTATCTGAAGCGTTTTTCGCTGCCGGAGAAGAAAAAGTTCGCCAAGTTCTCAAAGGGCATGAAGATGAAGCTGCAGATCGCAGCCGCGCTTTCACACAGCGCAAAGCTCCTTATAATGGATGAGGCTACAACAGGCCTTGATCCGGTAGTCCGCAGCGAAATACTCGACATATTTATGGAGTATCTCCAGGACGAGAACAACTCTATCCTCATGTCGTCACACATCACCTCCGACCTTGAAAAAATAGCCGACAGCGTTACCTTTATCGACAAAGGAAAGATACTCATAAGCGGCTACAAGGACGATATACTCGACTCACACGGCATTATGAAATGCACAAAGGAAGATTATGCCGCAGTCAGCCGTGATGACTTTATCTCAGCCCGTGTTACGGAATTCGGAGCAGAACTTCTCGTCAGCGACAAGAATGCCTGCAATAAAAAATACTCCGGTGCTGTCATAGACAACGCCACCCTCGACGACATAATGGTTTACTATGTCAACCGCGAGAAGAAGGAGTGGAAATAAATGAAAGGTCTCATGTACAAGGAGCTTTTCCTCTCTAAAAAATACCGCGTTATCACACTCAGTGTCTATTTAATTATGCTCGTTATGTGCATACTGGTGAAAATATCTTCCGTCTGCGGAAATATCGCCAATATGGAAGGCAAAAATATGCTGCTGAATACTATCTTCATAGTAATGGGACTTGCACTTCCGGCAGTCCTCTGCGGAACTTGCTTCACGTCACAGATACTCAACGACGAAAAATGCCGCTTCCGCCAGTATTCTCACACTCTGCCGCTCACCGAGAAGCAGATAGTAGGTTCGCTCTACATTTTCAACCTAATTATGTTCGGCATATATCTGCTTGCAGGCTGGCTGAACTACTTCCTCGCCTGCGCAGTATTCGACAGAAATGTTGATCTGAAATACCTGCTTTACATATTCATTATCGGTATAATGAGTTTCACGGCTTTCTGCTTTAATTCGTCCAACTCCTATCGTTTCCGCAGTGCAAAGATATGCACAGCGATAATCGTCTCTGTCTGTATCATAGCCTACCTCGGTATCGGATTCGGTTTTATATGTCTTATGAACCATTACTTCAAGAAGCGCGGCTATGATATGTTCTCAGATGACAGTGATAAAGAAGTCCCTGACGCACTGATGGTAGATTTCGGTGAAGACTTTAGTAAATGTCTCCGCTGGACAGGAACGCATTTCTGGTGGCTGATAGTTCTTGCAGTCGCCGCCCTGGTATTCTTTTCATTCCGCAGGAGCGTCCGTGCTCTCGAAAGGAGGGGGAACTGATGTTAGGTCTTATCTACAAGGACATTCGCACAAATCTGAAATGGCTCCTAACTGCTTTTGGCGTTGTCCTGTTTTACAATGTTATCATGTTCCTGTCAAACTATAAAACCCACGACATGGATTTTATAGGTATGAGGGGATTATATCTGCTTCTCTACTGCTCAGTTTTCTTTACAGTCGGAGCATTCTCGCTGAACTTCATACAAACAGACGAACGCAAAAAATGGGGATATTACGTTACTTCTCTCCCGGGCGGCATTGCAAAGCAGGTCATAGCAAAGTATATCTTCGTAGCCGGAACCCTTATGGCAACTTTCGCCATGTGCTACATTCAGAACTTCATAGTCTGCCAGGTCAACGATGAGGCAGTAAGCATAAGCGGAGTTCTGATGATACTTCTGAGCATAATGCTTATAATTCTTTCGTTCGAGCTGCCCTGTGCTATTGCCTTCGGAACCAAGAACGGCGCCTATGTCAAAACCGGCATCTTCGTGGGACTCATTCTCTTTGCCGCAATATATCTGATGTTCGGTGATATTTCATTTCTTGGGAGCGAAGAAGAATTCACGGAGAAATTCTTCGATACGCTCGGCAAATTGAGCAAGACAGCGAACGGCTTGAAGGCTGTCGCTGTCAGCATACCTGTCTACTGCCTGTCCTGTTTCATCTCGGCAAAGCTGTACATCAGCGGTATCGAGAGAATGGAAAAATAACACGCTCACTATTTTTATTATACTATTTCTGAAAGCCATACCGGAGCAGCTGCTCTGTATGGCTTTTCTGCTAATTAAAGGTTTAACCTAAATTTAACACAGAGTATATTGAATTTTCACTAATTGCGTGATATACTTAAATAGCATTCAGCCGGTATACGAGCTGATACCTCTCACCTTCTGCCCTCTGTCTGCTTCTGAATACACTGTTATTTCAGCAAGTTTTGGGACGAAAAACATAAAATTCCGCAATATTTTTGTATCATCAAATGCAGTTTGCCGTTATAATAGTATTATCATCAAGAAGGACGTGGTAACGATAGTTAAGGACTCTTTCGGTAAAAAACTAACCACTCTCGTGATACCTATAGCTTTCCAGCAGTTTATGACGGCTCTCGTGAGTGCTTCCGACGCTTTTATGCTTGGCTTCCTGAGCCAGGATTCCATGTCTGCCGTTTCACTCGCAGGACAGGTGATGTTCGTATACTCACTGTTCATATTCGGTATCACAGCCGGAACGTCGATATTCGCCGCACAGTATTACGGAAAAGGCGACAAGTCGGCAGTAGAGAGGATACTCGGTATATCTCTCGATTTCTCATTGATAGTTTCAGCGGTTTTCACCTTTATATCGATCAGCTTCCCGAATCTGCTCATGAGGATATTCACCTCAGATAGCGAACTCATATCGCTCGGTGCCGGGTATCTGCGTATAGTCGGAGTTACACATCTGCTTCTCGGAGTCTCGCAGATATGGCTGACGGTAATGAAAAACTGCGGTCAGGCAACTCACAGTGCCGTTATCAGTGCAGCCTCAATGGGACTGAACATCATTCTTAACGCTCTGCTGATATACGGACTGCATATGGGTATAGCCGGTGCAGCAACTGCAACGGTCATCTCAAAGGTCGTTGAGCTCATATGGGCTATCGCAGTTATGTTCAAGAACAACGACATTATGATAAGGCTGAAAAATGTTCTCAACCCCGATCATATACTCCTCGGCGATTACATAAAGGCAGCTGCTCCGGTACTCGGAAATATGCTGATGTGGGGCTGCGGCTTCACTATGTACTCGGTTATCATGGGACACATGAGCGGTGATGCAGTTGCAGCAAATTCCATCGCCAATATCGTTAAACAGCTGCTTATCTGCATCTGTACCGGTATCGCCAACGGCGGTTCGATAATGGTCGGAAACGAGCTCGGCAGAGGCAATCTTGCCCTTGCAAAAGAATACGGCGCAAGACTTTGCAAGATAGCGATAATCAGCGGTTTCATCACAGGCGGAGTAATACTGCTGACCATACCTGCTCTCGGTCTTATCCCCACACTCACCCCCACAGCAAGACACTACCTCAGATATATGCTGGTGGTATGCTCTTACTACGTTGTCGGAAAAGCCGTGAATATGACCACCATCGCCGGTATATTCTGTTCCGGCGGAGATTCAAGATTCGGATTCATATGCGATTCTATAACAATGTGGGCAGTAACAGTCCCGATAGGACTTTTCGCAGCTTTCGTGCTGAAGCTTCCGGTACTGACAGTATATACCCTCATCAACATCGACGAGATCATCAAGCTTCCAGCCGTTTACCGGCACTACAAAAAATACTACTGGGTTCGTGACCTCACTCGCGAAGCCGCATAGATAAAAACAGCTGTATCATCACAGATACAGCTGTTTTTTTGTTTTATCACAAATTTTCAGTTACAGATACTATTTTATGCACTCCTCTGCCCTGCGCCGCGCATATCTCTGGAGCGCGTCCATATCCGCTGAATTTATATCATAGAACTCTGTTTTTCCCGAATGGCAGTCGTAAACGCTCAGCGCAGAGCTGTACGCAAAGAAAACTATATCGTACTTCTCGGCACTTTCAGCCTGAACATCTCTTACAACATCAGACCAGTACATCTCCGTCACCGGTATCGGCAGAGCGTCCATGACCATTACCAGACCGAGTCTGCGGAACCCTTTTTTGCGGTAACTGCTGAGTTTGCGGAGCTTCTTGGTAAATATCCTCTCTATCGCTGACAGCTCGTCGTCCGAATCCACAGACGGCAGTATATAGTAGCTGTCTCCGGGAGTAGCTCCCCTTTGTTCAGCCTTTTCACGGTAACGCTTGTCACCTGTCTTCCAGTAGTGCAGACAATCTCCGACGATAGCCATATTGTTATTTATAGCGATCTCTGTGACCTCTATGCCTATTGACCTGTCCTCTGCCTGGAGGTCGGGCGCATCACATACAGTCAGGCTGTCGTATTCATCGAAGCAGTATCTCAGCACAGCAAGGGCAAAGTGCTCTGTATAGTATTTCATATCCTCCGCTCTGAGCGGAGAGGCAAAGCGGCTGTTTCTTATCTCGTCTGATAGCTCGATACTCATTGCTGCACCTCCTCCGGCTTTTTTCTAATTATACCACAGAGGTGCTTTCAAGTCAATCGAGTTACAAGCTGACCGTTCTTGTGGCTATCTTTTCACGAAATCGAACATCGTGCTCCACAAACAGCATAGTCGGCTGATATGTCAGTATGAGTTCTTCTATCTGCATACGCGAGAAAACGTCGATATAGTTGAGCGGTTCGTCCCATATGTAGAGATGTGCCGGAGTTATCAGGCTTGCCGCTATAATGACCTTTTTCTTCTGTCCCTCTGAGAAATCCTCCATTTTTTTCGAGAACTGCTCCCTTTCAAAACCAAGCTGGCGCAGGACGGTACACAGCAGACTTCTGTCGAGGCCACGCTCTTCACAGAGTTCATATACGCTTCCGCCTAGTCCGGAAGTATCCTGATCAATATAGGATATTATCAGTCCGGAAGCAGTCTCGAATGTTCCGCTCTCTGCGAACTCAGCCGGCTGACACTCAATACCTGCGCTGCGCAGAACGGACTTGATAAGCGTTGACTTACCGCAGCCGTTCTCACCGTGAAGAGCTATACGCTCGCCCTGTTCCACCATCATAGTCAGACCGTCCAGCACAGCTTTCTCCGCGTCTGCGTACCGGAAGCTGTAATCGCGTATATTCACAAGTGTATTCTTGTAGTGTTTCAGCGGTGAGAGCTTCAGATCAGGCTGACGCTCAAGATCCTGGAGCAATCCCTCTTTTTCGCTTATCTCGCGGTCGATGCGGTTTTCGAGGTTCATCACTCTGCTCTGCATCTTCTTGGTCTTCGCCCCGATGAAAGCCCTGGTACTGATACAGCGGTCGTGCTCCTTGACCGGATCAAAGCCTATCTTGGTGCGTTCGTTCTTGTCTGCCCAGTCAGCAGCTCTCTTCGCTGCCTGCCGCAGCTTCTTTATCTCTTTCTTGTGCTTTTCGTTTTCAGCAAGAGCAAAGCTGTCACGGCGCTGTTTGTTCTCCCACCAAACGGAGAAATTTCCATTCTGTACATCAATCGTCCTTCGGTTCAGAACAAGTACATGATCGATACAGGCATCAAGCAGATCTCTGTCATGCGATACCAGTATAAAGCCTTTTTTCGCTGCAAGATACTCTTTCACGTTGTCACGCGATCCCATATCAAGATGATTGGTAGGTTCGTCGATGAGCAGAAAGTCGTTCTCGCCCGAAAACAGCACTGCAAGCAGAACTTTTGTCCGCTCGCCGTGACTGAGCGTATCAAATCGCCGGTAGAGGAGTTCCGCATCCGCACCAAGCTGACTCAGCTCGCATATAACACGCCATTCCTCGCAGTCAGGGCGAAGTTCATCAAGGAATTCCGAAGCACAGCGCTTCATCTGTTCAGCCGTGATCTCATACGGAAAGTAACCGAAATGCACCGACGCACTGATAGAGCCCTGATAGGTGTATTTCCCGAGCAGAAGATTCAGAAAAGTCGTCTTTCCCTTGCCGTTTCTGCCTATAAAGCCAAGTTTCCAGTTCGTATCTATTGAGAAAGAAGCATTCTCGAAGATATTATCGAAGCTCCCCTCGTAGTAAAATGTAAGTCCGTTAACACTTATCTGTGACATATACATCCCTCCTGTCAGTTTCCACGGCACCGCACAAAAAAACGGAGCCGCCCGTTGCCAGACAGTTCCGTTATGTATCTATGACCTCAGTATAAACTGATAAAGGGCATACAAAGCCGCCGAAGTAATTAGCGCACAAAAAAGAGAGGTCATGAGAACATAAACCACTTTTGGCAACATGATAAAGCAGTACACAAAATGCAGACTGCCGGTAATTATTCATGTGATCAAAAGTAGGTTATCTTCTCATCTTCTCGCCTCTCTCTGCAATAATTTTCTATATTATAGCACAACGCTCACGGCTTGTCAAGAACTTTTTTCAGCAGCCGCTGCGTTTATTCAAAGCCCATCGCTTTCTTTACGATGAGCATTTTATCATTGCCGATAAGCTCACCAAGAAGTACAAATGCGACTTCCGGAGCTGTCTGAGGACACCATGAAGTTATGACGTTCTCCGTTTTCACAACAGGTTCATTGACTACCACCGCTTCGAATGCGGCAAGCTGCTTTTGCCTTTGCCCGTCGTTAAGATGATAAGTCGTAGCTCTCCTGCCTTTCAGTATTCCGCTGTGTGCAAGCGCAAGTGCGCCGACACACACAGACGCGATCATTTTATGCCCGGAGTTGAACTCCCTGATGAGATCAACGACTTCATCAGAATAAGCTTCCTCATAGAAGCCGAACTCCTCAAAACCGCCCGGCACAGCCAAAGCATCATAATCATCAGCACATATATCCTTCAGCAGCACATCAACACTCATAGGAACACCAAATGTACTCACGACCGTTTTCTGCATACCGCAGGTAACTACTTCTACATCATTGTCGTAGGAAGTGCCTGCCCAGCCGAATACATCGATGAAAGCGCTTGCTTCCATTGTCTCAAAGCCTTTTGCAAGAAATAGCAATACCTTCATTTTTATGCTCCTTACTATCAGCGTTCATATACACAGAAACGCAGTCTGAGTTCCGGACGTTCATCACAGCTGACGAGGTGAAAGCACTCCGGCAGCTCCGGGAAATATACATCTCCCTCGTATTCATCGTAAAGCTCGGTGAGGTATACTCTTTTCGCAAGTGCAAGTCCCTGTTCGTAGACAGCCGCACCTCCGCAGAGAAATATGCCTTTCAGCGGCTTGCGGAGCGCATATCTTTCAGCTATGGCAACAGCCTCCGTCAGACTTCTGGCAGTACGAAGCATTTTTCCGCTGTACATCTTACTTCCGGAAATAACGATATTCAGCCTTCCAGGAAGAGGTCTGCCAATGCTGTCATATGTTTTTCTGCCCATAATAACAGCACCGCCGGTCGTAAGAGCCTTGAAGTAAGCTCTGTCCTCCGGAATATCCCACGGAATTGAACCGCCGCTTCCGATGACACGGTTCTTCGCAGCAGCCGCAATTATGCTTATCACTTCTTCTCCAGCTTTTCAAGAAGCTGCATCATTGTCAGTCCCAGCACGGGATGGCGGTAATAGGGAGCGAGTTCCGCAGCCGGTTTCAGTACAAAGGTGCGGTTCTGCATATCGGGGTGCGGAACGATAAGGTCGGGATCGGAAATAATATCCTCATCATAGAGTATCAGGTCGAGATCGAGAGTTCTCGGTCCCCAGTGTATCTCGCGTGTGCGGTGTGCAGACTTTTCAACTTCCTGCATGAATTCAAGCAGTCCGTGAGGTGAGAGCATAGTCTCGCAGAGCACTGCACCGTTCAGGAAGTCATCCTGCTTGGTATAGCCGTACGGTTTTGTAACGATAAGCTCAGAACAGCGGACGTTCCTTATCTGAGGGCAGGCGCAGAGCTGCTCCACCGCACCTGTGATATATCCTCTGCTGTCTCCGACATTCGAGCCGAGAGCTATAAGAGCTCTGTGCCAGCCGCGGTGTATCTTCACAGAAACAGAAGCAAAATCCATTTCGATAGGAGCTTCCGGCTTTCTTATTTCTATGTCCACAGCTCTGACAGCCGGGAATTCGCGCAGAACAGCTTCGGCAGCAGTCTGTGCGGCAGTTTCAATAAGGCGGTATACGTTGTCGGTCATAACTCTTTCAAGAAGAGCGCAGACCTTGCTGTAATCAACGGAACAGGAGAGCTCGTCCAGCATACCGGCTTTTTCGGTATCTGTATACAGAACAGCATTCAGATAGAAGTTCTGACCGTTGATGTTTTCGTGTTCAAAAACGCCGTGATGAGCGAATATTTTCAGCTCGTCTATACAGATCTTATCCACGTTTGTACCCTTTCATAATAGCCTGAGTCATTTTAATGGCACGGAGGTTCTCCTTTACATCGTGAACTCTTACAAAAGCCGCTCCGCGCATAACGCCGATAACGGTAGTAGCAACAGTTCCCTCCATTCTCTCACTGCTGGGCAGGTCAAGCGTAAGACCGATGACCGACTTGCGTGATGTTCCGAGAAGAACCGGACAGCCAAGGTCGTTCAGCATATCCATACGGTCGATAGCTTCGAGGTTGTTCTCGTAGGACTTAGCAAAACCTACACCGGGATCGAGTATTATCTTACTGCGTTCGATACCTGCTTTATCAGCTATGCTCAGCGTAATGCGTAGATCATCGAGAAGATCGTCCATAAACACTTTATAATCCATATTGTCCCTGTTGTGCATGAGACAGCACGGCAGACCGCTTTCCGCGATGAACTCTGCCATTTCGCCGTTATCGTGTCTTAGTCCGCACACATCATTGATGAGATCGGCACCGGCTTCTACCGCCGCAGCTGCAACCCTGTGCTTATATGAGTCTATGGACACAGGAATATCAAAATTCTTCTTGACAGCTTCGATAACGGGAGCTGTTCTCGATATCTCCTCTTCGTCACTGATACGTGTGAATCCAGGGCGTGTTGATTCGCCGCCGATGTCTATTATATCAGCTCCCTCAGAGATCATTTCTTCCGCATGGCGAAGAGCCTTGTCGAGGGTATTGAACTTTCCTCCGTCTGAAAACGAGTCCGGAGTAACATTGAGTATACCCATAACATAGCAGTTATTCTCTGTATCAAAATTTCTGTTGCCTATTATCAAAACTTACACCTCTATGTCAAGATTTTTCTTATCGTCCGGCCAGTTGCATTTCTCACGCGCAGAACAGTCGAAGCACATCCTCGACTTTTTGTCTGCGGCACAGAATATCCTTCCGAGCTCGTCACCGGCTCTTGTAATATCCCTGTGAGAGGCGATAAGACGTATTATCTTTGCTTTCATGTCTTCGGGGCAGTCAACTTCGCTGAGTATACAGTCTGCCAGAGCCTGTCCTGCAATATCGTGCGGGATGCCCATAGTTATCTCCTGAGTCCTGCCGATGTCATGGAGCAATGCCGCCGAGTACACAAGGTCGCGGTCAGCTCTTACGCCCATTTCCCTGCACATATGCATAGTGATACGCGCCACGCTGAGGAAATGTTCCATATCGTGACGGCAGAATTCTCTGTCAGCTTCGAGCACAGCCAGCTTGCTGAGCTGCTCGGTGTAGCTTCTGTTTTTAATTATCCTGTTGGTTATCTCGAGTTCCATTTTACCCCTTCTCCTGAAATAACAATACTTACATATTATACCATATAGTTATAAAAATAGCAACAGTAATATTTCATGACAACAAAATGAACAAACCCCGGAACTGCGTCCCGGGGCAAGAATACAAAATCTGCGGCTGATATGATCAAAGTCAGCCTTTCATCGAGAATTGTTATCCTCAGCTTTCATCATTTTTACTTCTTCTATTGAACGCTTAACGCCCTTCTCACAGAAGGTATACAGCAAAACTATGATCAGCGATAGAACAAGAGATTTAAAGTATATCTTGGGCACTATCTCATACATATGCCTGAATCTTAACAGGAATTTCGGATATTCATATTTTTTGTTAAAAGCACCGTAATACTTAAGATCATACCCATACGATATCAGGTAGGTCAGCAGAGTAGTCTGTGCAAGAACAGACAGGACTTTCGTTACCGCCTTTGACTTTATCGTTATATCAAACAGCAGCAGAAATACCATTGCCGAGAGTATAAACACAAAGTAGTTATCATATGCGAATAAATATCCTGAATGGAAAAGATGCTCATCATTCCTGTAAGAATCGAGATACAGCTTTCTTGTCATGATTGCAAGACACACAGCAAACACACTGAAGAATATCAGTTTATTCCGCAGAGTTCTCTTCGGAGGATACTCGCGTATGTAACATCCGAGGAAGTAATAAGCTATCGGAAACACGCGCTTCATATAAGTAGGCAGGAGCTGTATCTGTCTGTCGGGATCTCTTCCTATGTAAAGCGACGGTCCTGCTACAAACAGAAGGAACACAGTCACAAGAAGTATCGTATGCTGTTTTCTTCCTTCGAGGTTATTGAACATAACATTAAGGAACGGTATCAGCATGAACATAATAAGATACATCTTCACATACCAGGCATTATCGCAAAGTGAGAATTCCAGCACACCTTTCAGCAGATCCCAGTTATCAGGATCCCAGCCTAAATCTTTTCTGTATTTCAGACAGGAGAAACTTCCGATCAGATAGAAGACCAGTATTTTTATAAGCGCACTGTAATACTTTGCCGACAGCGTTTTGTTCTTCATAAGATAACCTGTAGTTATCATAAACAGAGGGACAGCTGTATAGCCGATCCACAGAACGATCATCGGCGGTATATAACCTTTGTTGTCAATAGGAATCGAAGTATAGAATGCCGTATTCAGATAGAAATGCGTCACTATTACAAATATAGCTGCCATTATCTTGATAATATCGATTCCGCAGCTTCGCTTAGGCAATGCAGGAACAGCTGCCTGTACTGCTTCAGGTGTACTGATCTTTTCTTTACTATCAGCTTTTGATTTATTGGTCTGCTTTTTATTTTTACCGACTGAATTTTCCTTAGTATTCTGCTTTTTCTTGTCCATAAGCATCTCCTTGTATAATTTTGAATAATTCTGATACAATTAATTATATCACGTAGTTAATAAAATTTCAATCGTCTGATTAACCAAATATAAACAAAAAACATCCGTACCCATTAGGATACGGACGTAATGTTATCAGTTACTGTCCTTCGTGGAAGAATGAAGGAAGTGCATCGTAGATGTAGTGTCTTACATAGCCCCAATAGTGATCCTTGCCCTGAGCAACGAGGTAATAGAAGTTGCCTTCAGAGAAGTCTGATGTGTACTTGAAGCGCTTTGTATCAGACTTGAGTGTATTGCAAAGACCGGAAAGGTTGTTGTATGCAATATCAGTTGAACCTGTTGCAGCGAATACGAAGTACTCATTGGTCTTGAAGCCAAACTTGTCGATAGCGTTCTGGATACCCTCTGCGCCAGCCCAGCAGTGACCTGAGAGCGGCATATAGTATGCACAGATATCAAGGTTGTTGATGAGCATATTCCAGGTCGAACCGCCGCCCATTGAGAATCCGCCGTATGCACGGTGGTATCTTGAAGCCTTGAGATCTGACTCTGATGTAGAGTTTGCGTATGTGGAATACTTACCCTCAACGTAAGGGATTATAGACTTGCGCATCTCGTCCCATACAGTTCCTGCACCCATATTATTGTCGTTTGCAGGGCAGCCGTTGAATGTAGGAGTTACAACGATCATAGGCTCAAGCTCGCCGTTTGCAATCATGTGGTCGAGCATATTAGCGATATGAGTTGAATTGTCATAGAAACAGGTCTTCTCATTCTCTCCGCCGCCGTGCATGAGGTAGAATACATTGTACTTCTTGCTTGAGTCATAGCCGTTGGGAAGGTAAACGTACATTGTCTTGTTTCCGTTTATTCCGTTGTAGTTCTCCTGAACTATCTTACCAGCCTTGTCGCTGCTCATTGCGTCAAAGTACTCGCCGGGAGCTTCCTTATAGGAAACTGCTGAATTGTATACGTATTGAGACTTCGGAGGAATATAAACCTCGAATTCCTTTATTCTGCCAAGTACGAAGTTTGAGATCTGAACGAGGTCAGCTGTTTCGATCTTGCCGTTCTTGTCAACGTCAGCTGCGAGCTTTGCAGCACTGTCTGTGTAGCCGTTTATAAGGCCGCGTCTTGCAAGGATAACGTCAAATACATCGATTCTGCCGTCGAAGTTGATATCGCCGTAAACGAGCTTTGTCTCAGACGGTCCGTCGATCTTGGTTCCCTTTACAGCAACGATAGCCTCGTCAATGTAGAAGTTGTCCGAGCCCTTCTCTGTCTCAACGTAAAGTATGAAGTCGGAAGCGCCTGCAGGAAGTGTATAGTTTGTATTTGCGAGCTGTACGTACTTTCCGGCAACAGTTGTACCGTTAGCGATGTGTCCGTACTGAGTTTCTCCGGCAGAATCCTTGTACTGAACGGAGAGCATCATATTAGTTGAATCTGATGTGCTGTCGAGCACGAGAGCATTTACGCTGAAGCTGTAAGTCTCTCCAGCCTTGAAGGTGTAAGGATCGAGAACCTTCTGAGCGCCGTTCCAGTTAGAAGCTCTGTCCTGAACGAGGAGTGCCTCTGTGCCTGCATAGGGCTGTCTGCCGCTTGCAGTAACTGTTGCAGAACCTCTGCCTTCCCAGTCACCAAGACCATTCTCGAATGTGTCGTGGATGTAGTAGCCGTTAGCGTCAGGCTCCTGAGGTCCGGGTGTAGTAGGTGTCTCTTCTGATGAAGTAGGAACCTCAACGCCGTCGCTCTCGAGAGTTACAATATAAGTAGAAACACTCTTTGAAGGGAGCTGAGAGTAGAATGAAGAACCGTTTGCCTCCATGCCCTTTGTTGCTGCGAGGTTCTCGCTGCCGGATGTTCTGAAACGATCAACATTCTTGATGTTTCTTCCGCTTACGTTGAACTGCTGTGTAACTTCACTGCTGCCCTTGTTGATAGCAACGATCTCGATCTGTGTATCGCTGTGCTTGTAAGCAGAAACGAGGATATCTGTATTAGGCTGCTCTGTTGCGTCAATGCGGACATCGCCCGGACGGATGTACTTAGAGAACTGACCGAAAATATATCCGCGCTTTGAAATTGAGTGTGTTGACTCATAGATGATACTGTAATTACGACGGAGCGGCCATACAACGTAAGCCTGCATACCGCCGACAACGAGTGCATCGTGAATATTTACAGCCTGTTCAAGGTTATCAGGCCACTTATTAGCATCAACGCTGCTGTCCGGAACATAAACCTCAGTCATCCAGAGCTTCTTGCCGCAGGTTTCAAGAGCCGGGAAGTCCATCTTGCTTCTGGGTGTGCCGTAGAAGTGAGTTCCGAATAAGTCACAGTTTGCAAAAGCTTTGGGGTTATTAAGGATCTTCGTGTAGTAGTCCTTACCGTTGCCCCATGCGCCATACTGGAATGATTCAGGCGACATAAGCCTTGTGCTTGTGATCCTGTCGCCGTAGTTAGCGATGAAGTCAGTAGTCTCATCAGGTGACCATGCTGTCCATTCCTTAGCGTAGTCCGGCTCATTCTGAACTGAAACGGAATAGAGATCAACGCCGTTGTTCTTCATATACTCACCGAAGCTGTTAAGGTGATCAGCATAAGCGCCATAATTTTTCTTTGGCAGATGGAGCTTGCCTCCGTAAGCAGAGCCGTTTTCAGCGAGGTTTGACGGCGGCTCCCAGGGCGATGCAAAGACGGTGATACCGTTCTTGGTAGCATACTGGGCAGTAGGAAGAGCTTTGCTCCACTGGCTCTTATCGGGATTTACGAAGATACGAAGGATAGAACAGCCGAGCTGTCCGTCACCGTTTCCGAAAGCGAGCTTTCGGTCAGCATCAGTAAGGTCGCCGTACCACTCGGGATGATTGATGCCGCCGAAGCCGTCAATAGACTGATAAACCTTATTTGTGTTGATAGTACAAGCACCAGCAGCATTTGCATCGAGTGTGTCGGACTTTGACGAACGAAAAGCAGCTGATGTTGAGATAAGCATTGTACCTGCGATCACTCCGGCAAGAGCGGATCGTAACCTGCTTGTAAACTTCATTGTAGGATACCCCCTTATAATATTTATGCTTGCATATTTGAATTTATGCTTTGCATATGCGAGAACCTATATTCTGCCTCAAAAGGGCAGAATTCCCATTCATTCTTTATTCATTATATATTAATAATTTCTACCTGTAAACCCACAATGTGAATATAAGGTGGACAAATAAAAGAAAAATATGACCGAATCTGTTGACATATGTGGAATTATATTCTATAATAAGCATACAGAGATATAGAAATAATCAATTAAATATTTTTCGGAGGCATTACTATGTTCAGACCAGTCCGACCGATACTGGGAGTTATGGCAGCACAGGCACACAGTATCGAGCAGCGGCAGATCCTCGGGGGGATTATCGGACAGGCACAGCAGTTAGGTTACGATACCGCCGTGTTTTCCAACGTGTTCAATCCGAATGTCCTTGACGAAAAACTGCTATGTGAAAATCAGATCTACGAACTTGTACTCTCAGACTCAATAAGCGGTCTGATCATTATCGTTGAATCGTTCGTAAATGAAATTCTCAAGCAGAAGATCGCAGAGCTGATAAAGCTCAAGAATATGGTGCCGATAATTCTGGCAGGAACCTACCAGAAGGAATTCGACCAGCCGGGCGTGCTGTTCATCAATACCGATGACCGCAACGACTTCATAGACATAACCTCACATCTTATCGAAGTCCACGGCTGCACAGACATTGATATGCTCACAGGCCACGACCACATAGAGGTATCACATCAGAGAGCGGACGGTTACCGTCAGGCACTCAGGGACCACGGCATAGAGGTGGATGAGAGCAAAATATACTTCGGTGATTTCTGGATGAACTCAGGCCAGGAGCTCGCTCAGAAGTACATCAGCGGCGAAGTTCATATGCCGCAGGCCGTGATCTGCGGAAACGACTATATGGCTTACGGTATCCTCGATGAATTCGCACGGAACGGCATTTCCGTACCTGATCAGATCATCGTCATGGGGTATGAGTATATCAACAAGCGCACAATGTACACTCCCCTTCTGACGACATACCGACGCAGCCGTTCTGCTCTCGGAAGAGCCGCTGTACGTATGCTGCACAACAAGCTGAATGCAGGCACATTCGGCGATTTTCAGCCGCCGGGAGGTTCTATCGTACTCGGTGACAGCTGTCCATGCGGCTGCTGCCGTGAACAGTACCTCAAAGAGCTTGACGCCCTCAAATTCAAGATCAATTTTGAAATATGGAATCTGTTCAGCTCACTTGACCAGGATCTCACAAACAGCCGTAATCTCGAAGAATTCACCACAACTCTCGGGAAACATCACTGGCTCGTCAGAGATGCAAACAACATTTTTCTCTGTCTGAACGCAGACTGGTATGATTCTGAGCTGCGCAATTCCGACAATGTGATCTGCCGTACAATCGTCCCCTGGGAGAATAACGATACCTTTGAGATAAACCGTCTTGACTTCCCTGCCATCTTCGCAAAGCACAATGAACCTGCTGTATATTACTTTGCGCCGCTTTTCTTCAATGATAAATACTTCGGCTCTGCCGTGATACGCTACGACACACCTGACACCTACGATGATATCTTCCGCAACTGGATAAAGACTGTCTGCAACAGTCTTGAGTTCCTGCGGATGAAAAATGATATACAATATCTCAGCAAGTGTCAGAACCTTTCCTCACAGCGTGACACCCTCACGGGTATGTACAATGACAACGGTATGGAAAAGGCTTACCGTTCGGCAACTCCGCGCAGCGGCAAGGAACTCTGTCTCGTTATGCTGAAGATATGCCTCTTCGACGAGACTGTGTCCGAGATTGAAAGTGACAGGCGCATAAACGCCGTCCTCGACGCGGCTAAAGCAGTAGGCAAATTCTGCGGAAACCACGACATTTCCGCTATGATAAACCCAAACACATTCGTTTGTCTCGTCCAGAGCACAGCCGAACCCGACATCCTTGCAGACTGTCTCAGCTCGATACTTCTCCAGCACAGGAAGTACACAGACAGCTTCGGCACGGATTCGTTCGTGTGTACGTCTGAAAAATGCGGTGACGACAGTTACCGTGACGTTCTCGGACGCTGCAGCGAAAAGGCAGAAAAACTGGTACTTGAACTATCAGACAGACGTCTCTCCAACCACTACCGTGAGATGGCAGATATGCGGAACTATATTTTCACAGAGCCGGAATCAACTTTTGATACCCACACTCTCCACGAGCGTTTTTCCGGAAGTACAGGCTATTTCCGCAGCGTATACAAGCAATGCTTCGGTTCGAGCTTCCATAAAGACTGCATAAACGCCCGTGTCGCAAAGGCAAAATACCAGCTTGTAACGAGCACTCTGAGCATTATGGAGATCTCAGAGAAGTGCGGTTACCTTGACAGTAAATACTTCCTGCGCCAGTTCAATTCCTCTGTCGGCATGACTCCGGTGAAGTACCGCAGTCTCCTGAACGGCTGATGCAGGTTCATACATACATTATAAAGGAGTTAAGCAGTAATGATCTCATTCAACATACCGCCCTTCACAGGCGATGAACTTGAATATATTAAACAGTCAGTGTTCTCACACAAGATATCCGGAGACGGAAAATTCACCAAACTCTGCACAGAATGGCTCGAAAAGCGTTTCGGCGCACAGAAGCTCCTGCTTACAACGAGCTGTACCAGCGCACTTGATATGTCAGCGATACTCAGCAGCTTCAAGCCAGGAGACGAAGTCATACTTCCGAGCTACACATTTTCGAGCACGGCAACTTCCATGGTGCTTGGCGGTGCGAATCTTGTCTTCTCCGACATACGCCCCGATACGATGAATCTTGACGAGAACAAGATAGAAGCCGCAATAACCGAGCATACACGCGCTATCGTAGCAGTACACTACGCAGGTGTAGCCTGTGAGATGGATGCTATCATGGACATAGCGCGCCGCTATAACCTCCTTGTCATCGAGGACGCAGCTCAGGGCGTTATGAGCAGCTACAAGGGCCGTCCGCTCGGAACTATCGGAGATTTCGGCTGCTATTCCTTCCATGAGACCAAGAACTACTCCATGGGAGAAGGCGGAGCTATACTCGTCAACAACGAAGCTTACATGGAACGCGCAGAGATACTCCGTGAAAAAGGAACTAACCGTTCCAAGTTCTTCCGCGGCGAGGTAGACAAGTACACATGGGTAGACTTCGGAGACAGCTACCTTGCAAGTGACATAAACGCCGCTTACCTCTATGCACAGCTCATGCACGCCGATGAGATATACGACGACCGCATGACTACATACAACGACTACCTCGAAGCTTTCTCACCCCTTGAAAAAAAGGGACGCATCGAGCTCCAGAAGATACCGGACTACTGCGTCCACAATGCGCATATGTTCTATATAAAGCTCCGCGACCTTGAAGAACGTACACGCTTCATCGCTCACATGAAGAGCAACGGAGTATGTGCGGTATTCCACTATGTACCGCTCCACTCTGCTCCTGCCGGAAGAAAGTTTGGACGCTTCAACGGCATCGACGAATTCACTACCCGTGAGAGCGACCGTCTCGTCAGACTTCCTATGTATTTCGGACTTACAGCTGAAGACAGAGCAAAGGTCATTGACGTTGCGCTTGACTTCTTCAAATGACGAGGACTAATATGAAGAAAAAGAGCATCACGGCGTTCATCGCCCTTCATTCAATGGTCGCACTCTACTCGATCTGCGGCATATTCTCAAAAAAGGCTGCACAGTACAGCTTTATGAGTCTCAGGTTCTGCCTGTTCTACGCGCTTATGATAATGATACTGTTCATATATGCGATAGGCTGGCAGCAGGTCATAAAGCATATCGAACTGACAGCAGCATACTCTGCAAAGGCTGCGGCTGTTATATGGGGAGTATTATGGGGAATGCTGTTCTTCCATGAAAAGCTGACTCTTCTGCGTGTTATCGGGATAATTCTGGTCTCTGCCGGTCTGATAGTCTATTTCAGCAAGGGCAGCAGCGGCGAGGAGGAAAGCTCATGATAAACGGCTGGCAGATACTTCTCGGCACCTTCATCAGCTCTGTATCACAGGTAATGCTGAAGAAGTCCGCATCAAAGCAATATCCCTCACGTATAAAGGAATATCTCAATCCGCTCGTCATAACAGCGTATGCGATGTTTTTCGGAGCTACACTGCTGTCGATACTCGCATACAGAACAGCCGACCTGGCTGTCGGTGCTGTCTTTGAGACGAGCGGCTACATTTACATCACAGTCTTCGGACTGATCTTTTTCGGTGAAAAGCCCACAAAGCGGAAACTTGCTGCTCTCGGGCTCATAATCGCCGGAACAGTTATATTTACTCTCGGTTAAGGAGACAATAATGGAACGTATCAAACGCAATAAAGAGTACATCATAGCTCCGCTTGCGGCACTCGCTGTACTCTTTGTCATATTCATAATAAAAGGTGTATTCCCTTTTGGAGACGGAAATATCGCTTACTACGATATGGGAGCGCAATACATACCGGGATACACTCATACTCATGACTTTCTGCATGGAAAAGCTCCGCTGTTCTTCGACTGGTACAACGGTGCTTCGTGCGATTTTCTTGCAAACTATGTCACATACGGTCTAAACCCGATGAATATATTCCTCCTGTTTGTCAGCAGGGACAATATACTCCAGGCAATGAGCATATTCCTTGCATTAAAGCTCATGCTGTCGTCATTCACTATGTCATTCTACATGAAAAAGACCTACGCTCCCGGCACAGCTGTGAACGTAGCTCTGTCGCTGATGTACACATACTGCGGCTTTATGCTCCAGAACTATGTGAACATCTTCTTCCTCGACCTGCTGATACTATTCCCTTTGCTCATGCTTAATCTGAAAGCTCTGCTGAATGAGGGAAAAGTTCTCGGCTACACGATAGTGACCTTCCTGTGTTTCTGCATAAGCAGCTACCTCAGCGAAATGACCTATATCTTCGTAATACTCTACGCATTCGGATATATGGTCCTGCTTTCAGACGACAAGGCAAAAAGCCGCAAAGCCGCTGCACAGCTCGGAGTTTTCACAGCTGTGGCATTCATCGCAGCTGCTTTCATGGTAATACCCGGCGCACTAAGGCTGACCGAATCTCCGAGAGCCGGCTACAGCCATTCTCTCAGTGAGATGCTCACTATCAGAACAGGCGACTTCGACTATCAAAAGCGCTTTATGCTCTTCGGCTGTGAAGCCGGAATAGCCGCTCTGCTCGCATACATTATCCGCACAGTCAAAGACAAGAAAAAGCCCGACAAGCATAGTATATTCTTCATTTATATGCTTGTTCTGCTTATAATACCTATCATCAGCGAAGGCTCAAACCTGATGTGGCACATGGGTTCTTATGCACACTTCCCCTATCGTTTCGGCTATATACTTGCGTTTGTATCCTGTGACATCGCAGCACACTTCATCAGCACACGCAAGAGCGACAAACCGCTGTTCAAGGTCGAAAAGAAGAAGCTCAGGAGCGTTTTGGAGTATTCCTCTATCATTCTTGCAGCTGCCTCACTGATAATAATGATCGTTATGTCTCTCCAGATGAAGGACAGCGGCATAGAAGACACGGAGACTTACGTTCTTCACAAGTATCTATTCATATCGTCTGTTGCTTCATGCTTTATACTATTTGCATTCTGCGAGAAAAAATTCCGTTCGATAATGCTTCTTTCGCTCGCTGTGGGACAGGCGCTGACAAGCAGTTACGCACTGATAGCTCCCACTCCCGATGATAAAGCCTTTTCGCTCTCAGCACTTGATCTGAAAAAGAATTCCGGCATTGACGACAAGCTCTCACGTATCAAGCCGCTGAACATGATGGACACATACATGAACATCTCACTCCTTTCCGGAGTTCCCGGCCTCGGTGACTGGACTCTCAACATCTCCAAGGATTACCTGGAGCAAATGAAAGCTTTAGGCTACAACAACAACTATACGTACACACTTGATTCCGGCGGAACAGCCTTCACCGACGCATTGCTCAACATCAAAAAAACATACAGCCGTTTTGATGACAGTAGTCCCCTGTACTCCCTTGACCATGATGCCAAGTATTTTCATATTTATGACTGCAATTATACGATACCTTTCGGCATACTTGCAGGAAAGGATCTGACCGACCTCGACAGTCACGACAGCGAAGATACTTTCAGCTATCAGAACCGTCTCTACAAGGCTCTTTCAGGTGACAGTGAAGACCTCTTCAAGGTAATCCCGTACTCCGAGATAGTAACTTCCGATGAAAATGAAATGAGCAATAATATGATAATGCCATATCATTATTCCGGAGAGCTGAAAATCGACAAAAACTCTGCTCTTTATATCTACACACAGTCCACAGGCGACATATTCGCTGTAAATATAAACGGTGAGCCGGCAAAGATGCCCTATGAAAATAAGGAAGACAACAACGTCTATCCGGGCGCTAATCTGAACGGCTGTGCATTGCTCGGAACTTTTGACAACGAGACTCTGAGCATATCTGTCAACTCAAAGAACATCGAGACAGATGAGCTCATCATCGGCGTGATGGACATAGAAAAACTCGCAGCTCTCTGCAAGTCGCTTGAAGAAGCTCCCCACGCCTTCGATGTGAGCGCCGGCGGCTATGAGCTTTCGCTGAAGGTAAATGATCCCGGCGGAAAATACGTGTTCCTGCCGATAGAGTACAACAAGAACTGGCGTGCAGAAATAAACGGCAGCAAGACAGAGATAACTCCTGTCCTCGGCGGAGCTTTCACAGCTATCAAACTCGGTAATGAAGACGCTGAGATAAAGCTGAAATACGTTCCATACAGCTTCTGGATATGCGTGATAATAAGTGCAGTCGGATTTATCATGTTCGCGGTGCTTATGCTTCTCAGGAAGAAAAACATGGACATCTGCAATGTCAAGGCTTTCAACGCTGTGGCATACGTGTGCTTCTGGGCAGCATCTGTCGGCGTACTCATAGTAATATTCGCAGCACCGGTTATCGGAAACATAATCTCGCTGTTCTGAAACAAAACTCAATATAAATAAACAAGGGCGCACAAAACTGTGCGCCCGAACTTTTTATCTGTGTGGTATAACTTGCGGTGACACCGGAAGTTCCACCGTAAACTCTGTCCCATTGCCGGGAGTGCTTTCGCAGCGTATCTCACCGCCATGGTAGATGACGCCGTGCTTTACGATAGAAAGTCCGAGACCGGTACCGTTCACCTTTCGCGAACGGCTCTTGTCAACGCGGTAGAAGCGTTCAAATATACGGCCTATGGACTGCTGCGGTATGCCGACACCGTTGTCCGTTACCGTTATCAGGACTTTTTGGGGGATATGTGAGAGCTTCACCTCGACGAAGCCGCCTTCTACGCCGTATTTTATAGCGTTGTCGCAGAGATTGTATATTATCTCATCGAGGATCGTGCGGCAGCCGTTATAGACCACGCGTTCACCCGAAACCGAAGCCGTGATGTTCTTCTTTTCGGCATTAGGTCCAAGTCTGCGGACTACCTCTTCGGCAAGCTCATACAAGTCAACGTTCTCCTTCGCTGCCGGAACGGAGTTCTCATCGAGCTTGGAGAGCGCAACTATATCGTTTATCAGTGTGATTAGTCGTTCAGCTTCGCGTCGGATATTCTCACCGAGAGTCTGAACATCGCCGGGCTTGACCATACCGTTTGACAGCAGGTCTGAGAAGCCGTAAATAGTCGTAAGCGGCGTTTTCAGCTCATGGGAAACATTCGATGTGAACTCACGGCGCATCGTTTCAAGCTGATGCTTTTCTGTAACGTCCATAATCAAGACAACTACACCGTGTATTACATTTGAACTGTATGCAGGGCTTGCGATGACCTCACGGTCACCGTCCGGAGTATTAAGCACCATTTCTGCGTGTTTTCCTCCGGCAGCGTCATGAAGACATCTGCGGAACGAATCGGAGTTGTTGAGGTTAAAGACAGTCTTCCCCTCTTCTGGTTCGCCCTCTGCTCCGAGAAGACTGACAGCACCGGAATTGCAGCTGAGAATATTCAGCCTTGTGTCGGTAACTATAATTCCTTCAGACATACTCTCTGTTATCTGTTCAAACTGTTCACGGCTGCGGCGGAGCTCATACATCTGATTCGAGATGCGGATATTCTGGTCGTTAAGCTTTACGAGCAGAGGAGACAGCTCCGGGAGCGATTTGTCTATTTTCGGATTTTCGAGGTCGAGGTTGTTCAGCGGTTTAAGTATACGGCTCGACACAAGATGTGCTAAGATGAGTGCAGCGAGTGCAAGAAAAACAAAGCTTATCATCAGCGAGCGAACGATGTCCCTGACCTGCTTTTTAAGCGAGATCTGAACATCAGAAACGTAGATGACAGTTCCGTCACGGAGCTTTAATGAATACTCAAGTGACGCGGTAGCAGTTCTGAACGAATACTCAGACGATCTGTATTCGCCGAAATACTTTGCTTCAAGGAAAAGTCTTTCCTTTGAATAATCCCTTGTTGTTTTCTTGTATGAATCGAATATTACTGAGCCGTTTTTATCTATCCATGTAACGTGCAGATCACCGATAGATGTCGTACTGAAATAGGTAATGCCGGATGTTTCAGCGCCTCTGCCGATCAGCTGCGCTTCCTTTATCATTTCGTCCTGAAGTCGTGTTGCAAAATAGCGGTTGAGAACGATCGAGAGAACAAAAGCAGTTATCATTACGAATACAGTCGACACAATGATGATACTGTCGAGGATGCGCTTAGTCAACCGTCAGTCCTCCGATCTTGTAGCCGACACCTCTTGCCGTTGCGATTATGTCACCGTATTCACCGAGCTTTGAGCGGAGAGTCCTGATATGCACATCTACTGTGCGGCTCTCTCCCGAGAAATCATAGCCCCATACCTTGCTGAGCAGTTCGTCTCGTGTAAGGACCTTTCCTTCGCTTCTCACAAGAAGGAGAAGAAGTTCATATTCCTTCTTGGTAAGTGATACCGATGTACCGTCCACAAGAACTTCTCTGCGCGACGGGTAGATAGCTATGCTGCCGACTTTAAGGCACTCTTCCGGATCGGGAAGAGTTCTTCTCAGAAGAGCCTTTATTCGCGATATAAGTTCGAGTGTTCCGAACGGCTTGGCGATATAATCGTCAGCGCCGGCGTCCAGTCCCACAACCTTGTCATATTCCGTGTCCTTGGCAGTGAGCATTATCACGGGCATAGACGCAGTATCAGAATTGTTCCGGAGCTTGCTGAGCACCGAAAGTCCGTCCTCTTCAGGGAGCATTATATCGAGCAGTACCAGGTCGGGCATTTCGTTTGCAAGAGCTTCCCAGAAAAGCGAAGGCTTCTCAAAGCCCTCAGCATCCAGACCTGCGCTTCCCAGAGCATAGAGAACATAACTGCGTATGCCGTCATCATCTTCAAGCAGATAAATCATTTGTTTCACCTACTATAATAATATTTGGTCGTATAAATCCATGACAAGCCAGCCATGGTTTACACGCACTTGTTACTTAAGCTATAATGAAAGCAGTGATTGGACTAACGTGTTTCACCTAGGGGCA